>Ga0116215_1000087_pt1 | contig 68733 bp, 53 predicted proteins | sample Sb_taG_7_FD_89698 | JGI IMG/M metagenome (GOLD analysis project Ga0116215, IMG submission 89698) | Peat soil microbial communities from Weissenstadt, Germany - Sb_50d_2_FS metaG | ecosystem: Environmental > Terrestrial > Soil > Wetlands > Peat | place: Germany: Weissenstadt | collected 2010-09-21
CGACCTGGTCGAGGCGGGGCTCCCCGCCCTGGTGAGCGTCACCGCCGGGGTCAACGAGCCGAGGTATCCGTCCCTCAAGGGGATTATGGGTGCCAAGTCCAAGCCGCTCGACCGCCTCACCTCAGGAGATCTCGGGCTCGACGGCAGCGGCGGCGCCACGGCCGGCCAGAGCATCACCGGCGTCGAGCCCGCTCCCCAGCGTGCGGCCGGGTCGATCATCAAGGACGATGGAGAGGGCTACAAGCGGATCGCCGACTTCCTCGCCGAGAAGAAGGTGATCTGACCGATGTCTGTCGGAAAGGTCTGGGTGTTCGCCGAGATCGCGGGAGGCAAGCCCGCGCCGGTCGCCCTCGAACTCCTCACCAAGGCGCGCTCGCTGGGCGGAACGGTGGAGGCCGTCGCCTTCGCGCCCGACACCGCCGACGCCGCGGCCGAGCTCGGCGCCCACGGCGCCACCACGCTCCACGCGGGCACCGATCCGCTCTGGGGTGAGCTGCTCCTCGGCGGCCCGGCGGCCGACGCCCTCGCGAGCCTGATCGCGGAGCACAAGCCGGATCTGGTGCTCTTCGGCATGACCTACAGCTCGCGCGACGTCGCCGGCCGGCTGGCGGCCAAGCTCGGCGTGCCCGTGATCGCCAACGGCCTCGATGTGAGCGATGGCGACGGTGTGTCCGTGCACTCCTCGGTCTTCGGCGGAACCCTCAACGTCGCGACCCGCTTCGAGAGCGCCGCTCCGGCCCTGGCGATCATCCGGCCGAAGTCGTTCGTGGCCGAGCCGAGTGGTGGCGCTGCCGCCGCGGTGTCGCCGGTGACGACCCCGATCGCCGACAAGCACAGGACCGCCCGGGTGACCGACCGGGTCGCCGACGTCGCGGCCGGCCCCAAGCTGGAGGAGGCTCCGATCGTCATCAGCGGCGGCCGCGGTCTCGGGGATCCAAAGAATTTCGAGCTCCTCGACCAGCTTGCCGCCGTGCTCGGCAATGCGGCCGTGGGGGCGAGCCGGGCGGTCGTCGATGCCGGCTGGGTGCCCTACGCGATGCAGGTGGGCCAGACAGGCAAGACGGTGAAACCGGCGGTCTACCTGGCGTTCGGCATCAGCGGCGCGATGCAGCACACCGTCGGGATGAAGGGCGCGCAAGCAATTGTTGCGGTCAATAGAGACGAGAACGCGCCAATCTTCAAGCTCGCGGACCTGGGGATCGTCGGCGATGCCCTGAAGGTGCTCCCCGCACTTGTCGAAGAGCTGCAAAGGCGCCGGTCATGAGCGCTGCACTGGATCGATTGCAATTGCCCGACAGTTCGCTGGCGCCGAAATTCGCAGGTATACTCGGATCTGCGATGGACGACAAGGTCATTGTCGACCTTCTGGGCCAGGTCGGAAACCTCTTCACGTCGAGTCTGGAGCTGAAGGAGACGATCGACTTCATGCTCAAGGCCGCCGCCGACCTGGTCGACTGCGATGCCGCAACGGTCTTCCTCCTCGATGAGGACGGTCGCGCTCTTTCGGCGATCGCGACGTATCCGTTCACCGACAACCTCGGTCAGGTCGCTCGATTCGAGCTCGGTGAAGGCATCGTCGGGTGGGCGGCGCAGCGTCGCAAGCTCGTTTCGGTCGCGGATGCCACCAAGGACCGGCGGTTCAAGACCCTGGGACTTGCGTATGCACCGCGCTCGTGCCTGGTGATGCCGCTCGAGTCGCCACAGCGTCTCGTGGGTGCGCTCACCCTGGCTCGCCGTGAGGTGCAGCCGTTCACGAGCATCGAGCAGGCGCTCATGCGAATCATCGCGAGCCAGGCCGCGATCAGCATCGACAACGCCAGGCTGTACACGGCGCAGCGGGCACAGCTCGGCGAGATCGCCACGCAGAAGCGAGAGGTCGAGGTCGCCAATGCCCAGATCGCCGAGATCTCGAGGCTGAAGAGCGAGTTCCTGGCCAACATGAGCCACGAGCTGCGCACCCCGCTCAACGCCATCCTGGGTTTCAGCGAGATCCTCAAGGACAACCTCGTCGACCTCACACCCCAGCAGCGACAGGAGTGCCTCCAGAACATTCACGCCTCGGGAAAGCACCTGCTCGAGCTGGTCAACGACGTGCTCGACCTGAGCAAGATCGAGGCGGGGCGCATGGAGCTCTCCTACGACCGCTTCGGCGTGCAGGATGCGGTCAAAGAGGTCCACAACGTCATCCGCTCCCTCAGCGAGCGACGCGATATCGACCTCAGCATCGACGTGGTGCCGGTGAACCTCGAGATTCGCGCCGACAAGAGCAAGTTCAAGCAGGTGCTCTACAACCTGCTCAGCAACGCGATCAAGTTCACGCCGCAGGGCGGCAAGGTCTGGGTGTCCGCCCGGGCCGACACCGAGGACCTGATCGTCGACGTCGGCGACACCGGCGTGGGCATTCCCGCCGAACACCACAAGCGCATCTTCGACGAGTTCTACCAGCTCGACCATGCGACCACCCGTCAGGTCGAGGGCACCGGGCTCGGGCTTTCGCTGACCCGCCGGCTCGTCGAGCTGCACGGCGGGAGCATCTCGCTGGAGAGCGACCCGGGCCGCGGCTCGGTGTTCACGTTCCGGCTACCTCTGGCAGGAATTGAGGTGCTGAACGGGCACCGTCACAACCGAATCCTGCTCGTCGAGGACAACGCGAGCAATCGGGACCTGGCAAAGATGGTGCTCCTCGGGAGCGGCTTCGACGTCGACATCGCGGTCGACGGCGAGGAGGGCCTCCACAAGGTGCGGTCCAAGGTCTACGATCTCGTGCTCATGGATGTGGAGTTGCCCGGCATGGACGGGCTGACTCTCACCCGAATGCTCAAGGCGGATCCCAAGACGGCAGGCGTTCCCGTGGTCGCGCTGACCGCCAATGCGATGAAGGGCAATGAACAGGAAGCACTCGCGGCCGGTTGCTCCGGCTACATCACCAAACCAATAGAGGTGGCCAACTTCGTGAAGCGCATCTCCACATTCATCGAGGTGCCTGTCTGATGAGCGGGGCCGGAAAGACCATCCTCATCGTCGAGGACGACCCGCCGAGTCGCGAGGTAGTTCGCCTTGCGACCAGCGCGCAGAACCACACGCTCATCGAGGCGGCAACCGGCGTCGAGGGACTCAACCTCGCTCGCGAGCAGAATCCTGACCTGATCATCCTCGACGTGAACCTCCCGGGCATGAGCGGTCTCGACGTCTGCCGCCGGCTGCGTGCCGAGGGTGCGCGGGTGCCGATCATCATGCTCACCGCGAAGAGCGACACCATCGACGTGGTCGTCGGTCTCGAGCTCGGCGCCGATGACTACGTGACCAAGCCCTTCGAGGTGCGCGAGCTGATGGCGCGCATCGGCGCCCACCTGCGCCGCAGCGAGATCTCCGCCCAGGAGCAGCCCCGCGATCGCTTCGAGTTCCCCGGTCTCACCATCGACCTCGGACGCCGCCAGGTCTTCCGTGACGGCGAGGAGGTGATGCTCACGCTCACCGAGTTCAACCTGCTCGCCCTGCTGGCATCACGCCCGGGTCAGGTCATGAGTCGCGGAGAACTGCTTCGCCGTGTCTGGGGCTACGAGGTCGAGATCGAGACGCGGACGGTCGACGCCCACGTCTACCGCCTGCGCCGCAAGATCGAGCCGGACGCCGAGAAGCCGACCTACATCCACTCTGTGCCGGGGATCGGGTACCGCTTCTCGGGGTAAACGGGCTCCGCAGGCGCATCGCTCTGTGGTGAGCGTGGTGCCGCGCCTCCCCTGGCGCCCTACCACTGCGCGCGCCCTAAGCCCTCAGTAGATGAACCCCACAATCGACGAGTCCAGGTCCGAGATGGTGCGGTAGTCGACACGGCCCCATCCGCCGCCGTCGGCGTGGTAGTTCATCTCGGAGATCATGAAGGTGCCGTCGAGGTTGACGTGCTCGACGTAGGCGACGTGGCCGACCCACCCGATGTTGAAGACCACGATCGCGCCCTCAATGGGGACGTGTCCTTCGGGGCGCTTGGCCCCAGCGGCGGCGCGCCACCAGTTGATGGCGTTCCCGCTCCAGTCGACGGCGCGGCGGGTCGCGACGTAATAGGTGCACTGGCCGTACGGGAAGCCGTCGTGCAGCGGGGTCTGCGGCGGCACCGACGGGGTGCCGTTCTGGGCATCGACGAAGTACGAGGAGATGAGCGCCCCTTCCGGCGCCCGGGTGAGCGGCACCTGGAGGTAGGAGCCGGCGAGCATCGGCGAATTGCTGCTCAGCGAGTTGTAGTCCAGGATCACCGCCGGGTCGAGATGAAGCCGTGCCGCGAACGCGGTGGGTGTCTCGCCGGGGAGGACCTCGACGAGCGCACCGGGTCCCGGCGGGATGAGCAGGGTCGATCCCGCCGGGGGAACGACATACGGGGTGAGCTGGTTGCCCCACTGGATCGCCGAGGTGGGCACGTGGTAGGCGGCCGAGAGCGTGCCAAGGGTCTGGCCGGGCGCCACGACGACTTTCTTGACCGGTTCCACGGCGATCGCCGTGATCGCTGTCGAGTTCTGCACCACCGCGTTGATCTGGATCGCGGCGTCGTTGCGAAGGAGCGGTGCGGCGGGCATCTGAGCCGGCCTGGCGACGAGCACGACGAGCACCGCCGCTGTGGCGATTACCCAGAGGTGCCGTATGAACCGATGAACGTGGGTCGCGATCGCTGCTCCCCTCGCTTGTGCAGTGATACGGAAAGGTGCCCGGGGTGTGATGCCCTCCACCCCGGTGGTCGCGGGCGACCGTAGCAGAACCGGCTTCTCGCCGTCAAAGTGAGCGCCATGAGCGAGGAGGCGCCCCCGGTGCTTGCGACCGTCCGGCGCGGGACCGTCGTCGAGGCTCGGATCCGAGGGCATGTTGCGGTCGTCGATGCCTCGGGGACCGTGCTCGCGTCGGCCGGGTCTCCACAGGCGGAGACGACGCTCCGGAGCTGCGTCAAGCCGATCCAGGCGCTCCCGTTCCTCCGGCTCGCCGCCGGCCGTCTGGAGGTGGGCGACGCGGAGATAGCGATCGCATGCGCGTCGCACCAGGGGGAGGACGAGCACGTCGCGACCGTCCGCAGCCTCCTCGCCAGGGCGAAGGTGCCAGAGGAGGCGCTTGGCTGCGGTCCCCAACTCCCTGTCGACGCGGCGACCGCGCGACGCCTGCTCGCCTCGGGCGGCGTGCCGCGACCCATCCACAACAACTGCTCGGGCAAGCACGCCGCGATGCTTGCGACCTGCTCGGTGATGGGATGGCCGCTGAAGGGCTACGTGGAGCCGGAACACCCGTGTCAGCAGGCGGTCACCGCGGCGCTCCAGGAGATGCTCGGTGTCGATCTCGACCACGCGCCCCGCGGCATCGATGGCTGCGGCCTCACGACCTATGCGACGCCGCTCTCTGCCATCGCTCGAGGCTTTGCCGCCGGGACCGCCGACCCGGCGTTTCAGCGCGCCCAGGACGCCATGGCGGCTCACCCGTTTCTCGTCGCGGGCACGGGGCGATTCGACACGGCGCTGCTCGAGGCCGCAGGCGACCGGGTCACGGCCAAGATCGGCGGCGCCGCGGTGTGGGCCGCGGTGGTTCGTCCCGGCGGCCCCGGCATCGCGATCAAGCTCGAGGCGGGCGGAGCCGAGGCGATTCCGGTCGTGGCGATCGCAGTCCTCCAGCGCCTCGGGGTCCTTGACGCCGAGCTCTCCGATCGGCTGCGCCCGTTCGCCACCCTGCCGGTGCGCAACTGGGCCGGCCTTAAGGTGGGGGATATTCGCGCCGAGCGAATCGAGCTGGTGTCGATTGAGTCATCGCCGCGGTGATTTCCCTTCGCTTTGACGGCCGCCCGGCAGCAGTGTATCGTTCGGTTCAGAGGAAGTTGATACGGATGTCAACTTCTGAGCTGATCGATGCGACAGGGGCGTTCGCCTCGTCGAGGAGAGTTGGGATCGGTGCCTGATCAGAGCCACGTCGGCCGGCGCTACACGGCGTCAGGCCAGCGGATCGCACCCGAATCGGCCGCCGCGATGGCGCAGGCGATCGCCGGTGCCGACCCCGTGCGCGAACCCGAAGCCGTGCCACCGACATTCGCCGCGGTCTACTGCCTGGGGCCGACGCTCGCGCAACTCTTCACCGACCCAGAGGTCGGCATCGACCTCGCCGGGTTGATCCACGGTGAGCAGTCCTTCGAGTGGCCGGCGCCGGTGCACCCCGGCGATGTGATCGACGCCACGGCGGAGATCACCGGCATCGACGTCAAGCGGGGGATGACCTTCGTGCGCCTTGCCATGGAGGCCGTGCGCCCCGCGGACAACACCGTCGTCTGCCGCGCCACCTCGCTCATGATCGTGCGGGCTCCGGCATGACCGCCCCGGCCGCGTCCGACGTGGCGGTCGGCGACAGCGTCACGCTCGTGTCCCGGACGGTCACCCAGGAGCAGATCAACGCCTACGCCGACGCGTCCGGTGACCGCAACCCGATCCACGTCGACCCCGAGTTCGCCCGGTCGGTGGGTCTGCCCGGGACCATCGCGCACGGGTTGCTCGAGATGGGCATCCTCGCCGACGCCATCGCGTCCTGGGCGGGCGGGAACGCCAACCTCCTCAGCCTCTCCTGCCGGTTCAGCAAGCCGTTGCTCCCCGGCGACACGATCATCTGCACCGGAACCGTCGTCAGCGTCGACGATGCGGGAGTCGCCACCCTCGAGGTGGGGGCGTCCTCGGATCGCGGCGACCGCGTCTTGACCAATGGCCGGGCGACAGTCCGGCTCTCACGCTAAGGGGCCACGAACATGGGACTCGACTTCTCGCTCACCCGCGAACAGGAGGAGATCCGCTCGCTCGCGCACGAGTTTGCGGAGAAGGAGATGCGCCCGGTCGCCGAGCGCTTTGACGAAGCAGAGGAGACCCCCTGGGACGTGATGCGCAAGGCGCATGCCCTGGGTCTCGACTCCACCGCCAGCTTCCCCGAGCAGTACGGGGGCGGCGGCATCGACCTCGTCACCAACCTGATCAGGGAGGAGGAGCTCTCCTGGGGCGACGCGGGGATCGCGGTGTCGATCGGCGCGAGCGGGCTCGCCGGTGCGGCGATCATCGCAATGGGCACCGAGGCGCAGAAGCACAAGTACATCGGGATGCTCACCGCGCCGGAGCTGAAGATCGCCGCCATGGGCCTGACCGAGCCGAACAGCGGGTCGGACTCCCTGGCGCTCGAGACCACCGCGACCAAGGTCGATGGTGGCTACGTGCTCAACGGCACCAAGCAGTTCTGCACGAACGGCGGGATCGCGGATATCCAGGTCGCCTTCGCCACGACCGACAAGTCGCATGGACCGCTCGGTATCGCCGGCTTCGTGATCGAGAAGGGCACGCCGGGCATGCGCCAGGGCCGCAAGGAGCGCAAGCTCGGCGTCCGCGCGTCGCACACCGCTCAGGTCATCTTCGAGGACTGTTTTGTCCCTGACAATCAGCGCCTCGGCCACGACGAGAACGGCGAGGAGACCGGCCCCGGACGCGTCGGCGCGATGATCATGCTCGAGGCGACGCGGCCGATGGTCGCCGCCGGTGCGCTCGGCATCGCCCGGGCCGCGTTCGAGTTCGCCCGCGACTACTCCCTGCAGCGCGTCGCGTTCGGCAAGCCGATCGCGAAGCACGAGGCGATTGCCTTCAAGCTCGCCGACATGGCCACCGACATCGACGCCGCGCGGCTCCTCATCTGGCGCGCCGGCTGGATGGCCATGAACGGCATCCCGCTCTCGCGCGGCGAGGGCTCGATGGCGAAGTTGTTCGCCGGCGACATGGCGATGCGCGTCACCGTCGACGCGGTGCAGATCCTCGGGGGCTACGGCTACGTCAAGGACTATCCGGTGGAGCGCTTCATGCGCGATGCCAAGATCTACCAGATCTGGGAGGGCACCGCCGAGATCCAGCGCCTGGTGATCAGCCGCTACGTGCTCGGTGAGCGGACCGCGACCGCTGCGCGTCCGAGGGTTGTCGCGGACCCGCCCGCGGTACAGATCGCAGCCGCGGGCTGAGCCCGGCTTCGCTCAGACGGATCCGCCGGCGGAGACGCCGGCGGATCTGACCACGCCGCCGTTGTGACCCAGCACGAGATACGGGACGCCGTCGGGGTCGTCGAGGAAGCAACTCTCGTGCAGTCCCCATTGCGTGATCTTGGTGTACTGGCCTGCGGCGAGGGTCGATCCCCAGGTTGAGAGATCGGGCGGCTGGACCATGGGCTGCGCGCCCGCGGCGAGTGTGGTCACGGCCTCGTAGCGCACCGTCCCGCAGCTGAGCGCCCACCCGTAGCCGGTCTCCTCCTCCACGTTGTTGGCGGCGACCGCCCAGTCGCCGTCGTGGACGAGGTCGTATGAGTACACGACGTGGTGCACCTGGCCCTCGGCGGCGAGAGTCTTGTCCAGTGCGGCCTGGGTTTGACCGATCGCCGATGTGAAGACGCCCGCCGCGAACGGAGTGGTGGGGGGAGCGGTGCCGTCATCCGCCCAGTGCTGGTAGTACGCGGCGAGGTCTGCCGGCAGCTGGTTGCGGGGTGCCATGGGGAGGTCGTAGCCGCCGGTCATCGATGCCGGGGTCGCGTAGACCCAGGCGTTTCCGGTGGCGAAGGAGTACCCGGTTTCGAGGGACACCATCCAGGACGTCTGCGCGGAGGCGCGAGTCAGCACCATCAGCGACACGTCGGGGGAAGAGCCCTCGACCGAGCTCGTGGTCACCTCGCTGATGAACCACGACGGATAGGTGCTCTGACGCGGAACGAAGAGGTTGCGGGTCGCGATGGGTCGGGGCTGCGGATCCGGGCAGCCGCAGGCGGTCGCCGCCAGACCCGCGGTGTCGCCCTGCAGCGCGCTGCCCGTCTCGAAATCGCCGAGGGTGCTGATGTCGTCCGTGTCGAGCGTCTGCTCGCGCACGGGCCAGAGCGTGTCGACGATGCGCGCCGCCTGACCCGGGTCGACCGTGACGCCGGGTGTGGCGGGTGCCGAAGCAAGCAGCGTGAGCAACGAGGTCAGGCTCGGCACGCCCTGAGGCGTGGACTGGGGTGGCGCCGTCTCCGGGAAGGTGGAGGGGACGTCGATCGCATGCACTGGGAAGTGGCTCGCGACGAGGCGGGCGATCACCAGTGAGCCCGCCGCCGTGGCCACCAGGAGCGTGCAGACGAGCCCGATCGCCAGTGCTGGAGCCCAGCGGCGGTGGGGGCTCGGCGGGGGCGGGGCGCCGGGAGGCCATGGCGCCGGCGGCGTCAGCGGCGGCGGTTCCGGCGTGAGAGGAGGCGGTTGCGGCGGCACGCTGCTGACGGTATGCCTCGATGCGGGGACATTCGACCAGCGCCACGGGCCTGTCATGAGCCCGCGCCCGGAGCGAGCGCTAAGCTCTCTGATCGCCGCATCACCAGGCTTTGAGGAGCGTTGCATGTTCGATCTGACCGGGAAGGTCGCTGTGGTCACCGGGGGATCGCGCGGCCTCGGAAGGGCCGACTGTCTCGCGCTTGCCCGCGCAGGAGCGGATGTCGTCGTCACCGACATCCTCATCGAGTCCGACCCGGCGATCGAGCAGACCGCGGAGGACGCACACTCGGCGCTGGCGCAGCTGTTCACGTCGCAGCACGTCGTGTACGCGGAGAAGACCAGCGACGAGATCCGTCAGATGGGCCGGCGCTCGGCGGCGATGAAGATGGACGTGACCAACCGCGAGCAGGTGCGCGAGGTGTTCGCCACCATCAAGAAGGACTTCGGCTCACTGGACATCCTCGTGAACAATGCGGGGACCCTCGACCACATCGCGCAGATCGAGCATCAGAACGACGAGCTGTGGGACCGCGATCTGCGCGTGAACCTGTCCGGGGCATTCAACTGCACCAAGGCCGCGTGGCCGTACATGCGTGAGAAGGGCTGGGGGCGCGTCATCTACATGGCGTCGGTCGCCGGGACGCTCGGCGGGTTCGGTCAAGCCTCGTACGCGGCGACCAAGGCGGCGGTGATCGGGCTCGGCAAGTCGATGGCGCTCGAGGGCGCGCGATTCGGTATCACCGCCAACGTCATCGCCCCCGGCATCATCGGCACCGAGGCGTGGAAGATGGGCGACGCGAAGATGAACGATCGCATGGTCCTTCGCACCGCGATGCGCAGTGCCGGCGAACCCGAGGACATCGCCAACACCATCGTGTTCCTCACCTCCCCGGAGGCGCGCTACATCACCGGTCAGGTCATCACCGTTGCGGGAGGCATCGACCTCTTCGTCTACTGACCCGGCATCCCGGAGCGCGACGCGCCAGCCCGTCGACATCGGGGTCACGTACTGGTCGCGCGAGGTCGGGCCGTATGTGTGGCACGAGTACGACGCCGCGCGCACGGATGCGGAGTTGCGCGCCATCAAATCCGCGGGCCATGGCACGGTGCGGACGCATCTGCTCTGGGACGCGTTCATGCCCACACCCGCGAGGGTGGAACCAGCGCGCCAGCGGAACTTCGAGCACTTCCTGAACGTCGCCGCCGGCCTGTCGTTGCGAGTCGTCCCGGTGCTCTTCGTGCAGACGCTGGGTGGATGCGTGATGCTTCCGTCGTACGCGATCGATGTCGGCGCCCGTCATCGCGGTGTGCGCGCCGTGTCGGATGCGGTGACCCAGCCCGGCGGCCCACGCTACGTCTACACGGATCAGCTGATGCTGGAGGTGTGCGTGCGCTGGATCGACGAGATGCTCGGCGCATTCGCAGGCCACCCGGCGATCAGCATGTGGGATATCGGCCACGATCCCGCGGGTGGGGTTCGACCGCAGCGCATCGATCACCTGCGCGCGTGGGTGGCGCTGATCAGCGCGCGGATTCATGAACGCGAGCAACGGTGCATGCTGACGTTGAGCGCCGACGACCTGGTGACCGCGCGCGCTGTGCGTCCCGGCGCTGTCGCGAGTCTCGTTGACACGCTCGGACTCGACCTCGCACCGAGCGCGCTCGCGCAGGCGGGCGGCGATCGTGATCCGGCTGCGGCGACGTTCCTCGCGCAGCTGTGCGAGTCGTTCAGTGACTCCGCGCCGCTTGTGGCGCATCTGCAGGGGAATCCGCGCACCGACACGACCGATGCGGAAGACGACTCCGACGACGATGCGCTGACGCGGCGGTTCGTCGCCGGCGCAGTCGACTCACTGATCGCGTGCGGGTGCAGCGGTCTCATGGCCGCGATGTGGAGCAACCCGGGTCCGCGCGCCGCCGGGGTGCCGCCGTTCGACCGCCGGCAGCCCCTGCGCGATGCGGGCGTCGTCGATGCCTCGGGAGCAGAGACCGCGTTCGGCGGCGTCTGGGTCGAGGAGGCGCGTCATGAGCGCGAGTGTTCGGTCGCCAGCCCGTGGCCCGAGCGCATCGACGTCGACGACTACTACGCGAATCTTCCCGAGAGCCTGCACGAACTCCGCGCGGCCTGGGAACGCGGCTCTCGGGAATACCCTGCTATGCTGCCATGAGCACCGGAACGGCGGGAAATCGTCATCCTTCGGTGCTTCCATCGCGGTCTTTTGCGGGTTCCCGTTGCTGACAGGGGACGCTCCCATAGTGGTCGTGAACGCGGTGGGCGTCCGTGTCGGCGAGAGTCCTGGAGGACATGCTGTGACCGCTGGAAGAATCAAGAAGATTATTCCCGACCGTGGATTTGGTTTCGTTCGCGCTGACGACGGCAACGAGGTGTTCTTTCATCGCACCGAGCTGACCACCGTCGACTTCGACGCCCTCCAGGAAGGCGAGCAGGTGACGTTCGACATCGTCGACTCGCCCAAGGGCCCCCGCGCGCGCAACCTCCAGAAGGTCTGATCGCAGCGGGGTAACCCGCTTCGTTCTCTCCTAGCCGTCGCTGCGCAGCGAGCGCAGCCGCGCCACCGCGGCATCCACGCGCTCGGCTTCGCGCCCGCGGAGCCGGATGACGAGCTCGCGTCGCTCGACGTGCGGATACGAGCCGACGGTCACGTCGGGGAACTCCGCCTCGAGCACGAGCATGGGCTGGGACATCTCCGACTCGGGGACCGATCGGTAGTGCACCTCGCGGACGATGGGCGCCGTCCCGCCGGCGAAGTACCGGGGGATGAGCTCCTCCTCCACGATCGTGGCGAACTCACGCGGAATGCCCGGGAGCACGAACAGCCATCGGTCGTCGCCGATGTCGATGGCCAGCGGTGGCGCCATGCCCCGGCGGTTGGTCAGCACCGTCGCGCCCACCGGAACCATCGCGCAGCGGCGGTTGGCGTCTGACACCTCCGGCCTGTCGATCCAGCCGGCGGCGTGCATTCGCCGTGCGAGGGCCGCGATATTGGCGAACGCGATCGGGTTGAGCTCGAGCGGGCGTCCGAGCGCATCGCCGACCGCCTGGAACGTGCGATCGTCGGGGGTCGGCCCGATTCCGCCACAGACGGCGATTCGCGTGATGTCCGGATCTTCGATCGCCCGGTGGATGGCCGCGATGATCGCGGCGGGCCGGTCGGCGACCACCTCGATATGGGCCACGGGGTGCCCGGCGGCGAACGCGAGGCGTGCCAGCAGACTCGAGTTGGTGTCCTGCGTGTGGCCGCTGAGGATCTCGTCGCCGACCGTCACGATCGCGGTCAGGCCGGGGGCTGTCGGCACCGGTTCAGCATAGGCGTTGGTGAGCGGGGTGACCGCGAGCGGGTACAATGCGGCGGCCCCGGGGTGGCGCGGATCACAGCCGCCCGGGCACTCACTCACTGCCCTGAGGAGACTCCTGCGAAATGCCGACCCTTGATCGCGCCATCCTGCTGCCCATTGGAGCTGCGGGGCTTCTGGCTCTCCTCTTCGCCGTCTACCTGATCTTCTGGGTCCTCCGCCAGCCGGAGGGCAACGACCGGATGAAGGAGATCGCCAAGGCGATCCAGGAAGGCGCCTCGGCCTACCTCAACCGGCAGTACACGATCATCGCCGGCATCGGGGCGGTGATCTTCCTGTTCCTGACCTTCACGCTCGGATGGAAGACCGGAGTCCTGTTCCTGATCGGCGCGGTGCTCAGCGGCGCCGCCGGGTACGTGGGCATGAACATCTCGGTGCGATCCAACCTGCGCACCGCGGAGGCGGCGCGGGGTGGGATCAACCCGGCCCTCCAGCTCGCCTTCAAAGGTGGGGCGGTGACCGGCTTCTTCGTGGTCGGATTCGGCCTGATCGGCGTCGCCCTGGCCTATGGGGTGTTCCAGGACTTCAACGCCCTGGTCGGATTCGCCTTCGGAGCCTCGCTCATCTCAGTGTTCGCCCGGCTTGGCGGCGGCATCTACACCAAGGCGGCGGACGTCGGCGCCGACCTGGTCGGCAAGCTCGAGGCGGGTATTCCCGAGGACGACCCGCGCAACCCGGCGGTCATCGCGGACAACGTCGGCGACAACGTCGGTGACTGCGCCGGCATGGCCGCGGACCTCTTCGAGACGTACGCGGTCACGGCCGTCGCCACAATGCTGCTCGGCAGCCTGCTCTACAAGGTCGGCGGCCAGCCGGACCTGGTGTTCGTCTTCTACCCGCTGATGCTTGGCGCGGTGAGCATCGTCGCGTCGATCATCGGCACGTTCTTCGTGCGCATGGGACGTGGCACCTGGATCATGGGCGCGCTCTATCGCGGCCTGCTCGTCTCGGCGGTGATCGCGCTCGCGGGCTTTCTGCTCATCACCATCCTGCTCAACAACGGTGGCTACCTGAGCCATTTCGACCACCCGGTCTTCAACCTCTTCTGGTGCGCGGTGATCGGTATCGCGATCACCGTGCTCATCGTCGCGGTCACCGAGTTCTTCACCGGCGCGCAGTTCTGGCCGGTCCGCACCATTGCCAGGGCGTCGCAGACGGGGCACGCGACCAACATCATCGCGGGCCTCGCGATCGGCATGGAGGGGACCGCGATCCCCGTGCTCATCATCGCGATCGGCATCCTCGCGTCGGCATCACTCGGCGGTCTCTACGGCATCGGCATCGCCGCGATGGCGCTGCTGAGCATGACCGGCATCGTGGTCGCGATCGACTCCTACGGACCGATCACGGACAACGCCGGCGGCATCGCGGAGATGGCCGACCTCCCCGAGGCCGTCCGGCAGGTCACCGACCCGCTCGACGCGGTGGGTAACACCACCAAGGCGGTGACCAAGGGGTACGCGATCGGATCCGCCGGGCTCGCCGCGCTGGTGCTCTTCGCCAGCTACACCGACATCCTCAACAACACGCTGCTCGCCCACAGCCTTCCCAGGGTCACCTTCGATCTCACCGCACCGCCCGTGATCGCGGGCCTGCTGCTCGGTGGAATCATGCCGTTCCTCTTCGGCTCACTCGCGATGCTCGCCGTCGGCCGCGCGGCCGGGGGCGTGGTCATCGAGGTGCGCCGTCAGTTCCGCGAGATCCCCGGGATCATGGAGGGGACCTCGAAGCCCGAGTACGGGAAGTGCGTCGCGCTGGTGACGGCGGCGGCGCAGCGCGAGATGATCATTCCCGGTCTGCTCCCGGTCATCGCCCCGGTCATCGTCGGCTTCGTGCTCGGGGCGCAGGCGCTCGGAGCGATGCTGCTCGGCACCATCGTCGTCGGAGTGTTCGTCGCACTCCAGATGACCACCGGCGGCGGCGCCTGGGACAACGCCAAGAAGTACATCGAAGAGGGCAACTTCGGGGGCAAGGGCTCGGACGCCCACGCCGCCGCGGTCACCGGCGACACGGTCGGAGATCCCTGCAAGGACACCGCCGGACCTGCGATCAACCCGATGATCAAGGTGATGAACATCATCGCGATCCTCGCGATCCCCACCATCGCCCTGCACCACCTCTTCTTCTAGGGCTCGCGCACTCGTCACGACGGGACACCGGATCCCGGGACGTCGGCATACTGTGTCCATGGCACAGAGGGTTGCTCCGGCCGGTGAGGCGGGCGAACTTCGTCAGCCACACGAACGGTCCCACCATCGCGACCTTCAGGGTGGCGCCGCGCGCGCAGCGGTCTTCGGGATCAGCGACGGCCTGCTCACCAACATCTCGCTGATCCTCGGGGTCGCCGGGGCAAACCCCGCCTCCTCGGTCGTCCTGCTCGCTGGCCTTGCCGGACTCGTTGCGGGTGCCTTCTCGATGGCCGCCGGCGAATACGTCTCGATGGCGGCGCAGTCGGAGCTTCTGCAGCGTGAGCTGGAGATCGAGCGCCGCGAGCTGGAGCGCCACCCCGAGGACGAGACCCGCGAGCTCGCAGCCGTCTACCGCCTCCGTGGTGTCGACGAGGAGGACGCCCGCCGCATCGCCGAGGCGATCATGCGGAATCCCGAGATCGCACTCGAGGTCCATGCCCGCGAGGAGCTCGGGCTCCGGCCGGGCAAGACGGGGAACCCATGGCAGGCCGCCGGATCGTCATTCGTCATGTTCGCGATCGGCGCGATCATCCCCCTCTTTCCCTGGTTCTTCGTCAGCGGCGGCGCCGCGGCTCTCGGCTCGATCGTGCTCGGCACCGCCTCGGTGCTCGCGGTGGGGTGGACGGTGGCGATCTTCACCGGTCGGTCACGCGTCCGCTCGGCACTCCGCCAGCTCGCCTTCGCCATCGTCGCCGCCGGCGTAGCATTCGGGGTCGGCCACCTGGTGGGCAATCTCGTCAATGTGCGCGGAGGCTGATTCGTTCCTGTCGCGTCGCTCGAAGCTCACTGATCCAGATCTAGAGTCGAACGATGCAGAAAGCTGCAGGTGGCGCAGTGGCGCCCGTGGCATTCGCGCTCGTGCTCACCGCGGTCCTGCCGGCGACGGCTCAGGCCTCGGGGCCGATGCTGACGCTCGTGGGCGCGTCCTCCGGTTTCGTCGGGAGCACTGTCACCTATGACTACAGTTGGGATGTGCCGGACTGCTCGGCAGCGGGGGTAAGCGGCGCAGACACGGTCATCCTCGTGTGGGAGAATCCGTTGTCGAGCGAGCAGATCGGTTCGACAGGGGTGACGATCGGCCCGGCGGAAGGCAATTGCTCAGGCACGGTGAGCGGACGCGTCCCTGGCGACGCCGGCGTTGGCGACCGCGACGTCTCGACCGCGTACCTGCAGCAGTCTTCTGGCCCGATTGGCGGAAGCGAAGCCACGGCCAACACAGCTTTCGTGGTGATATCCGCTCCCGCGCTGACACCGATACCGACGAGCAGGCCGGCCCCGCGCCCAACGTCAACCTCCCAGCTGTCGATGCCTCCGACACCCGCGCAATCACGCGGCGGCTCGTCGACGCGGGCCCCGAAGGACTCTGTGGCAACTGGCACGATGGGCCTCCACAGCGCTGACGCCGCTCCGGGCGGTCCGTCCTCGCCAGAGGTCGTCGTCGCAGCGGCTGGGCCGAGCTCAAACGGAGCGAATCTGCTCTCAGAGTTCCCGGGAGGCTGGTTTGAGCTCGGGTTGCTTGGCGGCGTCGGACTGCTCGCGGTTGTGGCGGCAACCTTCCTCACGCTCGAACGCCGGCGTTTTGCGCGCATGTATCCAAACGAGGGATCGCACCGGCAACGGTGATCATGGGCTAGAGGCAAGTCCCGGTCCCTTAGACTCGTGGAAGGGTGGACGAGTACCAGCTGGAGATCCAGTCGTTGCGCCGGACACTCGCCCGGCTCCGCGAGGAGGAGGCTGACCCGGCGCTGATCGAGGAGTACGAGACCGAGTATCGCAACCTCAGCTCCCTCTACAAGGCGGCAACCGACACCTTCGACGCCGACCGCAGCGAGCCTCGCCTTGCGGACGCGCTGGCGTCACTCGGATTCGGGGACTGGACGCTCAGCAACGTGTACAGCTTCGTCTACGACGCGTCCATGGAGCTGCCGATCGATGACGGTCGCGAGCTCGCCCGGAGGATCGACGAGACCGACTACGCGGCCTCGTTGCTGGCCGCGCTCGAGTCCGAGGCCTGACGGCCCGGAATCTTCTTTCCGGGGTTGAGGACGTCGTGCGGGTCCAGCGCGGCCTTGATCCGCCGCATCAGCGCCACGGTTCCGGGGCCGAGCTGACGCTCGACGTACTCCAGCTTCGCGGCGCCCACCCCGTGCTCGCCGGAGAGCGACCCGCCCATGCCCAGCACCGTCTCGAACAGCTCGACCGCGGCGGCGTCGGCACGCGCACGTTCACCCTCGATCCGGGGGTCGATGAGGAAGGTGGCATGGACGTTGCCGTCGCCGAGGTGGCCGAAGTTTACGACGGGGAGCTCGTGCTTGGCGCCGAGGTCGCGGGTGTGGGCGACCAGCTCCGCCACCCGGTCGCGCGGCACGACGACGTCCTCGTTCACCTTGCCGATCTGCACCTTGGCGACCGCGGCGCTCACCGCCTTGCGAGCGGCCCAGAGCCGCTGCGCCTGACCCGGTTCGGTTGCCCGCTGGAGTTGCGAGGCGCCCGATCGCGTGATCGCGGTGCAGGCCGCCTCGGTGTCCGCACCGACCGTGGCCGGGTCACCCTCGAGCTCGACGATGAGCAGCGCTCCGGAGTCACCGCCGATGTTGCCGCCGCCGGCCCTGCGGACGGCGTCGAGCGCCCCGGCATCGAGGAACTCGAGGGCCGCCGGGACGATGCCGGAGTCACTGATCTCCGCGACCGCCGCTGCGGCTCGCTCCATGCCGGTGAACGTAGCGGCGAGCGTTGAACGGGTCTTCGGGGCTGGGATCAGGCGGAGGAGCACCTCGGTGATCACGCCGAGCGTCCCCTCCGAGCCGACCATCAGCGAGAGCAGCGCGGTGGCCGACGTGTCGCCGCCCTCACCGATCCGCATGAACCGTCCGTCGGAGAGCACGACGGTGACCCCCGCGACGAAATCCGCCGTGACCCCGTAGCGGAGCGTGTGCGGTCCGGCGGCGTTGCAGGCGACGTTCCCCCCGATCGTGCATGTGGACGACGAGCCCGGGTCAGGCGGGTAGTACAGGCCCGCGGCGGTGGCTTGCGCGTGGATCCCGGCGGTGACGGCGCCGGCCTGGGCGTGAAGTCGCAACGCCTCGGATTCCAGCCCGAGGATCCGGTTGAGGCGCGCGAGACTGAGGATGACGCCGCCGCGCGACGGCGATGCTCCGGCGGCGTAGCCCGTGCCGGCTCCGCGGGGGACGATCGGAACGCGGTGCACGGCGCAGACGCTGACGACGCCGGCCACCTCCTCGGTGGACGCGGGGAAGACGACGGCATCCGGGAGGTGCCGTTCGCCGGAGGCGCCCCACGCGTCGTACGCGTAGGCGGCCAGATCCGCCGGACGCGTGTAGACGTGAGAGGGAGCGACCTGACCCTCGAGATCACGTATCACGCGGCGATCGAGCATGCCCGCCGCATTGTAGAGAGCGCATCAATTCCGGCGCACCTCGTCGCGGGTCCGGCCGTCCGGTGGCGGGTGGATGGCGTTGAATAGGAGGCGTGAGACGACGTGTGCCTGCGTGCGTGCTGGGCTGCTTCGCGATCCTCGTGGCGAGCGGCTGCAGTTCGCCGGCGCCGAAGCCGCCTCGGCCGACCAGTTCACCAGCGCCGGTCCGGCTCCTCGTCGCGCCGCCGCAGGTCGTCGCGCTCGCGGTCACCTTCGCGGATCAGTTCGCGTCGCGTGACTACGGGCTGCAATGGGACGAGCTGGCGGCGCCGGCTCAGGCGATGTGGCCGTCGGCCGACGCTCGCACAGCGATGCTAGAGCGGAAGTTCGCGCACGCCGCCGTGGAGAGCGCAACCCTGGGCCGCCCCACGCTCGAATCGACCTGGACAGTGCCGGAGCATCCGTCGGTCCAGGTCGCGGATGTGTGGAGCTTTCCGGTCGAGGTCACGTTTGCCGATCCGGCTGCGCTGCGTCCGGTGGGGGTGGCCGGGCTCTTCTCGATGACCTCGTTGCAGCTCTCGTTCGACTCCGCGACCGGCGTGGCCGGGATCCTCGGCGAAGGCCCGGAGTCGGTCGACGCGCCGATCATCATGCCGGCCTCGGTCCCGGCGGTGAGTGTCGACGTGCCGATCCTGATGTACCACCTCGTCGACCAGATCCCGCCGCGTTCGATCGAGCCGTCGACCTACGGGTGGCAGCTCGAGATCGGCCTCACCACGTTGCCGGGCGAGTTCGACGCGCAGATGGCATACCTCTCCGGCATCCACGCGACGTCGATCTCGCTGCAGCATCTCGCCGACGCGCTGCTCTACGGGCTGCCACTGCCGCCGCATCCCTTCGTGATCACGTTCGATGACGGACGGCTCAGCCCGTGGACCAACGCCGTCCCCGTGTTACGTCAGGATGGTTTCACCGCGGTGTTCTTCCCCTGCACGGCACTGATCGGCGGAAAGGTCGGGCCGCAGACGTACATGACCGCAGCCGAGCTCCAATCCCTTGCCACCGGCGGATTCTCGATCGAGGATCACACCGTCAACGACGACACCGATTTCTTCTCCGCGGGAGTGCACATCCTCGATCTGCTCACCGATCGCACGAAGACCGTCCTGCAGAACCTGGTCGGCGATCCCATCCAGTTCATCGCGTACACCGGTTTGTGGCCGTGGCCGACGAGCACGCAGGGAGGGGCTCGCGAGGCATCGATGTTCGCGACGCTCGCGAGCTACGGATACGTGGGCGGCCTGCAGGACCTTCGCATCGACAGTGCCACCGAAACGAGCACCGCGTTGTGGCAGCTGCCGAGAGTTCGGGTCGGTCTCGCGACCACGATGGGGATCTTCGAACACTGGTTCCGAGCTCAGCCCGCCTGAGCTTGGCTGCGGGGGCGCCTGGGTATACTCGACGGACGATGAGTGATCCCGGGGTGCTTGACGCCCTCGAGCGCGCGCTTGCCACCGTCATCGATCCCGAGTTGCACAAGCCGATGCTGCAGCTCGGCATGTTGCGCGACCTCTCGATCGACGGTGGGGTCGCCTCGGTTCGCGTGGTGCTCACCACGCCCGCCTGTCCGCTGAAAGATCGAATCCGCGATGACATCGACGCGGCTGTGATCGGTGTGGTCCCCGGCATCACCCGCGTGGAGATTCGCTGGGACGCGGATGTGAGCAGCACGAGGGGTTTGCCAGGTCGCCAGGAGATCGCCGGTGTGCGCAATGCGATCGCCATCAGCGCTGGCAAGGGCGGCGTGGGCAAGACGACGGTTGCGGTCAATGTCGCCATCGCGCTGCGACTGGCGGGCGCACGGGTGGGCCTGCTTGACGCCGATGTGTATGGCCCGAACGTCCCGATCATGCTCGGCATTCGCGAGCGCCCACACGCCGCGCCAGACGGGAAGATGGCGCCGCTGGAGGCGCACGGCCTCAAAGTCGTGTCCTTTGGCACGATTCTCGATCCCGGTCAGCCGGTGATCTGGCGCGGACCCATGCTCGCCAAGGCCCTGCGTGAGTTCCTCTACGAAGTCTCCTGGGGCGAGCTCGACTACCTGGTCATCGATCTTCCCCCCGGCACGGGCGACGTTCAGCTGAGCCTCGCCCAGAGCATGCCCATGACCGGCGCGGTCATCTGCACGACGCCGCAGGACGTGTCCCTCGCCGACGTCAGCCGCGGCATCGAGATGTTCCGAAAGCTCAACGTTCCCGTCCTCGGTGTCGTCGAGAACATGAGTGGCTTCATCTGCCCGCACTGCAATGAGCGGACCGACATCTTCGGCTCCGGTGGCGGCCGCGACCTCGCCGCCCGATACGAGCTGCCCTTCCTCGGCGCGGTGCCACTCGATCCACGCATCCGTGGCGCGGACGGCGACGGACGCCCGATCATGGCGACAGCGCCGTCGAGCCCGATCGGCGAGGTGTTCCGCGACGTGGCCTCGCACATCGCCGCTCAGGTGAGCCAGGAGAACTTCAGCGCCGCCGCGGGGCCGGTGATGCCGTCCGGTCCTCGCCTGTCCGTCGCCCCCTAGTCGGTCAGCCGCCGAGCACCGCTTTGACGGCGTCGCGCACAGTGCGCAGCGCCGACACGTCATCGGTGAAGACGCGAATCACCTGGTTGTGCTGCGGGAGTCGCGCGACCAGCTCGGCGGCGCGAGCGGCCTCGATCGTGTCGTTGAGCGGGTCGTAGATCCGCACCATGCCGTCGTCGGTCATCGGGTTCTGGGGCGCGATGCGGGCTATGGCCACATCGACCTCGACGCGCGCTCCGAGTGCTTTTGATGCGAGTTGCTCGTCGAGACGCTGCTGCAGCGTCGATGTGTCCATCCCCTTGTGGACGACGCTCTCGTACGCGAGATGCCACCGCAGGTCGCGAGCCGCGATGCGTGCCCACGCGTCGGCGAGGCGCCGCCGCTCGCTGCCGGGCGGCTCCCGCAACCAGCGCTGCACCGCGACCAGCACCGACCAGTCGTTGAGCAGCTCGTACTCGTCGAGGTGCTCGAGCGGATTGCCGTGCAGCAGCTGCGCGATGGTGTCCGCGAAGATCTCGCGCATCGACAGGTCGAATCTCCGGCCGGTTCGGTGGTGATACACCTGCAGGTACATGTAGAGACGCGAGGCGAGAAACATCTCGAGCGCCCCCGCGGCATGCGCGTGGAGCACGATGCTGTCGCCGCTGACAAAGGTGTAGTGGATGAGGCGTTGCACCTCCACCGCGCCGAGACTGATGCCGCACATGTACGCGTCACGCGGAACGTAATCGAGATTGTCGACGGTCGCGGGCCCGCAGAGGATCGGCTTGAGCGCGTGCAGCCAGCCCGGTGGAGCGTAGCCGCCGATGTCCGCGTCAGCCATGACCCATGCAACCCACATCGGATCGATCTGCTCGCCGGGCTCGAAGTGGCCGGTCGGGCTCGCGCGCAGCGAGCCGATGATGTCGGCAAGCTGGTTGGTCACGAGATGACGGCCGATGACCTCATGGTCGAGATGCCACTGCTCGAGCACCTCGTGGTCGAAGAAATGGCCGAATGGACCGTGACCGACATCGTGCAGGAGACCGGCGATGCGGAGCGTCTCCTCCACGAGCGCCGGCGACGGCGCGTCCGGAAATGCAACCCGCAGCGAGGCGTCGACGCGCCGGGCGAACAGACTCGCCAGGTGCATCGCACCCAGCAGGTGCGTGAAGCGTGAATGCTCGGCGCTCGGAAACACCCACCACGCGGATTGCAGTTGATGCACGCGGCGGAGGCGCTGCAACCAGACCGTGTCGAGGAGCTGACGCTCGCTCGCCTCACCCGGCCGGTCCTTGGTGATCTCTATGTAGCCATAGAGGGGATCGGCGATGAGGTTGACCTGGCGGAAGCGCTCCGCCGCGCCGGGGGAGCTACTCGTCCTCGTCCTCTTCCTCTTCGTCACCCTCTTCGTCGTCGTCATCGGCGAGCGAAAGGGGTTTCCAGCCGCGCAGGTGGGTCATCGAGGCTCTCCTGAAGTGGGCGGTCTGCCGGATATCCGGTGGGGCAATTTTATACGCCATCGCCGGTGCGGGACGCCCGGACAGTGGTCTGGCGATCACCAAGCAGATGTCACATCTCAGTGATCTATGTCACAGCGACGTGTCACAGGAGGCAATCGCTTCTAGAATCGCGATGGTGCGCCGTAGATCCATCGTGCTGTCCGCGTTCGTCGCCGCACTGCCGGTTGTCTGGTCGGCGACAGCCGCATTCGCAGAAGCGCCCGCGCGCAATCCCGCGCTCTCTGCCGCATCACAGCACTCGCTTGACCAGTCGAGTCGTGCGCATCAGCACACCGGCGTGCGTACGCTGGGTGCCGCGGTCGTCGCCGGCACGGCGCCGTCGCAGCTGTTCGCTGGGCAGGGCCTGAGCGAACAGGGGGCGATAGCCGCTGCCGGAACCGGCAATGCCGCCGTTACCACGCCTGCCGATCCGAGCATCGCGGTCGGCCCGAACAACGTCGTTGAGGTGGTGAACAGCGCACTCGAGGTCACCACGCGCTCGGGCGTGTTGGTGGGTGCGCCAAGGAACATCAGCGCGATGATCAAGAACACGGCCGGTTGGAGTGTGCGCTACCCCCGCGTGGTGTTCGACCCGGTGTCTGGATTGTTCATCCTGACCGTCCTGCAGTTCAACCCGACGCTCTCGGCGTGTGGAAGCCAGATCGCGGTGATGGTGTCGCCGTCCAACCCGGCGCTCACCTGGACGTCGCGAGGCACGATCGTCATCGACCCCGAGCTCGGGGGTGGCATGGAGCTCTCCGACGTCTCACTCGGTCTCACCGCAAATCTCGTGGTCGAGACCAGTGACTACGAGAATTGCACCACTGGCGTCGCGATCGCGAGCCAGACGCTCATCCTGCAGCGATCAGACCTCGTCAGCGGCGCGCTTGGGGTGAACAGCAGCGCCTTCCTGGTCGGCGGTCCGATCGGGCTGCAGCCGGCCATGGCTCTCAGCGCGTCGTCGGTCGCATACGAAGTTGCCAACAACGCCACCTGCACCGCTGTGGCGCCGGGAAGTGTCGCCGTGATCGCGATCACAGGTACACCGGAGGGCAAGAACGTTGCGCACACGTGCACAGCGGACACCGAGACCGCGACGAGCGTGCCTCCGGCTGCGGCGCAGAGCGGCACTACGGCAGTGCTGACCACCGGAGACGACCGGTTTCAGAGTGCGTTCTGGCAGAGCAACGTGCTCTGGGTCGCCGGAAACACCGGATGCACTCTTGGCGGGATCCTTCGATCCTGCCTGAACGTCGAGTCGATCGCTGCTTCGTCCACCGGGTCCGTCGGCGCGTTGACGCAGCTCTCGGCTGAGGGCGTGACGGGTGCGTATCTCTACGACCCGGCAATTGCGCTCGACAGTACCGGCGATGCGATCCTCACGTTCGACGAGTCCTCCAGCTCGATGTTCGAGTCGGTGATGGCCGCCGCGATCACCGGAGGAGCGTGGAGCAGCTTCATCACGCTGCGCACGAGCAAGACGTTCTACAGCCCAAGCGCCTGTACGAGCTGCGGCTGGGGTGATTACTCAGCGGCGGTGCAGGACTCCATGCATCCGACCGACGTGTGGGTGCTTTCCGAGGACACCGAGGGCGATACGGGCACCAGCTGCGCGACTGCGAACACCTGCTGGGACACGTACATCGGCCGCTACACCTTCGCCGGCCCGACCATCTCGTCGCTGTCGCCCGCCACGGGGCCGGCGTCAGGTGGCCAGCTGGTCACGGTCAGCGGGTCCGATTTCACCGTGGGCACCACCACGCTGACGTTCAACGGCGCAACGGTCGTGCCCACGGCCGGATCGCTCACTCCCGACTCGCTGACGTTCACGACGCCGGCGACGGCCACGTCGGGGCTCGTGCAGACTCAGGTCACCGATTCGCTCGGGGCCAGTCCCATGGTTGCCGCGTCGGGGTACATCTACGTGGGGCTGGCGAACTACGTGCCACTGAGCCCGTTCCGCATTCTCGACACACGGCCCGGCTCGACATGCGTCCAGTGCGCCGCCGACCCCACCTTCGGACCGAACACAACGCGCAAGCTCCAGTTGACGGGCGTGACCGGCCTCCCTGTCGGCACCGACCCGATTCTCGCGGACGCCACCGCGGTGGTGCTGAACGTCACGGAAGTCGCGGGTACCGCAAGCAGCATCCTGATCGTCTATCCATTCGGCACCCAGATGCCGACGGCCTCCAACCTGAACTTCGGGCCTGGCAAGGTCATCCCGAACCTGGTCACGGTGACCATGGGTCAGGGCGGAGCCGTGAGCATCTACAACGCCCAGGGGACGGTCAATGTGATCGCCGACGTCGAGGGGTACTTCGCCCCGGAGCCGGCGAATGACGTCACCGGTGAGTTCCATCCGATCGCACCCGTCCGCGTCTGCGACACGAGGAGCCAGTCCCCGACACCGTTCTGCAAGGCGCACGGCGCCCTCGGCCCCGGCGCAACCATGGTCTTGAACGTCACGGGTACGGGCGCCGATGCGATCCCGGGCGACGGCACGGCTGCGGCGGCGGTCGTCAACCTCACCGGCGTGGCCGGTTCCGCTTCGACGTTACTGAGCCTCTTTCCAACCAATTCGAGCGGGAAATGCGTGGTCCCCGGGACGTCGACGCTCAACCTCCTGCCCGGTGTGGTTGAGGCGAACCGGGTGATGGTCCAGCTCGGTCCCGCGACCGTCGGCGGCGCCCCCACGTCGCTCTGCGTGTACAACGCGGTGGGCACGATCAACGTGGTCATCGACGCGAATGGGTGGTTCGGGAGCGGAAGTGGCAGCACCCCGGCCGGGGCGCAGTACCAGGGAATCCAGCCGACCCGCATCTGTGACACGCGGACCGGCGGCGCTTCGTGCTCCATGGGCGCCCTGGGGAGGGATGTGCTCCCCGTCGCCGGTATAGACGGGATACCGGCGATCACGTCGTCCCACCCGCCCGTGGCGGTGATCGCCAACCTGACCGCGATCGCGCCGTCCCAGGCGACCTACCTGGTCACATACCCGGCGCTCAGCCCGACCCCGCCGGGCGCCTCGGACGTCAACGTGACCGCCGGCGAGGTCCTTCCGAACCTGGTCGTGGTGCAACTCGCCCCGCCCAATGCCGATCCGCCCGCGGGCGACGTCCCGGGCGATGTCTACCTGTACAACGCGGCAGGCAGTGTGAACGTCGTCGTCGACATCGAGGGCTGGTTCCAGTAGCCGCCTGACGGCGGCCTTTCGCCGTCACCGCCGGACGAACTCGATCGTTGCGACCCCGTGACGGCAACGTCAGATGACGTCTGGCAGTCTGGGATCGCATGCATTCGTCGTTTCATCGACTGACGCTTGCCGCGCTGCTCGCAGGATCCGCGAGCTTTGCTCCGCTGTTGAGTGTCGGAGCTGCGGCACCCGCAAACGCAGGCTCGGCAGCGCCCGTGGCGGCTGTCAGCAGCGTCGGCGCGGTCGTCGCGCTGACCGCGCCGGCCGCGACCGCTGCTCCGGTGAGCCCGCACCGGGACGCACCTCCTCCGGCCGCACCGACGGTCACCCACGGCATGCTCCAGGCCGAGGTCGCCGGAACCGGCAACTATGGGCAGCCACTGATCAGCGGCTGCGCGTGGGCGACCTGGGTGACCAACTGCCAGAGCCTCACCGCATACGGAAATGGATCGTCTTTTGACGACGTCGGCTGCGGCGCCCCGTTCGGGTGCGAGTTCGGCCCGGAATTCCAGTGCACCGAGCTGGCGCTGCGGTACGCGTACTACGCGTGGGGCGAACCGGCGCAATGGGGCGGCGCCGCGTACCAGATGTGGGGCGCCGGGCCAAACCTCCCAGTCCCGCTCGAGCAATTCGCCGACGGCGCCGGCGTGGCCCCGATGCAGGGCGACCTGATGATCTTCGCCCCCGGATGGCTCGGCAACTACTGGGACGGATCGGGACACGTGGCTATCGTTCGCGACGTCGGGGCCGGCTATGTGGATGTCGTCGAGCAGAACGCGACCTCGTCGGGTACCGATCGATTCCCCCTCAATGGCTCGCTCGTCACCGCCAACGGCTACACACCGATCATCGGCTGGCTTCGCGAGACGGAGCAGGCTCCTGTGGAGCTGACAGCTTCGAGTGTCGCCGGGACGCCCCAGAGCGTCTCCGATCAGGCGGGGGACATCGACGTGATCTGGCGGGGCACCGACTCGGAGCTTCACGACATGCCGTACCGCAACGAATCCTGGCAGTCGCAGGCGGCGGCCATCAGCCCGGCTGACGTCGCCTCCGACCCCGCCGTGGTATCGCCCACTGCGGGCCAGGTCGACGCCTTCTGGGGGGACAGCTCGGGCCACCTCTGGCAGGTGCAGTCGACGAGCGGGTTCTTCGGCTCGGAGACCTGGCTCGCTCCCCAGGAGCTCCAGGTGCCCACGCTCGCGATCGGCTCTGCTCCCACCGCGGTGAGCCAGGCGCCGGGCGAGATGGAGGTTGTCTGCAAGGGTGCCGACGGACAGCTCTGGGTGACCAGCTTCACCGGCTCGTGGTCGGTCGCGACGCCGCTCAACTCGGGTGTGGTGCAGGGCAATCCCGACGCCGTTGCCACCGCCAACGGCACCGTCGGGGTTGTGTGGCGCGACGCCTCAGATAATCTCTGGAGCGACCTCGGTGCCTCGTACGGATGGTTCGGGCCGCACGAGATCGGCGCAGGCGGGCTCGCCAGCGGCCCGACGGTGGTCACTGCCGGGGCAAGCAGTGTTGACGCCGTCTGGCGGACCACGACGGGCTCCGTGTGGGCGGCGAGCGTCACGCCGAATGGTGGACCCGCCCAGGTCGAGGTCGACTCGGCGGTCAACATGGGGCAGCCCGCAGCCGCCGGGACCGCCTCGAGTGCTGTCACCGTGGTCATGCAGCGGGCCAACGGCAGCCTCGCCGCAGCCATCTACAACCCGAGCAGCGGCTGGGTCGGTCCGGAGCAGCTGAATCGGGTGACTGCGAGCCCGTTCGTCTCCGCGGTGAGCTGGTACAGCAATGCCGTCGCCGCCTTCTGGCAGGGCAGTGGCGGCAGCCTCTGGTGGTCCGCTGCCTGCGCAGGATGCGCCGCCCATCCGCCGCCGGTGTTCAACCCCACCCCGTAGCGTTCGCGCGCGCCGCGACGCGCGCCGGCCGTCCGGGGCGATGATCGACGGATGACCACGATGGCCGAGCTGGCGAGCGCCGGCGATGCGATCGCGCAGACATCGTCGAAGTCGGAGAAGGTGCGGCTCCTGGCGCGCTTTCTCGCTGCGACTGACGAAGGTGAGCTGGCACAGGCCGCGCGGTATTTCGGTGGGACCATCTTTCCCGCCGGTGACCAGCGCACCCTGCAGGTTGGCGGAGCCGCATTCTCGACCGTGCTTCGCACCGTGAGCGGGGCCGACGACGCAACCATTCGTGCCTCGTGGCGGCGTCACTCGGACACCGGCGACGTCACCGGCGAGCTGCTCTCGGGGCTCGACGGACGTGAGACCGATCCCATCTCGATCCAAGAGCTTGATGCTGCTTTCGCGGAGATCGCGAGCTCGCGGGTCGCGCGAGCACGCACGGCTTTGCTCGGCGGGTTGCTCGGACGCGTCACCGCGGACGAGGCACGCTATATCGCCAAGCTGATCACTTCCGACATGCGCATCGGGCTGCGCGAAGGCCTGGTGGAGGAGGCGATCGCGGTCGCATTCAGCGCGGCGGCGGCGGCGGTGAACCGCGCGGTGATGCTCACCGGTGATCTCGGCGAAGCCGCATTGCTCGCACGCGCCGGCCGGCTCGATGACGCGGCCCCACACTGGTTCGTACCGCTCCGGTCGATGCTCGCGACCCCGGTCGCCGACGCTGCCGAGGCGGTGGCCCGACTCGGCGAGGACGTCTGGGTTGAGGACAAATATGACGGCATCAGGTGTCAGCTCCACCGCCGCGGCGCGGATGCGACGCTGTACAGCCGTGACCTGAAGAACATATCCGCGCAGTTTCCGGAGATCGGCGACGCCGCCCTGCGGCTCCAATCTGACGTGATGCTCGACGGCGAGATCCTCGGGTTTCATGACGGCCGGGTGATGCCGTTCCATGCCCTGCAGACACGGCTCGGACGGGTCTCGCCGGATGCCGCGGTGATGAGCGCGGTACCGGTCATCTACGTGGCGTGGGACGTGCTCATGATCGGGGATGAGGTGCTGATCGACCTGCCGCTGCGCGAGCGGCGCGCACGGCTCGAGGCATTGGCGGTGCCGCATCCGCTCGCGCTCGCGCACCTGGAGCGGGTGCGCGGCGAAGCCGAGATCGACCGGCGTTTCGACGACGCCCGGGCGCGGTTCAACGAAGGGCTGCTGTTGAAGCAACCGGAGTCGCCGTACACACCAGGGCGTCGCGGATTGAACTGGCTCAAGCTCAAGCGTCCGCTCGACACCCTGGATGTGGTGGTCGTCGGCGCTGAGTGGGGCCACGGCAAGCGCCGCGGAGTCCTCAGCGACGTGACCTTCGCCGTCCGCGTCGACGGCAGCGAGAACCTGGCGACCATCGGCAAGGCGTACACCGGGCTCACCGATGCCGAGATCGCGGAGATGACCGAACTGCTGCTCGGCATCACCGTGGCCGATCACGGTCACTACCGCACGGTGCAACCGCGCATCGTCCTGGAGATCGCCTTCGACGCGGTGCAGGCATCTGCGCGGCACAAGTCCGGTTTCGCCCTGCGCTTTCCACGCATCGCGCGGTGGCGGCACGACAAGGCGCCCTCCGACATCGACACGCTGTCGCGCGTGCGCGATCTCGCCATGGCGATCGAGCACGAGCGAGTGCAGCTCGTCGACCAGACGGGCGCCTGATCAGCTCTGGTCGAGAAACGCCCCGAAGAGCTTCGGGGTGTCCATGGCGGGATCACCGACCTGGGCGAATGCGTCGAACCGCGCCCGCAATGCCGCGTACTGCTGCACGAGGGCCCGGTCGTCGTACGCCTCCATGGGGTCCCAGGGATGGAGGTAGCGCACCTCGCTGATGCCCGCCTGCAGCATCTCCTTGAGGCATCCGAAGCACGGCTGGGTGGTGGTGGTCATTGAAGCGCCGAGTGTCTGCTGCCCGAACCGTGCCGCGGTGAGGAGCGCGTTCTGCTCGGCATGCACGCAGATGCAGATGTCGTACGCGCCGCCGCGGAGCCCGTCGTCGTCTCGGCGGGAGCAGCGGTGACAGCCGCCATCCGAACAGTTCGGCATCCCGAACGGCGTTCCGTTGTACCCGGTGCTCAGCACGCGCGCGTCGCGCGTGATCACGGCGCCGACCCTGCGTCCGAGGCAGTCCGCGCGGGTGCGCGCGGCCAGCGCGATCAGCAGGAAGTACTGATCCTTGCTCGGCCGGTGGGGGGCGGCGGTCAGGGCTGCCGTCCCAGGAATGCCGCGAGCCGGTCGATCGCCGGCGCATCGTCAGCCACCGTGACCGGCGTATCGAACGGCATTCCCTCACGGGGCCTTCCGGCGAGACGCGTCTGCCAGAGGATCAGTGCGCCCTCGGCGAGATCCTCCGGGAGGTCGGGCGGCTGCCCGATGGCGCGTGCGAGATCCCAGCCGTGGATGAGCAACTCGTTGATGCGCATGTGCACGATGGTCGCCCCCTGCTGCTCGCCCATCATCGGAGCCTCGACCTTCCCGTCGAGAAACCCGGGGGTGAGGAAGGCCGCGTGCATCAGGGCCCCGGTCTCCCTGAAGCCGGCCGCCGGGTCGTCGCCGAGACGGTCCACGGCGCGCTCCTCCGGGGTCACCGGGCCTGACGGGCGTGTCCCGTCGGCGACACCGGCGAAGACCACGTTGCCGTTGGCGACGTGGTTGAGCAGCTGGCGGACGTTCCAGTCCGTGCACGGAGTGGGCGCCGTCAACTGGTCCGGAAGCACGAGGTCGACAAGACGCTGAACGGCGGCGAAGGCGCGGTCGCAATCCGCGACGACGGGAGGGATCTCACTCATCCCTCTATGGTGGCCGAGATCGCGAGGTTCATGCGGGCTGCTCAACTCCCATTAGAGTTGGCGGCAGGGCGGGTAGCTCAGCCGGTTAGAGCAGGGGGCTCATAACTGCGCAAGCTAGTGTCTCGAGGCGTCCAAGGGGGTCTTCCTGATCTGCGGCTAACCACTCGCGTGTCCAGGGCAATCCAGGGTGATCCATGCACGAAGGTGTCAACGAAGGTGTCAATGTGGGCGGTGTAATGCGACCATCCTTGGCCCTTGCCAGGCGTTTGCCGATGGTGCTCGGGTCGCCGCCGAAGTCCTGGGCGAGGCCCTCAATGGTTCGGCCCGTAGCACGTCGTTTGACAAGTTCGGACAGCTGCTTATCGGCCAGCCGACGACGTCGTGCTGATTGGTGTTCGGTCGCGACTTGCTATGCATCGTCCTCTTTCGAGAGCCATGGACTGTCGCCCCGTCTTGACACCTTTGGCGGTTGACCTTCTGAAATGCCCGAGGTCGCCCAGTTCTTCGCCCGAGGCGACGTGCAGTTCGCATTCCGCGAATGTCGCGGACAGCCGGTCGCTCATGCCTGGGTGTTTTCACCCCACATCCTGGGCTTCGAGGAGCAGGACCCCGGTGTTCTCGGACTGCCCAGCCAGGCTCGCGATCGTCGGCACCGCAAACGGGAACGGCCAAGCAGTCTGGGTCCGACGATCGTCGCGGTCGCGGTTAACGTCGCGGCGGCGCAGGTATCTGGCGGAAACATCGCCCCGCCGGCCTACACGGTTGTTCCAGAGGTGACCAACCCGCTCATCTGACCCATCACCAGAGCCGCCGGAAGCCGAAGCTCTGACGCCTGCCAGTGCGTCGGTTTTGTATAAGTCCGTTTTGGATTAGGTGCCTTATCCACGTTGGCCGGGGCCATCGACGTTGCCTGAAGATCGGGTGCTCTGGCCGATTTTGGGCAGCCTCACCACCGCAGCTGCCAGGTCTCGCTCTCGGACTCGCGTCAGCCGCCCCAGCTTGTACAGAGGGAGATCAAGCTCCCTCGCGAGCGTGTAGAACCGTGAGTGGGAGATGCCACCTAGCCGTTGTCGCACTTCGGAGATCGTCAGAAGCCGCGCGTCATCGTTCATACCTCCATGCTGACAATCCAGATGAGTCCGGGAGCGAACAGACGTGAACAGAAGTAACCAATCCGATACAATGTCGGCCGATGGACATTCCGACCTCGGGCCTTGGCGATGAGCCGGCCAGAAGCTTGCGAGAGATCTGGGAAGCAGTCAGGGATCGAGCCGCGGGAGATCGGAGCAAAACGACCTCGGCCTGCATCGACGGGCTGCGTGGGCGGCACGGTGCCACATGGGTCAAGGAGCGATACGCAGTGTTCGAGAAGTTTCGGGATCATGGCGTCAAAGAAATTGCCCCCAGCGAGAGGTATTTGCCGAGCGAAGTGCGCCGAATGGAAGGCACCTACGCGCCATTCGAGGTGCGCAGATGGCTGGGGTCATACTCCAAGCGAATCCAGGACGATGACCTCCTCAGCCTCCTCACGTGGCATCTACGGTGGGTGAATCAGCCGGTCGAACAGGTGAGAGTCGCTCCCCCAGCCAGCGCGCACGTTGCAGGGCTGCTTAGCGCGCGTATGCGGGTCACGAAGCCTCTTGAGGTTCACGAGCCGACGCGGATCGTTTGGCAGTACCTCGGGGAGGTCGGAAGACCCGCACCCGTCGAGGAGGCTATCGAGCGAGACGGGCCCGATCCCGCGCTTGACCAGCTCCGGTGCCACGTCCCCGACCAACAACTCTGGGACGCACTTGAGACAGAACGGAAGGCGATCGACACTTACGACAGCGGGGTCTTAAGCTCGATTCGGGCCTTTGAAGCGGACGCCATCGCGCTAACCGCCATGCCTCGCGCCTACGGTTACGGACAACCTTCAGTGGAGCTGAGCAGCCCGCCGGCCGTGTTCAGCGGATTTCTTGGTTCTCTGTTTGAACACGTTTTTGCACTCCTCAGCGGTCAAGCGCCCACTGGCTATCGCACCAGGGTCGAGCCGCTTTCGCCGCAGCATCCTCAAGCATTCAAGCTGTGGGGCGGATGGGACGACCTCTCCGAGGCCGCCATGGGAGACCGAGTCGCGATTGAACGGGCGGAAGGGGCTCTGCACGAGCTCGATGAGCGCATGCTCAAATCCCCCGTTCTTCGTCACGTGTGGAGAGACTTTGAGACGGCTCGGGATGGCAAGCGTGCGTTGGACGCCAGGTTCCGTGAGCTTGACGAATCCAGAATCAGCCTTGGTCGCTGCTGGGGTTGCTAGCCTGGCCGTCACATCGAGGTCAAATTCCGCTGATAGGCCGCCGGTGTGGAACGGGCGGTGTACTCATTATCTGCGAGCTCACGGAGCACGCAGTACTCAATTTTGTGTTTGTCAGAAACGGTCCAGTCGGGCGGCTCCACGTGAGCAGCGTCCGCAGCACCTTCCCCGGACCGTAGTTGCCAGCTACCGTGCCCCGAGTTCAGTGCTGGCGGGGATCAGAAGGGAACGTCGTCCGCGGGGGGTGGAGGCGGCGGCGCAGAAAGAGCCGGACGATCGAGGCCGGCCTGGAGCGCGCGACTGACACCTGAGGCGCGCTTGGCCTTGCGCTCGAACTCGGCCTGCTGGCGCCGGAACCGTTCATCGCGGAGGACGCGGAGTTGAATGCGATCGAACTCGCGGGCGACGAAGTCGGCGACCAGCCACCGAGCCAGGGCGGCCGGACTCATACCACGCTCGTGGGCCACGACTTCGAGTTTGAATTGGAGCTCACGAGGGATGGTGAGCCGGATCAGGCGTCGGTCGGTTGGGGTGGTCATTCGCTTCTTAGCGCGTGAAGCCGCAAAGGATGACGGGGAACTCATTCCGCCGCGACAGGCGCGGTACGACCGAGGTCACACCCGGTCTCGAGGCGACGGATACCGAGCTGGAATCGCGGTCATTTCGCGATCGACGATAACGCTGATCCGATCGCTCAGGGGGGACCTTGCCCAAACGGGATTGGAATGCCCCACCCGAGCACCGCGTGCAGCCCACGCGTCGACCAAGCGAGGTGGTGCGGCCCCACAGCACGTCCGGGGGTTCGGTTCCCCTGTGGGTCCACGTGTGGAGGCGACGGCGGCAGGGTCCGGGTACTCGGCAACGTGCTGACGTCGCGGGATCTCCCCCGCGCGCGCGCCTTACGCGCGCGCGGGGGAGAGGCTAAGATCCGCCTGCCCCCGGATTACTCACACGCATTACAGCGCGGCTGTTTCAGGGCTACAACAGTCACTTACTGTCTCAAGACAGGCACTTACTGGCATATGACGGTCACCGGCTGACCTTCCAGAGGGTGATCGAAGGGCCTTTTCGGACTCTCGCATGTCAGCCGGCTGACGTTTCCCCAGGTCGGACAAACTCGGCGGACGCATCGGCACATGAAACTGATGACGTTGGCGGATCTTGTTCGGGAGTTTTTCCTTTTTCTGTTTTTTCGCAGCCGCGCGGCTCATGAGATGGTCCGAAACGTGCTGATGCGTCTGCTGACGGCTCGAGGGTCGGTGCCCTCCAGAAACCTCGCTTCACCGACTCGGACGGCACCTGTCTTGGACACAGGCGCTGCCATCGGACGGTCCGAAGGCGCCTCCGGCCAAACTCAGCACAGCACGTTGTGATCTCCGTTCCATAGAGCAAACTTGCTATATGGCCGCTTCGAAGGGGGTGTACTGAACGGTGTCTGAGGCCCTCCGTCACGCGCTGCTCGGCTCGCTGAGCCACGAGCGAGCGAGTGGGTACGAGCTTGCTCGAAGGCTGGAGCGCACGCTGTGGCGCTACGCCTGGCATGCTCAGTACAGCCAGATCCGGCCTGAGCTAGACCAGATGGCGATCGACGGGCTGATTACCGTAGTTGCGACGGGTGCTCGTCGGCGGCGCACCTACTCGATCACCCGAGCCGGCCAGGCGGAGCTCCACCGGTGGCTGCGCAATCCTCCTGCGAAGTTCGTCGCACGCAGTGAGTTCGTCCTGCGTCTCTTCCTGATGTCGACCCTAGACCCCGCTGACGCCCGGACGCTGCTCGCTCCCATTGCTGATGAAAGCGCCCAGGAGCTCGAGCGGCTGCGCGCCGCCGTAGTAAGCGCGGAAGCTTTGGCGGACGCCGGCGCGCCGCTATCGTTCGATCGATTGGCCGCCGAGTTCAGCTTACGATCGGTTCAGGCGATCCATGACTGGGCGATGTGGGCCTTGGCCGAACTCGACCGTTGACAGACGCACGCCGGGGGCCCTGAGAGGTGCTGCCGGCGTGCGGTCATCCGACCCGGTGGCGCGGCGCCCGTAGAGAGACCCGACAGCACACAGCTGCTGGGGATCAGTCGATGGCGGCTGGCTCCGTGTGTTGGCACTCGCTCTCCGTGGATCCCCTTACGTGTACGAGCGCGGGTAAAGGGGCTTACATGGACGTGGCGAATGATCGCCAAGCGACGAGCTGCTCCCCTCGCCAGTTCTCTCTCGGTCACAGGTGCCTCCTCGTGAATTGGAGGCCCAAGTGTCAACAGACTCCGTCAGTTCTATACCTAGCCCGAGCCCGCCGCGGGATGTGAAGACGTGGTCGCCGCGTCGGGTTAGTGACGCCTTGACAGCGGCGTTTCGACCTCTCAGCAACTCTCGCACAGGGGAGCAGGCAGAGCAGCACGAGGTTCTCCAGGGCCGTGCTCCCAGCCTGAGCCCAGTGCAAGAGGTGGGGTGCCACCGCCGTATCGCCTGGTCCCCAGCGGGTGCGAAGCTGCCGTCGTTGTGACCACCTCCCTCGTCCTCGTGCACAGCCCTCTTGTGGGGCGGGACAGCTGGGAGGCCGTGGCCGCGAGCCTGAGCGGACGCGGCGAGAGGGTGTCCCTAGTAGACCTGACCAACGCCCTACGGAGTGGCCCTCCCTACTGGCCTCACGAGGTTGAGGCGATCGCCGCCGCGATCACGAGCCCAGCCATCCTCGTCGGCCACAGCCGTGCCGGCCCCATCCTTCCGGTTGCGGCACGGGCGACCCGCCGAGTGGAGGGCTGTGTGTTCGTCGACGCTAGGCTTCCCCAGGCCGGCGCGAGCTGGTTTGCCACAGCTCCTTCTGAGTTGGCCGAGCAGTTGAGGAGGATGGCCCGTGACGGATGGCTCCCCCCGTGGTCGGACTGGTGGGGTCCGGACGAGCTGGCCCGCCTTCTGCCTGATCCAGTGGTCAGAGCTCGTTTCGTCAGGGGTTGCCCACGGCTGCCGCTTGCGCTCTTCGAAGAGGTCCTTCCCGAGGTGCCCGGATGGTCGGATGCGCCGTGCGCCTATCTCCGGCTCAGCGAGGATTATCAGGAGCCGTGTGACGAGGCACGACGCCTTGGCTGGCCGGTGATCGAGCTAGCCAGCCACCAGCTCGGTCTGATCACCGACCCGGAGACCATCACCGACGCCATCGTTGAACTGGTGGGTCAGCTCGTGCCGAGGGGATGATGGGTCCGCCTCTCGAGGATTTGGCACCGCGACCCGCGCGCTCCAGGTCCCTCGAGTGACACTTGCCGATACTGGGCCAGCCGACGCTGAGCTCACTCGACGCTCCCTGAAGGGGTTGTATTAGCGATGGACCAGGTTGGCCATCCAACTGCGTCTTGCAAACCATCGGGCAGGCCGCCACCACCCCAGCTGATGTTGAGAGTTCCAGCGGCGCCGCTGATTCGACGAAGCGAATTATTCGGTATTCTCAGTTACTAAGTGATACGCTATAACGGATGCCGATACAACAGCAGCGTGCCAACGACCTCGCCGACCTCGGCCGCTTCTCCGAGCCGGCGCTGCTTGTGCTCGCCAGCCTGGCCGAGGGCCCCAAGCACGGTTACGCGATGATGCAGGACATCCTGGAGTTCCACGGCGCCCGGATAGAGCCGGGAACCCTCTACGGGGTGCTCGCGCGACTGGAGCCTCGAGGCTGGATATCGGCCCTCCCGATCGAGGGTCGTCGACGGCCCTACCGGCTTACGGCGGCCGGTGCGGCGGTGCTCCAGGCCCACCTGACCGTCATGCGGCGCGTGGTCTCCACCGGGCTGAACAGACTGGAGCCACGCGGTTCGAGAGTCGCCTCGTGAGGCTGCTTCGCCTGTATCCCCGCGCATGGCGCGCGCGCTATGGGGAGGAGATGCTCGCCCTGCTGGAGCAGCACCACCTCTCCATGCGGACCCGTATCAACCTGCTGCGCGGAGCTCTCGACGCGCAGCTCCATAGGGGGAGTCCCATCATGAGCGGGAACCGCCGTCCGTCGGTGCGCTGGAGCCTCCTCGTGGCTCTGCTCCCCAGCACTTTCGTGGGGGTCCACTGGCTGTGCCAGCTCTATCCGTTCCCGGGAGACAGCACCTTGTGGAACGCTCTGGTGGTCCTGGGGATGATGGTGGCGGTTCTCGCACCCACCTGGGCGGGTACGAGTGCGCAGGCGATGGGCGGAAGGCTGCGTGACAGCGCGGTCGCGGGAGGGCTCGTGGGGATGGCGGCGCTACTCATCGCCTGGATCGTCTCGTGGGGTCTGACCATCGCCGGCTTGGCGGGGGTCTTCGCATGGGCGGCCGACCTCCAGGGAGGAAGCGGCCATATCGCCTTCTCCTTCGGGCCGTATCTCGCTCAGGTTTGGCCGGAGGTACTGCTCGGCGCCGGGGAGTTCGCCGTCGTCGGCTGCCTCGCCGGCACTGCCTTGGGCCTCGCGGGAGGCTGGCTCGGCAGGGGTGCCGGGGGCGGATGGCTACGCAGGATCGTCGGCCGTCCGGGCGCGCAGCTCTCGACCTGGTCCGACCCACAGGGGTAGCTCGCCGCGAGCTCGGCCCGACGACTCAAGCTGTCGACGACAAATGGGAGCTCGACCGTCGCGGAGTACCGAGTGCGGCTCGTGGATCAGTCGCTGCACACCAGCGGAGTCGTCGGGTCAGCCAACCCTTCGGAGTTCGGCGCGTCGGCGGCGAAGCGCCTGGGCGTAGACGGGATACATCTGGCTTAGTAGATCAGACGTCGCGACGACGCGAGAGCCGATTTCAACAGAGTGTCGGCAGGGCAGCACCAGGTTGGCGCGCTCGGTGGGACCGCGGTCCGATTGTGGTACGTGATCGCCTACACAAGCGACGGGGCATGCCGGGGACACGGCTCGTCAGGTCAAATGCTCGTTAGTACCCGCCATCGTTGGTAGCCTTATGGCCATCGTGAAACCTGACTACATCCGCGAGAAGTTCTGGAATGGGCTGGGTATCCTCGCCGAAGGCCACGGACGCATCGGGGAACGTCTACTTGACGCCTACCGGTCCCAGATATCGCTGGCGTGGCCAGCCGAGGATCTATCCGAGCAGGCGACGAAGCGCATCGATCGGCTCCGCGAGCGCATGACGACCGCAGTTGACACGGGTGGCGGAAGCATCCAGGCGACGGTCGCTGCGATGTCAGAGGACGATGCGGCCAAGGTGGCGCAGGAGATCGTCAGCCTCACGTACCTAATTGAGCGCGAGACCGCGTCGAAGTGACGCCTGCGCCCGATCTCGACAGGGCCCTCACGAAGGCGCTGAAGAGATGAGACTGAAAGACATCCGCGTCGAGCGGTTCCGCAACATCCTTGACTCCGGCTCGGTGCCGATTGACGGGGCCATCACTTGTCTCGTCGGGAAGAACGAATCCGGGAAGACCAACTTGCTCCAGGCTCTTCACACGCTCAATCCCGCCTTGGGTGATCGCCAGATAGACGAGGACCAATACCCGCGGTGGTTGCAAAAGACCGACCAGCGCTCCGGGAAATACGCCGAAGCGGTTCCGATCTCGGCCACGTTCGAACTCGACCTGGCCGATGAGGACGAGATCAAGGGCATCTACGGGGATGGTGTACTGCGATCAACCGAATGGACGTGCTCGCGGAAATATGACGGCCAGCTCTACTGGACAGTGGAGGTTGACGAGCGGGCAGCCTGCAAGGCCTTTGAGGAGCGACACGGCTTAAGCAGCCTCCCTCACGACCTGCCCTCGCTGAAGGCTCGACTGACCAGTTTCGCCCAAACGACCGAACCGGATGCCGCCGGTGTGGAGCAGCCATCTGGCTTGGCGGTGAAGGCGACGACCGCCAAGGCGAGCGCCGACTTCCTCTACCCAGGTGATCAGGTGGCCGGAGCCGTCGGTGGGTCGCTGGCAAAGCTGATGCCCAAGTTCTTCTATTTCGACAGCTACAGCGAGATGAAAGGACGCACTGAAATCGCGCCTCTGATCAATGCGCTAATCACGGAGACGGAAAGCACCCTGCCGGCGGCCCAGCGAACTGCGCTAGCACTTCTCCGTCTCGGATTCGCTGGGACGAAGCTGGTCGATCCAAGCTATGAAAAGCGAAGTGGCGAGATGGAAGCGGTCGCCGCGGATCTAACGGCCCAGGTGCGCCGATTCTGGAGGCAGAACCAAGATCTTCGGCTTGTCATTGATATTGAAGCGGCCCCGGAGGTACGAGCCGACGGCCAACATATCGTCAACCAGTTCTTGCAGCTCCGCGTCCTCGACGAGCGACACTTCTTCACCAACAACCTTGACGCTCGTTCGTCGGGGTTCCGGTGGTTCGTGTCATTTCTAGCAGCGTTCAAAGACTTCCACTCCGACAGCAGCGTAATTGTGTTGCTGGACGAACCCGCCCTAAGTCTCCACGCCCGTGCGCAGGCGGATTTTCTTAGCTTCATCGAGGAGACACTCGGAGCGCGTCACCAGGTGATCTACACGACGCACTCGCCGTTCATGGTCGATGCAGGTCACCTCGAACGCGTCAGGGTGGTTGAAGACCATGGTCCCGACGACGGGGTTACCGTCAAGACCCAGCTTATGTCCCGCGACCCCGACACCCTGTCGCCAATACAGGGTGCTCTCGGTTATGACATCGCTCAAAACATCTTCGTCGGACCAGACAACCTGGTTGTCGAGGGCCTCTCCGACTACACATACTTGACGATCCTCTCCGAGACGTTACGTGCGGCTGGGAGGGCTACGCTCGATCCACGGTGGCGCGTGCTGCCGGCCGGCGGCGCTGGCTCGATGCCGGCGGCTGTCTCTCTCCTCGGCCGCGAATTGGACGTGACTGTCGTTGCGGATGGTGGCAGTAAGCCGCCCCAGAAGCTCAACGACCTCGTCACCGCGGGGCTTCTTGAGCAGCAAAGGATCATCACGCTCGGAGGGATCGCTGGCATGAGGCTAGCGGACATTGAGGACCTCTTTGAGGTCCGGGACTTTCTGACTATCTACAACGCAGCCCTTGGCCAGCATCTAACCACTACGGATCTAGGAGCTGAGGACGACCGGATCATCGCCCGGATTGAACGGCACGCCGGGAAGTTCAACCACAACGACCCGGCGACCTGGCTACTGGCGAACCGTGCGACCGCCACGGCAGGGCTTGGTGCGATCACCTTGGACCGGTTTGAAGCCCTCTTTCATGCCATCAACTCGACCCTAAGGCCGCGGGCGTAAGTCGATTGACCGAAATCGGTCGAACTCGTCCTCGGGTCTCTAAATCCCCCGCCGGTCCCGACTGACCAGATCCAGAGCACTACCCGCGAGGTTGGAAGGGTGACCCCAATCCAAAGCCTTGCGGAATTTCAGATGATCACGATTCCATTGCCAGCACTGGACGTTCAGCGTAAGGCCGCGCATACAATCCAGGGCCCGCAAGACGCCGAACAGAGATATCGCGACGTCATCGATGCGATCCGAGGTCTGAAAGAGAGAGAACTGGCCGAACTCGCCAGCCAACTAACAACCGAGCAAGCGGGCGAGGAGGGACAACATGATCACCGGTGACATCAAGGCGAAGGTCGATAGGATCTGGGATGCGTTCTGGGCGGGAGGGATAGCCAACCCGATGGAGGTGATCGAGCAGATCACCTACCTGCTCTTCCTCCGCCGCCTGGACGACCTTCACAGCCTCGAGGAGAACAAGGCCTCTCGGCTCAAGAGGCCCATTGAGAACCCGGTCTTCCCGCCGGGAAACGACTCCCGCGGCCGGCCGTATCAGGACCTTCGGTGGTCGCGCTTTAAGAACTTCGCACCGACCGACATGTTCGCGGTGCTCAGCGAGCATGCCTTCCCCTTCCTGCGCACGCTCGGCGGCGACGGCTCGACCTACGCACATCACATGAAGGACGCGCGTTTTACGATCCCGACGCCCGCACTACTGGCTAAGGTGGTCGACCTGGTCTCCGACGTCCCCATGGAGGACCGAGACACCAAGGGCGATCTCTACGAGTACATGCTGGGCAAGATTGCCAGCGCTGGGCAGAACGGTCAATTCCGAACGCCCCGCCACATCATTAGGCTGATGGTGGAGATGGTCACTCCACAACCCGGCGACGTCATCGTCGATCCGGCTTGCGGTACGTGCGGCTTCCTCATCGCCGCGGGTGAGTACCTTCGGGAAAACCACCCGGAAATGCTACGCAACGAGACGCCGCGTGCACATTTCCACCATGAGGCCTTCCACGGCTTCGACTTCGACAACACGATGCTCCGCATCGGCAGCATGAACATGCTCCTACACGGCGTCGAGAATCCTGACATTCGCTACCGCGATTCCCTGGCTCAGGACCACGCTGGCGAGGAGGAACGCTACACCCTGGTCCTCGCCAATCCACCATTCGCCGGATCGCTCGACTACGAGACGACCTCGAAGGATCTTCTCAAGGTGGTCAAGACCAAGAAGACGGAGCTGCTCTTTCTCGCTTTGTTCATCCGACTGCTCAAACCTGGAGGCCGGGCGGCAGTGATCGTGCCCGAGGGCGTTCTCTTCGGATCGAGCAACGCCCATAGGGCACTGCGCAGGATGCTCATCGAGGACCAGAAGCTAGACGGAGTTGTGTCGTTACCTAGCGGCGTGTTCCGCCCCTACGCGGGCGTGTCAACTGCCGTTCTGCTGTTCACTAAGACGAATTCGGGTGGGACTGATCACGTCTGGTTCTACAACATGACGGCTGACGGGTGGTCGCTCGACGACAAGCGGACCGCCCTACTGCCCGATGAGAAGCTCGGACCGCTGCCCAAAACCAAACTTGCCGAGGCGGAGCACGCCAAGAACAACCTCCCCGACGCGTTGGGTCGCTGGGCCAAGCGCGATGGCGATGAACTCAGGCGTGAGCGAACAGAGCAGAGCTTCTGCGTTCCCAAGGCGGATATTGTGGCGCAGGGCTATGACCTCTCCCTCAATCGATACAAGGAAGTGGTTCACCAGGAGATTGAGCACAAACCGCCATTGGAGATTCTGGCTGAGCTGGCCGCCCTGGAGACGGCGATCCAGCAGGGGATGGTCGAGCTGGAGGCAATCCTGCGTTGAGCTCACTTCGGCCAAGACTCGCGTCGGTGGAAGAGGCATGTGAACTCGTGACGGACGGCACGCACTACACCCCAGCGGATGTGGGCCGCGGTGTTCCGTTTCTGACCGTTAAGGACATGACGGACCGATCCCTTGACTTCGTCGGATGTTCGTTCATTGCTGACAAGGATTTCCAGGCGGCCAAAGCCGGCAACTGTGCACCCGTCAATGGAGACGTTCTATTCTCAAAGGATGGAACGGTTGGAAAGGTTCACGTCGTCTCAACCAACGAACCGTTTGCTGTTCTCTCATCAATCGCGATTCTCCGCCCGAGCCGAGATGTCGACGCTGGCTACCTCGCTCACGCTCTGCGATCACCGTCGGTGCTAGCCGAGGCGGTACGACGAAAAACCGGCTCGGCGATCCGCCGAATCGTCCTCGCAGATCTCAAGCGACTGCGAATCCCCCTGCCACCCTTGGCTGAGCAGCGGCGCATTGCAAACATCCTGGACGACGCCGATTCGTTGCGTTCGAAGCGCCGGACAGCGCTAGGGGGGTTACATCGCCTCGTCAAGGTAGCGTTTCTCGAAATGTTTGGCGATCCGACCTCTAATCCAATGAGATGGCCGATGGCGCCTTTCGGCGAGACCGCGACCAATGAGGACGCTCAACGAATACCCGTAAAGGCATTCGACCGGTCCCACATGCCGAAGGTGTATCCGTACTACGGTGCATCGGGAATCATCGACTATGTCGACCGATTCCTTTATAGCGGTAACCGCCTTCTTATCGGCGAGGATGGCGCGAACCTTATCGCCCGCTCGAGCCCGATTGCATTCATTGCGCACGGCCAATATTGGGTCAACAACCATGCCCACGTGTTGGCCGACAATGGCAAGGCGGATTTGGTCTACCTCGAGAATGTACTTGCGCACACCGACCTCAAGCCCTACGTCACTGGCAGCGCGCAGCCGAAGTTGACGAGGTCGAACCTCGACAGAATTCCCGTGCCGCTACCACCACGGAAGTTGCAGGAGACCTTTGCCACGGCGACCCGCCACATCGCGGAACTGAATGACCGACAGAGCGCTGCACTCACCTATCTCGACGCACTCTTCGCATCACTCCAGAACCGTGCATTCCGAGGCGAACTGTGAGCAACTTCGCGTTCCTCCTCCCCGAGTGGACAGACATCCACGAGGCCGCCACCAAGGCTGAGCGCGACGCAACTACCGACCCACGCACCTCATGCTTCTACGCACGCCGCGCTATCGAGCTCGCGATCCGCTGGCTGTACACCGCGGACCCAACGTTCCGCCTGCCCTACGACGACAACCTTTCGGCGCTGCTCCACGAGCCCAGCTTCAAGAACGCGGTCCCGGAAGCAATCTTCAATAAGGCGCTGCTCATCTCCCGCATCGGCAACCGTGCCGTGCACGATCATCGCGCGATCCCCGGAACTGCATCGATGGCAGCGGTCAGAGAGCTCTTCCACGTCACCTACTGGCTGACTCGCACGTACGGTCGGGGCGCAAAGCCCGACGCAGCGGTGGCGTTCGATCCCGCGGCGGTCCCCGAAGGCACCGCCGCCATCGGACCATCCGTCGCAAAGATGCAGGAACTCGAAACCGTCCTGGCCGAGCGCGACGAGAAGCTCACCACCCTCCTGATTGAGACGGAGACCCTCGACGAGGAGATCACGCGGCTACGCGCCGAGGTCGCCAGGGCTAAGGTAGAAGCGGCGCCGCAAGCCGACACCCACGACTACAGCGAAGCTGAGACACGCGATCACTTCATCGACCTGTTGCTCCACGAAGCCGGCTGGCCACTCGCTGAGGCCCGCGACCGCGAGTATCCGGTCACGGGCATGCCCAACGAGAAAGGCGAGGGGTTTGTAGATTATGTGCTGTGGGGCAGCGACGGCAAGCCCCTCGGTCTTGTCGAAGCGAAGCGCACCAAGAAGGATCCGAAGATCGGCAAGCGCCAAGCAGAATTGTATGCGGACTGTCTCGAAGCGGAATTCGACCAGCGGCCGGTCATTTTTTACACCAACGGCTACACCCACTGGCTGTGGGACGACGCGATGTATCCGCCGCGCGAGGTGCAGGGCTTCTACACAAAGGATGAACTCGCACTGGTCATCCAGCGACGCACGACACGGAAGTCACTCTCCGCTGAGGAGATCAGTGCAGCGATCGTCGAGCGCTACTACCAGACCCGGGCGATCCGGCGCATCGGGGAGTCGTTTGACGCCGACAAGCAGCGCAAAGTGCTCCTGGTCATGGCAACGGGAGCTGGGAAGACGCGAACAGTCATCGCACTCGCCGATCTCCTCATGCGGTGCAACTGGGCTAAGCGCGTGCTCTTTCTGGCGGACCGTATTGCGCTCGTCAAACAGGCTGTCGGCGCTTTCAAAACGCATCTCCCCGATTCGTCACCAGTCAACCTCGTCACCGAGAAACACCACGAAGGACGCGTGTACGTCTCGACGTATCCGACAATGATGGGGCTCATAAACGAGATCCAGGACGGGCGACGCCGCTTCGGTGCCGGCCACTTCGACCTCATCGTCATCGATGAGGCCCACCGTTCTGTATACCAGAAGTACCGAGCGATCTTCGACTACTTCGACAGCCTCCTCGTCGGCCTCACCGCCACACCGAAGGACGAGATCGACATCAACACATACCAGCTGTTTGACCTGGAGCGCGGCGTGCCGACCGATGCCTATGACATTAATGAGGCCGTAGCCGACGGGTTCCTGGTGCCGCCGCTCGCCGTCTCCGTTCCCGTCAAGTTCCCACGCCAGGGCATCAAGTACGCGGATCTCCCCGCCGACGAGCAGGAGATGTGGGACGCGCTTGATTGGGATGACACCGGTGCCGTGCCAAGCGAGGTTGCAGGGAGCGCTCTCAATAACTGGTTCTTCAACGAGGACACCGTGGACAAGGTCCTCGAACACCTCATGACCAAAGGCATTCGCGTCGCAGGCGGCGACCGACTCGGCAAGACCATCATCTTTGCCAAGAGCCAGAAGCACGCGGAATTCATCGTCGAGCGATTCGATGCCGCCTATCCTGCGCTGAAGGGCACCTTCGCACGGTGCATCTACTCCGGAGTGCCGTACGCGCAGAGTCTTCTCGACGACTTCTCGACTACGCGTAAGGCACCGCACATTGCGGTCTCCGTCGACATGCTCGACACCGGGATCGATATCCCCGACGTCGTCAACCTCGTCTTCTTCAAGCCGGTGTGGTCCAAGACCAAGTTCTGGCAGATGATCGGGCGCGGTACACGGCTTCGTCCCGACCTTTTCGGACCGGGAGTCGACAAGGTCAACTTCTTCATCCTCGACTATTGCGGCAATCTGGAATTCTTCGATGTGAATCCAGCTACCACGGACGGGCGGATAGGAGAGCCCCTGAGCAAGAAGCTGTTCACTACCCGCCTTGACCTCATCGCTGAGTTGGACAGTCTGGAGCCCGCAGCGTCGGGTGATGGCTTAACCCTTCATGACGCCCGGCTGTTAGCTGGCGGACTGCGTAATGACACGGCCACGCTCCTGCATGGAGTTGTGGCTGCGATGAACGTGAATAATTTTGTCGTTCGCCCCAAGCGCGCCTTCGTTGAGCGGTTCTCCAACCCAGAGGCGTGGCACTCACTCGCGAAGGACGACTTTCACGATCTTGCCACCGAGATTGCCGGGCTTCCGTCGGATGTGGAATCCGAACAAGAGGAGGCCAAACGGTTCGACCTCCTCATGCTCAATCTCCAGCTCTCAGTTCTCCGGCACGAGCCGCGGTTCGCGAACCTCCGGGATCAGGTGGTGAAGATCGCCAGACTCCTGGAGGAGAAGGCGAGCATCCCGATGGTCAAAGATCACCTGGCGCTCATCGCCGAAATCCAGACGGACGACTGGTGGACCGATGTGACCGTGGTCATGCTGGAGCAGGTGCGCAAGAAGCTGCGCCTGCTGGTGCAGTTCATCGATAAGCGCGAACGCAAGCCTCTCTACTCCGACTTCCAGGACGAGATGGGCCCGGAGACAGAGTTCAGTCTCCTTGGTGTGATGCCGCCCGAGTCGATGGAACGCTTTCGCTCCAAGGCCCAGGCGTTCCTACGCGCCCATGAGGATCACATCACCATTCATCGCCTGCGGATGAACAAGCCTCTCACCGCGACGGATCTGGAGGCGTTGGAATTCATACTCGCCGAGAACGGCATCGGTGATGCGGATATCATCGCTAAAGTCAAAGAGGAGAGCCAGGGCCTTGGCCTGTTCGTGAGGTCCCTAGTGGGTCTGGATCGCGGTGCTGCGAAGGAGGCCTTCGTTGACTTCATGTCGGGTCGAACGCTGACGGCGAGTCAGATCGAGTTCATGAACATGATCGTGAATCACCTCACCGAAGAGGGCGTTATGAGCGCCGCCTTGCTGTACGAGTCACCGTTTACGGATCTGGCGCCGCAGGGTCCAGAGGGTTTGTTCTCGTCGGACGAAGTCGATGAGTTAGTGGCGGTGCTAGACCGGTTACGGGCTGCGGCGCTGGCTGCATAACCGACGGCTCGGCGCTCGGGCGCTCACCGACCTAGCGGAAAACGGCGAAGGCGCGGGTGAGTACACGATCCCAGTCCACCCGGCGACGTCGTTGACTCCAAGTCTGACCTGTAGTATCGCGATCGAGCACGCGCCGCAGCAATTCCTCGGTCAGCGGAAGTCCAGCCGCCTTGGACGCGCCGGCACCAAGTAGCATCACGCTGTAGCTTCTCCTCGGGGGTCGGCCCGACCCAGCGCCCGGCATGACCTAATTGTATTTCGGAGCAGCCGCAGTAAGGTCGATGCCGCGAACTGCTTACCACGGATGAGCCACTACCCCTGCCGGTATAGTGCCATTGGATGGATCTCAGCCGTCGCGCTGCTTACCGAATTGGCCGATGTCCACGACCTCGTCCGTAAGAAGCTCTACCTCGCAGCTTATAGGTCAGTTCCTAGGGTAGTCGAGCCCAGGGACAGATGCTGCCTCGGTTCGGAGTACGCGTGCCACCTACTTCGGTCGACCCTCGAGACCGCGGATGACACCCGTGATCCGTTCGACAATCTTGGCGCCACGACGTTCGAAGCCAAGGTCGTCCATCACAGCCGCGAGGAGCTCGTCCTCGGAGCGCAGTCGACCGTCGGACTTGATCCACTGAACCATCCTCGAGATCTCCCAGTCGCTGTACGCGTCGATGGTTCCACGGCCGGCGGTGACGTAGGGTCTCTGGCCGCGCGCCGGCGCGGGAGCCTCGACTCCAACAACGGGTTCTGTGTTGGGAGTGACGTGCTGTGGGGCGGGCGCAGCCTGACCTGTCCGGATCGCATCCTGAAGAGCAGCCACTCGGTCGACCAGATCCTGTGGAACTTCCATCCGAGGCGCTCCAAGTGTTCCTGCCGAAGCCGGTCACGATCTCTTGCGCTGTGGGCCGAGTGGTATGTGGCTCCATCACATTCGATCGCCAACACCCAGCGGTCCGGGATCGACGGATGGGCGACGACGAAGTCGATGCGATATCCCGAGACGCCGTATTGCGGGCGCAGGGTCATTCCCTTTCTGGTAAGTGAATCGGCCACGTCGCGTTCGAAGGCGTTGATCTCCGCGATCGGCGGGGCGTCGCGGTCGAGCTTCCCTCCACGATCCGCGTACAGGGTGTATGCGCGCAACAAGCCCATCCCTGTCGTCCGGCATTTGGCTTCGTCGAGTTCGTCGCCGCGGAAGGTCGACACAAGCACGAGCGAATGCTTCGCACGAGTAACAGCGACATTGAGGCGACGCTCACCACCTTGTTTGTTAACCGGACCAAAGTTGTACAGGATGCGTCCGTCAGCGCCCTTGCCGTAGCCGATGCTCAAGATGATGCAGTCGCGCTCGTCCCCCTGGACGCGCTCCAGATTCTCGACAAAGAATGGCTCTAAGGAGTCTCCGTCGTTGAAAAATGCGTCCAAGTCAGGACGGAAGGTTCGCGCTCGACGCAATGCCTCGTCGATACGCAGCTTGTGGGGAGTACCCATGGTGATGACGCCGAGCGATCGCTCAGGCTGGGTCTCGGCATGCTCAAGCACCAGTCGAACGACCGCCTCGACTTCGCCACGTGCCGACTCGCTGGTGGTGGCTTCCCCAGGATCAACGACCAAGTGGCGGATCACATCATCGTATGAGACGCCGGGAAACGTCGTAAGACGCCGACCATAGAGCTCGGCGTTGGAGAAGGCGATGAGACGCTCGTCTTCGCTGCGGTAGTGCCACATCAGGTCCTTGCTCGGCAGAAAGATGTCCATGACGTCGAGGACAGATTCATAGCCCTGAACAAAAGCAAGGTCTGCGGAGTCTCCGGCCTCGGGTTCCGCATCCTCGTCGGCCGACGTGGCAAAGAAAGTGGTTGGCGGAAGCTGGCGACGATCGCCGGCGACGACTGCCTGCCTTGCCCGCGCGATCGCCGGAATAGCGTCAGCCGGAAGCACCTGACTTGCTTCATCGAAGATGACCAGGTCAAATGGCTGCACACCGGTAGCCGGAAGCATCTGGCTGACCAACAACGGGCTCATCGTCCAGCACGGCGCCCACGCGGTGATGACGTTTGGCGACCGCGCGAAGATCTCGCGCAGCGGCGGGATGCCCTTACGTCGCCGGACGGCGGCCTTCAGGGCGAGCGCCTCCTCACGATAGAAGTCTTCGGCTCGTATTGCGGCCTCTGCGGCCCGACGCCGGATCCGGCGCGGGGTTGCCTCGATGTGTCGGTGGTCCAACAGGCGATACCGCGCCGCTACCTCGTCCTGTTGAGGGCGACCGAGATGGCGCACGTTCGGGTCATGTGCCTCGATATGCCCGAGGAGCGATTGCAGCCAGCACAGGACGACAGCTTCGCGAGCTCGCTCCACGCTCGCGTGCTCAGCGATGAGTTCGTTGAGGAGTGGGCCGAATCCAGCTGCACGCAGCTGCGCTGCTGATTCCCTGATCGCCGGAATCCTCAACGCAGTCTCCCGATCCGACAGGACCCACTTCGCCCAGGCGTCCAGCTGGGCGAGCGAGCGTGAGTCGAGGGAGGCCTGCGGAATGACCGCATTCATTTGCTGAATCGCGTCCCCAGTTGCACGGACCAAGGCCCGTAGCCGCTCGAGATCGCCGGCTGGCTCGGGGGCACCCTGACCGCCGGCCGATATCCAGTCACTTCGCAACGACTCGGCGGACTGGACGACCGCGTAGACCTCCGAAGCAGGTGCCTTCGTCTTGTCCAGTAGGTTGCGCCGCGCCACACGCATACCGAACCGATACCGGCCAGATGTCATTGTCCGCAGTAGCCGGGAGAGAGGCCCCTTATGCGCTGCCGAGATGTCGCCGAGTAGCACCGGAAGATCGATGGCGTAGAACGCGGGGACAACCTCCGCGCTGAGCTTCGCCGCACGAGTGGCTAACGACTCGAGCTGCTCGCAGCGGGCCAGCGTCACTGTGGCATCGGGCAAGAACGGTCTGCACTCCTGTTGAAGTTCGGTGGCGAGAGCAAGGATCAGGTCGTGGGTGAGTCGTTGGGCGGCGTCAAGGCACGCCTCCACATCGGCACCCGAACGCGGCTGCGCATCACGCCACGCCGATGTGCCGTGTGGGACGAGCGACCCTCCGGCGTGTGCCCAGGAGCCGGCCGTGTCCGCAAGTCGGCGCACATCCTCACCCGAGGCCGCCTCCGTCTCTGCAGCGGACAAACGATGAGCAACCGGCTTCGATGTTGCGAACTCGAGCATCCGACCGTACAGCTCTTGAAGCGAGGCGTTCCAAGGAACTCGGACTTCATTCATGGCGCGATCGTTGTCAACCAATCGACTCCGAGCGTCGACTAAGTCATTCGCGTATGCCTGCGCCACTGGGATCGTGGCGACGTGTTGCTTTCTCAGATCCTCGAGTGCCTGCACCTGGGCCCGCTTGGACCTCGATCCACTGTGCAGATCGAGCACCAGATCGGACAGGCCAACTCGCTCTAGGCGCGACATGACAGCGTCGATGGCGGCGCGCTTCTCGGCGACAAACAGCACGCGCTTGCCTCGTCCGACGAAGACGGAGATCAAGTTGGCGATGGTCTGACTCTTGCCGGTACCAGGGGGACCCTCGATGATCAGACTGCGCCCGGCTACAGCCGCGTTGATGGCTGCGTTCTGGGTGCTGTCAGCATCCTGCGTGAGGAACTCGTCGGCAGGGGGAATATAGTCGGGTGGCGGCGGCTCATCGCCGATCGACGCCGTGCACGACTGTTGAGCCTGTCGGTCGCCGGCAATGGCGGCCACGAGGTCACTGGAGACCAGCAACTCCTCGGCGGCGTCCAGATCCTCAACCATCGGCATCTTCTGGTAGGCATAGTTCGCGAGCGTGAGCTGATCGGTGTAAGAGAAATCGGGGACCTTTCCGCTGACCGACCGCACGAACCATTCGATGATGGTTCCAACCTCGTCTCGAGTGTCCACCTCGCCTTCGATTCCCGGCAGCGCACCGATGCTGTCAATTTCGAGGTTCACCCCGAACGTACTCGTGAGGTAGTGAACGAGCGTCGGGTTGACCGCGGGATCACCAACGAGCTGGATCCGGTGGTCGTCCTCCCGCGCATCACTGGCCTTGAGTTCGGCCGGGAACAGGAGCAGAGGCGCACGAGGGACGGACTTTCTCGACTCATCCTCGGGGCGCCACGAAACCATCCCCCATGTAAAGAACAGAGTTTGAATTCCGCGCTCTTCGTAGTTCTCGAGGGCCTTCTTGCGGATGGCGCGAAGTCGTTTTGACATATTGGCGTCGCCATGAACGCCAAGGAGTGAGCTCAGCGCGATCCATTCGCGAGCGAGCAGCCGGTCGAGTCCAGTGGGGCTTGCCTGAGACAGGTCGAGCGTGCTGAGTTTGTACTCCTTGAAATACAGAAGCGCGTTCCGTCCTGAGAGGTCGAGAAGCTGCTTCTTCCAGTCGGTAATCGCCGACCGGATCTTCTCGCTCCGTTCACCCGTGTCCGAGTCGCCGGCGGGAGCCGTCGAACTGCTCATCGACTACCCTCGGTCGACGCGGGGTCCCGGGCCACCGCGTCGCGACCCCATCGTGGTATCGACGGGAGAAGCCATCCGGCGCCGCGGAGGCGCGGCCATCGGCGGACGCCGTTCGTTCGCAATCCCATCCCGGTCACAGCAGGTGATTGTGCCCGACTGGCGATGTCCCCGGTCCACGCCGTCCCGGGCAATCTGAACCACGTGTCCTCAGCACCAATCGCCAAGGCGTCTTGCCACGACTCCAGAGCCAGTCACGACAGGGGTCGGTGGTGGTTGGGCGGGTTGCCGCCTCGGCAACGAATGCCACTCGACTGGCCCCACTCGATTTGAGTCTAGCCTTTAGGGCGGCGAAGTGAGCAGCTGGCTCACCCGTGGGAGTTCGATCGTACTCGTCGCCAGGCGCGGGTCCACAGGTCCTCCCGAACTGACCGAGGCGTGAACTAATTGGATCCCGGACCAAAGAGAACGTCGGCCGGAGCTGCAGATTCGTCACGACCTTGGGGACTTGGACCGTATCAAACTCAACTCGCCGATCTGGATGGCCGGCGCATTGGGTCGCAGGGACGCCGTCCAACCGTCCACGGCGGACGGCGATGCGGTCGATCAAACCGCGCAAGACGGTCCATCGTCGTGAAGGACGCAGGTCAGGCGAACCAGCTCGCGCGCGTCGGGATCGCCGAAGGATCCGCAAAACGTCGCGTCCCTTCACACAGCTGTCCCGAGCGTGTTGGGCGCCAGTTGGGCGGCCGACAGCTCCCCGAAGGCGACGCGCACTATCACTCGCGCCATGCCGGCGAGCTCTCGGACCGTTGGTCCAGCTGTCCAACGCCGGTGGATCGGCGCAATTCGACGGACACGCGCCGCGAACCGCCAACACCCAGGGCGTGTGGATTTGATGAAGCCGCGTTTGCTCTCGACCGGGCGTGGCACCGAGATAGATCAAGTCATCACTCCGACTTTGCGCGCGATGGTGAGGCGGTTCGATGCACGTGATTGGTTCGTCCAAAGCGGGCTCAGTTGATGCAGGGCGCGAGCGAGGGTCTGTGTTGAGGGAGCGACCAAAGTCCGCGACCGATATCAGGAGGTGCCACGAGCAACGAATAATCGCGGGTTAGATCCATCGAGCGAGTTTCCGGATCAGTGAGTCGGAGGCTTGAACGCCTTCTGCCTAGGACGCCGTCAATGCCGACACGAGAGCATCGAAAGGTTCATCGCCGAGATTCCGCCGGCTCACGGCAGCTTGACGCGGATTGTTGTTGCGATACCCGAGCGGATAGCCGTTCAACCCCGGGACGGCGGCCCTCCAACGCTCCCACCCGCGCATGACAACGATCACCGCGCCGCGATCTATTGCTCTCTGGACGAGATCGAATCCGAATTCCTGCGATGGGAGGTGCGGAGGAGAGCGCCAACTCACGGAGTGGTATGGGAAGTATTCGATGTCGGACAGGTGCGCACGGGCGGTTTCCTCGCCGACAGGACCGAGTGCAGCAACAAGAGGTGCGAGCCGCTGCCTCCACCAAAGCGCTGCGCTGGTAGTTCCCAGTTCCGGCGTAAGAGGCCGGAAGCGGGCCGTCGGCTGCAAGGACAGCGCCAGGCGAACCGCGTCTCTCAACACGGGGGCAGCCTGGTCGCGTAAGTCTTGCTCGCTGAACCCGGGGTTGAGCATCAGGAGCAGCGCCCGAGCGGTCAACGGGTTCCCATGCCACACATGAGGCAACACATCTAGACGCAGCTCGTACTTGTCTTTGGGTAGCCCAGCGAGAACGACCTTATCCACGTCCGCGACGAAAGGCGGGTAGTCACCGAGGGTGGCCCACGGATTAGCAGCGGCCAACATTGGCACGAGGGTATCTCGACAGTCGATGAGCATCGGCGGTCGGAGAGAACGTTCAATCAGCCGCATGGTTAGGTTCAGGAGGACAGCGCTGCTAGCACCGAGGGTGATGCTCAATGGCGATTCGGGTCTCGGACGTGGGTGCGCCGGTAGCCCCGAGCCTCGCCGATCGTTTGGGCGATCCGACGGCAGGTCCTCCATTACCCGCTGCGGGTGCGGACTCTTGCGTCGATGACGATCGCAAATAGATATGACGGCCCTTGAAACCGAGCCATATCACAATTGGACTGCGTCTCTACCGTAGCCCAACCGCAAGGCCGACCGGCTTCGAGCGTCGTTTGTGAGTCGCCGGCAGGGCGTGCGAATCGGACGACCACGTCGTTCGGCGCCGCCATATCCGCAGGCGTCGGAGTCTTCATACTTCGTTTGTTACCCCCATGCTTCTTTGTCTCGACTCGAACGTCGTTGCTGGCATAACTGAGCAGCGCTCGACCAGAAGGCTCGCGGCTTGGCTGCACCGCCATGGACATACCGTTCTGCTCGCGGACCAAGTTGTGGCGGAGGCGACGAGGATACCCGATGCAGTGAGCCGGGCCCGACACTTGAGGACTATATTCGCTCTGATCTCGGAAATCCCTTTGCACTCCGATAGTTACGCGACCGCGCTGGAGGTGCGGAACGAGATGCACCGGCTACACCCTGAATGGATGACTCTCGCTCCCGACCTGCGCGAGTTGAATGCTCTCATCCATCATCGGCAGGAGCTCTACGGGCGGCTGCAGGACCATCCGGCATTAGAGTTCGATCCCGCCTACGCGGCCACGGTGCGTGAGGCAGTTGGTTCGCTGAAGCTCGCCCAGCAAGAAAGACGTCGTCTGTTACTGACGATGCCCGAGTTGACGCTCGAACTCAGTACCGTCGGAGGTGAGGCGTCGAGCTCGCAGCTAGAGTGGTTCAACTCGCTACCTGAGGGGGACAAGTACTGGAGAAACAGAAGCCGGTCGGTATGGCGCAGTGCGTTGCTTGGCGAGCCAGCGATGAGGGATTACGCTGATTGGCTAGGTCCTTACGTGAATGGTGTTCCGCCCGAGCCCGCATGGTCAGAGTTCTGGCTCTTCGAGGCCAAAGTCGAGAATGTTCGTCGCGACCAGACGATCGAGGTTTGCAATCACTACCAGGCGTCCGAGAGGGTGGGGGCAGGCAATGCCATCGATATGCTGCTCTCCGTCCACCTCCTCGATTCCGACGCGGTGGTCACCGCTGATGTTCCGTTCTACAGGATTCTGTGCCGGGTCGTTGAGAGTCATGGCCCTTTTAGGGCCAGTCCTCTACTGGTCGACCGCGGAGCCGATGATTTCCTGTCCAATGTGAAGCTCGCGATCATGTCTGCGGGTCGCAGGCTTAAACAGCAATAGGGACGCGCAACTCTGGATCCTTGCGCCGGAGCATGCGTTGTGCACGCCGTTGATATTATCCAAGGGAAGGCTGGGAGCTAGAGTCGGCGTCGGCACACCCGGATAGGGCGAGTGCCTGCTGTGGCCACATTGCCGGGATCCCAGCGCGCGATCAGCCTATGCATCATGTGCGTCTCCGGGCACTCAGCTGATGCTACTGAGCTCCAAACCCCGGAACCAGATGGAGGTATTTGGAGCAGATGACTTCTCATCACCCGGTTCGCCCGCGCGACGCGATTGACGATGCTCTTGACCGTGGTGAGCTCCGCAGAGACGAGTTGGGGCAGGGGGAGATCCCGACCACGGGCGAATCCAGGGATAGGGTGTTCGATCACTGCCGTTATCGGACGTCAGGTACGGGGCGATCCCCGCTCGTTGGGCCGATGCCGACACCATCCTGATGACCGATGCCCGACATCATGAGACCCATCAGCAAGCTGGCGGCGAGGCCTCCGTCGGCCAGGAGGTGGCTCTTCTGGTTATATTGCCGTATGGACGGACTACCCATCCGGAAGGTTATAGAGCAGGTGCTTGCGGGCTCAATCCGAATCCCGGCTTTTCAACGTGGGTTCGTATGGGACGCCGAACGTGTCGCCTACTTAATGGATTCGATATTCAAAGGCTACCCGTTTGGCGCGGTCATCCTTTGGCGCACCAAAGAGCAGCTCAAGGCGGAAAAGCGACTCGGGCCATTTGAGCTTCCGGAGCGCGACCCCGACTTCCCGATTGACTATGTTCTTGACGGCCAACAAAGACTCACGTCGATCTTCGGCGTATTCCAAACCGAGATTGCGGCGACTGTCGCCACCGACTGGACGCGCATCTACTTTGATTTCTCCGCATCCGGTGACCTTCAGCAGACTCAGTTCTTCGCCCTTGGTTCTGATGAAGTCGATCTTACGAAGCACTTCCCTGTCGGTACATTCTTCGACGTAGCCGGATACCGGAAGGCGACAGAGGGATTCGATGAGGAGCGAGCCAAGCTCATCGATAGCGTTCAGGCGGTGTTTAAGGAGGCTGTGGTACCCGCACAGTACATAGAGACGGACAACCGCGCGAAAGTCGCGATTGTTTTCGAACGCGTTAACCGTCTTGGCGTCGAGCTCGACGTGTTCCAGCTCCTTTCTGCATGGACATGGAGCGAGGAGTTCGATCTCCAGCAACAGTTCACCGACTTGGCAGAGGAGCTGCGCCCCTTCGGTTTCGAGGATGTTGGTGAAGACCCAAATCTTCTGCTCCGCTGCTGTGCCGCAATCGTCGCAAACGATGCCTCACCCGCCGCTCTAATTGAGCTCAACGGGGCACAGGTGAGAGATCGTTTTTCTGAAATCACCAACGGCATTCGCGGCGCGATCGACTTCCTCCGGCGTGAAATCCACATTGAGAACTTGGATAATCTGCCGTACTCGACTCTGCTCGTCCCGTTGTCGGCCTACTTCGCTGCTCCTGAAGGGCGCGTCGTGAAACTGACCGAGGCCCATCGGCGAATCCTGGTTAGGTGGTTTTGGAGGGTTTGCTTTTCCCGTCGATACAGCGCCGGCGTATTGCGAAACTTGAATAGAGACATTGAGGAGGCGGTCAAACTGCGTACGGGCGATCCCGCCGCACTAGCAGACTTCGCTTCTGGAGTCGACCCTGAGTACTTCACCGAGCAGCACTTCAACGTCAGCACGGTCCATACGCGAACCTTTGTACTTTTGCTTGCTCAGAACTTGCCACTCAGTTTTGTCTCGGGCAGCACGATAGACCTGTCAGAGGTTCTGCAGGCATACAATCGGAATGAGTTCCATCACTTGTACCCGCGCAGCTATCTGCGAGGTCAGGGCGTGGAGACGGTAGACATGAATAAGCTCGCTAACTTCGTGTTCATGTCCAGGCAAGATAACAATGCTCTCGGTGGCGTTGCACCCAGCGTCTACAGAGCACGAATGGACGAGAAGGCGCTGCCAAAGATACTCGAGCGAGCGTTGTGTCCTGCGAGCCTGTTCGATGACGACTACGACGGTTTCGTCGTAAACAGGGCGCAGACATTGGCCTCCGCCGCGCGGAGGCTGCTCGAGTAGTAAGGCTAACACGGTCTGGTTTGCTCGGCCGGCTCGACGGGCCACACCCAGCGTTTCGAGAAGTGCCACGTAGGAGGCCCTTTGCCAGAATTGGACGGTCTTGACGTTGCACTCACGACAGGTGGCGAAGGTGTGACCTTGGCGCGCATCCACCTAATCTGGGTTGTGGTCAACGACCGTGGGCGTATGATCCCCCCGCCTTCCTCCTGAAACCAAGCTTCGAAGTCGACCGCCATCTCTTGACGGTACCCGACTGACCAATCGCGTTTTCAGCGATGTCGAGTCCACCGCGTGCTCTGCCCGGCCGGGATTAAGTCTCCGCGGTGCCCGACAAGTCCAGTGTGGTCCTCACCGACAGGACACGGTCGATCATGAGCATCGGAGTTATCGGATTAGATGATACCGTCGAGAGCGGGGACTGCGGATTCGCAGCGGGCATTAGCGCAACTAATTTCGTATTAATCGATGCGACGATTCACGCATGGCTCAGCTGATCGCCGTCAGTCTCCGATTTGGGATCATGTCAGGGTCATGACCAGGCGATCCGATGGCTCCGTCCGGTGCAGTACATTGGACGAGGCGTCGAAGTGGCAGCGGACTGCGCAGGCAGCGCGGCCGACGCTCGCGCCACGAGACACGCGGCTGACGCTCGATCCCTATCAGGTGGAGTCGGAATCGTTTGTCTCATGCGGTCGTGATGCGTCCGATCGAGTTATTGCCGTCGTTCGTGAACCAGAGATTCGCATCGGGACCGGCCACGATCGCATATGGAAAGAGGATGCCTGTGCCCGTGTACGTCGTAACCACACCCGTAGTGGTGATGCGACCGATCGAAGCATTATCGTCGGCGAACCAGACCGCCCCGTCGGGGCCAGTTGCCAACCCGTACGGCGACAGGTTGTCGGCGCCCGTGTAGTCGGTGACCTTCCCCGAGGTGGTGATGCGCCCAATGGAAGCATGATCCTCGTTGGCGAACCAGAGCGCGCCGTCGGGACCGGCCGCGATTTCCGATGGGTGGCTAATCTCTCCGCCACTGTACGTTGTGATCGCTCCGCCCGTTGTAATCCGTCCTATCGAATCTGCGTTGGTGAACCAGAGGGCGCCGTCGGAGCCGACGGTTATGCCGTCCGGATCACTCACACCATGGCCGGCGTAGTTAGTGACCTTCCCCGCGGTGGTGATACGTCCGATCGAGTTGTTTCCGCCGTTGGTGAACCAGAGTGCTCCGTCTGAAGCCGACGCTATGTTCTGCGGCGCACTGATGGTTGCCGCCGTGTAATTCGTGACCTTCCCCGCGGTGGCGATACGTCCGATCGAGTTGTTCCCTGAGTTGGTGAACCAGAGTGCTCCATCAGCGCCCACCGCAATCCCCACTGGGTCACTGATGCTGCTAGCGGTGTAGTTAGTGACCTTCCCACCGACAGTGATGCGCCCGATCGAGTTGTTGCCGTCGTTCGTAAACCAGAGGGCACCGTCGGGTCCACTCACTATCCCACCTGGACCGCTAATCGTCGAAGCGGTGTAGTTGGTGATGAGAGGGGGCGGGGCTGTCGGCGCGTGGACTACTCCGATCGTTTTGTACGAGTAACCATGGCCGCCGCCACCCACCGTCACGGAGCCACCGCTGAGAGTGCCACTCTGTACCGGCTCTGACGACGCGGCTAGACCGCTGTTCTGGCTGACAAGATTTACACCCCCGCCGGTCACATCTGACGCCGAGTTTACGATCAGCGCGTGACCTTCCTCCAAGACGTTGTTGACGTAGACATTGATAATGACCACGTCACCTGGACCTAGGTATGTCACTGAGCCGTTCGCCTGCATCTCCGACTTCAGCGCGGCAGGTGTGTTGTTCCAGAGCGGCTGTCCGGCGTCACCAGCCCACGTGGTCTGGATCCATCCCTTGGTCAGGTATAGGCGGTTGATGAACTCCGCACACTGCCATTTCTCACCTGACTTTACGCCGCCAACCATGTTGAACCCAGACGCGCAGTCAGCGCCTCCACCCTCATCCGTTGGACCATTGCTGTATACGGGCACACCACCTCCGGGAATCACCCACGAGCCGGTAGCTGCGAGTGGAAACTCTGGAAGACCGCAGGCCGGTGTCGGTATGGTGATATTCGCTGCGCCCACAGTCGAGACGGCGTGTATGACGCCGCCAGCGCTCAGGACCAAGGCAAGAGGCAGAAGTGCGAATCGACGCCGAGCTTGATCCACAATCCACCTTCCTCAGTTTCAGAGCGAGAATCCCACCGACCCTTGTACAGGGTCACCGCCCGCTCTGTCAACTCTCGAATATTTACAGCGCATGCCCGCCTCCAGCGCGTCGATGACAGGGATTGTCGACTGGTCACCCCGTCTATGCGGAGCGGGCCACGCCGTGCTCGCGACGAATGCGCAGCTCGTCGACCGCTGCCGAGACTACACCGTTCGGATGCTCAGCGTGTCGTGACTTTGGTGCCGCCGATTTCTGAGCTTATGCGATGGTTGGGAGGCGATGGGCCAGGACCATGGCCGTCTGGCGGACTCCCTCAGAGTCAAGCTCGCCTGCTTCGGTCGCACGGACGCAGAGTGATCGATCGGACTCGATGAGCACCCCCTGGAACTCCCTTGGCCTCCCGAACCAAGGCCATTCTGCATCGATGAAGCAGAGGACGGGCCGCACCGGTATTGGATTTCCGTCAATTGCAGCTCGAACTGCGGCCACCTGCCACTCCATCGCCGCCGCGAGGCGGGTGCAATCTTGTCGTCCTACGAACAGCCGCAGGTCTCGGCGAGCGAATAGCCCACCGACGTCCTTCGTACAGACCTGACCCGCGTATCGCTTGGTGTCGACAACGAGAACACCGGCAGGGCAAATCACTAGGTGATCGATGTTTCCGCGGGTACCAGAGACTTGTCGGTCGTGGAGGACAACGATGTCGTCCCGGTCGAGCTTGTCCAGCGTCTTGGCAACCTTGCTCAGGCCAATCGAGCCACGCTTCCAGGCTCGCGTGGATTGAGGATCCTCCGACAGGGCGAGGACTAAGCCCGCGAGCCGCCCCCAGCGCTTACGAGTCCGCTCCTCGCGGCCGCCATGGCGCCGTTGGTATTCGCCCATCGCGGATCGACCCGCGGTACCGAGGTCGATGTCGACGTCGCCATTGCTCACGCTATCGGAAGCAGCGAGCAGCCCCACAGCGGGCTGTTCCGGCGGTACGTCCGAAGCCGCCGGCTCGAGCGTGTCATCGGTGTTGGGTCCCTGGTCGCTCGCGGCAGGTTGGCATGCAAGACAGATTAGTGTCGGCTTGCCCCTCGTCCACCAAGCCGCCTCACCACTTACCACTCCGCGACGGCAGCGACCACATGTGCCATTTCGGGTGAGGCGAATCAGGCGAGCGCCGAATGGCATTGTTGAAGCATAGACCTCGGCTAACGAATACCGCCAACAGAAGCTAACTCGTTATCACGCTGCGATTCCGTAGCTCGATGCCATTCGCGGAATAGTCGATGAACATCATCGGGCGTCATGAGTCAATGGATGCAAACGAATTCGAGAGGGCGGACTATACGGGCGCGCGCAGACAGAATAATGTGGCATCAGCTAACGTGACGCATGCTCCAGTCCTATCCCGCAGGCACCGTCCCTGGGAGACTGCGTCGTGGCGGTCGGGGCCACAGCTTGGAGCCCACGATGTTGTTTCGGTGGAGCGACGAGGGCTCAACCAAGGCCCTCCTGCGCCGGTGCTTCTGAAGGCTGCGTCGCAACTTGTAGGCGTTAGACCAGCCGCCTGCCAAGGTCAGGGTACCCGCCTCTCCAACCACCATCTAGCGTCGCGGAGGATCCTCTGACTGGCAGAGGTTAGTAGGCGCACCGTCTCAGATCCCGGCAGCTGCTCACCCGGGGCGCTTGGCGCTACGGCCGGGTAAAACGTCTCCCCCCAAGACGCGGGGTCCGTCACCGGCGGATCAAGACGTGAGATCTCAAGAAACGATGAGCAGCGGTTGCTTACTCAACCATAGGGCTACTTTGTCGAATACAGTTGCTCGTCCTTGTCCCGCTGTTGCGGAAGAGGCGCCCTAGCAGCCGCACATCGCAGGCACTGCAACAGTCGAGTCACGATATCACGGCAAAACTACCCGAGCTCCGCGCACGCTGACCTCACAGGGTCAAGCTGGCGTCAGCGCTGCCCTCTCGGCGGCGACCGACGGTCAAGGAGTCAGCAGTGACAAACGGAACACAAGCACCGAAGCCAGTCGTCGTGAGATTCGCGTTCGGTGTGGTGGTGTGCTCACTTACGATGAACTCGCGTCGAGGACGATGAGCCCTCGACTCGGAGTTTGTGGGCTCGTGGGGGCATGATGGAGAGCTTTGACCTGCAACCGCCTCAGTCGGCTAGTCACCGTTCGCAGATAGCCGTGACCTGCCCAGCTTGTCAGGCTGCAGCGTTGGTTCCAGGCAAGGATCGTTCGCTGCGATGCAGTTGCGGGCAGGCCAGTAACTTTATCCAGTGTCGGAGGTGCGGGGCGACAAGCCAGCAGCTACAAGCGAAGTTTGGAGCACCGGTTCGTTGTCAGACCTGCGCCGATATAGAGAGTTCGCCGAAGTCGATCTCTGCTTGGGACTGGGAGAGACCGCGTCAGCTAGCCACGCAAAATGCGCGGGTCTCGGTGACATGCCCCGCTTGTGCGGCTCCCGCAGTAGTTTCCGGCAAGGATCGTTCACTTCGATGCAGCTGCGGGCAGGCCAGTAACTTCATCCAGTGTCGGATGTGCCGAGCGACTAGCCAGCAGTTGCAGGCGCACTATGGAGCGCCGGTTCGTTGTCCACGTTGCGGCGACGTAGAAGCATCACCAAAGTCAGCCTCCGCTTGGGATTGGGCGAGCGATCACGATGAACGTAAGGAGCAGCACGAATCTCTTGTGGTGGATAGCCATGAAGGCGCGGCATCTCGATCTTTGGCAGTCCCAATCCTGTCCGCGTTCGGAGGACGCGTCCTGGGATTCCAAGAAACGGATAAAGGCGCAGACGTGCTGTTTGCCGGCACCACCATTGCAGAGGTGCACAAGCTTGCAACCAACTTCCTCGCGGCTCGTGGGTTCGAGCCCGAATCGGGTACACCGGAACGAAGCACCTGGACACGCGGTAGTGCAGCCGGGCGTTTAGTCGCGGGAGGTTTCGTCGGTCGCGCCAAATTCACGGTCATCATCACGCAGACGGCTGACGGCGTTCAGTTGAGCTTCCAATCGGGCATGTCCGGGTGGAGTGGATCGTTGGTCGGGGTGGCACGGGAACGGAGCCAACGCAAGGACTTCGTCGACCGACTTCAGAGCCACATTAACTCCCTGGCGGTTGCGCCAGCGATAGCTCCGCCTACTATATCTTCGGAGGATGATCCCGGCGCCGCCCTTGAGAGGCTGCGCGACTTGCGCGATAGAGCCCTCTTGTCAGAGGAAGAATACCAAGCGAAAAGGTCTCAAATCGTCGACCGGTTGTGAGCTCGGCAGTTCGGCGCTCGATGTCGCCCCCATCAAACGGCTCATCGGAGACGCAACATGCTATTGCTGCGGTGCGGTGAAGCTCGCAGAGCGGGCTTCGAGATCGTAGTAGACGATAGTTGGCGGCTCAAGGCACGCGGCATATGCAACTAGATCGTCACTCATGATCGGCATGTGACATCGCGTCTGCACCCGGGGAACGGGTCGTCGTCGGTCGTCGCCGCGGGCTCGGGCGCCTGCGTGCATGCCGATGTGAAGCGATGGGTCGCGCCAGCGCCATCTCGTGCCGTGTGAACAGGGAGTGGGCGATGGCGGCTCGCTCCGGGGCCACTTCGGTCATGCCGTGGGCTTCGCGCAGATGGGCGATGAGCGCGAACGTCCGGTAACGTGGGGCCACCGCATCGATGTGCCGGTGTGCCTCGGAATCAGGCGCGACCGTGACGCTCACGCCGTTCTCCCGTCGGCTTGGTCGGCGCGGCCGTATTCGAACGGCTGCAGCCAACGACCAAGAAAGCCGCACTCGCAGTTCCGAACGTCGGTCGTGGTTTCATTGTCCGCTCCTCGGGCTACGACTCCAGTCCGTCTCGAGAGGCGGCACTGCTCTGACTCTGCGCCAGGAGCGCATGAAACTTTGAAGGGAAGAGGCTTCGCGGCGCCCTCGTATCGCGAGCATCGCGAATACGTGACACCGCCGATCCAATCGGCGGCTATCACCATGGTGCCCGCAGCGCAGTATCGCAACGGTGAATCCTAGACCGGCGCACGGGCCTGAATGCGCGCCACGGTCGAATGCAGCGAGTGCCTGAGGTTGCGCCGATCCGCGCGTGCAAGTCGCCGGATCGTGGCGGCGACACCTTTCGCAGCTTTCGGTGTCCCTCGCCGGTGTCGCCTTCTGAGCGGCGGGAGGCTGCCTCGCGAACGGTTTGGCGGGGAGACACATGGGTCACAACACCACCCACGCCGCTCGAGCCTGCCGGCCTCCGCATGCGTGACGCTCGCTTGGCGCCACTGCGACGGAAATCCGGACACAAAATCGTCAGCGACATCTGGGATGTTCCGACTGGAATCGCTTGCAGAGCTCGCCCGGTCGGGCGCACGCAGCAACGAGCAATTTCATATGATCCCACCCTGAAAGACGAGCGATTTCGAGAGATCTGCAGGCCACGGAGTTAGTCGATGGTCATCATCGGGAGTGCTGGATCAGCCGCTGGTCTTGAGATCAACAACGCGAAATTTGGAGGGTGCACATAAGACGGATAATCCTGGATCATCCTATGGTGTGTTCGGGATCCAGTCGCCGCAAGCGCGTCAGGGGCACTGGGACCACTCCGATTGCGCGCGACCGACAGCGCCCCGATCCCACTGGTGTACGCCCAAATCGCAGCCCGAGTTGCTTGTGGGACACACATGGCGACCTGATCCAGTGCCCTCCCGTCTCAGTACCCCGGTAGTGAGTGTCGACGGCGTACGCCTTGATGGCTTGCTTGGGGCGCTGCGGGTCGAGTCGATGGTCGCATCACCCCTCGCGCTCCCCGAGCTGGAACCTCGCGTTCGCCAGGGAGCATAGCAGCGCCGGCAAGATTACCTGGTTTTGGGGACACCCCGCCCGCTCCAGGTGTCGTTCCCCCAGGGGCTACGGTCTGGGCGCGTCGGTCCCCGTGACATTGCCTGGTTTTTCGGAACAGCTTCAGCGGAACACTTGGTTACGGTGGCCGGTTTGAGGGTCGCCCCCGCTAAGAGCTACCTCCCGCTCGTACCGGGTGTCATGAAATGCGGTTCCGACTCTGCACCTCGATTGCGCTTATCCTGCTCCACGAACCGATGCACATTGGCTCCGAGGGACTTTAGCACCCAGGTTCGAAGCGATAAGATCCGCATGATGTCCACAGATTTCCAGTCAGCGGTTAGGCTTTGCAGTGGCACCTTCATCCTGGTGATCATTGGGGCAGTGATGCTGGCGACCAGCAGTTGCGACTCCGCGCTCCCTGAGCCCAGCATTGCCACCCCAACTGCGGACACGCTGACGGCCTGCGAGGTTGCTCAGGAAGCGCAGCAGGCTGTAACGGATGTTTCGAATGGCGCGAGCACTGCAGTCGCTGAAATCGAGCAAGTGTTTAGCGATGCCACTGATCTCGCTGACAGTGTTGAGTCGACAAATGAACACGAGCTTGTCGACGCCACCTCACTCTGGCAGGACGTCGAGTCATTGAACGGCGAGGGATCTGCATCGTCGACGGGACAGTTGCAGGATCCAGTCGGTCTCGGGAAGCTAACAGCGGACGCCGATGCGCTAATGATGGACGGGAAATGTTAGCGCCGCCTCCCGGATGACTGATATCGGTCGCCTCGTCGAGGTCGAGCCTCGCACCCTTTGGGCACATGAGGCGGGCAACTTCACGCCGTGGCTGCTCGCAAATGCAGATGTCCTCGGTGATGAGTTGGGGATCAGCCTTGCTCTCGAGGGTGCGGAGCACCGTGTAGGAGACTTTGCCCTTGACCTCCTAGGTGTCGACAACACTAACGAGGTGCCACTCATTGTGGAGAATCAGCTAGAGGCGACCGACCACGACCACCTCGGAAAGCTACTGACTTATGCGGCCGGGACCGACGCGAAAACCATCATCTGGATCTCAACACGCTTCCGGCAGGAGCACCGAAGCGCTCTCGACTGGCTCAACGTCAACACGCAGGAAAGCATTCGGTTCTTCGGGGTCGAATTGCACGCAGGACGTATCGGCGAATCGGCTCCAGCTCCGCTGTTCAAGGTAGTCGTCGAACCTAGCGACTGGCAGAAACGGATCCGTACCGTCGCCGAGGCTAGCAAGTACAGCGGCAGACGTGCCGAATATCGGGAATTCTGGCAGAGGTTCCTCGAACGGGCTCGCTCGGAGTACCCGAGGCTGCCTTGGCGCAATACGGCTCCGCGCCAAAGCTGGCTCGAAATGCGCTCCCCGATATCGGGTTCGCTGATCAATCTTGTGTTTGGCATGGGAAGAGGAATCCGCGTCGAGCTCTACATCGACAGCGGCGTTGCGGAGGCGAATCAGCGGCTTTTCGGCCTGCTTGAGCGGAATCGCGAGTTGCTGGAGCGCGAAATCGGAAGCAAACTCGAGTGGGATCCGCTCCCCACCCGCGGAGCTTGCCGCATCAGTGCGTACATGCCTGGGGGCGGTGTCGTGTCCGAAGAAGATCGTCATGCGGAGTTCATCTCCTGGTTCCTCGCTACCGGCAGCAAGTGGATGACGGCCGCGACGCAGATTGCGCCTCAACTACGAGGGCGCTAACCGTGCCATTAAAGAGACCTTCCCTCGAATCCTAGGGCAGCTTTGACCGGAGCTCAGTAGAGGGGCAGAATGCACCCGATGCCATCTCGCTATGACCTCTCCCGGGTCCCACTACAGGGGGCATACGTCGCCAAGCAATGTCCCGTTCGAGCGCAGAACGACGCAGTCCACCCAGCTGAGCCGCTACCGCCGACGCCGTTCCTGGAACGGCTTTTCAAGGGCGGCAACAACTTCGAGGCGGAGATCTTCGCAGCGCTTCTCGCCCTGAACCCTGAGGCTGTCGTCGTCACTGAACAGGGGGACGATGCCGAAGCCGCGACGCTGGCGGCCATGAAGCGGGGCGTGCCCCTCATCGTTGCCGCTCGATTGCCTTCAGATCACGTTGGCCGTCGGGTCGGCCGGCCGGATCTCTTGGTCCGTGGCGAGCACGGCGGTTATCGTCCCGTTGACGTCAAATGGCACATGGCGGTGACCATGCAATCGTCGGGCGCGTTCGGATTGCCAGCGCTGGTCGCGTCCCTCGCCGCACCTCATCGCGAAGCGGCTGTTGTCGGCACCGACTCGTCAGCGAAGAAGAATGAGGGCGACGTGCTGCAGCTCGCGCACTACCAGCGCATGTTAGAAGCCGCCGGGATGGCTACAACCGACGGGCGGTGGGGCGGGATCATCGGCACCGAACGGCAGGTGGTCGGGTACGACCTCGACCTTCCGGTCTGGCGAACACCGTCTACGTCGAGTGGGACCAAGTTGCGCTCGACCATGGAGCGCTACGACTTCGAGTTCGGGTTTCGGCTCGACATTCTCGCAGTTGCGGAACGTCACCAGCATGACCCGTCGATCGATCTGCTGGTCGTCCCCGTGAAGATCACCGAATGCGCCGGATGCCCGTGGTGGGAATACTGTGGACCGCTGCTGGAGCAGCCATCGGGTGACGTTTCCCTGCTGCCGCGCATTGGCTGGACCGAGTGGAAAGTGCATCGCGACCACGGCGTGACCAACCGGGCGGAACTGGCGGCACTCGATCCACTGACGGCGCGTCTGATTGCGAGCGGCCTCGACGTGGCTGGCATTCAGACAGTGGCTCACGACGTCGACCCCGCGACGTCTTTGTCAGAGCTCAGAAGAGTGTGGAGAGCCCATAAACAGCTGGACGAGCTACAAGCATCCGGAGTTGTGACCGTGGCTGATCTCCTCGCGCTTGACGCCACAACTTCGGCCTACTCCGGTGCTGGAATGTCGGCGCTCCCGGAGCAGATCGACCAAGCCCGGGCGGCTCTTGGATCGGAACCTGCATATCGGCGACGAGGCGTGGCTGAGCTGGTGGTGCCGCGCGCCGACGTCGAAGTCGACGTCGACATGGAGAATGTCGAGACAGGCTGCTATCTGTGGGGGGTCCACGTGAGCGATCACTCCTCTATGAGCATTGCTCCGAATGGTCACCGAGCGTTCGCGACGTGGGAGCCGATGACACCCGAGGTCGAGGCAGCAAACTCGGCAGAGTTCTGGGCTTGGCTCACGGGGCTCCGTGCCGCAACGCGCGCAGCCGGGTTCACCTTCGCGGCCTACTGCTGGAATGCTAACGCGGAGAACACCTACCTACGGCGATTGGGCGTCGCCCGCGGTATCGAGCAAGAGGTGGACGACTTCATCGCGTCCGAAGAGTGGGTTGACTTGCTTGCCGTATGGACTCGGCAACTGATCACCGGTGGCGCAAGTAGCCTGAAGGTGGTGGCTGGCCTTATCGGATTCGAGTGGGATGTGTCCGATCCTGGCGGTGGAGAGTCCATGGTGCGCTACGACGTGGCGGTTGGTGGACCTGACGATTGCTATTCGGCGCGCGAGTGGTTGCTGGCATATAACCGAGGCGACGTTAGCGCAACGCTCGCGGTGCGCGATTGGCTGTCGGGCGCGGGCCAGAGCGCTGCTTCGATTGAGAGCTGCCAGCTAACGCGCTGATCCCGGTCTTTCGTTCAGATGAGCGACCTACTTCCCGATAGTTGTCTGGTTCAAACCGGGAAGAGCTGCAGGTGTATCCCCGGTAGCTGTGGGGACTCCCCTGAACAAGGTCTCGACGACGCCGGAAGCCGCAATCTCGCGAAGCCGCTCCTCAAACCACAGCAGTGCAGCCTCGTGCGTTGCCAGTGTCGTCGCTCGCGTCTGGGTGAGAAGGATGGTCGAGCCACCTTGTGGTCGGTCCCAAGGCGGTCCGAATGGAGGCACGGTCTGGTCAGCTTTTGTCCGGGCTAGTTCAAGGCTTTCGCGCGCGGAGTCACGACCATCAACCTCGACCTTCCAGTAGGCGGTGCCACCCTGGGCCGTTAGGCCGTACCTCAGTGGACCTCCGGCGCCAACCATGTCACCGCTCGAGCGGAGGTAGGCTCCAACAAAATTCAGCAGCGTTCCCTCATTCGACCACACGAGCTTGTGTGCCGCTACGAGGTCCGGGAATAGGCTCGGGAGCTTTTTGTGTACTGCGGTGACGACAGCTGCCACCTTTTGGATGAGTTCATAAGCAGGCTCCAATGAGGCCGCTTCTCTGTCGCTGATCGGACCCAAAGCGTCATTTGCCACGTTCTGCTCCTCTAGGAAGGTTCCGAAGTCCCTCCAACGTTCGTGTTCTTTCCAACTCCTGTGGTCACCTCTTCCGTGCCTCGCCGCGTGATAAAGCTCATTCCAACTTAGATTCGGGACTGTGGCACGCAGAGGATGGTGAGCGAGCGTTAGGAGCCATGCGGGAGGATTGCGGGCGCGGGCGCGCTGTTGATAGCAATTGAGTTGAGAGCCACTCTCGCGCGCACTGATCTTGACTTCGACCCATATCTCGCCCGTGACCTGCCGGTTTCTATCCAGGATCTCAATAACGAGGTCGAGCCATCCACAGCCTGGCAACGCCACTTGGGTTGAGGGTCGGAGTCCCGAGGCGGCACGAAGATTGAGGCTCTTGGCCTGTAATGCATCAAGCTGGCTGAGCGCTTCGATCAATTGGCATGGGGTCGTCCGCGATCGCCATAGCGAGGGCCTCGGTTGTGAAGTTCTCCTGCGCAGTGAAGGCCGTGTCCTTCGAGTAGGTGTACAGGCGACCGAGGCGAGAACGAGTTCCGACCATGACCTTAGGATCGTCTCACCTGAGGGTGACGTTCATGTTACTCGGGCGAGACTCAAGCACACACAAGAAGTCGCGGTCGTCTCTAATTGTGAGTGCGACGTGGAATGTCTGACTGAGCTTTCATCCATCCCTCCTGCTGGGCGCGACTCCGCACTTCGATGAGCGCCCCGTATCGCTTGGCGACATTAAGTCGATTGGCCCGGCCGTCAAACCGGTAGATGTGGCGGAAGAGCCCCTCGAGCTCCTGGACCTCGTCGTTGCGGATGTTGTCATGCACTTCAAACACTGAGAAATGCGTCCACTCATCGCGCTTGTAGCGACGATGACTCTGTAGCCGTCCTCTGACACCCTGGCGCCCCGAGGCGATGCCGACATAGACCACGTCAAATCGGTGCCGAACCCTGTCTGTCGGATGAGTTCTGTAATGCTTGTAAAGCACATACATCCCACGGGTGCCATACGGCACGTTGGGCACCTCGGACTGAGGTGCCAGTTCAAATGAGCGACGTATGAGACGCAGGGGTGCGACAGGCATTGGATCCTCCTGCCAGCCTTAGGCGTCCGTTTGAATCATGTTGGTGCAGTTTGCACACCAAATCGGTCGTCCGTAACCGTGGTTCTCAGACCACACGCGAAGTGCAGAATCCGCCTCCGCGCAAACCTTCGGTCGATAGAAGGTGTGACGCGTGCCTGACGGTCTGACCGTACGGCAATGAGCGTGATGAAGGATGGCGTTCTTCATGTCGCGAACGTTGAGCACATGTCCGGTTTGGTGCTCACGGAGCCAGTCTTCGAAAGCATTATCGTCGTGATCGAAGACTATTGGCCTGACCCCCGTGGACTGGTCCAGCTGATATGAGAGTTTCTCAAGGCCTCATGACGAGGCAGGAGGAACTCGATGAAAGGACGGAAGCACACGGCGGAGCAGGTGATCCGCAAGCTGCGC
>Ga0116215_1000098_pt1 | contig 66414 bp, 57 predicted proteins | sample Sb_taG_7_FD_89698 | JGI IMG/M metagenome (GOLD analysis project Ga0116215, IMG submission 89698) | Peat soil microbial communities from Weissenstadt, Germany - Sb_50d_2_FS metaG | ecosystem: Environmental > Terrestrial > Soil > Wetlands > Peat | place: Germany: Weissenstadt | collected 2010-09-21
GCCTGCCGCCACAGCCACCATCATGACCCTCCCGCGTCGAACCCCTCTCCGCTCAAACAGAGTTCGCCGCCACCACCACAACTCCTACCAAAAAGCTACCAAAGCACTACTAGACGACCGCCGTGGTTGCGATTCGGTACAGGCGTTCCAGGTCTTCCCCGCCCCAGACGTACGGCTCTCCTGAGATCTCTTCGCGCAGCCAAGATTCCCGCTTCTCTGCTGCATAAGGTGGAGCATCGTTGATCTGAACCGAGAGCAGCTCGGGGACCCTCGCGACGAGCGCTATCGGTATCCGCGTCTGGAGGAGTACGTCTCGTCCGTGGCTGAATATTGGCATGCCGGGGTTGTTCGCGGTATCCGTATTGCAGTACTCGAGCATCCTGCTGCGATCGCTGGTCACGTCCTTAAGGATCCCGCACGTGATTGCCACATGCTCAGGTGCGTCGGGCTCCACGGAGACGACAACGAAGTCGGTTGGGCCGAACACAATCGCGAAGCCGGCTGAGCCGATGAGATCCGGAAGGTCTGCGGGCTGGTGCTCGCTGTCCAAGCGGGCCTTCAGGAACTCGATACCCTCGCGCGCTGTCGGCATGAATCGCTCTCCGGTTGCCGGATGCGCGCCGCTCAGCAGGACTCACAGCACGCTCTCGCGGTCCATCATAGTCAGATCGTGTGGGGACCCGCGACCGCCCGAGCGGGCCGCTCCACTGCGAGCTCGTAGTTGGTTGACGAGCTCTCGGAGCGCCGAGCGTTTGTCGTAGCGTAGGCACCGGCAGGTGGCGAGTTGCCGCAGAACATCTGCATCGACGACTGTACCGACCACCCCAACCACGCCACCCGAGGTCGCCTCCTCCCCCTAGCCGCCTGGATGTGTCTACGCTGTCGATAATGGCGGTTCAGCGCTTGCACCCACTGACGAAACGGCAGCCCGACCCGGACACGCTCCCGGACTCCAGCGACCCTTCCGGGCCGTGCCCGCGCTGCGGACGGACGTCGAACTTCGTGGCCATCGGAACGGTGCCCGTGACGTTCTACGGTGGCGTGGTCCGGATGCGGGATGGTGGAGAGATCGACAACTGGGTGGAGCAAGCCACGAGCTTGCGATGCATGGGTTGCGGCCAGGCGACGATGGTTATCGAGGAGGCGTGGATCGGCGACCGCTCCTGGCGAGAGACCAAAGGAGGAGGTAGCATCTCCTGGCGCGGCATCCACTGGTGGCCGGTGCCGGGCACTACCGACCTTGACGAAGCGATCCCGGAGAAACTGCGGGACGGCTACTCGGAAGCAACTCGGGCGCTAAGCGCGAAGGCGGCGCGCGGCGCCGTCGTGCTGCTGCGTCGGACAGTGGAGGGCATCGTCCGCGAACACGGGAGTGAAGCGGCGGTCAAGCACTCGATGAGAAATCGCTCGCAGCTGGCCTCAAGGTCATGGCCGAAGAGGGCGCGCTCGACGGGAACCTCTCAGACTGGGCGGCCGAGATCCGGCTGACTGCAAACGTCGGCGCACACTTTGATCCCATCGAAGATGTCTCGTTGGACGAAGCCAACGACCTCTCGCGCCTGACGCGTGAGCTTCTGAAGTACCTCTACGAGATGCCCGCGCAGCTGCAGCGGGCTCGCGCAAGCAAGACCTCGGTTCCGTAGTGGCCACGACAACTGGGATCGACGCGGGGCTACGCAGCCATGCGTATCTCGATCCCTCGATGTGTAAAGACCGGACCCGACCCCCGTCGCTCCCTCGACCTACGAGTTCATTGGGTGCGCCCGTGGGAGATCTCGATGGACAATCAAGGCACGTGCCGCAAGACCACGCCAGACGGGCGATGCTGCCCCCGGGGGTCTGGGCGCGACAAACCCTCAACCAACTTCTGGGTTTGCGCGCCAATCGCGCGCCAGTCCATCCGCTGCTCAAGCAGTTTCAGGCGGTCTCCAGCGGTGTCGCAGGCGCAGCCAACTCTGGCTCGCGGCGGCTAGATCCCGAGCAACCAAGCGGAATCTGCGAGCCCAACAACAAAACGGAGGGGGAGAGATTCGAACTCTCGGTACGCCAATAAGACGCACAACGGTTTTCGAGACCGCCGCATTCAACCGCTCTGCCACCCCTCCAGGGCGACGCCCCTTAGGCTAGCCGAAGACGCCGCGCGTGATCCCCGTGTGCGGGGTCGTGCCAATGTGCTCCCACCCTGTCGTGACAGAGCCTGCCTGATGGGCGACATCAACCGCCGCCGCGGTGGGCTGATCCCTTTGCTCGCCGCCATCGCAGCGGTGAGTCTCGTCGCGGGCGCGTCGGTGGCTCTGATCCCGCAGGCGGCACGGAGCGCCACGCGCACCGTCGCCAATTCCCCGGCCACGCCGCTGTCGGCCACGCCGCCGCTGGCCACGCCGCTGCTGGCCACGCCGCTGCCAGGCGGCTCGCCCAAAGGCCGGCCGGCGCCCCGCGTGCTCTACCGGCCGATCGGCTGCCTGCGCCGCGGCCCGGCGATCGCGTACCGCGCCGGACAACCCCGCAAGGTCGTGGCGCTGAGCTTCGACGACGGCCCCTCGGCGGACACGCCGGCGTTCGTGAGCATGCTCGAAAAGCAGCACGTGCCGGCCACGTTCTTCATGATCGGCGACCAGCTGGGCGGGCAGTACCGCTCGACGCTCCACCGCGAGCTGCGCAACGGCGACGCGCTCGGCGATCACACGTCCACGCACCCGGATCTCGAGCTGTTGAGCAGCGGGGAGGTGTATGACCAGCTGCACCGGACGATGCTGGCGATCCGCGGGCTGAGCGGTTACACGCCGTGCGTGTTCCGCCCGCCGTATGGCGACTACGACCAATCGGTGATCGACACCGCCGAGTCGCTCGGGCTGGCGACGATCCTGTGGAACGTAGACCCCTCGGACTGGGCGCAGCCGGGAGTGAGCGCGATCGAGCAGCGCGTGCTCGCGCAGGTGCAGCCCGGCTCGATCGTCATCTCCCACGACGGTGGCGGGCAGCGCGGCCAGACGCTCGCGGCCTACCCGTACATCATCCACGCGCTCGAGCAGCGCGGCTACCGCTTTGAGACGGTGCCGCAGCTGCTCGGCTTTCACACCGTGTACCGGCCCTGCATCAGCGAGTGCGACGGCGAGGGCGTCAGCGGACCGCTGCCGCCCGGCTCGGTCATCCAGCGCGGTGGCGTCGCTGTCATCCAGCGAGGTCGCAGTGTTGTCAGGAGGCGGTCGGCGTGATCTGGACCTTCTGCTTCTGAGGCTCCTTGGGGAGCGGAATTGTCACTTCGACGACACCGTCGTGGGTCTTGGCCTTGATCTTGTTGGCCTCGACACCAGCTGGCAGCGCCATCGAGCGGCTGAATGAGCCGTAGCGACGCTCGCGCCGCAGGAAGTGCTTGTCCTTGTCTTCCTTCTTCTCCTCGTGCTCGCCCGAGACGGTGAGGATGTCGTCCTCGACCTCGATCTTCACGTCCTCGGGCTTGATGCCGGGGACATCGGCGCGTATCACCAGGTTGCCGTTGTCGCGCACGACGTCGACCGCGGGCGCCCAGCTGCGAGCGCCGCCGCCAGCCAGGTCGCCGAAGACACGGTCCAGCTGACCGCGCAGCTCGCCCAGCTCGGCGAACGGCTCCCAGCGTGTGAGTGCTCCAGGCATTGCTCCATCTCCATTCGGTCGGTGGGGGATCGCAGCGACGGTATCTCGTGACCGTCCGGTGAGCATCGGGGCGTCCCCCGATCGAGCCTCCGTAGTGATCCGCTGCCGCGCGCCTATCGTGGTTGAGGTGAGAGCGCCAGACCGCCTGCTGAACGCCGCTGCGTCCGACGGGTTGTGGGGCCCGGCGCAACGGCGGCTGACGGTGGGGCTCGCGTTGAGCACCACGCTCGTCGCCACCGAGGCGCTCGCGGTGATCACGATCATGCCGAGCGTCGCGCGCGATCTCGGGGGTCTGCGGCTGTATGGCTGGGTGTTCGCGAGCTTCATGCTCGCGGGCCTCGTCGGCGGCGTCGCCGCGGGCCGGCAGGCCGATCGCGCCGGACCGGCGCGGCCGTTCGTCATCGGGCTGTCGCTGTTCGCGGCCGGTCTGCTCGTGGGTGGGCTGGCGCCGTCGATGCTGGTGCTGGTCTGCGGGCGCGTGCTGCAGGGCGTGGGGGCCGGCGCGATCGGAGCACTCGACTACGTTGCGGTCGGTCGAGGGCTGCCCGGGCACCTGCGGGCGCGGATGCTGGCGGTGCTGTCGAGCGCGTGGGTGCTGCCGGGGTTGATCGGACCGGTGCTGAGCGCTGAGGTGAGCGGTCTGCTCGGCTGGCGCTGGGTGTTCCTCGGCCTGACGCCGCTCGTGGCGGTGGCCGGGCTGATCGTGTTGCCCGCCCTCACCCGGCTGGGGCGCCCGAGCGCGCGCACGGGCGCCGAGCATCGCCTGCTGGACGCCTTCCGTGCGGCGCTGGGCAGCGGCGTGTTCATCGCCGGGCTCAGCTCGCATACGGTCCTGACGGCCGCCGCGCTGCTGCTCGCCGGGACGGCGCTCGCCCTCCCGGCGCTGCGCCGGCTGTTGCCGGCGGGCACGCTCGTCTCGAGGCGTGGGCTGCCCGCGGTCGTGCTCAGCCGTGGCCTGTTGACGTTCGCGTTCTTCGGAGCCGACGCGTTCATCACGCTCACGATCGTCACCGTCCGCCATCACAGCACGGCGCTTGCGAGCGTCTCGATCACCGCATGCACGCTCGCCTGGACCGCCGGGTCGTGGCTGCAGGTCCGCCTCAACCGCAGCTGGGAGGGGCGGCGCCAGGTGCGCGCCGGGCTGCTGCTCGTACTGGGCGGCATCGCGGGCATGCTCGTCTCGCTGCGATCCGCCGTGCCGGTGGGCGAGGCGGTCGTGGCGTGGACCGTCGCCGGCATGGGCATGGGCCTCTCCTACGCGCCGACCTCGCTGATGACCCTGCACGAGGCGCCCTCGACGAGCGCCGGCTGGGCGTCCGCCGCGTTGAACCTCTCGGACGTGCTCGGCACGGCACTCGGTACGGGCTTCGGCGGCGCGGCGCTCGCCGTCGGTGCCGCCCGCGGATGGCCGATGTCCACGTCGGTGGCGCTCGCGTTCGGCCTGGCCGCCGCCGGCGCGGCGGTGGCGCTCGTGCTCACCCGGCGACTGCCGCTGCATGGTGTGGCTCGCGCCCGCGACGAGACACGCGGCGAGCTCGCGTCGGCGGGCTGACGCGCGCCGGGCCGCCCGGCGCGAGGTAGGGTTCCGCGCAACTTCATCCAGGGAGGCCCGCTTTGCACATGACAACCAGAGACGCAGTGATCTGCGAGCCGCTGCGAACCCCGGTGGGGCGCTTCGGCGGCGTGCTGCGCGACGTCAGCGCGGCGGTGCTGGCGGCGACGGTGATCCGCGAGCTGGTCAAGCGCACGGGATTGCGCGGCGAGCACGTCGACGACGTGATCCTGGGCCAGTGCTACGCCAACGGCGAGGCGCCGGCGATCGGTCGCGTGGCGGCGCTCGACGCGGGGCTCGGAGTGCAGGTGCCCGGCCTGCAGATCGATCGTCGCTGCGGCTCGGGGCTGCAGGCGGTCCTGTACGGCTGCATGCAGGTGCAGACGGGCGCGGCCGACCTGGTGCTCGCCGGCGGCGCCGACAGCATGAGCCAGGTCGAGTTCTACTCGACGAAGCTGCGCTGGGGTGTGAAGGGCGGCGCGGTCACGCTCGAGGACCGGCTCGAACGCGCCCGCGTGAGCGCCGGCGGCGCCGACCACGTGCTTCCCGGCGGGATGCTAGAAACCGCGGAGAACGTGCGCCGCGAGTACGGGATCGCCAGGGACGAGCAGGACGCGCTCGCGCTGCGCTCGCACGAACGCGCCGTCGCGGCCCAGCGCAGCGGCGTGTTCGCGCAGGAGATCGTGCCCGTGGCGGTCAGCTCCAAGCGTGACGGCGACGGCGTGGTCGACACCGACGAGCATCCGCGCGCTGACACCAGCGTGGAGGCGCTCGGGCGCCTGCGCGCGATCATGGGCCGGGAGGATCCGGAGGCGACGGTCACGGCGGGCAACTCCAGCGGCCAGAACGACGGTGCGGCGGTGTGCATCGTGACCCATCCGGAGAAGGCCGCCGAGCTCGGCCTGCGCCCGCTGGCGCGGCTGGTCTCGTGGGCGGTGGCGGGCGTGGCGCCGGAGACGATGGGCATCGGGCCGGTGCCGTCCACGCGGCTGGCGCTGGCGCGCGCCGGACTGACGCTCGATCAGATCGACCTGATCGAGCTCAACGAGGCGTTCGCCTCGCAGGTGCTGGCGGTGTTGCGCGAGTGGGAGCCCCACGACGGGCTGGCGCGCATCAACGTGAACGGCTCGGGCATCTCCCTGGGGCACCCGGTCGGCGCGACCGGAGCGCGAATCTTGGCAACGCTGCTGCGCGAGATGCACAGGCGCGACGCGCAGCTTGGTCTGGAGACCATGTGCATCGGCGGCGGACAGGGCCTCGCAGCGATCTTCGAGCGCGTGAGCTCATAGGTTCACAGCGTCAGGACGCCACGCTGACCTGGTGCACGGAGGTCCGCTCGGCTCGCCTGGCGCTGTGCTCCGGGCAGTAGACGCCACGCACGCTGCCGTCGCGCAGACCGTACCCGAGCCACGCCCCGCCGCGCCACATGAAGCGGAAGAACTGGTCTTCGTCTACGTCGACGCGCTCCAGCTCGCGAGCCCACGCGGCGTGCACGACGCTCTCGGGGACCGTCGCCTGGCATGAGCAGCCGCCGGCGAGGTAGCCGGAGGACACACAGCGCAGCAGGCGGTCAAAGCGGCTGTCGGGAGTTATCGATGTGGGTGGTGTTTGTGTTTGCATCTGAGTCGTTCTCTCCAGACGACACGCGCTTGCACTTTTCGGGCAATTGATGTCGTCCTTTTCGTGCTGATCGCTCGATTCTGCGCGCCAGCTGCCCGGATCTCCAGCCTTCTGGACGGATGTACTAGCGCCCGCGTGAGCTGTCGCGGCGCATGCGGTTGACGCGGCGCAGCTCCTCGACGGCCTCGTCGAAGCCGCCCAGCGCCGCGTGGGGGCCCTCGCCGAGGAGCTCCACGTCAAGACGCGAGCGCACCAGCTCGCCCGCGATCGCGTCGGCGCGCTGCGCGCCCGCGCCCGGGCGCGAGCTGACCGCCCGTTCCATGCGCTCGCCGCGAAACAGCAGGCCGACGCCGTCGTCGAGCGCCCATCCCCCCGGCAGGGTGCCGTCGCGCACCGCCGCCAGCCACACGGGCAGGCGCTCGGGCTCGCCGTCCGCGTGCACGGTCAGCGATCCCCGCAGGATGCTCAGGCCGGCGATCGCGTCGGGCGGGCCGCTCGAGCGCGTGACGCCCCCCTGAAACCAGCACATCGCGCCTGCGCTCAGCCCCGCGAGCACGGTGCCGCGCTGCCACGCCTGCACGAGCAGCCGATCGAGTCCGTGCGCGCGCCACAGCGCGAGCAGGTTGCGCATCGAGCCGCCGCCGACGTAGACGATGTCCTGCCCCAGCACGATCTCCGCCAGCGGGCGCGTCGTCTCGCGCAGGTGAAACAGCGACAGGTGCTCGGCCACGCACGCACGCTCGGCGAAGCGGTCCTTGAATGCGTTGATCTGCGTGGTCGTGTCGCCGGAGGCGGTCGGCAGGAACAGGATCCGCGGCTCCCCACCCTGCGCCAGCGACAGCACGAAGTCATCGAGCAGCGGGTTGGCCGGCTCCATCGTGAACCCGCCGCCGCCCATCGCGAAGATCAGCCGCTCCCGTAGGTCGACCACTGGTCGCTCGCTCACGCTGCCACGAGCTCCGGCGCCGCCAGGCAGATCGCGTCCAGGCGCGTCTCGCGCACGCCCTCCTCACCGGGCTCGACGAAGAACGCGCCGCCGTCCGGGCGCGAGCTGACCGCCCGCTCGAGGCACCTCGAGCGGAAGTGCAGCGCCACGCCGTCCTCGACCGCGAACCCGGGCGGCATCCCGTCGGCGACGAAGCGGTGGTACTCGGCGCGGCGCTCGGGCTCGGCGTCGTAGTGCACGCAGTTGGAGTACGGCAGCAGGCCGAGGCCGCGCACGAGTCGCGGTGCGCCGTGAAACGCGGACAGCGCCTGCTCGAACCAGCACAGCGACCCCGCGGACGGGCCGCACAGCACGATGCCCCGCCGCCACGCCCGGCGCAGGATCGAGTCCAGCCCGTAGGCGCGCCACGCGCCGAGCATGCTCACGACGTTGCCGCCGCCGACGTAGATCAGGTCCTGCGCGAGCAGGTGACTCGACAGGTCGTCCTCGACGCCGCCGGTGCCCTGGTCGCGGCGGAACAGCGACACGTGGCTGGCCTCGCAGTTGGGCGAGAAGCGCCGGTAGAAGCGCACGACGTAGTGGTCGGCGTCACCGGAGGCGGTCGGCAGGAAGCACACGCGTGGGCGCGAGCAGCCGGTCAAGGACAGCACGTAGTCGTCGAGCAGCGAGCCCTCCTTCTCCATCGAGAAGCCGCCGCCCCCGAGGGCGACGATCTGGGGAGCTTTGTTTGGCATGAAGACCCTCTCCCTCGGCCGCGGTTGCTATACGAACAGCCTGCATCAAGATCGCGCAGATCGCGCGGCGGCTGTATGGACCGGCGTCCAAGAGTCATCGTCCTACAGTGTCCGGGGTGCCGGACGAGTCAGAACAGCGGGAGGGCGAGGTGGCGAGCGCGCGCGCGGCGGCGATCTCGATGCGCGGCGTGCGCAAGCGCTTCGCCGAGATCGTGGCGGTGGACGGCCTGGACCTGGAGGTGCCGGCGGGCGTGTGCTTCGGCCTGCTCGGGCCAAACGGCGCGGGCAAGTCGACGACGATGCGGATGCTGACCGCGCAGGCGCTCGCGGACGAGGGTGCGATCTCGGTGCTCGGCTACGAGCTGCCGCGCCAGTCCAAGCAGGCGCGCCTTGAAATGGGCGTGGTGCCGCAGCTGGACAACCTCGACGTGGAGCTCACCTGCAGGCAGATCCTGACGGTGTTCGCGCGTCTTTATCGGGTGGCGCGCGGCGAGCGCGCGGAGGCCGTGCAGCGGGCGCTTCAGATCGCCAACCTGACGGCGCGCGCGGACACGATCGTGCGCGAGCTCTCCGGCGGCATGCGCCGGCGCCTGTTGGTGGCGCGCGGGCTGATCCACGAGCCACGCCTGGTGCTGCTGGACGAGCCGACCGTCGGCCTTGACCCCCAGGTCCGCCAGGAGCTGTGGTCGCTGATTGACGGGCTGCGCACGCGCGGGGTGACGGTGCTGATGAGCACCCACTACATCGAGGAGGCGGAGCGCCTGGCGGACACGGTCGCGGTGATGTCCGCCGGGCGCATCATCGCCCAGGGCACGCCCGCGGAGCTCGTCGCCGAGCACGCGGGCGAGCAGGTGCTCGAGGTCTACGGGCCGCCCGAGCGCCTCGCGCAGGTGGACGAGCTGGCGGCGAGCAACGGCTGGGCCAGCAGGCGCAGCGGGCCGGCGGTGGCGATCATGCGCGCGGAGACCCTCAACGGGCTCGCGCCGGAGGGCGTGCGCCGACCGGCCAACCTGGAGGACGCGTTCGTCGCGCTGACCGGGCAGGAGATCGAATGATGAGTGGGGGTTCGCAGTTGCCGCCCGGCGCGCAGACGCGAGCGTCAGTGGGCCGCTTGGAACCGGCGGCGCTCGCGGGTGTGATGAGCCGCGATGTGGCGATCTTCGGGCGCTACTGGAAGGCGACCACGTTCTCCTCGATCGTGCAGCCGACCATCTACCTGCTCGCGTTCGGCCTCGGCCTCGGGGCGCTCCTGCACAAAGTCGGACACCTCACATATGTGCAGTACGTGGCCACCGGCGTGGTCGCCACGGCCGTCCTGTTCAGCTCGGCGTTTCCCGGCATGTTCAACACGTTCATCCGTTGGCAGTTCCAGCGCACATACGACGCGATGCTCGCCGCGCCCGTGGACGTGGAAGAGCTGATCACCGCGGAGATCCTGTGGATCTCGCTGCGCGCGGGGGTCTACGGGCTCGCGCCGCTGCTGGTCGGCCTCGCCTTCGGTCTCGAACCCGAACTCGGCATGTTGCTCGTCGTGCCGATCGGGTTCGTCACCGGGTTCGGCTTCGCCGCATTTGGGGTGACGGTCGCGGCTGTCGCCAAGACGATCGACAACTTCAACTACATAACCAGCGCGGTGCTCACGCCGCTGTTTCTGGTCGCGGGCACGTTCTTCCCGATCTCCAACCTGCCCGCCGGCGTGCGCGCGGTCGCGCAGGTAAACCCGCTGTATCACTGCGTGCAGCTCGTGCGCGACGCCTCGCTCGGCAGCCTCGGCACGCCCGACCTCGTGCATGCGGGGGTGCTGCTCGCGTTCGCGCTGCTGATGTGGCGGCTGGCGATCCAGCAGCTGGGCAGGCGTCTGATCGACTAGAGCGGCCGCTGGCCGGCGCGAGGCGGCGTCCTCAGTCGCTCGCGTGCAAAGCACGCCACGCTCCTTGCGTCCTTGCCTCACTTGGCCATCGACCGCTCTAGGAGCGTCGTTGGCCGGCGCTGGGCGCGGCAGGACTCACCGTGGCCGGTATGCGTGCGCGCGGTGCGCGACGGCGAGCACCGAGACCGTGTGGGTGGCCTCGTCGATGCGGTAGATGATCCTGTAGGGGCCGCGGCGCGCTGAGCGGCAGCCGGCGAGCTCGAAGCGCAGAGGCTTGCCGAGCCTCTGCGGGTTCGACGCGATCGCGTCAAGCGTCTCGAGTACCGCGGCGGCGACCGCGATCGGCAGGCGGTCGATCTGGCGGCGTGCGGGCGCCATCACCCGCATCTGCCACGCGGCTTCGCTCACGCGGGAGCTTTGCGGCGGGTCTCCAGGTAGGCGCGGAGGTCCGCGAGCGACGAGCCCGGCTCACTATCGGCTATCGACCGCTCGCTGTCGCGTATCTGGGCCATCAGCTTGGGGTCGGACATGATCGCGAGCGTTTCCTCGAGGCTTTCCAGGTCGTCGTGGCTGACCAGCACCGCGGCCGGCTTGCCGTTGCGTGTCACGACGACGCGATCGTGCTGGTCCTCCACACGGTCGACGATCTCCGACAGGCGGGCCTTCACGGAGGAGAGGGGCAGGGTCTCCGACATGACCAGCATTATAGTCACGCAATAGGGTCTTCTGCTCCTTACGAAACTCCGACGTTCCGCACATGCTCTCGCCATGAGCTCGCGCAACAATCACGCTCGTGGGGGTCCTGGCGGTGGTGGCGTGAGCTTCGGGACGGTGGCCGCGCTGGGCGGCTGACGCTCGCGGCCTTCAGGCCTTGGCGGGCTCTTCGAGCCAGAGCTCGCCGCCGGACGCGATCGCATCATCGATTTGTGGATGCGCCTGCAGCAGCCCGTCGAGCGCGAGCACTAGCCGCCCGATCCCGTCTCGGTTGAGCGGGAATCGGCGGGAGACGCATACAAGGCCGTATGTCCTTTCCCCGTGGCGCAGCTTCTCGGCAAGCAGCGGCCGGAAGTCCGCAAGATCACGGGTGACGATCGCGCGCTGCTCGTCGGGCAGGCCCGCGAAGTGAACGCGGTCCGGGCGTCCGCGCAGATCGGGGCGCTCGCTGACCGCGACGACGTCGTGTCCGCGCTCGCGGAGCCGCCGGGCGATCTCCGGCGACATGTGCTCGTCGAGCAGCAGCTTCACCCGGAGATCGCTGCCCGGGCCGCCCGCCAGTTGCTCTCCTCGCGCTCGCTGAGCGCGTGAATGCGCTCGATCAGGTCATCGGTCTCATCCCGGTGAGCGCCGTAGTAGCGCAGCGCGCTCTCGACCAGTCGCGGGTCCACCTCGAGGTAGGCCGCCGTCTCTGCCACGGATCCGCCGTTGTCCTTGGCCACGTCGACGATCTCCCACACGTCCAGTCCCGTTCCGAGCACCGCAGGCCGCCGTCCCATCGCCCCATCGACGAAATGAATGTTGGGGTGTTCGTCCATCGCCATGCCCTCTTCGAGGAACCGCTCTGCAAGCGTGGTGTGGTTCTGTCCGAGCAGCTGGGCTCGCTCGCGCAGACGCTCGAGTGTCGCCTTCGACGGTCGCATCGACAGCTGTCCACGTGCAGGTCCTGCCATTTGAACACACTGTAACACGTTGTGTGCGCTCCGTTCGGGGACGAGTTGTAAACACGTCCGGCGGCGACTCTACCGTGCAGGACATTCTAAGGAGACGTCTAATACCGCCACCGATGCTCCGAAACTTTGGGGCCTGTGCGGAGTCTGTATGAGGGATGGGTAGGCAGAGTGCTCGGTTTCTATAGGGAGGTTGGCATGAGGTCCCACGTTCGCGTTTCGATTCTGGCATTCGTCGTATCGGCGCTCGTCGTCGCGCTGGCGCCGGCGGCCGCTCAGGCGTTCGAATTCGAAAGCTGGTTCGCGGGGAACTGCAGTTCGGGACACGAAGCCTGCAACAAGGTGGCAAGCCCATCCAAAGAACCCAAACAGGCACGCAAAGAAGAAGTCGAAAAGGCCGAAGCCGAAGGCTTCACCCAGGCGGCCGGTCACCCCAACTTCGGCGTCACGGAATTCAAGGTCAAGACGTTCGAACCGGCGGCGGCGAAAGAAGTCGTCGTGGAAGGCGCCAAACTGGCGAAGAGCAACTTCCTCGCACAGCAGGCGCCCGAAGCCAACATCAAGGCCCTCCGCGTCGATGTCGCTCCTGGTGTGGTCACGAACCCGGCCGCTGTGCCCATGTGCTCGCCGCAGGACTTCTCACCGAAGGTCGAAGTCGGCGGACACGTGATACCGGGCGTCTTCTTCGCGCCCACCTGCCCGGCGAGCAGCGTGATCGGGAAGAACGAAGTCCTCAGCGCAATCGAAATACCAGAAGGGAAAGCGGGCGAAGGCAATCTCTTCGACGCCCCGGACGAAGGCACGGTCTACAACCTCGAACAGGCCAGCGGACTCGGTTCGGAGTTTGGCGTCGCCCTTCCGACCGGGAAAGAACTTGGAGGAAAAGAGCTCTTCATTCACACGCTGATCGAAGGCAGCGTCGAATGGGCCAGCGACTATCACGACTACTTCGTGATCAAGAACGTCCCGCCCGGGCTGATCAGCTCGCGGCTCACCTTCTTTGGCAAAACCGGCGCCGGCACGAGCCGCTTCCTCACCAACGCCAGCACCTGTTCAGGCCCAGGACCGCAGACCACGACGGCGATCCACGCGGAAGCGATCGAAGGCGGAACAGGGGCAGCGAGCTTCGAAACGCCGATCGGCGGTAGCGGCTGCGAAAAAATCCCATTCGCGCCGACATTTGAAATCCACCCCGAAAGCGCGCTGTCCGATCAGCCCGACGGCCTGACGACCGAAACGAAGATGCCTCACGAAAACGAAGAAATCGACTCCTCGTCGCTCAGAGCCATCACCGTGACGCTGCCCGCTGGGCTCACGATGAACCCGTCGGCCGCGGCGGGCCTGCGGGGGTGCACGCCCAAACAGGCCGGAACGTTGGAAAGCGCGACCACGGCGGTCAAGGTCAGGGAACTGAAGCCGATTGGCTGCCCGGCCGCCAGCAGGCTGGGAACGGTGACGATGGAACTGCCGACCCTGCCCGAAGGCGCGCTCCAGGGGCCGATCTACCTCGGCCAGAACGAAAACAAAACACACGAAGCCGAACCGATCAAAGGACCTCCGTACACGATCTACCTCGATGCGGAATCGGCTCGCTACGGCCAGCGGGTTCTGCTGAAAGGGACCGTCAAACCAAACGAAGAAACCGGGCAGCTGACGGCGACCTTCAGCGAAAACCCGCAAGGTCCGTTCAATGACGTGATCCTGCACTTCAACGGCGGAGAATACGCGCCGCTCGCCAACCCGCTCGTGTGCGGGACGGGCAAAACCACGTTCGCGTTCACGGCCTTCTCCGGCGCGGAACCGGCGCCTGGAGCATCCCCGTTCACGACCGAAGGCTGCGCATCTCCCTCGCCTGCGTTCGCACCGACGCAGAGCACGTCCGTCGTGCCCAGCACCGCCGGCGCGGAAAGCAACTTCGTGTTCAAGCTCGAACGGCCAGAAGGCCAGCAGTACCTCAAGCAGATCAGCACCGTGCTGGCGCCCGGCGTCGTCGGCAAGATCCCGTCGGTGCCACTGTGCTCGGAAGCGCAGGCGGTCGCCGACAGCTGCCCAGCGGCGAGCCAGATCGGCACCGTGCGCGCACTGGCCGGCTCGGGGGAACCGTTCGCGTTCAACGGCACCGTGTACCTGACGGGTCCGTACAAGGGCGCGCCCTACAGCCTTCTGTTCGAAGTGCCGGTGGTCGCGGGCCCCTTCAACCTGGGGACGGAATTCGTCCACGCCAAGATCGAAGTCAACCCGATCACCGCGCGAGTGAGCGTGACGACCACCGAACTGCCGGTGATCAGAGGCGGCGTGCCGACGCGGTTGCGCTCCATGACAGTCGACATCAACCGCCCGAACTACATCCTCAACCCGACCAACTGCGGCGTGCTCACGACCGAATCGACCGTGGGCTCGACGGAAGGCGCGTCGGCCCTCGTAAAGAGTCCGTTCCAGGTGGAAGGCTGCGGCGGGCTGGCGTTCAAGCCGACGTTCACCGCGTCGACGAGCGCCAAGACGTCGAAAACCAACGGCGCGAGTCTGGTGACGACGATGACGCAGGCACCGGGTCAGGCGAACATCAAATCGGTGTTCGTGCAGCTTCCCAAAGCATTGCCCTCGCGCCTGACGACGCTGCAGAAAGCGTGCCTGGCGAAAACGTTCGAAGAAAACCCGCTCAGCTGCGCCAAAGCATCGCCCGGCTCGGAAGTGGGTACGGCCTCAGCCGTGACGCCGGTACTCCCCGGGGTCATGAAAGGGCCGGCGTTCCTCGTCTCGCACGCAGGTGAAGAATTCCCGAGCCTCGAGCTCGTGCTCGAAGGTGACAACGTGCGTGTGATCGTCGAAGGCAAGACCCACATCACGAAAGGCATCACGACGACGAACTTCGTCTCGACGCCCGATGTACCGGTATCGAGCATCACCGTCAACCTGCCGCTGGGCTCCCACTCGGCGCTGGCGACGGAAAAACTCACGACGAACCTGTGCACGGCGAAGCTCGTGATGCCGACGACGATCACTGGGCAGAACGGAGTGGTTTTCAAACAGAACACGATCATCGCCCCGACCGAATGCGGCGTGCAGATCGTCGGGCACAAGGTGGTCGGCAACACCCTCTTCCTGACGATCCAGACGTACTCCGCCGGGAAGATCACCGCCAGCGGCGCGGGCCTGTCGACCACGCGCAAGACACTAGGCAGCGCGAGCAAAGCCACGAAGCTCAAGATCCCGCTCTCGCGTAAGGGTCGCGCCCGCCACCGCCCCTTCAAGGTGAAGGTGCGGGTCGGCTTTGCTCCCAAGCAGAAGGGCGCGAAGTCCTCGAGCGCGACCGTGACGGTCAAGTTCTAAGCGCCGCGAAGCGAGCATCCTGATCGCAGTGCCCAGGGGGGCGGCCACGGCCGCCCCCTTCGGTAGGGGAGAGAAACACGCCGAGCCGCGGGCGGGCGGCTCGGCCTCACATGCCGTACATTGTCCGCATGGATGTCGTAACCGGTACGGATACCTCGATGTCCTCCACGGGGCTCGATCGGCTGCTGGTGGGGATCCGCAACCTGACCGCGCTGGCCGACGGCACGAGCAACGTGGACGCGATCTTCCGCGCGCTCGCCCACGAGCTGCTGTCGGTGCCCGGCGCCGAGGAGGTGCACATACATCACCTGGGGCTCGACGGTCACGACGAGGACGAGCTAGTCGTGGTGCACATGCTCAGCGGCATCGGGCGCCTGAGCTATCTGCTGCCGCGCGCCGAGCGCCCTCCGGGTGTGAGCTGGGTGGCGAGCACTCAGCGCAGCTTCCTCGCGGGGGATCCGCAGGAGCTCACCGCCAGCGTGCCGCGGCTGATGGAGACCGGCGGCGTCAGCTGTGCGCTGCTGTTGGCGCTGGCGGAGCGCGGCGAGGTGGAGGCGGTGGTGGTGCTCGTGCGTCGCGAGTCCGAGGTGTTCACCGCGGCGGAGGTCGAGCTCGCGGTCGCGCTCTGCGAGCAGGCGGCGACGGCGTTGGCGCTCACTCGCGCGCGCGCCGAGGCTGGCACGGACGCCGTCACCGGCTGCATGAACCACCGCGCGATGCGCCGGCGCCTGGACGAGGAGATCGGCCGCGCGACGCGCACCGGTGGACCGCTGTCATGCCTGCTGATCGATCTCGACGACTTCAAGCTCGTCAACGATCGCCACGGCCATCAGGCTGGCGACGCGATGCTGCGCGGCGTTGTGCACGCGCTCGTGGGGGAGTTCCGCGCTTTCGATCGCGTCGCGCGCTACGGCGGCGACGAGTTCGTCGTGATCCTGCCCAACGCGGAGCTCGACAGCGCCGCGGCGGCCGCCACGCGTGCGCTCGAGCGTCTGCGCGCGATCCCCGCACACAACGGCGCAACGGCGGGCGTGTCCGCGTCGATCGGGGTCAGCCAGTGGCGCGCCCAGATGAGCACCGACGATCTGCTCGAAGCCTGCGATGCCGCGCTGCTGCGCTCCAAGCGCCAGGGCAAGGGGCGCGTGACGCGCGCCACCGATCTCCAACGCTGACTCTGCGAGACTGCAAAGGGTCCCTGTTGACCCGCGGATTGCACGGGAGATGGCCATGTCGGAGAACAGCTTTGGCGCCAAAGGCACGCTCGAGGTCGCGGGCGCCGCTCCCGGCATCGTCCCCGGAGGGGGAGGGGGAGGGGAGGCTCGCGAGTACGAGATCTTCCGCCTGGACGCTCTGCAGCAGCGTTTTGACGTTATGCGACTGCCGTTCTCGCTGAAGGTGCTGCTCGAGAACCTGCTTCGCACCGAGGGCAACGGCTCGGTCGACGCCGCCGACATCGAGGCGCTGGCGAGCTGGGATGCGAACGCGCAGCCGAGTAAGGAGATCGCGTTCACGCCCGCGCGCGTGCTCATGCAGGACTTCACCGGTGTGCCCGCCATCGTCGATCTGGCGGCGATGCGCGACGCGATGGCCGACATGGGCGGCGACCCCTCCCGCATCAACCCGCTCGCTCCCGCCGAGCTCGTGATCGATCACTCCGTGCAGGTCGACGCGTTCGGCACGCGCGACGCCTTCCGCGTGAACGCCGAGCGCGAGTTCGAGCGCAACCAGGAGCGCTACGCGTTCCTGCGCTGGGGCCAGGGGGCGTTCGACAACTTCGCCGTCGTGCCGCCCGACACGGGGATCGTCCACCAGGTCAACCTCGAGTACCTCTCGCGCGTCGTCTTTCCCAACGTCAGACCGGGATCCCAACCGCCCTCGCTGCCGCAGGCCTATCCCGACACGCTCGTCGGCACCGACTCGCACACGACCATGGTCAACGGCCTCGGCGTGCTCGGCTGGGGCGTCGGCGGCATCGAGGCAGAGGCCGCGATGCTCGGCCAGCCGATGTCGATGCTGATCCCGCAGGTGCTCGGCTTTCGCCTGCACGGCGAGCTGCCCGAGGGCGCCACCGCGACGGATCTCGTGCTCACGGTCACACAGATGCTGCGCGAGCGCGGCGTCGTAGGCATGTTCGTGGAGTTCTACGGCGCCGGCCTCGCCGGCCTGCCGATCGCCGACCGCGCGACCATCGGCAACATGTCGCCCGAGTTCGGCTCGACCTGTGCGATCTTCCCGATCGACGCGGAGACGCTCGCCTATCTGGAGCTGTCCGGACGCGCGCCCGAGCAGATCGCGCTCGTGGAGGCATACGCCAAGGAGCAGGGGCTGTGGCACGATGAGCACTCCGAAGAGCCGACGTTCTCCGATCGCATGGAGCTCGACCTGGGGACCGTCGAACCGAGCCTCGCCGGTCCCAAGCGCCCTCAGGACCGCGTCGCGCTGAGCGACGCCCGCGAGTCCTTCCGCGAGGCTCTCGGCGGCTACGTGCAGGAGTACGACGGGCGTGACGAGGCCGCGGCGGAGAGCTTTCCCTCTAGCGATCCGCCCGCCAACGGCAACGATCGCCCACGACCGCACGACGGTGGACCCAGCTATGTGGACGCGCCGGCAGATGCGCCGGTGACCGTGGCGAGCGCGAGCGCCACCCGTTGCACGCTCGCCGACGGCAGCGAGGTGGAGCTCGACCACGGCCACGTGGTGATCGCGGCGATCACCAGCTGCACCAACACCTCCAACCCGTCGGTGATGATCGGCGCGGGGATCCTCGCGCGCAACGCGCTAGCGCGCGGCCTGCGCTCCAAGCCGTGGGTCAAGACCTCGCTGGCGCCCGGCTCGAAGGTCGTCACCGAATACCTCGACCGCGCGGGCTTGACCGAGCCGCTGGAGGCGCTCGGCTTCAACCTGGTCGGCTACGGCTGCACGACCTGCATCGGCAACTCCGGACCGCTGGCGCAGGAGATCTCCGCGACCATCGCCGAGGCCGACCTGGCGGTCGTCTCGGTGCTGTCCGGCAACCGCAACTTCGAGGGTCGCATCAACCCCGACGTGAAGATGAACTACCTCGCCTCACCGCCGCTGTGTGTCGCATACGCGCTCGCCGGCAGCATGGACGTCGATCTCGTGAACGACCCACTCGGCCAGGACCAGCACGGAGAGGACGTCTATCTGCGCGACATCTGGCCCTCCGCGCACGAGATCGCGGACACGATCGGACAGGCGGTGCGCGCGGACATGTTCCGCCGCAGCTACGGGGAGGTGTTCGCCGGCGACGAGCGCTGGAACAGCCTGGCGGTGCCACAGGGCGAGCGCTTCGCCTGGGACCCGGACTCCACCTACGTGCGGCTGCCTCCCTACTTCCAGGGGATGCCAGCTGAGCCCGAGCCGGTGCGCGACATCGAGGGCGCGCGCGTGCTCGCGCTGCTCGGCGACAGCGTCACCACCGATCACATCTCCCCCGCGGGGTCGATCAAGCGCGACGGGCCCGCGGGCGCCTACCTGCAGGCACAGGGGATCGCGCCGCGCGACTTCAACTCCTACGGCTCGCGCCGCGGCAACCACGAGGTGATGATGCGCGGGACGTTCGCCAACATCCGCCTGCGCAATCTGCTCAGCGGCGGCGAGGCGCAGCTGCCTGAAGGCGGCCACACCCGCTACCTGGCGGCAGGCGACGGCGCCGAGGCCGCATCGTCCCCGCAGGGGGAGCAGATGTCGATCTACGACGCCGCCATGCGCTACATGCGCGAGGGCATAGACTTGGTGGTGCTGGCGGGAAGAGAGTACGGCTCGGGCTCCTCGCGCGACTGGGCCGCCAAGGGCACCAAGCTGCTCGGGGTGCGGGCCGTGATCGCGCAGAGCTTCGAGCGCATCCACCGCTCGAACCTGATCGGCATGGGCGTGCTGCCACTGCAATTCCCCGACGGTCACAGTGCCCAGTCGCTGGGGCTCAGCGGCGAGGAGGTCTTCTCGGTCACGGGCCTTGCCGCGGCGATGGCCGGCGGCGGCGGGGCGCCGCGCGAGGTGCACGTCAGCGCGCGGGGAGGGGGAGGGGAAGGCGGGAGATCCGACCGCACCGTGGAGTTTGATGCGCGCGTGCGCATCGACACGCCGCGCGAGGCCGACTACTTCCGCCACGGGGGCATCCTCCAGTACGTGCTGCGCGGGCTGCTGGCCCGATGAACGATCAGGCGCAGCCGCCGTCCGCGGCGGGGACGAGTGCGCCCGCCGTGCCGAAGGTGCTGCTCGACCTGCTCGGCGCGCGCGGACCGTCGGGCTACGAGAGCGCGCCCGCCGCGGTGTGGCGCGAGGCCGCGAGCGAGTTCGCGCAGGTCAGCAGCGACCTCGTCGGCACCCCGCTGGCGCTGGTCGCATCGTCCCCGGAGGGGGAGCCCAGGCACGAGGATGAGGACCCCACCCACCCCGCCGCACGCCGGCTGCTCGTGATGGGCCACATCGACGAGATCGGCCTGATCGTCACGCACATTGACGATGAGGGCCAGCTGTGGTTTCGCGGGGTTGGCGGCTGGGATGCGCAGATCCTGGTCGGACAGCGGGTGATCCTCGATACGCGCGAGGGAGCCGTGAGGGGGGTCGTCGGTCGCAAGCCGATCCACCTGCTGCGCGAGGAGGATCGCAAGAAGGTCGCCGAGATCCGCGACCTGCACATCGACATCGGCGCGCGCGACGGCGAACAGGCGCGCGAGCTCGTGCGCATCGGAGACGTCGCCGTGATCGACGCGCAGCCGCTCGAGCTGCCAAATGGGCGCTTGAGCTCGCGCGCGCTCGACAACCGCCTGGGTTCGTTCGTGGCCTTGGAGGCGGCGCGCCTGGTGGCGGCGGCGGGCGGCGCGGAGTGGGAGCTGGCGGCGGTGGCGGCGGTGCAGGAGGAGACCACGTTCGGCGGCTCGCGCACCAGCGCGTTCGCGCTCGAACCCGACGCGGCGATCGTGATCGACGTCACGCACGCCACGGACGCTCCCGGCATCGACGTCAAGGAGTCCGGCAAGCACGAGCTCGGCTCCGGGCCTGTGGTCAGCCGTGGCTCCACGCTCAACGCCGCGCTGTTCGAGCTGTTGTGCGAGGCAGCGCAGGCGGAGAAGATCCCGTTCACCATCGAGGCCACCGCGCGCGCCACCGGCACCGACGCCGACGCCGTGCACATCAGTCGTGGCGGCGTCCCCACCGCGCTCGTGTCGATCCCCATCCGCTACATGCACTCGCCGGTCGAGCTCGTCCAGCTCGAGGACGTGCACGCGTGCGCCCGCCTGGTCGCCGCGGGCGCGCTCGCGCTGGCGCGCGAGAGCTCGTTCGCGCGCTAGCGCCCAGCACCCGCGAGCCGGTGGCCGGGCGGGTAAACGGGCGACAGCCGCTGTCTACGCGGCGCGTCAGTCAAGCCACATGCCGCTGGCGACCGGCACCTGCACCAGGCGCGGGCCGTCCTGCGCGGCGATGTCGGTGCGCAGCGCCTCGGTCAACTGTTCGCGTCCGCTCACCTCGCGCGAAGGGACGCCGTAGGCCTGCGCCACGGCCGCCACGTCCAGCCCGGGGAGGTCAAGGCCCGGGGCGCCGTCGGCCTGCTCCAACTGCGCGAACCACTTGAGGATCATGTACTCGTCGTTGCGCAGCACGAGGAAGGTGACGGGCACCTTGTATGTGGCCGCGCTCCACAGGGCGGTGATGCCGTACTGCGCGGAGCCCTCGCCGAGCACGCACACGACCGGGCGACCGGGCTGGGCGAGCTGGACGCCGACCGCCGCGGCGATGCCAAACCCGAGACCGCCGCTGGCGCTGAAGTAGTAGCTGCCCGGCCGCGACAGCCGCAGCCGGTTGCGCAGGGCGATCGTGCTCGAGGGCGTCTCGACGACCGCGATCCCATCCTCGGGCCACGCGTCTGCCAGCGCGGCCATCGCCGCCGAGCCGCTGAGCGGATCGGCCTGCGCTGGCTCCCCCTCCCCGTCTGCGGACGATGCCGGGGACAATGCCCCGGGGAGCGCTCGCGCCGGCGGCTGCTCCCTGGTGGAGGGCGCGAGCAGCCGTACGAGCTCGGTCAGCGCGCCGGCCACGTCGCCGACGATCGCGCTGCCCATCGGCGCGCGCGCCGCCTCCGCGGGATCGCAGGTGATCTGCACCAGCGTGGTGCCCGCCGCGAGCAGCGCGCCTGGGATGTAGGGGTAGTAGGGGAACACGGAGGAGCCGGCGACGAGCACGAGGTCATAGCCTGCCAGCGCCTCGCCCACGGGTCCGATCGCCGGCGGCAGCACGCCCTGGAAGTTCGCGTGATCCTCCGGGAAGCCGATGCGCCCACCGCCGGGCGCGGGCGTCGCCCACACGGGCAGGCGCTGCTGCTCCGCCAGCGCCACCGCCGCGTCCCAGCCGCCGCTCGCGTCGATGTCCGGACCCGCCACCAGCGCCGGCGCGCGGGCGTCGCGCAAGCTCGCGGCGAGCTGCTCGAGCGCCTGGCGGTCAGGCTGGGCGGCGCCGGCGAGCGTGCGCGCGAGCAGCTGGCGCGAGGCGTCCTCGTCGACCTCCGCGCCCCAGTCGTCCATCGGGATCGACACGAACGCCGGCCCGCGCGGAGGCAGCATCGTGTGGTTGATCGCGCGCGCGATCGCGTGTGGCACATCCTGCGCGCGCGCCGGTTCGTGGCTCCACTTCACATACGGTCGCGGGCCGAGGACGGCTTCGCGGTTGGTGAGGTTGGCCTCCATAGCGATGTGTGCGCGCACCTGCTGGCCGGCGGTGATCAGCAGTGGCGCGCGGTTGGCCTGCGCGTTTGCGATGCCGCCGACGGCGTTGCCGACGCCCGGGGTGGTGTGCAGGTTGACGTGCGTTGGGCGGCCGCTGGCCTGCGCGAAGCCGTCGGCCATGCCCACGACGACCAGCTCCTGCAACCCGAGCACATACGAGAAGTCCTCGGGGAAGTCGCGCAGCATCGGCAGCTCGGTCGAGCCGGGGTTGCCGAAGATCCTCGTCATCCCGTGCGCGCGCAGGAGGTCGAACGTGACCTCGCGGACGCTCGCCATCGGAGGCCCTGTTAGGCGGCGGTGCCGAGTTCGCTGAACGGCGCGATCTTGTACGACTCGCCGGGGCAGCCGCCGATCACGAGCATGCTCAGTCCGTCTGGACCCGAGTGCACTTTGCGCTTGGCGCCCGGCGCGATGCGCACGAGCGTGCTCTTGTCGAGCGCGACGCTCTCGCCTTCGATGTCGATCGAGCCCGAGCCATCCAGTGCCACGTAGACCTCCTCCTGGCCGTCGCTGGCATGGTCGTGCTCGGGGTAGTCGCCGTAGTTCGCGGGCATCCTGATGATCTGCATGCCGAACGAGGTCACGCCCAGCTCCGCCCTCGCCTTTACGAACCCGCCGCCGAAGGCAGCCTCCATCTCGTCGATTCGCTTCGCCGTGTAGTCAGCCATCGATCGCTCCCTTGGTCAAGCAGCCAGGACGAGCGAACCCTACCGCGTGGCGAACGGGATCACGATCGCGAGCTGGCGCGACTGCGCCAGCAGCGCGCCGTCGGGCGCCCAGATCGCGCCGTCCTCGACGAAGAAGCCTTCGTGGATGAGCTTCGTGCGCGTGACCGCCAGGCACAGCTCCCGCGGGTCCGGCTCCCCGCCATCGGCGCTCGCCGGACGCGGCGTGTGTGTGAGGAAGTGGACGGTCAGGTCGATCGTCGGCACGGTCACCGGCTCGGCCATGCGCATGTACGGCGCGGGTATCAGCGCGTCGCTGAAGAACGCCAGCGACAGCGGGTCGGTCACGCGCGGCTCTGCCAACCCGATCCAGCAGCCGATCTCCATCGGCTGCTCCCCGCCGGCGAACAGCGTGCCTCCCACGCGCGGCTGCAGCACCAGGTGCCGGGCGAACTCCGGTCCGCCGCGCTCGATCAACTTGACGCCCTCGCGTGCGGGATCGGGGGGATCGACAGTGGGCATCGTGGCGGTCGAAATCTCCGGCCCCGACCACGGAACCGAGAACGCGCCGAGCGCCAGCGCGATCAGGGTCTCCCCCTGCAGCATGCGCGCCGACAGCGTGCTCAGCGATCGACCCTCGCGCTCGATCGACGTGCGGATCGACACCGGCCCGGGCTCGGGTGCGCGCGCGTAGTGGATCGTCAGCGAGCGCGGCGCGCGCTCGCCGTCGGCGACCGACTCGGTCAGCGCCCTCAGCAGCATCGCCGCCAGATAGCCGCCGTGCGGGCCGCGCCCGGCGCGCCAGTCGGGCGCCACCTGTGCACCGAACACTGTCTCCGTCCCCGCGTCCGTCTCGCGCCACACGGCCGTGTCGCGGTCGAACTTGCCGAGCGCCGGCGCAGGCCCCTCGGCCGCGCGTGAGCCGTCCACCACCGCGGACGCGTCGCCGGCGCGAAGCTCAGCCACGGACGAGCCGCTTGTAGGTGAGCCGGTGCGGGCGCTCGGCGGCGGCGCCAAGCGTCTCGCGGCGGTGCTCCTCGTAGGCCTCGAAGTTGCCCTCGAACCACGTCACCTGCGAGTCGCCCTCGAATGCGAGCACGTGCGTGGCAACGCGGTCCAGGAACCAGCGGTCGTGGGAGATCACCATCGCGCAACCTGGGAATTCGAGCAGCGCGTTCTCGAGCGCACGCAGTGTGTCCACGTCGAGGTCGTTCGTGGGCTCGTCCAGCAGCAGCAGGTTGCCGCCGCTGCGCAGCAGCTTGGCCAGGTGCACGCGGTTGCGCTCGCCGCCGGAGAGGCCGCCGATCTTGGCCTGCTGGGAGGAGCCCTTGAAGTTGAAGCCTGCGGTGTACTGGCGCGAGTTGACCTCTCGCTCGCCGACCTTGATGTGCTCGTAGCCCTCCGAGATCTCCTCCCACACCGTCTTGTCGGGGTTGAGCGCGTCGCGCGACTGGTCGACGTACGCGAGCTGCACCGTGTCGCCGAGCTCGAGCGTGCCGGCGTCCGGAGAGTCCTCGCCGGTGATCATGCGGAACAGCGTCGTCTTGCCCGCGCCGTTGGCCCCGATCACGCCGACGATGCCTGCCCGCGGCAGGTCGAAGGACAGCGACTCGATCAGCAGGCGCTCGCCATAGCCCTTGCTGAGCTCCGTGGCCGTCAGCACCCGCTCGCCCAGACGCGGGCCGGGCGGGATGTGGATCTGCACCTCGTCGAGCTTGACGTTGCGCTCCTCGGCCACCAGCTCCTCGTAGCGCGCCAGGCGCGCCTTCGACTTCGTGCGCCTGCCCTTGGGGTTGGTGCGCACCCATTCGAGCTCCGCCGCGATCGTGCGCTGGCGCGCCTTTTCCGTGCGCTCTTCCTGGCCCAGACGCGCCTGCTTCTGCTCGAGCCAGCTCGAGTAGTTGCCCTCGTAGGGGATGCCGCGGCCGCGGTCGAGCTCGAGGATCCAGCCGGCGACGTTGTCCAGGAAGTAGCGGTCGTGGGTGACCGCCACGATCGTGCCCTTGTACTCCGCCAGGTGCTGCTCGAGCCACGCGACCGACTCGGCGTCCAGATGGTTGGTGGGCTCGTCCAGCAGCAGCAGGTCCGGCGCGCGCAGCAGCAGGCGGCAGAGCGCCACGCGGCGGCGCTCGCCTCCCGAGAGGGTGCTGACGTCGGCGTCCGGCGGCGGCAGGCGTAGTGCGTCCATCGCGTATTCGAGCTGCGTGTCGAGGTTCCACGCGTCCGCCGCTTCGATCTTCGCCTGGAGGTGCCCGAACTCCTCGGCGGTCTCGTCGGAGTAGTTGGCCGCCAGCTCGTTGAAGCGGTCCAGCAGCGCCTTCGTCTCGGCGACGCCGTCCTCGACGTTGCCCTTGACGTCCTTGCTCTCGTCCAAACGGGGCTCCTGCTCGAGCATGCCCACGGTCGCGCCCGGCGCCAGCCCCGCCTCGCCGCGGTACTCCTGATCGACGCCCGCCATGATCCGCAGCAGCGTCGACTTGCCCGCGCCGTTGTACCCGAGCACGCCGATCTTCGCGCCTGGGTAGAACGCCAGCGTGACGTTCTCGAGCACCATCTTGTCCGGCGGGTGCAGCTTGGACAGACGGTGCATCGTGAAGATATACTGAGAGGACATTCGCACGCAGGATAGACAGGAAGGAAATCCCGCCCACCCTCGCTAACGTTGTCGGGTCATGCCCACCACGGTCCTCGATGTCGAGCAGCACCTGCTCCTGCTGGAGCTCGAGGCGCCGTTCAGCAAGCGCGACGTGCAGCTCGCGCGACGCAAGATGGCCAAGCGCTGGCATCCGGACGTCGCCCCGCAGGGACGTCAGTTCGAGCACGAGCGCCACCTGAAGGCGATCAACGAGGCCGCCGACCAGCTCGAGCGCCTGGCGGAGGGCTCCCGCGGCGGGAAGGTCACGCGCACTGCCGTCAAAGTCAGCGCCGCGGCCGCGCGCCGGGAGCGAGAAGAGGCCGGCAGGCGCGCGTACGAGGCCGAACAGCGCGCGCGCGCGGCAGCCAAAGACCGCGCCGAAAACGACCCCTTCGGCAGTCGCCTGCCCGACCACTCGGTCGTGCACCGCTACGCGCGCTGCTTGACCTATCCCGAGTGGGGCGTCGGCACTGTCGCCGGCATCTATTTCTCCTCTGATCTGCGCGGCGACGGGGAGGAGGTGCAGCAGTGGGCGCGCGTCAAGTTCAGCCACGGCATCCGCACGGTGCCCGCCGGCAGCATGAAATTCGTCGACTTCTCAAAGCCCGACCCCGCCGAGGAGCGCGTCGAGCGCTTCATGCTCGCCGCCCAGCGCGCGATGGCCGAAGGGGAGTACGACCTCGCCGCTCAGCGTCTGATCTACGCGCGCGACGCGGAGCCGCGCAACGTCGCCGTGCTGCGCCTGATGACGCTCGCCTTCTGGCAGGCGGGCAAGCTCGATGAGGCCGCCCGCGCTGTCCGTGACTGGGCGCGCGTCGACGGTCGCCGCCCGGCCGCACATCGCTTCGCCGCGAGGATCTACGAAGACATCGGCGCGATCGACCTGGCTGAGGAGGCCGCCGAGCGCGCCGCCAAGCGCGGACCCTCGGATGCGAGCGCATGGGAGCGCCTCGGGCGCCTGCGCCTCGCGCTGATGGACCGCGAGGGGGCGCTCGAGGCGCTCAGGCGCGCGCTCAAGCTGGGCGCGGACGGCGACGTGCACGACCTGGTCGCGCAGGCGCTCGCGATCGAGCCGAGCCTCGCGGGCTAGAGGATGTTGACGGCGCGCGAGACCACCAAGCCAAGCGTCACGAGCGAAACGATCGACTGCACGCCCATGATGATCTTGGCCATCGGCGTCAGCGGCATCGTGTCGGTAGGCGAGAACGCGGTGGCGTTAGTCAGCGACACGTACAGGTAGTCGATGAACTGCGGCCGCCAGTAGCGCGGCTCGATGCGGTCGTCTGACATCTGCGGGAAGAGGAAGTCCGGCGGCCCGTCGTGCCCCGCGGCGCGACGCCCCGGGCCGCCACGGTCCATCTCCCAGTACCACAGGGCGAAGATCAAGAAGTTCGTCAGCCAGATGAGCATGCCCGAGACGATCAGCTCGTGACCGTTGGTGGGCACTTTGCTGTGCAGCAGGTGGTGCGTCAGCTCGACCAGCGAGAACACATTGGCAGCGCTGACGAACGCGGTCAGTGCGATAGCGGCCCGCCGGCGTCCCTTGTGCTCGTGCTCGAGCTGGCGTGGCGTGGCCAATGAAAGGCCGATCAGCAGCACGCCCTCGAGCGCCGGCACCAGCCACGACGGTCCCACGGTGAGCCGCTCGGACAGCCCGACCTGCAAACCGATGGCAGCCAGCACCGTCGCCTGAATCGGCCAGAAGGCCTCGGCGCCGGGAGGCGGCGGGTAGGGGCGAGGGGGCTGGCTGGCTGATACTTCGGCCACGAACCGAGAGCGTAGGGGGCCGATCGGAGCGATCGGCGGAGCGGGCGGTCCGCCGCACCCGATAGGTTCGCGGGCGTGCGCCTGATCGTCGCCCGCTGCCAGGTCTCCTATGCCGGTCGCCTCAGCACCGTGCTGCCAGAGGCGGTGCGCCTGCTGATGCTCAAGGCCGACGGTACCTTCATGGTATGGGCCGACGGCGGCGGCTCGAACGTCAAGCCGCTCAACTGGATGGTTGCGCCGACCGTCGTCGAGCAGGAGAGCGACGGGGACGGCGCCCTGCGGCGACTGCTCGTGCGCAAGCGCGGCCAGGAGGAGCAGCTCGACATCTCCATCGCGGAGGTCCTATCCGATGTGGAGCACGAGCTCGACGCGCTCGCCACGCTCGAGAAGGAGGGCCAGGAGCGCGAGCTGCAGGAGCTGCTCGCGGACGCGCCACAGTGGTGCGGGGAGGGCTTCAGGCTCGTCCGGCGCGAGTGGCCTACCGACATCGGCCCAGTCGACCTGATGTGCAGAGACTGCGAGGACGAATGGATCGCCGTGGAGATCAAGCGCGTGGCCACGATCGACGCGGTCGAGCAGCTGACGCGCTACCTGGAGCGCATTCGTCTGGATCCCGCGCTCGGATCCTGCCGCGGCGTGCTCGCCGCCCAGACGATCAAGCCGCAGGCGCGCGTGCTCGCGAACGCGCGCGGGATCGACTGCGTGGAGGTAGATCCAGGGGTGCTGCGCGGCGAACGCGAGCCCGAGCTGCGCCTGTTCGCCGCGTGAGCGGATCATATTTTCCTGTTTAGCCGGCCGATGTTGCTAAAATCGCCGCAGTACAGCTAGATATTTTTGCTCCTGTAGCGGCCGTTATTTTGAGATGTATGGCGCTTCACAGACGATCGCCTTCGACCCCCGTTTCCGACGGTGGACACCGGAGGCGCTCACGCACCTCACGCGCATCCACACTGCTCTCGGGACGATCAGGGGCGCTCGAGTGCTCCCGGCTGTTGCGGATCAATTGCGGGCTTCCGCGCGCGTAGGAACTGTCCACTACTCGAACCTGATCGAGGGCAACGAGCTGCCCCTCATCGAGGCTGAACGTGCCGCTCGCGGACAACTGTCGCCGGATACTCGCGCCAAGGTCGAGCTGATCAACTACGTACGTGCGCTCGATTTGATCAACCAGCTTCTAGATGATGGTTCGCTCGAGCTGACATCCGAGTTCCTCAAGGAGCTGCACAAGGCTGCCACCAATGGACTCGGTCGGGAGGATGATCCACATTTCAAGCCACATCACGAGGGCAAATGGCGAGACGGCGAAGCCCTCGTAGTCGACAAGATCACCCAGCAGGTGATGCACCGCGGATGTCCGCAAGCCGAGGTTGAGCCGAGGATGCAGGGCATGTTTGCCTGGCTCGATTCGATGCTCGCGCGTGAGGGCGAACCTCCATTCGTGCTGGCTGGCGTAACGCACTACGGCATCACGGACGTTCACCCATTCGCCGATGGCAACGGACGCGTCGCTCGTCTCTTTCAGGTCGCGCTCCTGATGAAGGCTCGCGTGCTTCCGGGGCGCATGTTCTCGTTCGAGCGCTACTACGCCGAGGATCGCCAAGCCTATTACGGAGCTCTGCGATCGGTCCGCGAACGTACGCTGAACATGGAGACGTGGCTGCACTATTTCCTTGCAGGCATGGCGGAAGAGTACGAGCGGGTTGCCACGACGATCGAGGATCTGAGTGAGCTTGCCCCGGGCGGAGCGGCGCAGCTGCAGCTCACTGCCTCACAGCAGCGTGCGCTCACCCGGCTCCGGCTCGAGGGGCGAAGAGAGTTCACCCGCGCCGAGTACGAGCGTGCAGCAGGACTCGGCCGCACCCGTGCGAAGGGCGACCTGCAGACCCTGGTGCGCCACGGGCTGCTCCAGTTGCGTGGCCACGGTCCGAGCACGCGCTATGCGCTGCCTAGTGGGGAGCAAGTACGCCGGGTCGGACGTAACGGTCCCGGCAGGCCCCGACGGTGGACCGACGCGATGATCGAGCACGAGCTGCGTGCCTATCTGGATGGACGTGACGACTGGCCCAGTCCAGCGGAGTTCCGCGCCGCGCAGCGCGGCGACCTGTATGCGGCGGCGAGTCGCAACGGCGGCATCTCGCGCTGGCGCCGGATGCTCGGGCGCTAGCGTTGGCCGTGGTCCGCGGCACCAATCCGGCCGAGCGCCGATACCCTGCGTGTCCCCGAGCAAGGAGCCGTACATGACCCCCGACGCAGCCACCGTCGACCAAGCCACCGCCACCGCATCGTCCCCGGAGGGGGAGCCCGTTCTCAGCGAGCGGCGCGGCAACGTGCTGCTGATCACGCTCAACCGACCCGAGGTCAGGAACGCCGTCAACGCAGCGCTCGCCGCCGGCGTTGCGCACGCGCTGGACGAGCTCGACGAAGATGATGCGCTGTCCGTCGGCGTGCTCACCGGTGCCGGCGGCTTCTTCTGCGCCGGTATGGACCTCGGCGCGTTCGTCAAGGGCGAGTCGCCGTGGTACGGCGACCGCGGCTTCGCCGGCATCGCCCAGCGCGCCTCGCGCAAGCCGCTGATCGCCGCCATCGAGGGCTTCGCCGTCGCCGGCGGCATGGAGATCGCGCTCGCGTGCGATCTGATCGTCGCCGCCAAGGGCGCCAAAATGGGCATCCCCGAGGCCAAGCGCTCGCTCGTCGCCGCCGGCGGGGCGCTCCTGCGTCTGCCGCGGCGCATGCCCTACCACGTCGTCATGGAGCTGGCCCTCACCGGCGACCCCATGCCCGCCGAGCGCTTCCACGAATGCGGCCTCGTCAACCGCCTCGCCGACCCCGGCACCGCCGTCGACGTCGCGCTCGAGCTCGCCGCCCAGCTCTCCAAGAACGGCCCGCTCGCACTAGTCGCCGCCAAGCAGATCCTGCAAGAGCAGTTCGACTGGTCGAGCGCCGACATGTGGGAGAAGCAGGGCGCGATAAGCGGCCCCGTAATGGCTTCAGAGGACGCCAAGGAGGGAGCCAGCGCCTTCAAGGAAAAGCGAGACCCCGTCTGGAAGGGCCGCTAGCTCGCTGACCGGGTCAAGCGGAGCGATGGACTGAGCCGGGCGCCCGCGCGAAGCGCCGGCGACCGGATCAGGCCATCGCGCAGCGCTTGCGCAAAGCGCGAACTAGTGCCCGTGGCGCCTGCGCTTGCGCTGGCGGCGGATCGCCAGGAAGCGTCTGAACAGCGCCCACATCAGCGCTCTCCCGGGGTCTTGGTCGGGTACTGGGAGATCGGTTGGCGCAGATCGATCGCCGTCGTCACGATGCGGTTCTGTTCGTCGATGTGGGCCGCCGGGTAGCCCTCGCCCGGGCTCGCGCGCTCGGGGCGCCCGATGTAGCCGAAGTGCATCCCCTGCGGCATGATCTGCATCAGACGCGGGAACATGTGGGCGCGTGCGCCCATGTTGCGCGGCTCCTCCTGCACCCACAGCACCTCGCGCAGGTTCGGATAGCGGCCCATCAGCTCGAGGATCTGGCTTTCGGGGAACGGGTACAGCAGCTCCACGCGCGCCACCGCCAGCCCTGCATGGGCTGAGCGCTCGGGATGCCCGACAAGGTCGTAGTAGATCTTGCCCGTGCACAGCACCAACCGCGTGACCTGCTCGTCCTGCGCCCCCGGCTCGGCCAGCACGGGATGAAAGCGCGTGCCCTCGGCCATGTCTTCGATCGAGCTCGCCGCCTGTGGCAGGCGCAGCAGCGACTTCGGCGTCATCACCACGAGCGGGCGCTGCTTGGCGATGCGCGCCTGGCGGCGCAGCAGGTGAAAGTACTGCGCTGGCGTCGTCGGGCTTGCCACACGGATGTTGCCCTCCGCGGCAGCGCGCAGGAAGCGCTCCAGGCGCGCCGAGGAGTGCTCCGGGCCAGAGCCCTCATAGCCGTGGGGCAGCAGCAGCGTCAGGCGCGAGGTCTGGCCCCACTTGGCCAGGCCCGAGGTGATGAACTGGTCGACGATCACCTGCGCCGAGTTGACGAAGTCGCCGAACTGCGCCTCCCACAGCACGAGCGTCTCCGGCGCCTCCTGGCTGTAGCCATACTCGAAGCCCAGGCACGCGAGCTCTGACAGCGGACTGTTGTGAAGCTCCAGCGGCGCCAGCGCGTCGGGCAGGTTCTGGATCGGGCACACCGTCTGGCCTGTCTTCGCGTCGTGCAGGACCATGTGGCGCTGGCTGAACGTGCCGCGCTCGGTGTCCTGCCCGGTCAATCGCATCGGCACGCTCTCCGTCAGCAGCGACGCGAACGCCAGCGCCTCGGCGTGCGCCCAGTCGATGTTCGGCTCGGACGCCGCGCTCTGGGCCAGCGCCTCGCGGCGGCGCTCGAGCTGTTTGACCAGCTTCGGGTGCACCGTGAAGCCTTCGGGCGCGCGCAGCAGCTGCTCGCCCAGCTCGCGCAGGCGCGCCGCCGGCACCGCCGTCTCCACGTCCGGGCTCGGCGAGCGGTCGAGCTGGTACTCGCCCGTGATGTGCTCGCCCTCGTGCTCCGCCGCCGCCGCGATCTTCGCCTTCAGGCGCTGGTGCAGGAGCGTCAGGTTGTCCCACACCTCCTGGGACTGGCGGTCGACCTCCTCCTGGGAGACGATGCCCTCGGCCACCAGCCGCTCGGCCCACAGCTCCCAGATGCGCTTCTTGGTCTTGATCTTTGCGTACATCTCCGGCTGCGTGTACGCGGGCTCGTCGGACTCGTTGTGACCGAAGCGCCGGTAGCCGATCAGGTCGATCAGCACGTCGTGGCCGAACTCCTGGCGGAATGCGAACGCCAAGCGCACCGCGCTCACGCACGCAGGCACGTCGTCCGCGTTGACGTGGATGATCGGCACGTCAAAGCCCTTCGCCAGGTCCGAGGCCCAGCGCGTCGAGCGTGCGTCGTCCGGATCGGTCGTGAAGCCGACCTGGTTGTTCATGATCAGGTGCACCGTGCCGCCGACCTTGTAGCCGTCGAGCGCCTGCAGGTTCAGCGTCTCCGAGACCACGCCCTGAGCCGGGAACGACGCGTCGCCGTGAATCACGATCGGCACCGCCGCGCTCGTGTCCTGGTGGGCGTGCGGGCCTTTGCGCGAGGTCTGCGCCGCGCGCGTCGCGCCCTCCACCACCGGCGAGACGTACTCCAGGTGGCTGGGGTTGGACTCGAGGTTCACGCGGATCGTCTCGCCGTCGGGGAGTTTGTAGGTCCCCTGCGTGCCGTGGTGGTACTTGACGTCCCCCGTGCCGCCCTGGGGGATCGTCGTCACCGCCTCCAGCGTCGAGGCTCCCTCGAACTCGGCGAAGATCGTGTCGTAGGTGCGCCCCAGGTTGTGCGCCAGCACGTTCAGCCGTCCCCGGTGGGCCATGCCGATCACGACCTCCTGCCCGCCGTGAGCCGCCGACAGCTGGATCAGCTCATCCAGCATCGGCACGGTCATGTCGAGGCCCTCGATCGAGAACTGGTGCTGTCCGAGATACGCCTTGTGCATGAAGCGCTCGAGTGCGTCCACCTTCACCAGGCGCCTGAGCAGCCTGCGGCGCTCGTCGTTGGTCAGCTCGTGGCGGAAGGCGCCCGACTCGATGTGCTCGCGCAGCCACACGCGCTGGCGGTGGGAGGCGATGTGCTCGACCTCATATGCGATCGTGCCGCAGTAGGTCTCGCGCAGGTGCGGTAGCGCGTCCGCCAGCGTCGCGCCCGGCACATACATCGGAAAGATCTTCGCCGGCAGCCGCGCCTGCATCTCCGGCGTCAGCCCGAGCGCCTGCGGGTCAAGGCCCGGGTCGCCCTCGGGCTCTGAGCCCAGCGGGTCCAGGCGCGCCGCCAGGTGGCCGTGGCTGCGCACGCGGCTGACGAGCGTGCTCGCCGCCTGCACAGCCTGCAGGAGCTCCTCGCCGCCGGCCGGCGCCGGCGCGCCCTGGACACCCGCCGCCCCGGCAGCCGCCGATGCGGCCGCCGCTGGCGCAGGAAGCGCAGGGGCCGGTGGGGTCTCGATGCCCAGCGAGCCGAACACGCCCTCGTAGAAGCCGTGCTCGCCGTGGAGATAGTCCTCGATCAGCGCCAGGAAGCGACCCGACTCCGCTCCCTGGATCACGCGGTGGTCGTACGTGGAGGTCATCGTCATGACCTTCTCCGCGCCGATCATCTCGCCGATGTTGCCCAGGCCCACCGGGTAGCCGATCGAGCCCGTCGCCACGATCGTGCCCTGGCCGCCCATCAGGCGGGGGACCGAGGCGACTGTGCCGAGGCCGCCCGGATTGGTGAGGGTGATGTTCGCACCCACCAGGTCATCGGCGCCCAGCGTGTTCGTGCGCGCCTTCTCCACCAGCGCGTCGTACGCCGCCAGGAACTGGTCGAACGCCAGCGCGGCGGCGTTCGCGATCACCGGCACCATCAGCGTGCGCGAGCCGTCCTTCTTCTCCACATCCACCGCCAGGCCGAGGTTCACCTGCCCGTCGAGGATGCGGTGCGGCTTGCCGTCGATCTCCGCGAAGTGGTCGGCCATCACCGGCATCTGCTGCGCAGCCTGCACGATCGCGTAGGCGATCAGGTGGGTGAAGGAGACCTTCTGCCCGGCCGCCTTCAGCTGGCGGCGGCGCCCGTCGAGCCTGGTCACGGTCAGCGTGCGAAAGCTCGTCGCCGTCGGTATCGAGCGCGACTCCTCCATGTAGCGCACGAGCGCCGCCGCGCCGCCGCGCATTGGCTGGGAGCTCGGCTCGCTCGCCGTCGCGGCCGACCCGTTCGCGCTCGCCGGTGCGGTGGCGGCGCCGTTTGCGCTCGTCTCAGCCAGCACGTCCGACTTCGTGATCCGCCCGCCCGGCCCGCTGCCGGAGACGCTCGCGAGATCCACGCCCTCGACCGCCGCCGTCCGGGCCGCCACCGGGGAGACCTTCGTGCCGTCTGGGAGCGGGCCGGCGTCCGGTGCGGCGGGCCCAGCCGGGGCTGGAGTCGCGGCAGGCGCCGTGGTCGCGGCGGGGGCGGGGGGCGCCGACGGAGGCGTGGCAGCCGGAGAGGCTGCTGGCGGCGGAGAGCTCGCGGCGGGGCTCGCGCCGTTGAGTGAAATGCGCGCGATCACCTGTCCGACGGTGACCGTCTCGCCCTCCTCGACCAGGAGCTCGCTGACGATGCCGCTCGCCGGTGAGGGCAGCTCCACGTCGACCTTGTCGGTCGAGATCTCAACGATCGTGTCGTCGAGCTTGATCGCATCGCCGACCTTCACGCGCCATTCGAGGATCGTTCCCTCGGTCACCGACTCGCCCGCAGCAGGGGTTATGACGTCTACCGTCTGCACTGCCGTGGTGTCGGTTGCCATTGATCTCTCACTCTAGCGCGGCGTGTGTGTTGGGCGCGGCGCGTGCGTCACCGCGTCGGTAGCTACGCGTTCGCGCTGCTCGCGGATGAACTGATAGCTGCCGAAGAACGGCCCGATCCCGCCGAGCACCGCCACCGCGACAGCCAGCTTCAGCGAGACGATCCGTAGGCGTGCCGCTGTGATGCATGCCAGTGACATGAAGATCCACATCAGTCCGTGGGTCCAGCCGAGCACGAACGTGAGCGGTTCGGGCTTGCCGGCGGCGAAGGCGCTCACGAGCAGCGCGGTGTACACGCACGAATGAGTGAACGAGCTCCACTTCAGGCGAGTGAACGTCAGGGGTCCCGCCGTTCGCTGCGGATGCGCGGTCACTGCGACAGCCAGTGAGCCACGCGTGCCAGCGACTCGCCGGCCTCGGCCGGCCACTCGTCGATCTCGCGCGGCCACCATGCCCACTCGTCGTGCTCGTGATCGGGCGTCACCTGCTCCTCCACGCCCTCCGCCAGCCACGCCTGGCCGACGAACATCACCATCCGGTGGGGCAGGCGCAGCAGCGCCTCGCCGCGCACGCGCTCGGGCGAGACCGCCCACTCCTCCTTCAGCTCGCGCACCAGCGTCTCACCCGGGTTCTCGCCGAGGTCCACCGCACCGCCCGCTCCAAGCGCCCAGCGTCCGGCCCACGTGGCGACCCACGGGGCTCGCCGGCCGGCCAGCCAACGACCGTCCGCCGCGCGGATCACACACAGTGCCGCCACGCTCTCGCACGCGTCGCCCTCGACCAGGCGCAGCGCCCAACGCAGCGGCTGCAGCTCGAGCGCGAGTCCCGAGTCGTCTTCGCGGAAGTCGACCAGACGCGCGGCCACGCCGTCGTGGCTGGGCGATCCCCGTTCCTGCAGCTCTCTGATGGCCGCGTCCGCCGCCTGTGTCTTTTCGCCCGACGGCACGAACGGCTGCTCACGCCAGTGCGCCGTCACCCGCTCCAGAGGCCACGGACCGCGCGCGAGGATCTCCGGCGTCGGGGTCTCGGGCTGTGCCTGCGCTGGGGTCGCGGGTTGTGCTGGGTCGGACACTGGGCGTCAAGGCTATTGAATCCACCCGAGCGCAAGTGAAGGTCGCGAGCATCACGCACACGACGTCGAGGGCTCACGGCGGCAGGCATAATCCCGCGGGGCGTGCCGATCGATCCTTATAGATGAGAGTTGCCGTGCTCGGCCCCGGCGGGGTGGGCGGATTGGTGGCGGGCGCGCTCGATCGCGCCGGCGAGGGGGTGGTTGTCGTCGCGCGGGAGTCGACCGCCGAAGCGATCATCGCCCACGGGCTGCGGGTGAAGAGCGTCACGCTCGGCGACTTCGTCGCGCACCCACGCGCCGTTGTACAGCTGCAGGAGCCAGTCGACGCGCTGATCGTCGCCACCAAGGCTGCTGGCCTCGAGCCCGCGCTGGCGCGCATCGCGGTCGCATCGTCCCCGGAGGGGGATGCGACGGTCGTGCTGCCGCTGCTCAACGGCCTCGACCACCTCGCCGTGCTGCGCGAGCGCTTCACCGCCGACTCCGTGCTCGCCGGCTCGATCCGGGTCGAGGCAGACCGTCCGCAGCCCGGGGTGGTCGTGCACACGAGCCCGTTCCTTTTGATCAGCATGGCAGGAAGCGATGACGCGATCAGGCCAGCTATGGGGGCGCTCGCGGACGTGCTGTCGGCAGCAGGGATACCCGTACGGGTGCAGGACTCCGAGGCGCAGGTCATGTGGTCAAAGCTCGTGCGGCTGAACGCGCTCGCGTGTACCACCAGCGCCTACGACAAGCAGATGGGCGAGATTCGCTCGACGCCCGTGTTGCGTGCCCAGCTCGTCGGTGCGATCGAGGAGGCGTGCGCCGTCGCCAAGGCGGAGGGGGCGCAGGACGTCGATCCGGCGAAGGCGATCGCCGAGCTGGAGGCCACGCACGACACGCTCGGCAGCTCGATGCAGCGCGACATCGCCGCCGGGCGCGAGCCCGAGCTCGACGCGATCCCCGGCGCCGTGCTGCGCGCCGGGGTGCAGCACGGATTGAAGTGCCCGACGATCGAACGGCTGGTTGCGATGATCGAGGAGCGGATCGCCGGCGGCTCGCGTTCGCCGGCTGGCGCGCGCTCGTCGTCTGGCTGTTAGCGCCCGCTTTGCGAGCCTGGCCGGGCGTCCAAGATACGCGCCGCTAGCGCTCTTCAAATGGGGAGCGCCCGGGCGAGAAGACCGGGATCGACTGCGTGGCGATCGCCTCGACCGCCTGCTCCTCGGCCTCGCTCAGCTCCTCCTCGTGATCGCCGTCGCACAGCACGCGAAAGTTGCCGCTAACGCCGCCGTCGACGTGGATCGTGATGCCGGGCAGGATCGCCTCGCCCTCGTCGAGTCCCAGACGCTCCATGTCGAAGTGCGACAGGCCGATCCCGTACGCGGTGTGCGTTGGGTTCTCGCGGTCGTGCGCCGCCACCGCCTGCGCGAAGCGCTCGAGGTTCTTGGCGATCTTGCCCGTGTCCGCCACCGTTCGCTGAGGGTAGCGCGAGCGCTGTAGATTGGGAACGATGGCCGACGCCCGATCAGTCGACGCGCCAGCTCTGATTCCCGAGGACCCGAGCGACGCGCAGGATGGCCGCTACGGAAGCGAGGTCATCCGCACGGTGCAGTTGACGAAGGTTTACGCGGGCACGGACTTCGCCGCGGTCGACAGGCTCGACCTGAGCGTTCACGCGGGGGAGATATTCGGCCTGCTCGGCCCGAACGGCGCCGGCAAGACGACCACCGCGGGGATGCTCACGACGCGCGTGGTGCCGACCTCAGGTGAGGCGTATGTGGGCGCGATCGACGTCGTCGCGCAGCCGGCGCTGGCCAAGCAGCTGCTGGGGATCGTCTCGCAGCAGAACACGCTCGACCGCCAGTTGACGGTGTGGGAGAACCTGTACTTCCACGGACGCCTGTTCGGCATCTCCGCCGCCGAGTCACGGCGCATCGCCGATCAGCTGCTCGAGCAGTTTCAGCTGGCCAAGTGGAGCAAGGCGTCCGTGTACGCGCTCTCCGGGGGCATGGCCCAGCGTCTGATGGTCGCGCGCGCGATCTTCCACCGGCCGGCCGTGCTGTTCCTCGACGAGCCGAGGATGCGCTTGGGGGGTATCTAGCTGACCTGTCTATTGTACCTTGTACCGCGCTGACCGGCGTACCCGCGCGTTCGTGGATTGTGCCGGCCGGCGTTGCGTCGGCTGTGGTGGTGCGCTGCCGGTCGCGCTGTAGGGACTCTCCTTCGGTCGGCCGAAGAAAACCCGGCGAGCCATGACCCGATCACTCGCAGCTTGGGAAAGGCTACGTTGTCGTGCGTGGCATCGAAGGTCGTATCTTCGGTGTCCACTGGCCGGTTCTATCCGCCCGCCAACGGCGCTATCCTGAGCAGCGGCAGTGAACATCTCGCGTCCCGTGGACGCCGCACCCTGACCCAGCGTCAGGGTCGCCATCTCTCTCCGGACTGCCATCCCGGTAATCGACGCTTCGGCGTCTGAGCAGAGAGAGACCATCATGATCTTCGCAGCCAGTTGGGCAATCAGCGCCCGCCTCCACAACCTGTTTCGGCGCTTCGCGCCCAGCAACATCCTCATCCGGCGAATGCAGACTCGCACCGGCATCAAGTGGGGACCGCTCGTCGGTCTGGCCGCCGCCGTCCTCTACGGCCTGCTGATGCTGGCCACAGCCACAGTCGTACGCAAAGGCGGGCCGGGCTGGGTCGATCTGATCGTGCTGCTCGCGTTCTGGAACACGGTCAAGTTCGTCTGCCTGATCCCCGTCTCGCTCATCCGACTGGTTCGTGTGCGCCACCAGGAAAGGGTCCCCGTGACCGAGCATTCCCGCCTGCCCTCCGACCCTCGGATCGCCGAGTGCGCCATCGTTTTGCAGCTCTTACGCGACGACCACGACGAGCGATGGTCGCGCACCGAGCTCCAGGCCGAAGTCAGCGATGTGGAGCCATCGGCGCTGAGCAGTGCCGTCAAGCGCCTTGAGCAGCACGGCGTCGTGGTGACGCTGGACGGGCGAGTCCTGGCGTCGCCGTGCGCTCAGCACCTTGACGAGCTGGGCCTGATCGCCATATGACACCATCCGAGACGCAGCGGTAAGCGGCGTCAGCCGACATCCCGCGCGCGAGGCCATCCATGCCGACAAACGCCGACCTCGGCCAGGCGATCCGCCGCCTGCGCCGAGATCGCCACCTGACCATCGAAGCGCTCGCGTTCAACGCCGAGATGCAACCCGACCTACCTGTGCGGGATCGAGCGCGGCGCGCGTGCGATCTGCGTGGCGTGCTCGGCGCCGAGGAACGGTGTGGAGGACGCCACATGCTCGACGACTGGCTCGCCGAGCGGGCCACGCTCTGAGGCGACTAGCTCCGGTGGCTGCTCCGCCTCTGCTGAGGGCGCACGCGGTCCAGCGGTCGATTGGTTGGCCGGCGGCTCTTGGTCTCCAGCTCGTCGGCCCGGTGGGCGAGCTCGTAAAGCGCCAGCCCGAGGGCTCGTGCGACACGGTCGGCGACATCCCAGGTTGGGTTGGCTACGCCACGCTCAAGGCCCCGGATGGAAGTGGCGTCGAGGTCTGCGGCGTCTGCCAGGGCCTCCTGGGTCAAACCGATCTCCTCTCGACGTAGACGGATCGCTCGACCAAGGGCGATCTGCGGGTTTTGGCTGATGCGCACGCCTGAACCCTCGATGGAGGGTCCCCCACTGCCCAGGGGACATGTTCCCGGTAGCATGCGGACTCTATGCCAAGAGACTACGATTAGCAGCCTCTGAAGGGGGAGCGCTGGTCCTGAGTGCCACTGGCTGTCGGATTGATTCAAGGGGTCTGCTGGGCATCGCAGCATGGCGGTGCCCGGTGAGCCGCAACGCGAACGGGCGTACGAGTTCACTTGAGGACGTCCGCACGAACTTGGTCGGGCGGCTGCGAGTGCGCCAACCGGAGATCGAGGCGGCCATCTTCGCCTATGTTCGGGGGATGTATGGGTCTATAGGGAGTGAGGATGCCGAGTACCAGGCCGGGTTGGGCGCGGCGGTCGCCGCGGTCGTGGACTATGCCCTGGCAGGCATCGATCAGGGCGAGGGATGGTCCGGGCCGATCCCCTCGGCGGCGATCACACAGGCGCGTCGAGCGGCGCGCAACGGCGTTAACCTGGACACGCTGGTGCTCCGCTATATCGCCGGGAATCGGCTGTTGGGTGAGTTCGTCGAGGACGAGGCTGATCGCAGCGGCTATTCGAGCCACACTCATGCTCTGCGCCAGCTACGCTGGAGACAGGAGTTGCTGCTTGAGCGTCTCACGGCGGCGGTCGCCAGCGAGCACCGGCAGGAAGTCGAGCGAATCGGACGCTCAGCCGAGCAGTGCCGTCGGGAGCTCGTGCAGCAACTGCTCGACGGTGAGCCCACCGATATAGCCGAGCTTGAGTATGACTTCGAGGTCTGGCATCTCGGTGTGATCGCCAGTGGCACCGAAGCGGAGAAGGCAGTCCGGGGCTTGGCGGATGGCCTTGGCCGCCAGCTCTTGCCCGTTGCATGTGGCGAGGGGACCGTGTGGGCGTGGCTCGGCGGGCGCCGCCAGCTCGCGATCACAGACATCGAGCGTGTGCTGGCTGCCAACGGGGTCACGGACGTTTCGCTTGCGATCGGCGAGCCGCGACGGGGAATCGACGGTTGGCGTCAGACGCACCGGGAAGCGCAGGCGGCGCTATCGGTCGCCTTGCGCGTGCCGCGAGGGCTCACGCGCTGCGCTGATGTACCACTTGAGGCAGCCCTGCTGCAGAATCCCATCCTGGCCAGGCTGCTGATAGAGGCACATCTATCGCCGCTCGACAGCCTGCGCATGGGCGGCCAGGTGGCGCGCGAGACGTTGCGTGACTACATCGCGTGCAACCACAACATCTCCTCAGCGGCTCACAAGCTGAAAGTGACTCGACATACTGTTGAAAACCGCCTCCATCAGATCGAGCAGGTCTTCGATCGACCGCTCCGCACTTGTCTGGTAAGACTCGAACTAGCGCTGCGACTGGAGGAGCTCGGCTATCCACCGCCGCCAGCGGCAATCCATTACCTGCCGAGTGAGATAGCCCACCAGGCGAATGCCGAGACGGCACTGCGCAGCTGAGATTGGCCAATGTGCACACTTTCGCCAGCCGACATTGGCCACATTGGCAAGACACATAGGCGTTCAAGCCCGGTATTGATTCGGGTAGCTAACTGCTGGTCGTGAGGTTGCTTCCATCGACCATGCTTCCATGAGCATTGTCGATCAATCCAACATACGTCCAAAAGCCTTGAAGTCTTGATCGAAGTCTGATCGTGTGCCCGTCCAATCCGACCAAGCAGCGTAAACCGCGCAAGTAAAGGGAGAACGCATGAGGGTCCTGCACTTCAGTCCAACCTGGCAAGCCCTTCGACGTGAGCCGATCCGGGGACGCCGAGTGAGTTTGCCGGTCTGGCTGGCGGTCCTCATCGCGGCATCGCTATCTTGCGTTCTCTCACCGGTGGCGGCCACTGCTGAAACTCTGTCGCCGCCACCAAGCGGTACGCCCACCTACTCCTCCACGCCCTCGACCACGGAACCTTATGCGGCGTGCCCTCCGCCGACGTCAGATCGTGCTCAGTGTCAGGTGATCGTCGATCCACAATCATCGCTCTCACTACCCGTCACAACGGAAAAGCATCCGTCGAACCCAGGTGCTTCACCGGCGGCCGGGTCGCAGGTCTTCTGCCGTGAAGTTTTCCCCGGGAGCGAATCTGAAGGCTGCGGGAGCGGTGCCAATCATGGCTTCTCTCCACAGGACCTACAGTCCGCATACAAACTGCCGTCCGCAACGGCTGGCACGGGCCAAACGGTGGCGATCGTCGATGCCTACGACGACCCTAACGCGCAGGCCGATCTCAACAAGTACCGTTCGACATATGGTCTTGCTGCTTGTGAAAGCGGCTGCTTCACGAAGGTAAACCAGACCGGGGGCACAACGTATCCTGAAGCGAACGAAGAATGGGCGCTTGAGATTTCCCTCGACTTGGACATGGTTTCGGCCGCGTGCCCGAAATGCCATATCTTGCTGGTCGAGGCCAAAAGCGAAACGCTTGAAAATCTGGGTATCGCCGAGAATGAGGCCGCCACCTTGGGCGCCACAGAGATAAGCAACAGCTATGTGGCCAACGAAAAGCAGGTCGGCAAAACCCAGCTGGAAGAAGACAGCAAATACTATAACCATCCAGGGGTCCCGATCACAGCGGCAAGCGGAGACAAAAGCTGGGACGATACAAATCCATGCTTTGACGAAAAAGAAAAATGCATCAACGTATCACCCAACTTTCCAGCCGGGCTATCAAAGGTCATCGCCGTAGGGGGAACAAATATAAACCCTGAAGGAGAAGCGGGGCGTGGCTGGCACGAGTCTGTCTGGGGCTATTCGGGCAGCGGCTGCACTCTGTACGTAGCCAAGCCGGCGTGGCAAACCGACAAAGGATGCAAAAACCGGACCGACAACGATGTTGCCGCTGTCGCCGAAGGGGTGTCGCTATATGACACGTATTCGTTCGAACCGGGATGGAAACTTGTCGGCGGCACTAGCGTGGCAACGCCACTGACAGCCGCAGCGATCGCACTCGAGAGCAGCACACTGCGAGGCGAAGGCATAGAAGGTATATACAAACACACCGGTAATTGGTTTGATGTCACCGGAGGAATTAACCACGACAAAAAAGAAACGTGCGCCCCAGAAATATATCTCTGCGAAGCCGGTGTCGGCTATGATGGCCCGACAGGAGTTGGTACCCCTGACGGTGGAGCCACAGCAACACCACCGAGTGCTTGGACCGAACCCGCGTCGGCCGTGACTACGTCGGCGGGAACCCTGAATGGTATCGTCGATCCGGAGGCAGGCGCTGCAACGACTTACTATTTCCAGTATGGCGCGTCGCAGTATTACGGGAGAGCGGCTCCCGCAGGTGGCGCCAAAGCGTCGGGCTACACCGAGCCAAGTCGCGTGAACCAAGCTGTGTCGGGCTTGAAGCCGTCTACGATGTATCACTTCCGAGTCGTCGCCACAAACGCTAACGGTACGACGTATGGTGCCGATCAAACGTTCTCCACGCCAGCCAAGGTCTACGTGTCCAAATTTGGGTCAAAAGGCTCGGCCGAAGGACAGCTCAACGAACCGCAGTTCACCGCGACAAATAACCAAGGCGATGTGTGGGTGTCAGACTACGCGAACAACCGGGTACAGGAGTTCTCGCCCAGCGGCACGTTCATGAAGTCCTGCGGGAAAGTCGGCTCCGGCGAAGTACAGTTCAAAGGCCCAACCGGTATTGCGGTAAGCATCGGAGGCCTGCTCTACGTCAGCGACTCCGGTAACAACCGTATCGAGGTGATTGAACAAAGTTGTGGCTACCGGGAAAGCTTTGGGCAGGGGTACTTGTCCGATCCGATGGGCTTGACCTTCACGGCTTACAATCCGTTCGCGCGGCACCTGCTCTTGGTCGCAAATGCCGGTGGCAACGATATAGAAGAGTTCAGTGCAACGGAACACGTAGGCTCGTACGGATCTAAAGGCTCGGGCGAAGGACAGTTCTTGACCCCGACGGATGTGATCCTGGCGAGTAAGGAAACCGAAACAACGCAGCTATTCTACGCCGTCGATTCTGGAAACAATCGCGTGCAGGAGTTTTCGGTTAGCGGACTGTCCACGCGCAATGGAGAAGAAAAACTTACCTATAAATTTGACGAGGCGTTTGGCTCTAAAGGGTCGGGGGCAGGACAGTTCTCAAGTCCGACCGCAGTCGCGTTGGACCCCAGTACCGGCGATGTAGACGTGACCGATACGGGGAATAACCGCGTCGAGCAGTTCCTGCCATCGGGCACCTACATAACAACGTTCGGGAGTGCTGGTAGCGGCAATAGCTCATTTGACGAGCCCAAGGGTATAACGGCGACCGCCACCGGAGCGCTGTACATCGCTGACACCTTGAACAATCGAGTTAGCGTATGGGGGTCTTCGGAAGTCGCCAATCCGGAATGGTTGATTACGACAACCCCGAACCCCGTTAATACGCTCAATGCGTACCTATGGGGAACCTCCTGCACAACGTCGCCAGCGTGCACCGCTGTCGGTCAATACGAATCCAACGGGACCAATTACAAACTTCTCCCACTCGTGGAGCGATGGAACGTTGGCGAATGGACGATACAGGAAACCCCATACCTTGGTGAACCCAAAGAAGCCGCGTTGGACGCTATTGCGTGCGCATCCGTGACAAGCTGCATGGCGGTCGGCTTCAACGAGAGCAGCTCGGGCACGTACTTTTCGCTCAGCGAGAGCTGGAATGGGGCAGAATGGCAAGTCCGGACCACACCTGAACCTAGCGGGACGCTGAACAGTAGTCTGGATGCGGTGTCGTGCACATCGGCCAGCGCATGTATCGCTGTCGGCGAATACGAGAAAAGCTCCGGCGTTTACCTACCCTTCGCTGAGAGCTGGAACGGCACGGAATGGAAACTCCAGACGATGCCTGCTCCGACAGGCGCGAAACTAACGTATGCAACGGGAGTCTCGTGTACTTCGGCTAGCGTCTGCACAATGGTCGGGACGTACGAGAACAGCTCCAGCGTGTACGTGCCCTATGCTGAGAGCTGGAACGGCACGGAATGGAAACTGCAGTCGGTGCCTATTCCCACGGGTTCGACGGTGACTCGCTTGACTGGCGGAGTGTCGTGTAGCTCCGCGACGGCATGCACAGCGGTCGGCCATTACAAGAACAGCTCCGGCGCGGAAGAGGGGTTGGCGGAGCGTTGGAACGGCACGGAATGGTCTGTCGAGGCGGCGGCAGAACCAAGCGAAACTAAAGATAACTATTTCGATGGAGTGTCATGCGTATCCTCGACCTCATGTACGGCCGCCGGGGTTTCCGTGACCAACTCAAGCAAAGACGTGACTCTAGCTGAGCACTGGAACGGCACAGCATGGTCCGTCCAGACGACGCCAAACGATGAAAAAGGGGAAGGCTGGTTGTCCGGTGGGGTGTCATGTGTGGCGGCGCCCAGTCCGTGCCTAGCCGTCGGGAATACCGGTAAGACGTTTGCCGAGATCTACGGATAAAGAGCCTGGCTATATGCATCTGGCTCTGGGCTACCGTGTCCCAGAGCCAGGTCGCGTCTCCGTCCCAGCCACAAGCCGGAAAAGTTGTATGACCTTTAACGCTCATCGCTACATAGCTGGAGCAACCCCTGCGGCTTTGCTGCTGGTTTGTACTGGCCTATCGGCGTGTGGCGACTCCTCGGCGCGCAGAGTGGCCTCCACCAGCACGGCGAGGGCGACCCTCGGAGTTCAACAGGCGGATGCACGCCGAGGAACAGATCCGAAGCACCCCACCGCCAGCCAGGCGCTTTTGCAGTTCGCGGCGTGCGTGCGCCGCAGCGGCGTTGACGTGCGTGTCGTGAAACCGGCCGGCAAGCCACCGGTGCTCGACACGAACGCAATTGATACAGGTACCGTCCAATTCAAGGCCGCGTGGGCCAGGTGCCGGAGCCATGTGGACTTGGGCATCGCCTTTCACAGGCCCGAATCCAGCCCTGAACGCCCAGGCGCGGACGCTCCTCCTAAAGAACGATGATTGGTCCCCGCGGCTGTTGGGCTATAGTGATAGTCTATGGCTAGATACATGTCAGCCTCTAGCTCTAGAAGACGACGTACTTTCCCCGCATGGCGTGGCCCGATGGTGGCGAGCACAAGCGTCGTCGGCGCATCTTGGACCAAGGTCGCTGAAGTCCAGTGCGCATCGATTCTCGCGGCGATGGCCCTCGTCTTTGCCCTCTTGATGTTCACAAGCGCTCCGGCATTCGCCGCGGGCGAACCGGAAGCGCCAATCACGGAAGTGTGTCATGGACCCATCTTTACCCTCGGCGAAATATGCGGCACCCTGAACCCACATAGTAAGAGTAAGGTCGGTTTCTATTTTGCCTATAACAAAGGATCGAGCTGTAGGGGTGGTGAGCAGGCCTTTGGTGGGCCAGAAGCCGAAGTCCAGGATGAGGAAGTGTCCGCCCGGCTGACCGGTCTCGAAGCCAACACGCAGTACACGTACTGCCTCGTGGCTACGAACCACTCCGGCGAAACCTACGGGGGTACCGTGAGCTTCGTGACCGCCCCGGTGGCACCGATGATCGAAGGCGTGTCTGCCACCCGCATCACCGATGACAGCGCGACACTCGAAGCGCAGATCAGCCCGGAGAACAGCGAAACCGAATACGAACTCCTGATTGCCGACCCCTGCGGGGGACCGCCAGATTGCATCCTGTCCACCGGGAAGATTCCTTCGACGACCGCACACGAAACCGTGAAGGTCGAACTCGCGAGCAAGGAACACCTCAACCTAGAACCCGATACCACCTACGAATACTGGATCGTCGCGAAAAACTCAGATGCCCAAAAGACCGAAGTCCGCAAGACTTTCACGACGCTGAAAACCCCGTCGATCGACAGCGAGTCCGTGTCGGGTGTCACCGAACACGATGGCACGCTGCAGGCGACGATCGGTCCCGAAGGCCAGGACGTGAGGTACCAGTTTCAGGTCGTCAGGAGCCCAAGCGAATATCCACCGGAAATGGCGTGCCCTTCCGCGTCGAACGCAGAGATTTGCATAGGCAGCCCTCCCACTACTGGCGCTTTGCCGATCGGCTTCGTTGCGGCCGGTACGGCGGATGATTCCGTCATCCTCGACCTGGCGAGCGCCGGGGTGACGCTGCAACCGGACACGACCTATCACTACCGGGTGATCACGGTCAGCTCGCCCATGACCGAAGACACCATCGAATGGAGCGGTCCACAGGTCTACGGCGCCGACCAGACATTTACGACACCCGGCCCGCCGGCGAGCTCCTCGAGCGGCGGCCCTTCCGGCGGTGGCGGTAGCCCAGGCACGCCGACCGGCACTGTGAGCAACGCGTTCGTGCTCGCCGGGATCGCAAGCTTCGCGAAGGATGGGAAGTTGCGGTTGACCTTGACATTGCCCGGTCCGGGGACTCTTCAGATTGTGGCCGAGGCGAGCACAGCTCAGCTCGCGGATGCTGCTCGTACTAGTACCACCAGGCACCATCCGAAGCGAAGTCGCACGACCACCGTGGTGATCGCGCGGGCACGCCTCGTGGTGAGCAAGGCCGGTAGGACGGTTGTAACTCTCCCACTCACACGTAAGGCAAGGTCGATGCTCGCCAAGCAGGGCAAGCTCAGGGCGACCGTCACGATCACCTACACCCCGACAGGCGGTACATCCAGATCGACCACCCGGACCGTCACCTTCAGTTTGAAGCGACGACACTGAGGGGCTTCGTCATAGCTTGGCGTTTTGATAGGCTCTCTGCGTGAGGTTGGGGCGATTTGATGTCGGCTTGCTCGTGGGGCTGGGCGCGTTGGCGTGCGCGATGACGGTGTCCGCTCTCCCGGCGCAGGCGTATGAAGCCAAAGAAGTCCAGCCGGCCACAATATGCGGTGCTGAAATACGGTCAAATGAACTCTTGGCGGAAGACGTCCGACTGCCAGGTCCAGCTAACGGCGCTACCTTGCCGGCGGGCACTTCCGTCACCTTTTCGGGGGAATCCAGTCGTCGTGCATTGACGTTCAGCGTGGCGTCGTCGCCGGCTCTGCTGTCCAGTCCCGATATCGACAGCGGTCCGGGCTCGTTGCAGTCGGGAACCTCTTTGTACACGTTCACCTCGACCAAGGCGACCGCGACGCCCCGGACGATCTACTGGGTGGCATCGTTCACGCTGACCCCCAAGGACTGCGAAGGTCCCTCAACCTTCACGACGCCTAAGCGCACAATCACGGTCCTGCCGTCACCCACAGAAGGACCGGCCACGAAGAACAACTCAGAACAAGAAGCCGCTGTCACCGGCAGCGTGTCGCTTGACGGGTCCACCCTCACGGTTCAGAGCAGCGGCGAGGCGACGGTCAAGCTGACCTGCACGGGCACCGGCACGTGCAGCGGCAAGCTGACGCTGACCGCCAAGAGCACGACCAAGAAGGGCAAGAAGACGAAGACGATCGGGACGGCCACTTTCTCGATCTCAGCGGATAAGACGGCGACCATGAAGCTCACGCTCAACGCCTCCGGCCGAGCGCTCCTCAGTGCCGATCACGGGCGGCTGAGCGCTACTCTGACGGTCCTTAAGTCTTCCCCTAGTCCGTCGCAGACGCACACCGAGAACGTCCATCTCGTGCGGGAGAAGTCGCGTAGCAAGGCGAAGAGGTAAACGCCCATCGGCATCTGACGGTGAGGGTGAAGATCACGGGTCACGCAGCCCACCGGCCAGGCACAGAGGGCCATTCACACGATCACGCTCAAGGACTGTTGAGCCTCCCGGAGGTGATGTCCATCAAAGGACCGAAGCCATACGTGGTCTTGGCGATCTCCACGCTCATGCTGTCCGGGTGTGGCGGCTCCAAAGACACCGCTCGTGCGGACCGCGCACCAGTGCTCGGAGGAGCGGAGGAGCAGTCAGCAGCATCGGCGAGCGCGACCGTGCGCTCCGGAGGTCTGACCATAAAGCTGACGGCGACACCGGGGCGAGCGAAGACCAGCGCCACGATCAAATTCCAGGTGACGGCAAGTGCGCAGAGCGCTGCCGGTGCGCTTGGGTATCAGCTCCGCTACGGCGACGGGACAAGCGCCGAGAACGTTGTACCCCAATTTTGCGTGGCGGGACGAGGGACTCCGGTACTAGAAGCTTGGCACCTCTCCCATCGCTACAAGGCAGCCGGCCTATACCGCGTCTCGGCGAGCGTCTACGTCAACTGCACCAGCGATCACGCGACGGCGACCGTAGTGATCAGCATCGCCTGATCCACGACCGTCGAACCGACTGCCGAGATTATCCCTCGGCCCACTCTGCGGGCGGAGCCCCCGGACTCCCCGTCTTGGTGACGCCGGCGCTTTCGTTGGCGAGTGCTATCGGCCGAGGGCGCGGCCGGTGTCGATTCGCTGGTCTCGCGTGCGCTGGCGCGCGACGCTCGGGGTGGCCGCGGTTTGTGCTCGGCGGGCGGCGAGCGCGGCGCGCTGGTGGTCGAGGCGCTGGCCCTGGCTGCTCGGCGGCTGGCCGAGCGGGTCGGTTCCGCTGAGGCGGTAGCGGTCCCGATATGCCGCGACGGTGCGGGCCTGCTGTTGCCAGGCGGCACGTCGTGCCGGGTCGCTCGGCGTCGGGCCGAGACTCGCTATCCACGGCTGGTTCTGTTGGATGGCGTGTTCGGTGAGCGTGGCGGCGCGCTGTTCGATTAGGTCGCCAAGTTCGCTCAGCGTCCGGCGCATTTCGGCGGGCATGGGTCCGATGGCTTGGGGGATGAGCCCGGCGAGGTAGCGGGCGCGCCGGCGTGGTCGGGTGCCGCCGGCGCGTGCGGCGGTGAGCTTCGCGAGGCGGGCTTGAAGGACGGCGGCGGGGTCTTCGGCCCCGTCGAGCCCGCCGGCCCGCACGACCCGAGCAAGGCTCCAGTCCGGCTCGTACCCGTCGGCCTCCATACGACGAAGCTGCGCCACGAGTGAGCCAAACGATTCCCCGCCGGTGATCGCCTCTGCGTGCTCGGTGTCAAGGCCGCTGCTGGAGAGCGTGGCGGCGTATCGGTCGTGTTGGGCGGCTTGGGCGATCGTCTCGTACTCCGCTGCGAGCTGGGCGATACTCGTCCAGGCGTCTTGCTCGGTGGTGATCGTCTCGTGCGCGGAGCGTTCGGCGCCCTCGTGTTGCAGGACGCCGTAGAGGATGCTGCGTGCCGTGACCTGCCCGGCCCGGAAGCCGGGGGTGTGCTGGTGGTCCTCCAGGTGCGCCTCGTCAGTGGCGACGTAGGCGACGTTGCTTTGCCGGCCGCGGGTCATCGCGACGTAGAACGCCTCCCTGGTCATCGAGGAGGAGTGGACGAGCAGGTGCGCGCTGTCCACGGTCGCGCCCTGGGCTCGGTGGGCGGTGATCGCGTAGCCGAGCTCGACGTGCTCGGCGACGTAGCCGGCGGGGAGTGTGACCCTTCCCCGCCGCCCGCGAGCACCCTGGCGGCGGACGGTCAGGCTCCCATCGGCGTGGGCGTGAAGGACGGTCCATTGGTCGCCGTTCTTTACCCAGCCCCTGCCGGTGCTGAGCCGCCGCTCGTTCTGACGAGTGACGATGATGTCGCCCTGGCCGGCGACGGTGCCGTCGTGGAGGCCCACGCCGTCAGGGCTGACCTGCCCGGCGAGCACCCGGTCGGTCCGTGCGCGGTTGTTCAAGGCGGTCACGGTCTCGCTGGTCTCGGCGATCAGGATGCTTGCGCGGCCTGCGGCGGTGTCGGCTTGCCAGGCGTGGTAGGCGGCGTCGAGGATCTGGTCGTGCTCGCCGTCGACGATGCGGCCGTGCTCGTCGTAGAGGTCGATCACGTCGGTGTCGCCTTGGCGCAGGCGCAGCGAGGCGTCGTTCTCCCACTGGCTTTGGAAGCGGCGGACGTCGGTCAGCTCCGGCGCCGGGTCACTGCCGGGCTGGTTGTTGCGGTCGCGGACGAGCATCCCGAACGCGCCGCCCGCGTCGATCGCGGCGAGCTGCGCCCAGTCGCCGGCCAGCAGGACCTTCGCGCCGGCTTGGGCGGCGTGGGTAGCGAGCAGCTGGAGCGTTGCGGTGCCCGCCAAGGACGCCTCATCGACGATCACCAACTGCCCCGCCGCGAGGTTCCAGCGATCGTGGGTGTGCTCGTGGACCCACTTGGCGGTGTTCTCGGTCGGAATGCCCAGGTCGCCGGCGAGCACCTCGGCCGCGGCGGCAGACGGCGCGAGGCCGATTACGCTCCCCGGCCCGTAGCCTCTCTCCCAGGCGCGGCGCAGCGCCCCCAACGTGAGGGTCTTGCCTGCGCCGGCCGGGCCGACGAGCAGGTCCAGCGTGCGGCCTGACGTGGCGATCCGCTGCACCACGCTCTGCTGATCGGCCGAGAGGACACGCCCCCGCTCGTCCCGGCCGGCGGTGACACCGACGAGTACCTTGGCCTCGAGCGCCGGGCCGGCCGGTGTGCGGGCGAGGTCGAGCAGCCGGTCCTCAGCGGCCAGCAGCGCCGCGGAGGTGTAGAGGGTCGCGTGGCGGGGACGAAACACGCTGGAGCCGTCCGCGCGGGTGAACGCGGCCGGCGCAACGGTCAGCTCCGGCGGGGTGAGCCGCAGCGAAGCGGCCTCGGCGGCGTCGGCGATCAGTCCGACGAGCGTTTCGCGGTCGGTGGTGGCGGCGAATCGTAGGCCCATCGTCTGCCGCGACGCCTCGGCCAGAAGGTTCCACCTCCCCCATGTCGAGCGCTTGGCCTGCACCTGCTCGACGACGACCCGGGCGACCGCGGTCACCTCGTCGAGCGTCACGTCGTCCGCCCGGATGACCGGCACCTGCTCGCCGCTGGGGGCGAGCAGGTGCTCTGCCCAGGTGTGGGCGTCCTGCCCCAGCACTGAGCCGGCGCGGCGGCGCCACTGCTCGGTCAGCTCCGCCAGCGAGTACAGGGTCTTCTCGGGCCGCGTGGAGAGCGTTGCCTGCTGCCGCAACCGCAGGATCGTCGTCGTGTTCGGTTGGTGCCCATGCTCGGCGGCGTAGGCGGCGATGAGCTTGTCCTTCTCGGCGTTGATCGCCGCGCTGCGAGAGGAGAACTCGGCCAGCAGCTCGTCGGGCACGCCGACGATCTCCCATGCGGGGTTGCGATCCGCTCCGCGGTTGCGTTGCTGCCAGGCAACGCCGAGACTGCGAGTGAGCTGGTCGGCGAGCAGAGCGTTGTAATGCTCGGAAAGCGCAACCACGGCGGCGTGCATCGGCCGGCCGTCCAGCGCACGCCACTTGCCGTCCTCGCCTTGCACCTTGTTCGCGATCACGACGTGGGTGTGCAGTTGCGGGTCGGCTGCGCGCGAGTCGTAGTGGTCGTAGCAGGTTGCGATCAGCCCGCGGGTAGCGACTTGCGCAACGCCATTGTGCCCGACCCTGGTGGCTGCAACCTCGCGCTCCATCAGCGCAACCACCTCGTCGATTGCCGTGTGGTGCCCTTGCACGATCCGCGCCTGGGTTGCCGCGTCGGCTACGGCCCACAGCGCGGAGACACTCTTGGGCACCGAGAACGTGTAGTCATAGCCGGCGACGACTCGGCGGGTGCCGCGCTCGCGCTCCTCGGTCTCGATCTGCGCCACCGCGGCCGCCCGCTCGGCCGGGCGCAGATCCTGGTCGAGCTGGTCGATCCGCGTCGCGACTCGCTCCTTCACCGTGGCCCGGTGGTAGTAGGGCAGGCCGAGCGGCGCGCCGGTGATCGGGTCGCGGCCCTGGCCCAACAGTCGCCGCAACTGCTCCTCGCTGATCGCGCCACCCGGATCGACTCCGTGCTCGTCGCTGCCGAGCCCGGCGATCCCGCTGCCGAGCCAGTAGCCCGGCGGCGTGCCCGTCGCGGCGTAGTAGTCGGTCAGCGGAGTGCTCAGCGAACGATGCCCGTCGCCGGCGGCGACCGAGGCGAGCAGGTAGCGGTAGCCATCGCCGGCGGACATGATTCGCATCGAGACGGTCACGCCCGCCAGGTGCGCCGGGGATACCGGGTTGACCTCGTGATGCAAGACGTGTGAGGCCATTCGGGATGGTCAGGGCTCAGGACCGGCGGCGGGATGCGAGCGGCAGACCCGTCCGGGGCGCGTGCGCGCTCGGACGGGTCTGGAAGGGCGTCGCGGATTTCGGCATTGCGACTCGGGAGGGCTTGTGTCAGTTGACCTGCGCGTGATCTGTCAGCGATTTGTCAGGGCTGCGTGGGAGGAATAGCTCGATGCACGCCCCGTCACCTCGACCTCGCAGCTCGCGCCGTCGAGAGCGGGTCGGGCTGTGTGAGTGGGCACGCTCAAGTTCTTGGCCGGTTGCGGGCGGTGAGGGTCATTAACCGCAGGGAGCACGAAATTCGTCCGGGGGCGTGGCGCCCTGTGGTCCGAAAACGAACTGGAGCTGAATGCAGATGACGAGACCGAGAAAGACGTCTGAGCCTCTCGCCGACTGGCCCCATGTGAGTGATCTGTGAGCAATCCGTGAGCCTCGTGTGGCAGAGCTACTCCATGAGTCGATGCACCGATGCGCACCGGGGTTCTGCGTACTGCTTGGGAGTTCGTTGCGAGTTCTCTGCAAGTGCCCTGTGCGAGAAGTGGTCGATGAGTCGCTGCCACGCGCCGGTGCGCCGGAAATCTCCATCTGGCTGGCTGTCCCGTCTCGCGCACCTGGCCTTCGACACTCCGCCCGGCGGCGGTTCGTGCGGTTCAGGAGAGATCAGGATGGCGCCACGTAGGACGACAGTCGAGACGGGAGATGAGGACCGCGAGGTTCGTGAGGGGAAGCTGACGGTGTTCGCGAAGGCTCAGCGACTGTCGCTGGCACAGGCCGCGGCGGCGTATGCGGCGGCTGGAGTCGCGGTGTTTCCGTGCGTGCCGGGCACGAAGCGGCCGTTGACCCGTCACGGGTTCACTGAGGCGAGCACTGATCCGCAGCGAATCGCGCGGTGGTGGTGGCGTTGGCCAGAGGCGAACATCGGCGTGCCGACCGGCCGGCCCGACGGGTTCGACGTGCTCGACGTTGACGTGCATCGGTCCGGGTCGGGGTTCCCGGCGCTGCGTCGGGCACGGCAGGCGGGAATGGTCGGCGGATGGGCCGCGCTGGTCTGTAGCCCGTCGGGCGGCCTGCATCTGTACTTCCCTGGCGCAGAGGATCGCCCCCAGGCGTCGTGGGCGCTGCCGCGCGCGCATGTGGACTTCCGTGGCGTGGGCGGATATGTGATCGGCCCGCCCTCGCAAGTGCTCACCGGCGATGGCCGGTGCCGCGGCTACGCGCTGCTCTCGACCGGCCGTGACCCCCATCCGCTCGATGCCGGTGCGCTGCGCCGACTGCTGGCTCCTGCTCCGCGCCGCCCGCGTGTGCGATCTGGAGTGAACCGGGCTGGACGGTCCGGGCAGCGGCTGGCGGCGTGGCTGGCGCTCCAGCCGGAGGGCAACCGCAACCGGGCATTGTATTGGGCGGCGTGCCGTCAGGCCGAGGCCGGCGTTCCGGAGGATGAGGCGCGCCATGTGTTGGGAGCGGCGGCTGCCCGCACGGGTCTGGGCGAGCGAGAGATCGAGGCGACCCTCATTTCCGCCTTCCGCACGCTCGGCCGCCGCCCCGCCCAGACGGCAGAAGTCTCCTACCGGCTGGCACCATGAACGACTCGGACGCACTATCTCCGGGGCGAGCCGGGCGGCGGCGACGAGCTGAGCGGCTGGTGCTGGCCGTGGCAGTGGCCGGGACGGTGTTCATCGCGCTCGGCGCGTTCTGGCTGTCGTTCACCTCGCTGTCCGAGCTGGCTCGCCGGTGCGGGATCGCGCCGGATCGCGCGTGGGTGTGGCCGCTGATCGTGGACGGCGTGATCGTCGTGGCGACGGTCTCGGTCGTGGCGATGAGCGGCGGCGGATGGGACCGGCGGGCCGTCCGCTACGCATGGACGTTGCTGTTGGCGGGCGCGTGCATCTCGGTGCTGGCCAACGCCAGCCACGCGGTGGTTGCCGTCGACGCGCATGTGCCGTCGGTGCTGGCGGCGCTGGTGGCGGCGGTCCCGCCGGTGGTGCTGGTCGCGATCACCCATCTGACGGTCGAGCTGACCCACCGCCCGGCCCCCGTCCCAGCCGCGAGGGCGAGGGCAACGACGCCGGCAGCAGCGCGTCGCCCAGGACGGCCGGCGAGAGCGAATCTCCTCGATCAGGGCGGGTCGGTCGGAGAGGCGCTGCGACTGCGGGCACAAACGTCGATGACGAACCGCGAGATCGCGGCGCGGCTGGGAGTGCATCCGTCCACGGTGGGCCGCTGGTTGAAGCCCCATCGCGCCCCGGCGCTTGCAGCGGCCGAGCAGCCGGTGGCCGAGCGGCCGGTGACGAGCTGATGGGTGTGGACGGATGTTTAGGGGGGGCACGGTGGGGCGGGGCGCGTACATAGGGGTTGTATGCCCGCATATCCGCATCGTGTTGCTCCTTCGCCGGCCGTTAGGCCGGCCGGCCCAGAGCGGGCGTTTGCCAGCTCGGCGGGGTTACATCAACTAGCCGGCTCTCCGGACGATCCCAATTACCCGACGCCTGCGGATCGCGATTCCAAATGTTGTTGTGGGGTACGGCGGCCGTTGGCGCGACATACAGGTGCCATGCCCTTCCGTCCGCATCCCGCTTCTGCTTTTTCGCCGGCCGTCAAGCCGGCTGGTTTCCAGCCGCCGTTCGCTTCCGCGGCGGGGTTGCGTGCGCTGCTGGAGCGGCTGCAAGCCACTGGTCCGGGGGCGTGGCGGGAGGACCCGGAGGCGAGTGCGCTGTTGGCGTACACGATCGAACGGTACGCGCCGCTGGCGCGCAGTTGGCATCGCGACCCCGGCGAGGCTGGCACCGCGGCGTTCCTGGCGATGAGGAACGACGGGGTTCGTCGTGCCGCGGACCCGTGGGCGGTGCTCACCCGTGCGGTGCAGATCAGTCTCTCCGCGGAGAGCCACGCCGAGCGGCACCTGACCTCGACCGCGAGGGCTCGACGCGAGCAACACGAGCAGCGAGAGATGCCGCTGCGGACTGGCGAGCTCGTAGAGACTCTCACCGCCGCGACTGTTGGCGCGGTGGACGAGGGGCCGCAGGACGAGCCGGTGATCGCCGAGACGGTGCTCTTGTTCAGGCTTCTTGGCTGGCCAGAGACGGTGGCCGGCGCGGTCGTGGAGTACATCGCGGCTCGCCTGGCGGACGCCGGAAGCATCACCGCCGCCTATGAGACGCTGCGACGTGACACCGCGATCCGCGCCCAGCTCGACATTGAGCGCGCGACCTGGACGGGGCTGCTCGGCGTGCTGCTGGGCGGCCGTCCGCAGCCGGGACGCCCGAGGCGCAAGGGGGTGCTCGCGCGGCTGCTGTTGGGCGAGAGCGTCCGTGACCTGCTCGAGGACGACCAGCTCGTGCGAGCGGTACTCGCCTGCCACCCAGATCGCGAGAACTTGCCTGCTGGGGGTGAGGCGGGTGAGTAGCGGCGGCGGCGTGGAACTCGACCGGGCCGTTGACTCGATCCACGTCGGCTACCGATACCGCCACGACCTCGGCGACCTGGACGAGCTGTGCGCCTCCATCCAGAAGCTCGGGATCTTGCAACCGATCACGATCACCCCGGACGGCATCTTGGTCTGCGGTGCCCGCCGGCTCGCCGCCGTGAAGCGGCTGGGATACAAGCGCGTCAAGGTCTGGGTCACCTCGACGGTTTCCACGAGTTTGGCGGAGGTGCTGGCCGAGCAGCACGAGAACACGGTCCGCAAGCCGTTCACTGCGACCGAGGCCGCCGCTTTGTACGCGGAGCTCAAGCAGCTCTACGCCGCCGACGCCGCGCGTCGCCAGCAAGCGACCCGCTTCGGCGCCAGCGGTGGCGACGGTGGTGGAAAGTTTCCACCACCGCACGGCCCGGTCCCGGTGGCCAGCATCCCCGCAGGCAAGGCACGGGAGCGGGCGGCGCGCGCGATCACCGGCCAAGACTCCTCCAGGTCGCTGGACCGCGTCATCGAGGTGCAACGCCTCGCCGAGGACCCGACCACTCCGGAGCGAGTGCGGGAGATCGCGCGTCGCGAGCTGGCAGGGATGGACGCCGACGGCAAGGTCAACGGCCACTACCTGACCGTTCAGGCCACCGTGAGCACCGACGCGCTCGCGCGCCTGGCCGACGATCCGACCCACCCAACGGCGGTCAGAGAGCGAGCCGCCAGCGAGCTGGACGGGCTCGATCAGGGTCGGCCTGCGGTTGAGCTGGTCAGGGCCGCCCGGGCGGCGATCGAGCGCGCCACCAGCGGCACGCCAGCCGGCGAGGACTCAATAAACGCCGAGGCAACCGACGACGGCGATGGGACTGGCGCGGGGCTGCGGGTGGTGGCGGTCAAGCGGTACGGGTTGCGAGCTTTTCTTGCCACCGTGCAGGAGCTGGATGGTTGGTGGCAGCACTACGACCCGGACGAGATCGCCGCCGCGCTGACTGAGGAGCAGTGGCAACGGCTGTGCGCCAACCGCGACGGCAGCACCGCTTTCATCCAGGCCATCGCCGCGGCCCGACACGCCGACGGCCGCCAGGCGCGCGCCACGGATCGACCGTCACGCGCCGCCTCATAAGGGGACACCACCACGAGGCACGGGTCGCGTACCTGCTCAGCGAGGTATCCGTGCCGTTCGATCCGCCTGGGAGTGACCGTGCCTGCTGTTCGCCGCCGCCTGATCGTCCTTATCGCTGTCGCTTCTCTGATCGTGCTGGCGACGATCGGCGTCGGCGTCTACGGGCTCATCCGCGGCCCCGGCCACCCGACGAGCAGAGCCCCAGCCACTGCTCCCGGCAGCTCCTCTGGTTCCTCGGGTGCGGCTGGGCAGGGTCCAGCGGTGCTGCCGCGGACCGATGACCCGGTCGTCTACGCCGAGGCGGTCGCGGCGGCGTTGTTTGACTGGTCCACGACCTCGGGGTACAGCCCATCGGATTACACCGCCCCGGTGCTCACCGACGCCGACCCCTCTGGGGAAGAACTTCCCGGTCTGGTCGAAGATCTCGCCGGCTACGAGCCGACCAGTGAACAGTGGACGCAGCTGGCCACGATGCAGGTCGCGCAGCAATTGAGGATCACGAGCGCGGTGGTGCCGTCGCTGTGGGGCGAGGCGTTGGCGCAGGCGCACGGCCAGTTGCGGGCGGGGACGACCGCGATCACGATCACCGGCGTGCGGCGCCGCACCGGCGTCTGGTACGGGCAGCCGGCGTCGACCAGCACCCCGGTGAGCTTCACGATCTTCGAGGCGTGCAGCCCGGCGTTCTCGCGCTGTCACACGCTGCGCCTCTCCCAGCTGGACGATCCCCTCCAGTAGCCGGGTGGCCTTCTGATGCTCCGCAAGGCGCTGATCGGGGTGCTCGTGGCGCTGGTGTTTCTCGGCCCCGGCGTCGGCCTGGTGGCGCTGGCGGTGCTGTTTGCCCCGGCGATCACCGACGCCGCCTGCACCACCGCGGGCCAGGAAGGCGCGGGCGTCTCGGGTGCGTCGCTGTCGGTTACCGGCGCCGTCCCGTCGAGCTTGACCGCGACCAACGCGGACGGGCAGACGCTCACCTTGGACCACACCCAGCTGGAGCACGCCGCGACGATCGTCGCGGTCGGCAACACGGAGGGCATCGACGAGAACGGCCAGTTGATCGCGCTGATGGCAGCGCTCACCGAGTCCACGCTGCGGGTCCTGGCGAACACCAGCGCCTACCCCGAATCAGCCAGCTACCCGAACGACGGAGACGGCAGCGATCACGACTCGCTGGGCCTGTTTCAGATGCAACCACCGGACGGGTGGGGCACCGTCGCGGAGCTGATGGACCCGGTGTGGTCGGCCCGCGCTTTCTACGGCGGCGCGGATGGCCCCAACCACGGCTCACCCGCCGGGCTGCTCGACATCACGGGCTGGCAGCAGCTCTCCCTCGGTGCCGCCGCGCAGGCGGTCGAGGTTTCCGAATATCCGGAACGCTACGCGGTCAATGAGCCGGTCGCCGAAAAGATCGCCGCCGCGCTCACCGACGTCACCCTGTCCGGCGAAGCCGGCGGGCAGTGCCCGACCACCAGCACGACGCCGGTGAACCTGCCGCCGGGGTTCGCCGGCAGCTTCATCGCCGCGGCGGAGAAGGAGATCGGCCTGCCCTACGTGTGGGGCGGCGGCACCTACACCGGGCCGTCCGGGCAGGCGACTGACGGGCAGGGGCCGGGGTTCGACTGCTCCGGGCTTGTGATGTACGCCGCCTACCAAGCCTCCGGCGGCGCGATCCGGCTGGCGCACTACACCGGCGATCAGGTCAACGAAAGCCAGGCGGTCTCGTGGGCCGATAAGCAGCCCGGCGATTTGATCTTCTACACCTACCCCGGCGAAACGGTGCCGCATCACGTCGTCATCTACCTTGGCGGCGAGCGCATCTTCCAAGCCCCGGAGACGGGGCAGAACGTCGGCTACGGCACCCTGTCGGAGTTCGCCGGGCAGATCGCGACCGTCCGTCGCCTCGGCTGACCCGTCCGTGTTGGTGGGGTGGCGCACCTGACGGGCGTGAGCGACCCGACCTCGATCCACGCGCCGTTGAGCGTCTCTATCGCTGCGACCGGCGTGTACCCGAACCTCAATGGTGTCGCCGGCGCCGGCCAGCTTGAAAGCGTGATCGGCGCGCTGATGACGATCGTGCTGGTCGTCGCGGTGCTGATGATCGTCGTTTGCGCCGCCGCGTGGGCGGTCTGCTCCTCGAACGGTAACTACCACGCCGTCGGCAAGGCCCGTACCGGGCTGCTGGTCGCGCTCGGCGCCGCTGTCCTGGACGGCGCCGGGATCGCGTGGATCAACTTCCTGCTGCACATCGGCCCCACCCTCTGAGGGTTCGCCGGTCTGCGCCTGCGGGGAGCGGAAGGGGTGCGGGGTGCGCACCTGTGGGGTGAACCCCGCCAGCGAACCGGGCTTGCGCCGGTGGCGTGCGGGTCCTCTGCTGCAAGGGAGTCCCGAGCGATGACTGCTGTCCTTACCCCCGTCACGAGCGGCCTGAGCGCCGTCCTTGACCGGTCCGCCCTGGTGTTGGCCGACATCAAGATCACGCCCAACTCGACCGGCCTGCCCGGCATCGACGCGCTGCGCACGATCGTCGGCGCGGTCATGACGGTCGGCCTGATCCTGTCCGTGCTGGCGCTGGTCGTCGCCGCGGTCGTGTGGGGCTTCGGGTCGCATTCGTCAAACCCGCACCTGGCGACGCGCGGCAAGACCGGCGTGCTGGTCGCGTGCGGCGCGGCGATCATCACCGGCGGCGCGGTGGCGTTCATCAACTTCTTCTGGAACGTCGGCCAGGGCGTCTGAGCCCCGGCTTCGAGTCCAGAGAAAGGAGCGTTCGTCGTGAGTGTCTGCGATGTCCCGGTCGTCTCGACCGTCTGCCATGCCGTCAGCAAAGCCGCCTCCTCGGTGATCTCCGCGCCGTTTGACTGGATCGCCGAAGGCGTCGGCAACGCCGCGGCGTGGATGTTCAAGGGCGTCTGGCAGCTGTTCAACTCGACGACGCTGGTCAATGTCACCGAACCCAACTACCTGAAGGTCTACGACGTCCTGTTCGGTGTCGCGATCTTCTTGATGCTGCTGTTCTTCAGCCTCCAGCTGATCACCGGGCTGATCCACCGCGACCCCGGCGCGCTGCAACGGGCGGCGATCGGGCTGGCGAAGTCGGTGCTCGGCTCCTTCCTGGTAGTGACGGTGACGGGGTTGGCATTGGAGATCACCGACGAGCTGTGCGTCGGGATCATCCAAGCGAGCGGCAACACGCTCGCCGAGATGGGCGGCAAGATCGCGGCGCTCGCCGCCGGGATCGGCGCGATCAGCGTCTCGGCCCCCGGCGCGGGGGCGGTAATCATCATCTTCCTTGGCTGCCTGGCGATCACCGGCGCGGCGATCGTCTGGTTCAGCCTGCTGATCCGCAAGTCGCTGCTGCTGGTCGCGGTCGTGCTCGCGCCCATCGCGCTGTCCGGCCAGTCGTGGGACGCGGCACGCGGCTGGTTCTCCAAGTGGGCGAGCTTCGTGGTCGCGCTGATCGTCTCCAAGCTGGTCATGGTCGTGATCTTCCTGGTCGCGATCAACCAGATGAACGCCCCGCTGAACCTGGACCTGTCCTCGATCGCGAATCCGGTGGCGGGGATCGTGCTCATGTTCATCGCCGCGTTTGCCCCCTACATGGCCTACAAGTTCATCTCCTTCATCGGCTTTGACCTGCACCACGCGATGAGCACAGAGTCCGAGGCCAAGCAAGCCGTCAACCGGCCGGTCCCGGCCCCCGCCGCGTCACGTCTCGGCTCGATGCGCAAGATCCTCGGCGGCGGCACGTCCGATAGCGGCGAGGACGGCGGTACGGGCGGGTCGGGCGGTGGGGGTACTCCAGGTGGGCAGCAAGGCGGCCCGTCGGCTGGCGGGGCCGCAGACGGTGCCGGCCAGGGCGCGGGCGCCGCGCTGGGCGCGGCAGGCGGCGCGGCCGCCGGCCCGCTGGGGCTTGCCGCGGTCGCTGGCGCGCAGGCGCTCGCTTCGGCTGGCAAAGCCGGGCCAGCGGCCGGTCGAGCGGTCGCGCGCTCAGCCGAGCAGCACGCCGACGCCGGGCAGAACGCCGCCGGGCAGACCAGCACACAGACCCCCGACGCTGCCGGCCGCGCCACGTCTCCTCCGGTGTCACGGCAGCCGAGCCCGTCAGCGTCGGCGCAACCGCAGCGACCATCGCAACCCGGTCCCGCGGCAAGCACCCCACCGCCACCCGCGGCGAGCGAGCCGCCCTCCGGGCCGACGCCAAATGCCCTTCCGCCCGCTGCGCCGACCGTGCCACCACCGGGAAGTGACCTTGCGGGCGAGGGGTCGTGATGGCCGGGCAAGAGAGCGATGATGCGCGGCAGTTGATGGCGGTGAAGTTCTCTCGCCTGGCCCGCCGTGGCCTGCTGCTCGGCCTGGATTTGGCGCAGGTGATCGTGCTCGGCTTCGCGCTAGCCACGCTGGTCGGCGCGCTCTACACCGCTCGCGGGGAGGGGCTGCTGCTGGCGGTTCCGGTGTGCGGCTTGTGCGCGGTGCTGGTGTGGGTTCCCCTCGGCGGGCGCAAACTGATCGAGTGGCTGCCGTTGGCCGGACATTGGGCCTGGCGCACCGCGGCCGGACAGACGGTGTATCGCTCGCGGGTCACCAGGCCCAGGCCGGCAGGCACGCTGGCCTTGCCCGGTGATGCGGCCGGGTTGCGGCAGTACCTGGACCCCGAGACGGGGGCGGTCATGGTCCATGACCCGCACCGGGCGACGCTGACCGCTGTGGTCGAGGTCACCCACCCGAGCTTCGTGCTGCTCGATCCCGGCGAGCAGCAGCGCCGCGTCACTGCCTGGGGGCGTGTTATGTCGACGGTGTGCCGGTCGGGGCGGATCGCCCGCTTGCAGGTGCTCGAGCGCACGGTCCCCGACACGGGCACGGGGCTTGAGCAGTGGTGGGCGGCGCACGGCACCGACGACGGCTCCTGGGTCGCGCGCACCTACCGCGAGCTGATCGACCGCGCCGGACCGACCGCCGAACGCCACGAGACCACGCTCTCGCTGACGCTGGACATGAAGGCCGCGGGTCGCGCGATCCGCTCGGCCGGGCATGGGATGCGCGGCGCCGCCGCGGTGCTGCGCGGCGAGATGCACACGCTGACCACGGCGCTGCGCGCGGCGGACTTGACCCCAGGCGGCTGGTATGGCCCCGGCGAGCTGGCGGTCCTGTTGCGCTCCGCGTATGACCCGGCGGTCGCGTCCACCCTTGAGCGCAGCGAGCTCGGCCGGGAGCTGGCCAGCGCGGGGCCGGTCGCCGTCGAGGAGACCTGGGATCGGCTGCGCTCAGACTCGGCGTTTCACGCGGTGCTGTGGATCAGCGAGTGGCCCCGCTCCCAGGTCTATCCCGGCTTTCTCGCCCCGATCCTGCTGTCCTCCGGGGTGCGCCGCGCGTTTACGCTGCTGTGTGACCCGGTACGCGCCGACGTCGCCGCCCGCGACATTCGCCGGAAGAAGACCGGCTATCTCTCCGACGCGACGCAGCGCGCCAGGATCGGCCAGATCGCGGACGCCGAGCAGACCGCCGAGTACCGCGACGTACTCCAACAGGAGGCCGACCTGATCGCCGGGCACGGCGTACTGCGCTACGTCGGGCTGATCGCGATCTCCGCCCCTGGCGTGGCCGAGCTGGACGCCGCGGTCGCCAGGATCGAGCAGGCCGCGATCCAAGCCTCCTGCGAGACCCGCCGCCTTGTCGGCCAACAGGCGCAGGCGTTCACGGCCGCAGCGCTGCCGCTCTGCCGCGGCCTGTAGCCGAGCGCTCGCGGCTGCGGCCGCGCACCTGACCGGCATGAGGCAGGGAGCGTGAACGATGACGACCTTCGAGGACCCGGCCGTAGACGCCGACAAGGCGGCCGAGGTGCTGCGGGGCCTGGCCCACGCCAGCCGTGTCCTCACCGACCCTGGCGACACGTACCGAGTGCTGGGGGCGCTGTCCGCGGCGCTTGCCTCGCTTCAGCAATCCCTGGACCAGCTCGCCGATTGGCATGACCGGAACACGGACTACGCCGCCACCGACGACGGCGACCGTCAGGCCGGCCGCCGGGACGCGGTGGCGGCCAGTGAGTATCTGCGTGACGCGGCCGGCCGGGTGCAGCAAGCGCACGGGGCGCTGAACGAGGCGTTCAACCACAACGGCCGGATCGCCTGGCAACCCACCGCGACCCCAGCCCATCGGGACGACGGCCGCCGCCAGCCCGGCCGGCTCGCGCTCGCCCCCACCTCGGCGTTCGGCACCGACACCGCACCAAGCCGAAGCACCGACCCGCTCGGCCGCTGAACAGGCGGGCTCCGCGCACCTGACCGGCAGACACGTCGATCTACCGCGAAAGGAGCTGGCCGCTGATGAGCCAACGTCCCGAGAAGAGGCTCTATTCGACGGTGCTGGTCGGCCGCGCCGAGCAGCACCGCCGCAGCCGACGCGCAGCCCGCCGGGCAGCGGCACACGCCTACGCCGACGACGCCGCGCAACGCAAGGCGCAGGCGCGCGCCCTGGCGGAGGCGCAACGTGCCGAGCGGGCAGCGACCGCGTACCTGCCTCGCAGCGGGGAGCCGGGCCGCGCGACGTTGCGGGCGTGGCGACGGTTGCGGCTCCCCGCCCACCAGGACACCTCCGCCACCCTCGCCGGCGCCTACCCGTTTCTCGCCGAGGGCGGCCTCGGCGGCGACGGCGTGTTCGTCGGCCAGGACCTCTACTCCGGCGGCAGCTTCGTCTACGACCCCTGGGTCCTGTATGGACGCGGACTCATTACAGCGCCCAACGTCGTGCTCGCCGGGATCGTCGGCGCTGGCAAGTCGGCGCTGGCGAAGTCGCTCTACACCCGCTCGATCGGCTTCGGCCGCCGGGTGTATGTGCCGGGCGACCCGAAGGGCGAGCACACCCCGGTCGCGCGCGCGGTCGGCGGACAGGCGATCGTGCTCGGCCACGGCCTGCCCAACCGCCTGAACCCGCTGGATGCCGGCCGGCGCCCGTCTGGGGTGTCGGACGTGGAGTGGGCGGCGATGGTCACTGCCCGCCGTCGCGACCTGATCGGCGCGCTCAGCGAAACCGTGTTGGGTCGGCCGCTCTCGCCGGTCGAGCACACGGCCATCGACATCGCCCTGGCGGCCACCGTCGCAGCGTCGCAGACACCGATCCTGCCGATGGTCGTCGAGCGCATCCTGCACCCCGACACCGACGCGGACCCACGGCTGGCGGAGGACGGACGGATCGTCGGCCACGCCCTGCGCCGCCTCGTCGCCGGTGACCTGGCTGGCATCTTCGACGGCCCCTCGACGGTGGCGTTCGACCCGGACCTGCCGATGGTCAGCTTGGACCTGTCGCGGGTGGCGGAGAACAACGCCCTGATCTCCGTGCTGATGACGTGCGCCTCAGCGTGGATGGAGTCCGCCCTGCTGGACCCCAATGGCGGGCAGCGCTGGGTCATCTACGACGAGGCGTGGCAGCTCATGCAACACCCCGCCTTGTTGCGGCGGATGGACGCTCACTGGCGGCTGGCGCGGCACTACGGGATCGCGAACATGCTGATCTTCCACAAGCTCAGCGACCTGGACAACGTGGGCGACCAGGGCACCGCCGCGCACGCACTGGCGGCGTCGCTGTTGGCGAACGCCGAGACCCGGATCATCTACCGCCAGGAGTCCGACCAGCTCGGCGCCACCGCGGCGATGCTGAACCTGACCGGGACCGAGCAGAAGATGCTCCCCCAGCTCGGCACCGGACAGGGCCTCTGGCGGATCAAGGACCGCTCCTTCGTCGTGCAGCACCAGCTTCACCCGGCTGAGTTGTCGGTCTTTGACACCACGGCTCGGATGAGGACGAGCTGATGCGCCTGGCGCGTCGCGCGCCCCGAGGAGACCCCGAGCGCCACGCGGTGAGCGTCGTGCCGGTCGTGTTGGCGCAGGTGCTCGTCACCGTCGATGAGAGCGGGCGGGCTCGCGTGCGCGTAGACGGCATCGAACACCCCGACGGACCCGTCGACCGCGGGCAGCTGGGCGGTGTGCTGGCCAGCGTCGCCGAGGCGGCAGACGGCCCGGTGCGGGTCGAGATCCACGAGCCCGACGGAACCAGCTACGCCGACATCCTCCAACCCCCGCGCCGCCAGCCCGCACCACGCCAAGAGAAGGACGCGGGTAGGACGGCTTGCGAGCCGGTGCTGCGCGCCGAAGGGTTCGCGCCCGGAGAGAAGGTTCTCATCGCGGTGCTTACGACGAGCGTCCGTGCCGACGCGGACGGCACCGTCTGCCTGCTCGCCGCACCGAACAGGCCCCGCCGCCTCGACGAGCTGATCCTGCTCGGCTTGGCGTCGCGCCGGACGGTATTCGGCCGCAGAGTCCCGCACGCGAAGCCGGGCCGGTGGTGACGGTGAGCCGGCAGGCAGCGCCAGTCAACGAAAGCGCGGTGAACATCGGCCTCGGCGTGCTCGCCGCGGTCGGCGTGCTCGCCGGGCTTCTGCGCGGCGCAGGCACGATCGCCGCCTGGCTCACCGGCGCCAATCAGCCGGTCGGCAACCTCGGCGCCGTCGTGGACGTGCTTGCTCATCCGACACGACCCGCGCTGGCGTTGCGGGCGCCGGGGCTGAGCCCGTTCGCCTATTGGGTCGTGGTCGCTGGTCTGCTGATCGCGGCCGGGCTGGTCGGGTGGCTCGTCCTGCGGCTCGTGCGCTCGCAGCGCTCCGGCGACGATCCTCGGCGGCGGGCCGGGCTTGCCAGTGCGGCGGAGATCGGGAAAGTCGCGTCGGGCCGGGCGTTGCGGGGCCGGGCGGCGACCTTGCGCCCGTCCCTGCACAAGCCCGATGCGTGTCAGGTGGGGTACCTGTTGGGGCGGGCGAAGGGCAGTCAGGTGTGGGCCAGCGTGGAGGACTCGATGCTCCTGATCGGCCCGCCGCGATCCGGGAAGGGGCTGCATATCGTCATCAACGCGATCCTCGAGGCTCCCGGCTCGGTCGTGACGACTTCGACCCGCCCGGACAACCTGACGGTAACGCTCACCGCCCGCCAGCGGCGCGGGCCGGTCGCCGTGTTCGACCCGCAACGTCTCGCGCCAGGGCTGCCGGCCGGGCTTCGCTGGTCGCCGGTGCGGGGCTGTGAGGACCCGCTGACGGCGATGATCCGCGCCGTTGGCCTGGCCGCCGGCACGGGCCTTGGCTCCGGCGGCGTTGAGGGCGGCGGCTTCTGGGAGGGCAAGACCGCCGCCGCGATCCAGGCGCTGTTGCACGCCGCGGCGCTTGACGGCCGCGACGCGCGCACCCTGTATCAGTGGGCACTCAACCCGACCGCCGCATCTGACGCCGTCCACATCCTGCAAAGCAGCCCTGGCGCGGCGGAGGGATGGGCGGACTCGCTGGGGTCCATGATCGACTCAGACCCCCGCACCCGCGACTCGATCTGGCAGGGCGTCGGCCTGGCGTTCAACGCGCTGGCCGACCCGCGTGTCCTCGACGCCGTGATGCCACAAGACGGGGAGGACTTCAATCCCGAGGCGTTCCTTGCCGAGCACGGCACCCTGTACCTGCTGGCGACCGGCGCCGGGGCCGGGGCGTCCGCGGCGTTGGTGGCGGCGTTCATCGAGGACCTGAGCGAGACTGCACGCCGCCGGGCGGCCCGCTCACCCGCCGCCCGCTTGGACCCGCCGCTGCTGCTGGCATTGGACGAGATCGGCAACCTCGGACCGCTGCCCAGCCTACCGACGCTCATGGCGGACGGCGGCGGCACCGGCATCACCACCCTCACCGTGCTCCAATCACTCGCGCAAGCTCGGCAGAAGTGGGGCGAGAACCGGGCCGCGGCGATCTGGGACGCCGCGATCGTGAAGATCATCCTCGGCGGCGC
>Ga0116215_1000099_pt1 | contig 66346 bp, 50 predicted proteins | sample Sb_taG_7_FD_89698 | JGI IMG/M metagenome (GOLD analysis project Ga0116215, IMG submission 89698) | Peat soil microbial communities from Weissenstadt, Germany - Sb_50d_2_FS metaG | ecosystem: Environmental > Terrestrial > Soil > Wetlands > Peat | place: Germany: Weissenstadt | collected 2010-09-21
CCAACCCGACGGCACCGTGGTGCCGGCGAAGTCCTGTGCCACCACGGCGTGGTAGCCGCGCGGTGCCCGGGACGGCATGAGCTGTCCCGAGGGGCCCGACGCCTTGGTCGCCGCAAGCGATGTGAGGGCGGTCGGTGTCGCGGCGATGATGGCAACGAGGATGACAAGGGCGACAACCACAACGGCGCCGACACGCTTGGGTGATGGTCGCCGCCGCATCGGTGATTCGACGATCTCTCTCAAGAGTCCCGATGTTCAGCGTGAAACCGGTCTTGCGCGAAACGGCAAGTTGCCAATCGATTGCTCTCCACGGCACAGCCCAGGGATTGGGCCGTTATCGGCCGCTCGAGAGTTCTGCAAGACGCCCAAGTCGAACGTCGATCTCGCATTGGCACCAGCTTGCACCCCTGGTTCCGTGCAGCTCTTGGACTGTGACCAACCCGGCTTCGTTCTCGAAATGGATCGCCGATGGGTAGTCGTGTTTCCTCAACCACTCCGCGGCGTCGATTCGCCAACTGTTGAACCGGTCGGCAAGTTCGTCGACTCCGAGCTCATCGTCGTCGGGAATCAGCTTTGCGTCCCTCAACAAGATGGTGCCTTCGGCCGTGATTTCGGCGATCTTGCGCTTCACCCGTCGCAGACGGAGGAAGACAGGGAGGAGAGCCACGAGGATCGCGCCCCCTATGCCCGTCACCGCAGCACAGAACTTCTCGGTGCTGACCAGGTGCACAGGATGACTCACCAGGGTCGCGCCCACTCGTAGTGCTACGAGGCCCCCCAGGCCGATCGAGACCAACGCCACACCCAGGGCGGTCCACATATTGCGGTGATGGGGCCCGGGGATCATGAGCGAAGTCCAGCGCCTCGGGTTCGTCTCGACAATATCCCCGAACATTCGCACCTCACCTCCCTTGCGAAGCAACGTCTCAGGGGACACAACCGTGATGCTGGTCCATCGGCCATTACGAAGTCATGAAGGTGACCTCTCCCTTCACGATGGCCTCTGGTTGCCTGAGCAAGTCCTGGGCAGGGAGGGTGCCCATGCCGGGAAAGGTCGGACCCGCCTTTGGGGTCGCTTCATATTCCCTTCACGGAGGAGGGCATACCATCCATCGGAGTGCCCTCCCTTATCCCCTTGTGGTGGGGTGCTCGGTGGGCTGGTGGGGCCCGGACAGCTTCACCCTTACCCGGTCCGTGGCCCCACTTGGCCGCCTTCGTGTCCCGGCAGGGTCACAGGGCGGAAATTGCGGCCTCAACGTGAATCGGCCGTCGCGTGCGGGATGCGCAGGAGTCGTGCGCGTGGTGCGATGGGGCTGGCGACTCCACTCCGATTGATCCCTGCCGACGCATCAAATGGCGTGCGTTGAGCTCATCGAAGAGCGGAACCAGCCGCGGATCAGCCGAAATCCACACCCAAGTCGAACGCCGGGAAAGAGGCCGTACCCCGCTCTCGTGCCGTGAGGTCGGACATCACCACGAGACCTATGCGTTGTGGTTCCCCGGGAGTCGGTGTCGCCGCGCCGGACCGATCACAAGGGCTGCAACCATTCTCGTTCGAAGTCGGCACAGCAGCGTTCGCAGGAAAGTCCTCTCATCAGGAGGCGCCGCCATAACCACCTGAATCGTCCGACGTGGGGAAATGGCTCACCGCAGTCACGACAGCTGGCCTTCGCCACGGCCCACCTCCCAACTTCCAGGACAGGGTACGTCCGAAACCTGTGTCGTATCCGTGACCCACGATGGCAGTGGTCAGTGACATGCCGGGGGTGCGCCTGGGAGGAGGGCGGATTGGACCGAGGCGAGCAGCGTTCGTCTGTTTGCGGGTATTGGCATGGGCCCCCCATGCGCCTCGAACATGGGCGCCCACCGTGCCAACATCTGCCGGGAAGCCTGTACGACCACCGGTGTCTCCGGATGTAGGCGCATGAGGGCCGCCACGACCATCCGGGACGAGTCGCGGTCCAGTCCGAGCGACGAGACCACCACGTCGGCGCGCTCCACCAACTCACATCGCCCCGATACCACCAGCGGGCACGGGCGGGTGCCGAGGGCTCTCGGCCCCCGGCACCACGACGCCTCGCATCCGTTGTTGTCCAGAAGGCGCCAGGTCGCGTACGCCTTGGCCACCTCGGATTCCTCAACGAGGACCCGCGGTCGGGAGTGTTCGCCTTCCGCGCGCAGACCCAGATGCTTCCATCGACAGGCGAGGTCCGAGCCCAGGGGATTGCGGCCACTCCGCATAGGCACCTTCCTGATCGCGGCCGAGGAGCCGCTCAGGAACCAGCGTGATCCTCAGGTGCGTGCCCAGGTAGAGACTTTCGTCCCAGATCCCGGCTCGGGAGCCGCTCGGCAATCGCCGCCCGGCGTGACACAGCCCAGGTGCTGGTCAAAGTCGGCCTGGGCCAGCTGGATCTCGGCCAGGTTCCCGAGCCCCTCGCTCGTCTCCCCACGGTCGTGGCATGGGACGGCGGCTTCTAGGGCTCCCATCGCCTATGGGATATGCGTGCCGTGACAGAGCAGGGTCCAGGAAGCCAGTTCTAGGCTCCGTCCCATGACCCAAGAAGGCGGCAAGGCGCTGACCCAGGTGGTAGCGGGGCGACTGAACCAAGCTCACGAGAAATCCGAGGTGGGCCACCGGTTGGCAGGGACAGGAGCAACCGGCATGGCCCTGGACCCCGCCGATCCCGCTCAAGTCGGAGCCGTCTTGGAATACGTCGTAGCCGAGGTGATCGCCCTGGAGCAGATCGTCGCCGACCTCGCCATCGCCATCGAAGCGGCCTCACGAGCAACCACGTCCCCCAGCGATACCTCACCAGGAGGCCCCTTCGAGCCCTACCTGGAGGGATAGCGGAGACTGCTCACGTAGGGCCGCTCAAGGCTCCACGTCGTCCCGGCACAGGGCCAGCGGCATCCGCGCAAGGCCCCTCGTGACCTTCGGCTCTGGCGTCCGGGGACGTCTCGGCCCAGCATGATCGACACAGGGCCGGTTGCCCGGCCCAGGGCTGGGCCGGGTGAGGTTCAGCCTGATGGAGAGATCGGGAGGGAGGGGTCCGTGACCTTTCAGAGCAGTTCGTTCATTTACGGGGGCGACCGTCTGGTGTACGACAGCTACGGGGAAGGCGACCGGTTGCTCGTGTACCTCCACGGCTTGCTGATCGACTCGGAGATCAACCGAGGCATCGCTGAAGCCCTCGCCGCCCGAGGCAACCGCGTCGTCCTGCTCGACCTTCTCGGCCATGGCCGCAGCGACAAGCCGCACCACGCCGCCGCCTACCGGATGGACACCTACGCCTCTCAGGTCTTTGCCCTGCTCGATGAACTCGGAGCCAATGACGCCGTGGTGGGCGGCATGTCGCTCGGGGCCAACGTGAGCCTGTTCGCTGCTACGCAGCAGCCAGACCGGGTCCGGGGTCTCGTCATCGAGATGCCGGTCCTGGAACGGGCCGTGCCGTCTGCTGCTCTCTTGTTCGTTCCGCTCCTCTTGCTCGTGCACTACGCCCAGCCACTGCTGCGGGTGACATCGGCGGCGTTGCGGCGCGTGCCCACGACACGCTTCGGCTCCCTGAACAGCTTCGTGCATGCGGCGTCGCTTCCACCCGACAGCATGGCCGCTCTCCTGCACGGAATCCTCGTCGGCCCTGTGTCTCCCACGCAGGAGGAGCGTTCCCGGATCGCCGTTCCGGCGTTGGTGCTCGCTCACAGCAACGACCTCCTCCATCCGTTCAATGACGCCGTCAACCTGGCTGCGCAGTTGCCCAACGCCACACTCGTACGGGCCCGCTCGCCACTCGAACTCCGGCTGCGGCCGAAGAGGCTCACCGACGCCATCGCTCACTTCCTCGACGATGCCTGGGCGACACCTGACGGGGCCGACGGCGAGGCGCGCCCGACCCTGAAGGGGACCAAGAGTGAGAGTCGGGCCGGGACCCCATGAGCCCCTGAGTTCTTAGGACGCCGACCTTCGCGGACCATGCCGGCGTTCCCAACCGAACGGACACCCGCAAACGGAGGCGGCTCGACGCGCCCCTCAGGCCATCCGGGATCCGTGGATCGTCAACGCCTCACAACGGACGCGACCCGCCCGGTGTCCTGGACGGAAGACTGGCGGGCGGTTGCATGGCGCCGGCCGGCCCTGCCCGCCTCGGATCGTCCAGAGTTGCGGAGTTGTGCACCGGCTGTTCGACGAGCTGATCCTCACACCGGTAGCGTCCGACCGTGACGATCCTGCTCGACCTCGACCTAACCGGAGAACTCGTCGAGGACGTCGGTTCCCATCCCATCGAACGGGTGCTGGCCAGACGACGCCTCGTGCTACGAACCCTCGTCGACCGGCTCGCCACGGCTGCCAACGATCCCCACGTCGTTGGATTACTGGCCAAGCTGGGTACTCCTTCGATGTCCCTGGCACAGGCCCAGGAGCTGTCCGACGCTGTGGTGCGATTCCGGGCAAGTGGCAAGGACGCCATCGCCTGGGCCGAGACGTTCGGCGAGCTCGGGCGGGGAACGACGGCCTATGTGGTGGCCACCGGATTCGGCGAAGTGTGGTTGCAACCGTCGGGCAGTGTGGGCCTCATGGGCGCGGCGGCAACCGGCGTGTTCGTGCGCGGCGCCCTCGACCGTGTCCACGTCGAGCCGCTGTTCGCACAACGCCACGAGTACAAGAACGCGGCAGACAGTCTCTTGCGCAACGAGTTCACCGATGCCCATCGTGAGGCAACCGAACGTCTCGCCGCGTCCGCGTATGAACAGATCGTTTCCGCCGTGGCCGAACGCCGGCGGTTGCCCCAAGACCGGGTGCGTGAGCTCATCGACCGCGCCCCGATCCCCGCCGCCGAGGCCCGCGAGGCCGGGCTGATCGATCACCTCGGGTATCGAGACGCCGTTCGTGCGGCAGTCGATCGCCGGTGGGACCAGAAGCCGACGCTGCTCTATGTCTCCCAATATCGCCGGCGATGGGACGCCGTCCGTCGAGCCCGCCAAACCCGGCGGCCGGCGGTGGGGCTCATCGAGGCCGCCGGGATGATCGGCACTGGTCGTTCCAAGCGCGGCCCTGTCGGACGGGTGGCGGGATCGGATACGGTCGCCGCTGCGTTCCGGTCCGCGGTACGAGACGGACGCACGAAGGCGATCGTGTTTCGGGTCAATAGCCGAGGCGGCTCTTACATCGCTTCGGACATCATCTGGCACGAGGTGTGCAACGCTCGCGAGGCGGGCAAGCCAGTCGTGGTCTCGATGGGCGACGTGGCCGGTTCGGGCGGGTACTTCGTGGCCGCGGCGGCCGATGTCATCGTGGCGCAACCGGCGACGCTCACCGGCTCGATCGGCGTGCTCGGCGGCAAGCTCCAAACTAGCGGTCTGTTCGAGCGGCTCGGGGTGAGAGTCGAAGGTGTCGCCCGCGGGCGCCATGCGCTGATGTTCTCGTCGCAGACCGGTTTCAGCGACGAAGAGTGGGGCAAGCTCGACGAGTGGCTCGATCTCATCTACGACGATTTCGTCGACAAGGTTGCTCGCGGACGCGCCATGACTCGCGACGCCGTGCAGGAAGTGGCACGGGGCCGGGTGTGGACAGGAGCAGACGCCGCCGAACGCGGGCTGGTCGACGAGCTCGGCGGGCTACGCCGGGCGATAGAGATCGCTCGGGAGCGGGCCGGCTTGCCACCCGACGCCCCCCTGCGACCAGCCCTCGCAGTGTCACCGGTGCGACGCCTCCGCCCACCACGAAGCAGCGACGACCCGGCAGCCTTCGTGCACGTCCGGGGATGGAGCACGCAGCTTTGGGGGTCGGGAGACTATGCCCAGCTGGCCGCGGCCCTGGGGCTTCCCGCCTCCGGGCCACTGACCATGCCCGCCGGGCCGCTTCGGTAGACGCCCCGCAGGATCGCCCCAAGGGATCCCGGAGAGTCGGAGTCGCGCATCGTGGCCGGGGGCGGGGCCGAGCCATGTCGGGCGGCCGGGAGCGATCCCAGTGATGGTCCGGCCGGTCAGGCCTCCCCTGGGCCGCACGAACACCGGCATCGCGCTCGGTCCTCTTGTTTCGCTGTGCGCCGGGGAAGAGAGGTCGACACCCCGGCTCCCGCTCGAACCCGCTCGGATGGACTTTCGACCCTTGGCAGACGGCCCGCGGAGAGCCATTCTGGTGTTGTACCACTCGGGCGGAGGGGCCCCAGGAGACTGGGGACCGAAGCGACAGGAGGTCTTGCCTATGACTTGTTTGATCTCCAGCGCTGCAGTGTGAGCAGCTCCAGGCAGGTGTCCGGTGGTAGCGCACCGGGATGTTCCTCAGCGGTGATAGGTGCGATTGTCCGGGGCACGGTGTCTCGGTCCACACCACGTCGGAGCGCGTAAGGCTTCGCTGAGTGTCCGCCTGTCGGTTCGGCACTCCCACAGGGTCGCTGGTCACAACTGAATGATGGCTCGCCCGTCTTACCGGGAACGGTGGGGCGGGCGGACTCGCGTCAGCAATGGGTCAGGTGCAGATGGTCGTGCCCGATAGATCACTGACCGCCCGCTCATTCACTACGGCTCCTCGTCCTCCCACGCGTCGTTCCGTGCTACGACCCGCTCCCGCCAGTTCTCAGCGTCATCCCGGGTGGGATACGGGCCCATTCGATCGATCTGGCGGCACTCATCGCGCCTTTCGACCTTCTTGTGCTTGAAGCAGTAGTACCACTCGCCCTGCGCGTCGCCGAGGCGCATTGAATCGTCGGTCATGCCCACCCAATCTATGGTTGTGGCGCGTGTTGCGCCGCGCCGGTCGGGGCTGTCCCGAGGTCGAGCTCCTCCCCGAGCATGCGGATGGTCAGCGAGAGACGCAAAGACCCGGATCGCGCCCGATCGCCCTGACGATGGTCGACGATCAACCCGGGCTCACCGCGGCGACCTTGGCCAGCTCGTGAAGGGCGTCGGTCAGGCCATGGGCGAGGTTCCCCACACCGGGCACCGTGTTCGGGCTCGCCATCAGCCCGAAGTAGAGCGAGCCGAGGTAGCTCTGCACGGTGATGTTGAGGCCGATGCCGTCGGTGATCGGGCCCATGGGGTATGCCGCCACCAGACGGGCGCCCGCGAAGTAGAGCGGGACAGGTGGACCGACGACGTTCGAGACGATCAAGTTGCCCGGCCGCACTCGGTCCACGACTCCGAGGCGCGAGGCGAGGCGTACGGCGGGCGCGACCAACGCCGGCACGGCGGTCTCGACCCATGCCGAGCCGACGACATCGAGGCGGGCGGCGTGCTCTTGCGCCTTGGCCACTTGAGTGGCGTGGGCGATGGCTCGCAGCCGCTGCACCGGGTCGTCGAACGCGCTCGCCAAGGAGACGAACATGAAGGACAGTCGGTTGCCCAACGTCCCGCGCTCCTGCTCGGCCCGCACCGAAAGCGGAACGATGGCCACCATCGACTCCTTCGGCTGCTCGTCCAACGTCGCAAGGTGGTGGCGCAGCGCCCCAGAGCACATCGCCAGCACCACGTCGTTCACGGTCACACCGAACGCGTGTTTGACCGCCTTCACTTCGTCCAGGCTCACCTGGGCGAAGGCAACCCGCCGCTGTGGCCCCACTGGGGCACCGAGGGTGGTTCGGGGAGCGCCGATCGGTAACGACACCGCCGAGAGCCCGGCCCGGCGAGCATGCCCCAGCAGGCTTGCTCCAGCCCGCGCCGTGTGCCATGCCGCCCGCGTTGTCAGCGCTGGGCGCCCGCAGAGCTTCACGAGAGCGTCACCCACGAGCTTGAGGTCGGAGGGGAGGCCCTCGGGCTCCCAGGGCGGATCCGGAGGGTCCACCGCCACTGGCTCCGGTGCGAGGTCGAGCAGATTGACGATGAGCTCTTCCCCGGAGACCCCGTCGATGGCGGCGTGATGGACCTTGGTGAGCGAGGCGACGAGACCTCCCTGCAGGCCCTCGATCACGTACATCTCCCACGGTGGTCGGCTTCGATCCAGCGGCTGGCTCAGGACGGTCGCGGTGAACTCGGCCAGCTCAGACTCCCCACCCGGGGACGCAATGATGGCGCGGTGCAAGTGATTGTCCAGGTTGAAGTCCGGATCCTCCACCCAGCGCGGGTGGTCGAGGCCGAGTGGGACCTCGACCAGTCGCCGGCGGAACGGCGGCAGCAGGTGCAGACGCTGCTCCAGGAGCGCCCGAACCGTGGCGAACGAGTAGTCCTCGGGTGCGGTCGAGGGATCGAAGATGCAGACGTATGCCGAATGCATGTGGGTGGTGGGGGTCTCGAGGTAGAAGAACATCGGGTCCAACCCGCCCAGTCGTCGCATGCCGATCCCCTCCTCACATCGTGGGTTGTCGACCCGGCGGGGCACCTTGGCGGTGCCCGGAAGGGGCCCGGTGCGATTGGTCGACGTGAGTCGAACGGACCTTTCGTCGGGCGCGCCGGCCTAGCGCACCCATAGGGGGCCGTCCTCTGTACCGGTGGGCGCCAACACAGGGAGCGGCACCGGCACGACAGGCTCGTGGCCACGGAGCTTCTCGAGCTCGGCCGTCACGAGACGCTCGTGCTGCTCGAAGTCGGCCTTGGCTGCCCTCGGGCTCCATCGACCCCGCATGAAGAACACGAGCACGAGGAAGACGAGTTGGCCGAAGGCACACACCCACCACCACCGCTTCCACTGTGCGGGGGACGCCTTCTGCGCCGGGATCAGCTTCGGCTCGACACGCAGCAGCGAAGCCAGCTGGGGCGAGCTGGCGTGCACCGCCGCGATCTGGGCGCCGGAGACGGGGCGTCCGGCCTGGATATCGGTGGCAAGGGGCGAGAAGGCGAGCAGGCCTTGGACCTGGAGCTTGAGCGAGGCGGGCACCGCACCCATCGCCGACATGACGTTGTGGGTCGTCCCGTAGTCCTGAAGCAGCGCCGCCAGGGCCTGCCCTGGCCCGGGGGGTTCCATCGCCTTGAGTGCCGTGATGACGCTTGCCGGGGCGGCCCGCGGGTGCAGGTTGCCGGCTGCGGGAACATAGGGCTGCGCGGCCTGGAACGTCTGCAGATTCGTCGCCGCGGCCTGATTGTCCACCAGAACGGTGGACGTGGTGATGACCCGGGGCAGCACGACGAACGACAGGGCGACCACGATCCTCAGAATCCACCCCCACACCGCCAGCCCGGTGGCTGACAGGGCGGGATTGTGCGCCTCGACCTGCTCGGTGTAGCTCGCCATCCACGGCGTGTACGCGCAAGCGATGGCCAACCCCATGAGAACGGCGACCATGACGTTGCCGTAGTAGCCGGTGTGGGGATGGTTCACCTGGGAGATCATCGCCATCGTGACGACGATGGCAGCCGCCCCCCCGACGAGCATGAAGGGCTTGCGCACCCGGAGCCGGTCGCTCAGCACGCCGATGAGGACGAGCATGACGGCGTCGATCCCCCAGTACCAGGTGTTGATGCCGTTGGCGTCGGCCGTGGTGCGGTTGAAGATCACCACCCAGTACAGGGTGAGCACACTCACCGAGGCGTAGTAGATGAGGAGGAACAGCGAGATCCCGAGGGAGGAGGCGATGAGGTCCAACCGCAACATGGAGCGCATGGGATGCGACGTGGCCTTCTCCAAGTCGATGCCCCGTGCCCGGGCCTCGACCAGAGCCCGCTCGTTGTCCGACACCATGAGCTGGTCACGCAGGGACGGGGCGAGCTCGCGCAGGCCCACGAAGGCGATGGCGACCACCACCATGCACACGAGGCCGGAGATGATGAACTGGTCCTGCCACGGGTGAAGGTGCGCCAGGGTTCGGGTGGCGACCACGCTGGCCAGCAGGCTGCCGACCGTCGGCCCGAGTGCCCAGAAGCCCATGGCCGAAGCCCGGCCCATCTGGGGGGAGAAGTCCCGGATCAACGCCGGGGTGGAGACGAGGATGATCCCCTCCACGAAACCGATCACGCAGTAGGCGACCGCGAAGCCGAACTCACTGTGGATGTGGGGCACTCCGACGAGCTGGACGAGGCCGACCGTGAACGTGCCGAGAATCGTCAGGTTGGCCCGGCCGATCTTGTCGGAGAGGCCGCCGATGAAGGCGGTGAAGGCGCCGATGGCATTGGACACCACCAACAGGTAGAGGAAGTACAGGAACGACATGTGGTAGTAGGGCAGCATCAACGGCGTGACGGTGCCCTCCACGTAGTACAGGTAGTAGAGGACAATCGTGGTGAGTACAACGATCCCCAGATACGCCATCCGGAGGGAGGTCCTCGGATAGCTGGTGAGCTGGCGCTTCCACAGGGCGTCGTACAGCCGACCGTGGGTCTTGCTCCTGACCGGCAGCGTGGTGATGGACATCGGAAATCCCCCTCCCCTAACCGCTGAGGAGTTCGGTCCTCGATGGCCTTGGCCCGGATGCCGAGATCCGAACTCCTTGTGGTGATGGTGGCGGAGGTGGCTTCCGATCTCTAGGGCCGAAGGCCCTAATCTTCCGCGCCCTGCCGATCAGGAGTCTGAATGGCGTCCACGCTCGATCCGGCACGCGGGCAGGGGGGAGCATCTGAGCCGAATCGTAAGGAGTGCCTCTGCTCGCCGGGCCGGCCAGAGGCCACTCGCAGATGTGGCCCGAGGTGATCCCGGACGGTCCTCCTTGGCCACACACCGGGGCGGGCCGCCAGGACAAGGCAGGGATGATCGAAAATGGCTCCTCAGAGCGACACCGAGAGCGAGACAAGAACCGCTTCGAGGCGTCAGCCCCCGGTAGAGGTGTTTCGATCCCGGTGCGCTCGTGCGACCCTCTTTGCTTCGTACATGGCTTCGTCGGCCTGGCGCACAAGCAGCATCGGGTCGGTGTCGGGGTCGCAATGGGCCAGCGCCACGCCCAAGCTCGCTTGGAGGGGCACCATGGACTCCCCCACCGGAACTCTGCAGTTGCTCACGCTCTCGTGGATCCGCGCCACCACTGCATCGCCATCGCAACTGTGCTCGTGGCACAGTACGACCAGGAACTCGTCTCCCCCGAGGCGGCCCACGACATCACACGTATCAGTTGCCTGCATGAGTGCCACCGCAGTGGCGAAGATGGCGGCGTCGCCCGCCTCGTGCCCATAGGCGTCGTTGAGCGGCTTCAGGCCGTCGAGGTCGATGAAGAGCACCGCCACCGTCTCACCCGACTCCCTTCGTCGGCCGACGTCGTGGGTGAGATAGTCGAGCACAGCGGCGCGGTTGAGCAGTCCCGTGAGCCCGTCGTGGGTGGCGGCCTCGTGCAGAAGTTGCCGCTGCAGCTCCCGCTCGCGGATCCTGGTGGCGAGCCTGTCGACCGAGGCCTGCAGGGCCTGGCCCGTCCTCCCCGGCAGAGGCACCTGCAGCTCGGGATCGGAGAGGTCCTCGGCGGCGAGGGCCACGGCCTTGGCCTCGACCGCTCTCAACGTGGCGGCCATGTCGTTGAAGGCGGCGGTGGTGGTGACGATCTCGCGCGGACCGGTGCCAGACAGTCGATCGAGGTCGAACTCGCCCCTGTGGACCTGGAGGGCCTCGGCGGCCAGCCGCTTGAGGGGTCGGGTCAGCGTCCGACCGGCGATGAGGACCCCGCCGAGACAGACGAGAGCCAGGAGACCGAGGAAGATGGTCTCCCCGGTGAGGCGCTGAGTGGCCGCAGAGGATTGCGCCATCGCGGTGTTGTGGAGGTCCTGCGATGCTGCTGTCACGAGCGCGTCGAGATCGGCGAGGTAATGGAGCCCCGGTGCCATGGACGCACCGGCGAACGCCACATTGCCCACGAACGGTGGCGGCAGGTTTTTGAGGACGACGGTCAGCGCCTGTTGGACGGTGGCCGCGAAGTGCCGATCGACCGAGTTGGTCTGCAGGCGGTGCCATGCCTGGTGCGCCATCGGACTCAGTTGTCCGGCGAACTCGGCCGTGGCCGTGTCGAAGACACCGGAGGCCTGGATCAGTTCCTGTTTGGCATCCGACGGACCGGTGCCTTCGAGGACGTAGATGGCGCCCTCGATCTCATGACCACCGGCCTGGAAGGCCTGGTAGGTCTGGCGCAGTGCCGACGTATGGACCTCAAACGAGCCAGGTGGTTGCCATACCGCGATGTCGGCCTGGAGATGCTGGTAGTCGCGGGACCAGACACGATCGATCTCTGAGGCCATGCCACTCAGAAAGTTGCGAACATCCCCATAAGCCACCGAACCCTGGGCCATGCCCAGGATGACCGCAGGCAGAGCGGCGACATCGGCTTGAAGCACCGACGTAGAGGAGAATGTGGGGTACCGGTTGATGGCGGCCACCTGCTGGGAGATCTGGTCCCTGAACGGTACCGTCGGGTGTAAGAGGGTGTCCAACTCCGGCTCACTGATCCCGACCTGGTGGGCGTAGGCGACAGCCGTGAGGGGGACTTCTAGCCGGTTCATGTGCGCCCGGGCGGAGGCAACCACTTCCAGCTTGGCGGCGTCGGTCGCCACCGCTCGCGCCGCCTGACGGTAACCCCAGGCCGACTTGGCCGATGCGAGGATGAGGATCCCGGCCGAGAGCATCGGCAGGAGGACGACGAGGGTGAGAGTCAGCCGTACTCCCGGACGCCAGCGAGACGCCCCTCCTGGAACGCGACCCTCTTGGCCAACTTCCGGTTCGGAACTCGACTCGGATTCGGCTGGCCGGTAGTCGCCGTCGTTCGGCTGCGCGGGGGTGGCAATCATGGGTTTGCATGAGTTGTCGACAACCGAGGCCGGGTCCTTGACCGTGACGATCAAATGGGCGCAGCTTTCCCCTTCTCCTTCTGGCAATGATCACTCCGTGTGAAGAAGAGCAGGTAGGAGGGGATCCAGCAGAACAGGGGCGGCGAGACCCGGGACCCGGTAGGGCAGGGCCAACTGAGGCGGCTGCCGAAAGCGAAGTCGTCCCATGGGTGTCGACCAGCCTGAACCATGCTTGTTCCTCGTTCCTCTGGGGAATACCCACCTCAGGCGGATCGGGCGTTGTCCATGTCCTGTCATGGGCGCGAGACATCGAGTCCTGTATGAGTGACACGGTGCCGCACCAGTATGGGTTCGATCCCCACATCCGGTTGCTTCGACGCACCCTTGGTCTCGGCCGTTGGCGTAGCCATGATTATGACGGAGGCCGTGGTCTGCCTGGGTTGTGATGCCGAAGTCAACGTTGACCCGACGGCCCGAGTAACCGCACCGACACCGATGTGGGGGCTCGGCCAGACTGGGCCGAGATCGGATTCCCCTCAGCGTATTGATGTCGTCCATCCGACTACGAGCGATGGCCCGAAGACGTATATCGGGGGGTGGTTCTTGTGGCGGATCCCGTAGACACGCTTCATCCGTGGGCATAGCGTTGCGAATGGGTGACTCCGGGAGGTCGGTGCTCCTCCTTGGCACCAGGAACACCCAGCGGGACTGGCGGGACACGTTGGCAACGCCCTAGACGAATCGGCCGTCATGAAACCGATGGCGATGCCCGTGTCCCGGCCTCCCTCGGGCCGCTGGCGCTCGTCCGGACAGTTGGGTCGAAAGACTCGGCCGCGCAGCGAGAAGGGGCTTCACGCCGTAACGCATTTGCGGACGCCCGGAATGGATGAGCGACGGTCCTGGGAGACTCGGTCAGCCAGATCTCGGTTGGCGATACTAGGTCTGCGAAGCTGTTGTCTGGGGTCGATTCGCTGGCTCCGACCCTTGAGCCGGGTGGCGGATGAAGCGCGACGCCCGGCGCTGGATGCGCCGTTCCAGCCGTTCGGCGTGGGTGGACGGGGGTCGTGGAGTCCGGGCATGGGGGGCACGGTAGAAGCGGGTCTTCGCCAGCTCGACCAGGATCAGATAGACGACGACCATCCCGAACAGCAGCAAGAAGAAGGTCGTCGGCAGAGGGGTGAAACCCAGCAGATGGGCCAGCCCTGTAAACGGCAGGATCGCACCCACCAGGGCCGCCCCTGTCGGCACCAAGAGCATCGGGAGGCTGGGTCGGCTCTTGAAGAACGGGATCCGGCGCGTCCGGATGACGTAGACAACCAGTGTTTGGGTGGCGATCGACTCAACGAACCAACCGGTCCTGAACTCCGTGTGGCCGGCGTGGAGCAGGGAGAGCATCACCCAGAACGTGAGGAAGTCGAAGATCGAGCTGACAGGACCGAACACCGACATGAAACGCCGGATGAACTTCATGTCCCACGCCGCTGGTCGGGCTAGCGCCTCGGGGTCGACTCGGTCGGTCGGGATCACCAGCTGCCCGGTGTTGTAGAGAAGGTTGTTCAGGAGAATCTGTGACGGCAGCATGGGTAAGAACGACAAGAACACCGAGGCGCCGGCCGCACTGAACATGTTGCCGAAGTTCGAGGACGTGGCCATCAGGACGTACTTCATGGTGTTGGCGAAGATCCGGCGCCCTTCTATCACGCCTTCCGCCAGGACCCCGAGATCCTTGTCGAGCAGCACGACATCGGCGGCGTCCTTGGCCACATCGGTTCCCGAGTCCACCGAGATCCCGACATCGGCATGGTGCAGCGCCACAGCGTCATTCACCCCGTCGCCCAGGAAGGCCACGTCCTTTCCGGTGCGGCGGGCCACCTTGATGATCCGCGACTTCTGATCGGGGCCGATCCGGGCGAACACCGTCGTGGTCAGGATGGCCGCTTCGAGGTGGTCATCGTCGAGCGCGCCGACCTCTTCACCGCTGAGCACACCCGCGCAGGCGACCCCGATGTCCGAGCACACCTTCGCCGCTACCAGGCCATTGTCGCCGGTGATGATCTTCACCTCCACTCCCAGCCGTTCGAGCTGGGCGATGGAGGAGCCGGCGTCGGCCTTGGGGCGATCGGCGAAGGTCAGGAACCCGACCAGGGCCAGCCCATGCTCGTCCTCGGCGGTGAGCGCTCCCGCCATGCCCTCGGCCGGGCGAGCGGCCACGGCCACCACCCGGGCCCCTTCGGAGAACAGTGCCTCCAGGGCCGACCGAGCGTCGTCGGAGACGTTCAGGCACCGGTCGAGCACAACCTCGGGGGCCCCTTTGGTGATCAGGAGCGGCTTGCCGGCAGGGTCCTTGACCAGCACCGAGGCCAGCTGTCGTTCGTGGTCGAAGGGAAGGACGCCCAGCCTTTGATAGCCGGCCGCCGTGACGGCGCCCTCCTTTCCGGTGGCGGCCTCAGGTGTTGACCACAAAGCCTGGTCCAAGGCGTTCCCCCCGATCGGTCCGTCCTTGGTGACCGTCGCTTCGTTGCACACCAACCCGAGCAACAGCGGGCTGTCGCTCTGTTGTCCCTTGGCATCAAGGCCCCTCTCGAAGGTGATCACCCCTTCGGTGAGGGTGCCCGTCTTGTCGGTGAAAAGGATCTCGATATTGCCCAGGTCCTCGATGGCAACCAGCCGCTTCACCAGCACCTTCTTCGCCGCGAGGGCCTTCGAGCCGGCGGAGAGGCTTACCGTCACGATGGCCGGCATCATCTCGGGGGCGATGCCCACGGCGATAGCCAGCGAGAAGAGCAATGCTTCGATGAGGGGTCGCGAGAGCGACACGTTGACGATGAAGATGAACGCCGTCAGCACAGCCGCCACCTCGAACAGAAAGCGCGAGAAACGCGACAGTCCCACCTCGAAGGCGGTCAGGCTGTGCTTCTCGGCCACGCCCGCAGCGATCTGCCCGAAGGCGGTGCGGGCCCCGGTCCGAACCACCACGCCGAGCGCCGAGCCCTCGTGCACGATCGTCCCCATGAAGGCGCATCCCGGTTGGTCTTGCGGCGGGCGGCCTGCGACGGGCGCCGCCGATTTGGCCACCGGCATCGACTCGCCGGTCAGCACCCCTTCGTCGCACTCGAGTTCATCGACCTTGAGTAAGCGGACGTCGGCCGGGACGACGTTCCCGATGCGCAGCGACACCACGTCGCCTGGCACGAGGCTCGTGACCGGGATCCGGCTCGCCCGGCCGTCTCTGCGGACCTCGGCCTCCTGTCGGATCTTGGCGCGGAGCGAAGCCATTGCCACCTCCGCCCGGTACTCGTTGAAGAAGCCCAGACCGACGCTGAGGGCGACGATCACAGCGATGATCACTGCGTTTGTCCCCCCGCCGGTCAGCCCCGACACGAGCGCCGCCCCGAGGAGGAGAACAAGGATCGGGTTCCGGATCTGACGGAAGAGGACGGCGGTGGCCCGCACCCGATGGGTCCCCAGCGCATTTGGGCCGCATCGGCGTAAACGTTGCGCCACATCGTCGGACGAGAGCCCGTCCGGTCCACTTCCCAGGCGCGTCAGCACCTCGTCCGGGGAGAGACTGGCGGCGTCGGTCAGTTCCAACTCCTCGAACGGGGCGCCCGCCGTCGCGACCGCGGGGACATCTTCCCTGCTGGAGCTCAACGCCACTACGACCATGGTCTCACAGGACTTTGCACCAACCGATGGTTCTGCCTCGAGTCGACAACCCGGTCCCCTCCCGAGCATCCAGCAGGCCCCGCCGGCCGCATGCCACACTGAGACGATCCAGCCTCGTTTCGGGGGGGCGAATGAAGCCTGAGGAGATGCGGGCCGCCGGGCTACTGGCGGCGCGGACATTTGCGGACACCCTTTCGCGTGTCGAGCAGGTGCATCACGCTGTGGCCGCCAGGGCGTTCGCACTGACCGCTCCTGCCAGCGTGCCCGCCCGGGTCGTGCACGACGGCATCGCCACCGGCGTGTACGCCGCGATTCGCGGGGCTGGCCTGGCCGCCGGCCTAGCGGCCAACGAGCTCGTGGTGGCTGCGACGGCCTCGGCACGTCCGATCGGCTCGACCCCCCGGAGCAATCTGGCCCTGGCGGTGCTCAATGCCACCCTGGGAGATGAGCTGGCCGATCAAGGCAGCCCGCTGGCGATCCCGATGGCTGTGAGAGGGGCCCGAGCAGACGTGGCACCCCGGCGCGAGACGCTCGAAGACACCTTCCCCAAGGCGACCTCGAAACTGGCGGTATTCGTCCACGGCTTGGGCGAAACCGAGGAATCGTGGAGGCTACACGCCGATGGCTACGACGGCGCAACCGAGTCCACGTATGGTTCGCGTCTCGCGCAGGACCTCGGGTACACCCCCGTCTTTCTGCGTTACAACACCGGCCTCCACATTTCCGAGAACGGCCGGCGCCTCACCACTCTCCTCGACGATGTCACCGCCGCCTGGCCCGCTCCGGTCGCCGAGGTGATCCTGGTGGGTCATTCGATGGGTGGCCTGGTTGCCCGCAGCGCGTGCCACTATGCACAACAGAGGAGCCACTCGTGGGTATCGACGCTGCGCCACGTCTTCTACCTCGGCTCCCCTCATCTGGGGGCGGGACTCGAGCAGTGGGTCGGCCACCTCAGCGGCGTACTCGCCAAGCTCAACGAGAGCCGGCCGCTGGCCTCGGTCCTCGACCGACGCAGCGCCGGCATCAAGGACCTGCGCGCCGGCTATCTGCTCGACGAACACTGGCACGATGCCGGCCTGAGGCCGAAGAGTCCAGGTGGTGATGTTCCCCTCATCCCTTGGGCGAACCACTACGCAGTCAGCGCCACGGTCACCACAAGCCGCCGCAACCCTCTCGGCCGGTTGGTGGGCGACCTCCTCGTGCAACCCGCGAGTGCCCGCGGCGGATCCCGCCGAGGCGGACACATCCCGTTCCCCGCCGAGCACATGCGCCACTTCGGAGGGCTGCACCACTTCAGGCTCCTCAACCATCCCGCCGTCTACGCGGCGATACGCGAGTGGCTCGATTCCACATCCAGCCTCCGCACCGAGGTTGGCTCCACCCTTGTCCCCGTGTGACACGCGTCATCGCAGAAGAGGATTCGACGCTGTCGAGCTGCACCTGACGCCCGGCGCGACCCAGAGCGTTGCGATTGTTCGGGTTGATCGGTACGTCCCCGGAGGCCTTATGGCTCCTGGCACGTCGAGCAGAAAGCTGGTTGCGAACGTGTAGCGTCGCGACGTGGCCGAGATCGCCTCATTGGTCGTGGCGGATCCCCCTGAGATATGGAGCGAATTAGGGTTCGTCATCGCCGACGGCGCGTGCTGGATCAGTGGCATCTGCCACGAACTGGGCGCCACCGGCAAAGGCATTGTGGCATGGACGTTGCGTGGCGTCGACGGCATCTCCGAACTCCCTGTGGGTGAAAGCACCCCAATGGTGGCTCGGCCCACTCCGGAGCACCCGAACGGAGTGATCGCCCTCGACCACGTCGTGGTAGCCACACCCGACCTGGGCCGTACCATCGACGCATTCGAATCCGCCGGCATCCGACTGCGCCGCACTCGTGACGCCGGCACACCGGAACGACCGAGGAGGCAGGCCTTCTTCAAGCTCGGTGAGACGATCGTGGAAATCGTCGGCCCCGCGACGGCGTCGCTACCCGGACAGGCCTGGTTCTACGGACTTGCGTTCACCGTCGCCGACCTTGACGTGGCCGCCGCCTTTCTGGGTAAGCGTCTGCGTCCCGCCCGGAATGCCGTGCAGACCGGCCGGCGGATCGCGACCCTGGAGCGGTCGGCAGGTTCGACCCTACCGCTGGCCTTCATGTCACCCAGGCGATAGCCACGTCGACCTCTTGAGGGCACACGCGTCGGGGCAGGCTGCGACACACATTCGATGGACGGTTGTCGACATGAACCATCGGGCCCTCGACGCACCGAATCAGAGACTCGGTGACCGCCCCGCCCCATGCTGCCTAAAGCAGCATGAGCGACTTGCCGATCATTTCCACATGCGCCGAGTGGTCGTGGGGGGTCTCGGAATCTTCGCCCTGGGGTGGGCGCTCGGTTCCTCCGAATGGCGAGACTACTGGTCGGAGTTCTGGACTACGGCTCACTCTCAACTGCGAGCGTCCGCCGATGAGCCCGCAGATCGGCGAGGTCGAGCACTGGCGGGCAGGGCCGACGAACCGACACTGGCGGGACGTGTCACCGAAAACCGAACTTCCCTGATGGACGCGTCGGCAAGCACACGGGGAGCCGGCGTCCCCCGTTAGTCGAGGGCTCTGGAACAACTGACAGGGAGCACAGTGCACCAGGACAAGGCGCAAGACCCCGAGACGACTTCTACCGAAAGCCGCGCTCCGGTGCCCGCCCTGGAGGTGGGCACACCGATCTGTGTGCGTAACCGATTCATCGGCGATTTCACAAGCGGCTTCGAGGTAGCCGAGGTGCTCAGTGACGGGTACCGCATTCGGCGACTCTCAGATGGCCATGTCTTCCCCGATGTCTTCGCGTTCGAGGATGTCCGCTTGGAGCGACGCCAACATCCCCTGCGTGAAGCTGGCGGATCGTACCTTGACCGTCGTCACTGAGAGCCTGCGCCGGTCGAGCGAGGTCGAAGGAGTCTGGTGGCGAGGGAGGCCAACTCCCCGACCCTCCGACGGTTGCCATCCAACGCGCGTGTTCGCGCGGCAATTTCCACGACGTTGGTGATCACCTCGCCGAAAGTGTCCGGGTCAGCGATGAGCCACCCATGGGATCCCTCAATTGTGAGGGAATGCGGGGTTCCCAGCACCTCGCACATCTCCTCGAACGCATCGCGGGTGATGATCCGGTCACGGTTGCCCCACAACACGACTACGGGGAGCCGCCGTCTCTTCAGCTCTGCGAGTTCACCGAGCAGGTCTGCTCCTCGCGCCAGCGCTGCCACGCGCCAGAACGCACGTGGCTCTCGAAGCAGGTTGGGCACGGCCTCCGACAGGATCACGGGCAAGACGCGCCTCGCCTGGCCCAACGGCCACAGGTCCCCGGGGAAATGCAGCCCCCAATCCCACAAAGGACGCTGGGTGATCGTGCGCGGGGTCACGCCTCGTCGTGCCCACGCGGAGGCGCCAATCGAGTTGATGAGCACGAGTCCGCGCACTCGTTCGGGATAGTTGTGGGCGAAGACGATCGCCACGCCGCCGCCGAAGGAGTGGCCCATGATCAGCGCGGGATCCGTGATCTCCAGCGCGTCGAGAAACTCGGCCAGCCACGTGGCAAAACCGGCGAGCGTCGACTCTTGCTGCGGCAGAGGCTCCGAGCCACCGAAGCCGGGAAGAGCAGGCGCGACGACACGGACGCCCGTAGCTACCAGGCGTGCCAGTGACCGCTTGTACACTCGATGGTCGAGCCCCCAGCCGTGGAGAAAGAGCACCGGCACCCCGTCCCCGGCCTCGCCATAGGCGACAGAGCGCCCGCCGACGACGATCGTCTTCCAAGACAGCCAGAAGGCTTTCGGATCTCCGCGATTGGGCTCGGCAGAACCACCACCCGGAGTGGTGTCACGACTGACGGTGTCCGCCTCGCTCATACCTCGACTATGACCCGAAGACCGCCGATGCGCCCAGAGTCGAAGGTCCGCTTACTCGTGTACCCGGCGCCGGGAAGGTTCGTTCGTGAAAGCACCCGAGCTCGTGGCCGTCCAGGAGAACACTCTGTAGCAGGTATTGGGACCTTCTCCCCTATGACTCCAGCCTGCGAGGCGCGCAGGCTGATGGGAGAGACGGTGCGCCACGGAACGTCATGGTGACGGGAAGATCGGGAGGTCATGATGACCGAACATCCGCCGTTTCCGGCCTACCGGGCGTGGTCCGAGCGAGAACGTCGGTGGTTGGCGATGGCCTTCGAGGAGTACCAGGCCTGGTTGGCGCGGCCCGACCTCGACCCTGTTGAGTTCACCCCTGGTGAGGTTCCTCACTTGATTGGTGCAGTCACCAAGGACATGGATAGAACTCCCGCTCGTTGACCACCGTCCGCGCGGAGCTCTTGGAGTCGCCTGTCCGCCTCGACCACGTGGGCGGGCGCGCCTCCCAACAAAGTAGAAAGCGGTAAGGCGTAGGACTCCGAAACGTTTTCGGTGACCACCTACAACCTCACCACCTACCAGCAATGATCCGGCTCAGAGGCTCTCGGTGCCAGGGTCGGAAAGGCTCTATGTGATCCGGTGGACGCGCGCGCCACGAAGTCGACAAAGTCCGCTCGGTCGGCGCAGAGCGCCCACGCAAATGGTCTCCAGCGGTGGCCATGAGGCGTGATGGCACTGGCATAATGTCTTGCGCAACGAAAGGCTCCCATCATGGTAATGAACGTGAAGCCCATTCCCACGCTCGACGATCGGATCAATGACATCCGCATGCGGACGGCGCAGATCGTCAACGACGCCATCCTCCCCAACGAGGCGAGGCTGTGGAACCTCCACCGCGAGGGTAACGTCTCTCAACACGAGCGTCGCGAGGCACTCCAACTCAGGGAGGAGATCAAGCAGCGGGTGTGGGAGGCCGGACTGTGGGCTCCGCACCTCCCGAAGGAATACGGGGGAATGGGCCTCGACTTCCTCGCCCACGCATATATGAACGAGGTGCTCGCCTACGCCATCGGGGCGGCGTCTCTGTTCGGTGTGGTGGCACCGAACTCCGGCAACCAGACGATCCTCGTCAAGTACGGCACCGACGAGCAGAAGCAGAAGTGGCTGCTCCCCTTGATCGACGGGTCGATGGAGTCGGGGTTCTCGATGACCGAACCCCATAACCCGGGCTCCGACCCCCGGTCACTCGACACCAGTGCGGTACTTGAGGGCGACCAGTGGGTCATCAACGGCCATAAGTGGTTCACATCCAACGGCATCGCCGCCGACTTCTTCATCGTCATGTGCCGGGCCGGCGAGCCCGGCAGCGAACATGACTCCGGCCAGATGGTCCAGATCATCGTCCCCACGAATGCCAAGGGCGTCAACATCGTTCGGGGCATCGGGATCTGGGGGCGTGACACTTCCGACCACTGCGAAGTGATCTACGACAACGTCCGGGTCCCCGCTGACAACGCCCTGGGCCACGTGGGACAGGGTCACCAGGCCGCCCAGGACCGTCTCGGAGCAGGCCGCATCTTCCACTGCATGAACTCCGTCGGCCAGATGTGGCGGGCCTTTGACCTCATGGTCGAGCGTGCCTGTGCACGCAAGGTCCACGGCGGGCTCCTCAAGGAGAAGCAGTTCATCCAGGGGTTCATCGCCGACAGCTATGTCGACATCCAGGCCGCTCGCCTCATGACGATCCACGCGGCTGAGAAGATCGACCAGGATGACCGGTCAGCTCGTACCGACATCTCGGCCATCAAGGTCTTCGTGCCCGCCGCATACAGCCGGGTGGCCGATCGCGCCATTCAGGTGTGGGGCGCAGCCGGTGTGTCCAATGACCTGCCACTGGCAGCGATGTACATGGGGGCGCGCACCCTGCGGCTCGCCGACGGGCCCGACGAGGTCCACAAGATCCTCATCGCCAAGAACGTTGTGCATCGCTACGAAACCGGGGAGAGCTGGGACTTCGGAAACTGAGCCCACGTTCCGGCACCCACAGGAGGTGAGTACCCGGAAGAGAACCGCTGACTCGGCTTCGACCGGCCGGCTCAATGAGCCTGCGTGAAACCGCACCCTCGTTGCACTCCACCAGCCTCGACTGGGAGGAACCCCCGAACGTAGGTACCAACTCCTCTCCCGACCTCGGTTGGCACCAGAGTCAGGAACGGAACACAAGACGGTCTACGCGCCCGGCTGTGTCGTCGTGGTCGTGGGGATCGTCGTCGTCGTGGTCGTGGGGATCGTCGTCGTTGTGGTCGTGGTCGTGGTCGTGGTCGTGGGGATCGTCGTCGTCGTGGTCGTGGGGATCGTCGTCGTCGTCGTGGTCGTGGGGATCGTCGTGGTCGTCGTGGTCGTGGGGATCGTCGTCGTCGTGGTCGTGGTGGCATGGACCGTCGTCGTGGTCGTCGTGGTCGGCGTCGACGTGGGTGCGGGAGCCGTGGTTCCGGTCGTGGCAGTGGTCGCCGTGGGGCTCGCACCAGCCGGGGCGGTCGGACTGATCGTCAGGAACGTGTCCTTGAAGATCGTGGGCTGGCGCGATCCGCCCTTCGAACCTGAAGGTCGCGACGAGGTCAGCTTGGCCGTGTTGCTTGCTTGATCTCGCTGCGATTGGAGCGCCAGCTGACGCAAACGGGCGAACGTGGTACTGGTTTGGCCAGTAGTCGGTGCACCCGTCATCGTCGGGCTCGTCGTCGTCGGGCTCGTCGTCGTCGGGCTCGTCGTCGTCGGTGACGACGAGGCATGAATGGCGGCAACAGAGGGCGGTGCGCTGGTCTCGGTGACAGCACGGGGCGTCGCCGAGTGGCCCGAGACCAGCGCGAGAGGAACATTTACCAAGATCAGAAGGCCGGTGACAACCAGGCCAATCAGCGCACGAACCGGGCCAACCAGTGTGCGCCCGTGCAACCGGGACACGATGACACCGCTCCCCCCCTCCAAGGGCATCAGGGTGGCGTGGGCGGGAAAACCGGATACAGCTGGCAACAGTCGCTCGCATTTGGGGCACCGGGTGCCGGACATCGTTTGGTCCCATGTCCAAAGCGCCTCTGACGTGTACGGCGAACCGCAAAGTGTCTTGATCGGCTTGGGGGTACTTTCGGCCACGGCGTGCCACTCGGGCGACCAATGATGTGGACGCAATAGCGAGGCCATCAAACCGCGACGCGGCATCTCCGGAACCGCGAGGTACCTCATGGCACTGACCCCCCCAACATCCTCACTCCCGATTTTACCTGGAGGAGGTGGCGGTCGACTAGAGGTTGACGAGCTACGCCCTCGTCAGAAATAACGAATTCTCAGCCCGGGAGGAGCTTTCCCGCCCGCCGCGGCGTAGCGTTTCTCTTGGACTCACGCAGCTCCTCAGGCTGCCCAACAGGGTCCGGGGCCGAGAGGCCGCGGTTCGGCACGCCTGTTGTTGCCTTTACCGAGGCCGCCGGGGGGTGACGGGGAGCGGGTCGGAGCAGGCCGGATCGCTCAGGTACTCACGGAAGACCTTCGCCATGGCGGCCGCCTGGTAGCCGTCGACGAAGCGGTGGTCGATGATGAAGGCCAGTGGGAGCACGGGCCTGACCGCAGGCTCTCCGTCGACGGCCAGCACCTTGTCCGTGATGGTTCCCACCAGGATCGTCACCGGCGGGTGGGCGAAGGGCGGGATGGGGGCGAAGACCGCGTCGAGCCCGTAGGTACCGACGTTGCTGACGAGGAAGGAGCCGTAGGGCCGGGCCTCGAGCCCCATGAACGGGATCGGCAGCTGGAGGCTCTCGGTGACGAACCCGATGAAGTCGGTCACCAGCCGCAAGGTCATCGGTGGCAAGTTCTTCACCATCATCTTGGTCTGCTTGAAGAGCGGATCCTGGTCGTGGCGGATGAGGGCAGCCCGCTCGGCCAGTTCAGTGGCGATCTGCCAGGGAGTCTTTTCGTCGACGCGCCGTACGATCGCGCCCGACAGGTCGGTGGCGACGGCCTCGCCGCCCGACACCGGATCGGTCCGCAGCGACACGACGAAGAATCCGTCCACGGTCGGAGACGGCAGGAACCGGCCGAATACGACGCGGCCGTTCAGACCAGGCATCATCGAGAAGACCTTGGCCGACGCTCGCCCGACGAGGTGCATCGGGGTCACGTGGGCGCCGGTGGCCTCGTGGACGGCTTCCAAGTACTGAAGGAGACGCTCGGCGTCTTGGTCAATGGTTGCCAAGATCGCCGGGTCCTTCCTGGGGCGCCAGCTCGCCATGGCGATCTTCCGCCACACCGAGAAGGGCAGGGGGTCCTTCGTGACGGCCATCAGTCGGTCCTCCTTCCCAGGCGCGCCGATTATCAGCGTCGTCACTGTCTCTCCTATCACCGGGCCGGATCCGGGAGCAGAGGCTTTGGTCAGGACAATGGTCAGGCCAGGATATCGACCCGATCCAAAAGGCCGGCGTCGACCTCGGCGGGTGCCCACGCCCCAGGCGCAACCTCCTCGGAATGGTTCTGCCGCTCCTCTCTTAGTGCCAGCTGGGCGATCCGATGGCGGTGACGCCCTCGGCCGGGCAAGCTCGTGGGGTGACGACCCAACAGGTTCCCCCCGGAGCCGTCGATGGCTTTGCACACCCGGCATTTGCGCCGGTGGTGTCGTATTTCGGGCGGCTCTTCAACCCGACCAGCAGAGGCGGCGGCGCCCTGGCGGTGCGGTTGCACGGTCGGGCCATCGTCGACGTGTGGGCCGGGTTCGCCGACCGCCGCCGGTCTGAGCCCTGGAAGCGGGACACGGTCACCATCTGCTTTTCGACCACCAAGGGCGTGGCCTCCACCGTCATCCATCGCCTGGCCGACCGTGGTCTCATCGACTACGAGGCTCCGGTGGCGAGCTACTGGCCGGAGTTCGGTGCTGCCGGCAAGCAGGCCATCACGGTGCGGCAGCTCCTCAGCCACCAGGCCGGCCTGCACTCGATGACCGATCTCGTCGAGCGTCGAGAGGATCTGCTCGACCACATCGCCCTCGAGGAGCGACTGGCGGCCCGACCCTCCGACCCGTGGCCGGGGCACCCCGGGTACCACGCCATCACCTACGGGTGGTTGCTGGCCGGGCTGGCCAGGCGGGTCACCGGGCTCGGCATGGCCGACTTGGTGCGTGCGGAGCTGGCCGAGCCCCTCGACACCGACGGCTTGGGCATCGGCATGCCTCCCGACGGCCTCCGCCGCTTCGCCCCACCCATCGGCCGGACCCCGCCTGTGCACCCCACGCCACGCCTCTTTGCCAACGTCAGCGCCAGGTCCATGCCCACCCTGCGCAGGGTCGAGTTGACGCGCCGTTTTCTCGAGGCGCTCTACGTCCCGTATTTCGACCAGATCCTCACCGGTCCGGCGCCGTCGGTGCTGCACACCGAGATGCCTTCGGTGAACGGCCTCCTCTCGGCGCACGCGCTGGCCAAGCTTTACGCCGTCATCGCCAACGACGGCGAGGTCGAAGGCGTCCGGCTCCTGTCGCCCGAGACGGTTGGGGCGTTGAGCAAGGTCCAGACCAGGGCGCATGACGCCGTCATCGGCATGCGCATGAACTGGCGCATGGGGTACCACCGGGCCGGGGCTCAAGGGTACCGGGGTGACTCCGCCTTCGGGCACTACGGCTACGGCGGCTCGGGCGGTTGGGCCGATCCCGCCACGGGGCTGTCTTTCGGGTTCGTCACCAACGAGCTCAAGCTGATCCAGGCCCCCGTGGGAGGCGATCGTCGAATCTTCCGCCTGGCAGGGCTGGTGTTCCGAGCGGCCCGAGCACTTTCCAACGGACCAGAGGCGACGTGACTGCCACGGCGTCGACCCTGACGCCCTCCTCGACGGGGTTGCTCGCGTCCGGTGAGAGCTCGACGACCGGCTACCCGAGGATCGGGAAGCGGCGCCCCGCCGCGAGTCGGTCGAGCGTCGTCTGCATGGTGGCGGTGAGCTCCTGGTAGCAGGTGCGGACGATGGCTTCGTCCTCAGCCGCCTCCGGTCCGTACTTCGACGACCAGTCGATCGGTTCGCACAGTTCCACGGTGATCTTGGCCGGAAGTGGCCACGTCGGAATTCCTCCGGGAACGACACCGAAGGGCGGTCCCAGGACGAGAGGCCACACCTTGAGGCGGAATCGGCGATCGAGCCCGAGACGCTTCGCGACCCACTCTCCTCGTGCCAGGACGATCAGCGTCTCGTGCGCGCCAACGGAGACTGCGGGCACCACCGGAACTTGGGTTCGGAGCGCGAGACGAACGAAGCCGATACGATCTCCGAACGTGATGCGGTTTCGCTCCCGCCAGGGGCGGAAGACCTCGTAGTCGCCACCGGGGTAGTCGATGAGTATCCCCCCGCCGCGAAGAATCGCTTCCGCTTCCTCGCGCCCGGCCTCGACCGCACCGGCTCGTTCCATGACCGGACCCACACCGGGAAGCCCCAGGAAGAAGGAATGGAAGAGTGCATAGACAGGCTCGTCCTCGCCTCGCCGACGCCACCATGCGGTCAACAGGACGGGGAGGTCCGGCGGGATCTGCCCGCCCGAGTGGTTGCCCACGACGAGAAAGGGGCCCTGCGGTGGCAACCGCTCGAAACCCCTCACCTCGGCCCGGAAGTAGGACGCGAACAGCTCGAGGATCGGTCGAACGGACCGAAGGAACGCCGGGTCCCGGGCGGACCCGACCTCACCACCGGTGGGGAGGCGTTTGTCCACGACGCATCAACCCTTCACCGTCAGAGGGGTCCGTTGTGGGCACGCGGGCGCTGGTGGCACCGACAACCCCGGCTCAGCCATCCACCGGCACCGACCCGGCGGCCGTTTCTGAGGCCTGCTTGATGTCGGCCAGAGCGCCGTGGAGCGCTTGGGCGATCAACCACGGATCCGGAACGCTGGTCGGACAGCCCAGCACCGAGACGTGCAGAGCGTCGGCGTAGCTCCAGGCCGTGATGTTGAGGCCGATGCCCTCGAGGATGGGACCCACCGAGTAGATGGCCTCGAGCATGGCCTGTCCGACGTGCAACCGTTGGCGTGGTCCCGGCACATTCGAGAGCACGAGGTTGACCGGCGGCCGCATGTGGTTGGCGAGGCGGGTTCGACCCCACGTCCGCACGATCAGGGCGTACAGCTGTGGCGGAACGACGTCGGCACGCCTTTCCAGGAGGTCGTTGCCCAGGACGGCACGGGCGTCTTTGGAGGCGGCGGAGACGTCATGGATGTGATCGAGACGCTCCAGGGGGTCGGCGATGTCGGTCCCGATCGAGACGTACAGGTTGTCGACGTGGTTGCCGCCGAGACGGGTGAGGCTGGGATCGGTCGAGACCGGGACGCTCGCCACCAGCGGGCGGTCGGGCAGTGCGCCCACCTCGGCCAGGTAGGCGCGCAGAGCACCTCCGCACATGGCCAGGTAGACGTCGTTGAGCGTCGCACCGCGTGCCCGGCGCACGGCCTTGAGGTCCTCGAGCGGCACGGTCGTCATGGCGAAGGTCCGCTCCGCGGTGAGCGACACGTTGAACGCGGTCTTGGGCGTGTCGAACGGCAGTGGTGGCTTGACCGGTGAGGCGCGCCGTTGGGCTTCGGACTCGCGCAACCCCCGAACCGACCGCGTGGCCAGGCGAGGCAGTTGCCGCAAGCGCGTGGCGTGGCCGTGTGCGGCCAGGGCCAGGAGCTGGGACCGGGTAGGGATGCTCTCGGGGTGCCACTCGTCGATGTGGGAGCCGGCTCCGTGGGCGCTCAGTGCGCTCAGCAACAGCGCGACCGTGGCGGCTCCGTCGGCCACGGCATGGTGCACCTTCGCCACGACGGCGAGGCGACGGTCGGCCAGTCCCTCGACCACCACGATCTCCCACAGCGGACGATCCCGGGGCAGTGGCCGGCCCGCCACGTCGGCCACCACCGCCGCCAGTGCGTGGTCGTCCCCCGGTTCGGCGGCCCGGCGACGGGTCATATGCCTCTTCAGGTCGAAGTCCGGGTCCTCGACCCACACCGGGTGCCCGAGCCCCCATGGGACCGGCACCGCCCGGCGACGGAAAGGTGGGAGTCGGTTCAGCCGGTGCCCCAACAGCTCCGTGATCTCGTCGTAGGAAAACCCGCCGGGGACCTTCGACATATCGAACACCGCCACCTTCAAGGTGTGCATGTGGGTCGAGGCGGTCTCCGAGTAGAGGAACTTGGCGTCGAGGCCGACCATCACTTCCACCGCTCAGCCCTCGTGTTCGGCCCGAATGCCGCTGAGCCCGGACGCCACCAGCGACTCCCCGATGAACGACGCCACTTGGCGTGACCACAGATAGCCCACGTGGTTCCCCGAGAACCAGCTGATGCGGGGCTTGTCCCAGCGTTCCCACAGCATGCGGGCCTGCTCCGTGGTGGCCAGGCGATCGCCGTAGCCGGCGAACACGTAGCGACGATCGAGCCGCACCTTCGACTCGAAGCTCATCGGCGATACCACTCGGAAGACGTCTTCGGCCACACCACCCAGGATGTGATGCTCGATCGACCGAGCTCGGATGTGCACCGGGCTGTGAGCGTGGAACAGCGACGGGAGGTCCACGACCGGGATGCCTGCCACCACCGCATCGAACCCTTCGTCGATGCCGGCCAAGAGCGAGACCACATACGCTCCGAGCGAGACCCCGTACAGCCCGATGGAAGTCGCTCCCTGGGCCCGGATCCATGAAACGAGGCGCCGAATGTCCCACACCGCCTGCGTCAACCCGTGGACAGTGTTCATCATGTCGAACGACAAGAACGGCTCGCCACTCACCCGGGTGACCTTGCGCGCCCCGTGCAGCGGCAGAACGGGCATGGCGACGTTGAGCCCGAGCTCACGGTGCAGCTTGGCGGTCTGCAGCCCCATGAAGTCCATGAAGGGGTAGCCCATGCAGAAGCCGTGTACGCACACGACCCAAGGGCGAGGCGCCCCGCGGTGACGGACGATGGCAGCCGTCGCCCGACGATTGGGCTCATACGCCATCCACCGCTCGCCACCGGGCTCGGTGGGCCGCGTCGAGAACTCGCTGTCGTAGGTGATCCGTTCGTAGCCCAGGCCCAGTGCCCACCCGTGGCTCGTCTCAACATCCTGGGCGGCGAGCGGGGGTGGGTTGCGGTGATAGGAGGCGGGCTGAGCGATCCATCCCCGCCTCGAGAACAACCGGCGGGTGTCGGCGAGCTCCGCGCTGACTCGAGCGAAGTCGGCCCGTCGAGGGAACCGGTTGGGCGTCATCGCCATCGCCAGCAAGGCCTCGTCCATGGCGACGCCGGCCGCAAACCCGAGCGACAGGGGTGGCGCCGCCAAGCCATCGGACACCTCACCGCTCCTGGCCGCAGCACCCATGAATCGCAGCGTGCGTGGTACGGCGAGCGTGGCGCGGGCGAGCGCCCGTCGCCCCAGGAACTTCAGCACGGCGCGATACGACCCCACGACGCGCTCGGCCAGCGACGGAGATCCCTGGCCCTGACCAGTCGGGTCAAGCGCCGACCCAGCTTCTCCTGTGGCCTCGGGGGAGGTTCCATCCACTATGCACTCGGCGTTCCCCATGAGCCCCTTCCGACCGCGACGCCATCCCGACCGGCGACCCCGCCTTCCCGAGCCATACTACGTCGAGAGCGTGATCGGGGAGCGAGCGGGAGAGGAGCGCCATGGAATTCAATCTGGCCGACCTTTTCGAGAGCGTGGTCGACGTCGTCCCGGAGCAGCCCGCCATCGTCGCCGACGACCGTCGACTCACCTACGCCGAGCTCGACGGTCGGGCGAACCGCCTCGCGCACCATCTGGCGGGTGCCGGGATCGGCCCCCGCGACCGCATCGGGCTGCAGTTGGCCAACGGGAGCGAGTACCTCGAGGGCATGCTCGCCTGCTTCAAGATCCGCGCCGTTCCCGTCAACGTCAATTACCGGTACGTCACCTCGGAGCTTCGCTACCTCTACCAGGATGCCGGGCTCGTGGGCCTCGTCTTCCACAGCAGTTTCGCCCCCGCGGTCAGCGACGCCCTGGCGGCCATGCCCGAGCGCCGGACGTTGCTCGAGGTGCGTGACAGCACGAGTGCGCCAGACCTCGGGGACGACTACGAGCGCGCCTTGGCGGCCACTGTGGACGGGCGCGGCTTCGCGCCGCGGTCGGCAGACGACCTCTACTGTGTCTACACCGGAGGGACCACGGGCATGCCAAAGGGCGTGCTGTGGCGCCACGAGGACATCTTCTTCGCGGGGATGGGCGGCGGCGATGCCCTGGCGCTGGGCAACGTCGTCGGATCTCCTGAGGAGCTCGCCACGCGGGTCATGCGGCCGGGCATGACGGCTCTCCCCTGCCCACCCTTCATGCATTCGAGCGCGCACTGGCTGGCATTCACGATCCTGTTCGGGGGCGGGAAGCTCGTGACGCTTCCCGCCGGCCACTTCGACCCTGTGGCGACGTGGCGCCTCGTGGGCACAGAAGCGGTGAACATCCTCGTCGTCGTGGGCGACGCCATGGCTCGACCCCTCCTGGACGAACTCGACGTCCACCGGGCCCGTTACGACATCTCGTCGCTCATCGCTGTGGGCTCGGGTGGCGCCGTGCTGTCTCCGGCGACCAAGCGACGCCTGGCCGAGATGCTGCCCGGTCGGATGGTCGTCGACGCGTTCGGATCCTCCGAGACGGGCCATCTGGGCGGACGCGCCCGTGACGACGACCCGTACGGCATGCCGCGCCTGCATGTCGACGAGTACACCGACGTCCTCGACGACACGCTGCAACCCGTGGCTCGGGGGTCGGGGGTCGTAGGTCGCCTGGCCCGCCGCGGCCATATCCCCCTCGGGTACCTCGGAGATGCCGACAAGACCGCCACCACCTTTGTGGAGAGCGCCGGCACGCGTTGGGCGCTCCCCGGTGACATGGCCGTGGTCGACGCCGACGGAGCCATTGCGATCCTCGGTCGCGGCTCACTGTGTATCAACACCGGCGGGGAGAAGGTCTTCCCCGACGAAGTGGAGGCCGCCCTGAAGAGCTGTGCCGACGTTGAAGACGTCGTCGTCGTTGGCGTGCCCGATGAGCGCTTTGGCGAGCGAGTTGTAGCGGTGGTCCAACTTCGTGCCGGGTGCCAGATCGACGGCGAGGCACTGCGCACCCTGTGCCGGACACAGGTGGCCGGATACAAAGTTCCACGGCAAGTCGTGATGGCAGATTCCATCTCGCGTTCACCGTCAGGCAAGGCCGACTACCGATGGGCGAAGGCGTTCGCCTTGACGAAATCGACCGGCGAAGGCTGAGCGCTTGGAGGACGAGCGGGTAGATCCGAGCTACCGCCGCGGCCCGGCTAACTCCCCCGTGGTGGCTTCCGGCGCCGTCGACCGCCGAGGAACTTGCCCATGAGATGGTCCGAAAGACCGACGCGGCGCTTGATCCAGTCGTAGGCCCGCACCGCTTGCTTGTCGAGGTAGATCAGCACTGCTCTGGCCCCGTCGTCGGGACGCGCCCGGTATTCGGTAGAGCGAGCCGTTGGGTGGTCCTCTTCTGTGTAGTAGTAGACGGCCAGCGACCGGCGAGCCGTCTCGGGCGGGCACCGAAGCGGGTCGGGATGGCCGTGCCAGGTGTCGGCGCCGGTGGTGAAGATCACAGCCCGGTTGCCGATGGGAGCGATCACTTCTTGGCGCGTCTTCATGTCGCGGCTCCACAACTCGAGGTCACCGCCGTATTCGGAAGGCCAATCGGCGTTGAGGTAGACGAGGAGATTGGCTCGGCGATGCCAGTGTCGCTTGTGGGGATGCACGGTGAAGTCGGCGTGGATGTTGAGATAACCCCCGGCCTGCGTCTGGTGCAGACCTGCCCCCTCGAGGGAATCGTCGCTCACGAGGTTGTCGATTCCGGTAAGGCCGCACAGGAACGCTATGAAGCGCGGCGAGGTCAGCTCGCTCCACACCGCCTGAAGTGTGGGACCCCAAGAGGTGGGGTCGCTATTGCTGAACTTGCGCTCGTTTGCGTGGACGTAGTTGATCCAGTGATTGTGATCGATTGGTGGGAACTCGGCCTCGGCCTGTCGTGCCACATCCGGACGCAAGAAGCTGTCGAGGGCGATATGAGGGAACGGCGAAGCCCCTTGGTAGCGGGTTCGCAGCACGGGCAACGTGTGCTCGAGCGCGTCGAGGTCGATGACTGAGTCGGCAACTGGATCAGTCTTCAAGATAGCTGGCTCTGTCGGGCTCATCGATCCGGACCCCCCCCTTTGCACGAATTCCATCGGTTCCATGCGAGCATGGGTCGGGAAGAAGGCCGTCGATAAGGGTCGAAAGTCCATTTCTTTGCCCCGGCGTGCCCTCACCGTCCCAATCCCGGGTTACGCACCGCCTGGTCTGGGGTCCGGCCTAGCGAGATCGTGCCTCCCCGAGTCGGGTGAGGCCGCATGCGCGGAGTTGTTCGATGCCCGCCGACGCGGCCACGGCGAGCACGCTGACGTCGGGTGCGGTCGCGTAGTCGCCGGTGATGCCGAAGTACAGGCGGCCGTTGTAAGAGAGAATGGCCGTGCTCACTCGGACTCCGTGGCTGATAGGGACGAACGGGCGGTTCTCGAGCATCTCGTGACCGAGGCAGTAGAGAGGAAACTGCGGCCCGGGTACGTTGGTGGTGACGGTGTTGATCGATCGTTGCGGGAGACGCTGCAGGGCACGGATCGTCATCCGGCTCAGGGGCCCCACGACCATCGGCGGAGCGAGGTTGCCAAGGACGATCACCATCTCGCCGGCCTCGGCCATGTGTGACTCCTTCAGCTCGCTCATCTGGTCGTGGACGATGCGGAGGCGCTCGACCGGGTCAGCGATCTGTACGGGCAAGTCGTAGAGCAGGGTCGAGACCCGGTTGTCGGGCACGCCCTGGGCGTCGTCGTGTCGCGTCGACACCGGCACCAGCGAACGAACTCGGGCTCGGTCGGCGTCCTCGCCCCGTGAGAGGAGCAGCTCGCGATAGCCGCCGCTGACCGCGGCGAGCACGACGTCGTTGATCGTGCCACCGAACGCGGAGCGGATCCTCTTGACGTCGTCGAGGCTCGCCGAAGAATGTGCCCAGGCGCGGTGGGGGCCGATGCTTCCCTCGATCGAGAGCGGCGGCGTGGCGGCCAGATCTCCCGCGAAGCGGGCAAGCCCCCGGACGTTCGCAACCGCCGAGCGGACGGTGCGCTTCGGCTGAGTGATGGCCCGGGGAAGGCAGCGCGCCGTGGTCAAGACGTCGGAGGCAAGGCCACCCCAGGCGTCGAGCACCTTGGTCATGTTGGCGGGCTCCGGTTGGGGTTCCCATGACTTGGACACGGTCACGGGTGTGTCGGCCTCGAGATCGAGCACCACTCGAAGAAGCTCGATGCCGGCAATGCCGTCGACCATACAGTGATGGATCTTGAACACGAGCGCCCATTGCCCTCCCTCGAGACCCTCGACGAGCCACGTTTCCCACAATGGGCGGTTGCGGTCGAGTGGCTGGGACATGATCCGACCCATCAGGCGGCAGAACGTAGCGTCGTCACCGGGCGCGGGTAGCGCGGTGTGGCGCAGGTGGTATTCGAGGGTGAAATGGGGATCGTCGACCCAGACCGGTCGGCCCAGCTCGAGGGGGACCGACCGCACCCGCTGGCGATAGCGAGGAATGAGGTGCAGCTTGGCGGAGATCATCGCTGCGACTTCGTCGAACGACGGAGGCGGGTCTCCAAACACGCAGGCCACCCCGATGTGCATGTGGCCGATCCCGTCCTCCAGGTGGAGGAACTCGGCGTCGAGCGTGCTCATTCGCTCCATCGGTGCCCTCCCCCACGGCGGAGTGATCGATGAACCATCGGAACGCAAGGCATCTCGGCTCGGCTCCCCGCTCAAAGACCCGTCAAGAGCCGGCTGACGCGGTCTTTCACGCCCGTGGGGATCAGGCACTGGGCGACGGCGACGCCCTCGGCGTCCCGGCCGACCAGGTACCGTGCCCGTGGCGCATCGGCGGTGAGGGCCTTGCCGATGACCCTGGCCACCGTTTCGGGACCGGCCATCAAGGCCCGGTACGGCGCGAGGAGGGCGTGGACCCGGCGGTACTGCGCCTGGTAGCTCGAGCCGGTGCGACGGCCCAGATCCGCCTCCATCTCCTCCCAGATCTGGGTCTTGACACCCCCGGGTTCGATCAGGATGACCTTGATGCGGTCGCGGGCGACCTCGACGCGCAAGGCGTCGGAGGCAGCCTCGAGGGCGTGCTTGGACGCCTGGTACCACCCGCTGAACGGCGTCGTCGTCAGCCCGTAGATCGAGGAGACGTTGACGACTCGGCCTTGGCCGGCGGCCCGCATCCAGGGCAGGGCGAGGCGCGCCAGTCGCATGGGCGCCACCACCATGGTCTCGAGCTGGTGGCGAACCTCCTCGTCGGTGACGTCCTCGATCGCCCCGACACCCGAGTAGCCGGCGTTGTTGACCAGCGCCCACGGCCGTAGGCGTTCGACGACGGCACAGCAGCGCTCGGCGTCGGTGACGTCCAGGACGACCGTCTCGACGGTCACCCCCGCCCTCTCGGACGCCTCGGCCACCTTGGCCGCCTTGGCCCGCGACCGGACCGATCCGACCGAATGGAACCCGAGGCGCGCCAGATGCACCACCGTCGCCAGCCCGACCCCCGAGTTCGCACCGGTGGTGAGCACCGTCCGACCGCCGCCAACCGTCATGTTCCGCGCTCCCTGGCTCCCGGGAGCCGGTGGCCCGATGCCAGTCGGGACCCGCCGCTGACTCGATCGCGCATGGCTACAGCCCGACCGCGGCGTACCCGTTCATGGCGCCGTTGCCGGCCCCGATCCACAAGAAGACCACCAGGTCGCCCTTCTTCACCCGACCGGCGCGACGGTCCTCGTCCAGGAGGATCAGGGTGCTGGCCGCCGAGGTGTTGCCGTAGTGGTCGACGCTGATGGGTACCCGCTCAGGGGGAAGCCCGAGCATCTCGACGGCCTGGCGGACCACCACGCCATTGGCCTGGTGCAGGTACCAACGGGCCACGGCCTCCACATCGAAGTCGGTGCCGGTGAAGGGCTTGACCTTGGTCGGCCAGTCCTCTTGGAGCATCTCGAAGTCCCGTGCCATCAGCGGGGGGAAGACCTCGGCCACTTTGACGCCGTCCATCAGGAACACGTGATCGGCCAGGTTGCTGGCCGCGGTGTGATGCAGGCAGCCTCCCCCCGGGTAGGTGACGAGCCCGATGTCGGGACTGGTCTCGTTGCGCACCGCTAGGAGGCCATCGGGGACGTGGTCCTGGTCCCGGGGTGCCGAACGCCACACCGAAGCACCCGCACCGTCGGCGAACATGAGCGGGGCCAACCATCCCAGTCCGCTCTGGTGCTTGTAGTAGTAGTCGTGCACCTCGGGCCCGAAGTACCCCGATGGGCAGTTGCTCGCCACCACCAGGGCGGTGGCCGGGGCCATGGAGACGAGGGAACACGCCATGGTGCGGAACCCGGCCGACAGCCCGGCGCACCCGAGGTTGTGATGCACCAGGTCGACATCCCGGCGGAGCCCGAGCTCAGGCGCCAAGAACCGGAAGTGGTCCTGGCATGCGATGAGGTCGGGCGTCGTCGACACGTGGACCAAGACATCCACGTCGGTGGCGTCGATACCGGCGTCGACGAGGGCGCCTTGCCCGGCTCGCAGCGCCAGATCCCCGTCATAGAGGCCGCCGTCGGCCCGGCTCCGCTTGTGCCGCCCGCCGAACTCGTAGTCCAACCGCCGTTCGTGGATGCCAAGGTGCTTCACGACCCACTCGGGCTCCAGTGGCCTGCCGTCAGGGCGGACAGGACGAAGGTACCGCAGGATCTCCTCGTTGGAGACCCGGTGCTCGGGAAGATACGAACCGACCCCGATCAAGGACACCGAGACATCGGAAGCCAACCTTGGGATGGGGGAACTGGTCATGGCGCCACCTCACAGTCCAGCGAAATCGGCTCTTCTGCCGGCCGCGGTTCAATTCCCATCCAACGCCGGGAACGCCTTGTCAAACAGGGGCGAACGGCCCTATCCGGGCTCGCCGACGCGCCTTCCGAGGGAGTTGCGAGGGAGTTGGGACCTTTGCCACTGTCCGCCCCTCTCTTCGAGCGCGGATACTTCCAGATGGGTCTGATCGAGGGGGATCAGATTCTCCGGGGTGGATGGGTCAGGACGGGGTGATGAAGCAGCTGGGCGGGCTCGATGCGGCGTTTCTCTACTGCGAGACGCCTACCACGCATCTCCATGTGTGCGGGCTTCTGATCCTGGATCCCTCGACCATGCCATCGGGGTACACCTACGACGGCGTCCGCTCGGTCCTCTTCGAGCGTCTCCCCAAGATCCCCTCGGTGCGTCAGAAGCTGGCCAAGACGCCATTCAGCTTGGGCCGACCGTTCTGGATCGATGACCCGGACATGGACATGGACCGCCATATCCACCGCGTCGTGCTCGAGGCCCCCGGTGACGATCAGTCGTTGGCGGACGTCGTCGGTGACATCGCCAGTTGGCCACTGCGCCGCAACCGACCCCTGTGGGAGATCTGGGTCATCGAAGGCCTGGCCGATGGGCACATCGCCGTCCTGGTGAAGATGCATCACTCCACCATCGACGGCGTCTCGGGCGCCAACATGATGGGGCACCTGCTCGACCTCGAGCCCCTCCCTCCGGTCCCCGCTCCCCCGTTGGGGGCTTGGCGCGTCGCGTCCCCGCCGAGTTCGCTCGAGTTGCTCGGTCGCAGCCTCGTATCCCGCCTGGGCGAACCTCTTGAAATCGCCCGACTCGTGCCGGCCACCGCGCTCCGCCTGGCGACCACGCTGTGGAGTCTCGGACGCCAGAAAGAGGGGGTCGCGTCGAGCGCCATGCCGTTCACGGCGCCGCGCACCCTGTTCAACAGCACCATCACCGCCCGGCGGTCGGTGGCCTTCACCGACGTGGCCCTGGCCGACATCAAGATGGTCAAGGACGCCTTCGGGGTCACCGTCAACGACGTCGTGACGGCCGTGGTGGGTGGTGCACTTCGCCACTATCTCGAAGGTCGTGGCGAGCTCCCGGACCGTTCCCTTCTGGCCGCGGCGCCCATATCCGTCCACGATCAGACAGCCGAGCGTGGGGGGATGACCAAGGTCTCGGTGATGTTCTCGACCCTCGCCACCGACGAGAAGGACCCCGCAGAGCGCCTCCGGACCATCGCCTCGGCCAACACCCGGGCCAAGGAGATCCACAAGATGGTCGGCGCTGACACGCTCATGCGCTGGGCTGAGCACTTCTGGCTCAACGCCTTTGCCCTGGGGGCTCGCCTGTACTCGACCCTGCACGTCGCCGACCACCATCGTGTCGTGCACAACCTCATCCTGTCGAACGTCCCGGGTCCACCGATCCCCCTCTATATGGCGGGCGCCCGCCTGGTGGGTCTGTACCCGCTCGGGCCCATCACCGACGGGGCGGGGCTCAACGTGACCGTGTTGTCCGAGGAGGATCGGGTGGGCTTCGGCTTCATCACCTGCCCCGATCTCGTGCCTCGGGTGTGGGATCTCGCCGATGCCGTCCCCGGAGCGCTGGGAGAGCTCGTCGAGGCGGCCACACGCGAGGTCCACGTTCCGAAGCGTCCAGCCCCGGTGCGTTCCTGACCGAGACCCGGTGCCCAGCCGGGCGGGCTCTCGAGACCTACGGCGTCGGGAACGAATCGGTCAGCGCACCGTCCACCAGCTTCCTGACCGCACTCGACCAGAAGAACCCGACATGGCCGCCGGGGTAGGCGGCCAGGGCGGGGCGCCCCCAGTGCAGCCACAGCCGCCGGGCCTGGCCGAACGTCGACATCCGGTCGGCCAGGCCGGCGAAGATGTAGCGACGGTCGAAGGGGACCTTGCAGTCCATGGCCAACGGCGAGACGACGCGGTGGGCGTCGTCGGCGGCCGGCCCCAGGACGCCGTGGGCGTCGGCGAGCCCAGTGACGGGCGGGAGGCTGTGTCGGCGGAAGAGCTCGGGCAGGCTCACCACCGGAATCCCGGCGACGACACAAGCCAGGTCGTCCTCGAGGGAAGCGACCAGCGCCACGACAAGTGCCCCGAGCGAGTAGCCGATCAGTCCCACGGCGTCTGCGTCCTGGCTCAGTCTCAACCAACGGATGACTCGACGCAGGTCCCAGGCGGCCTGGGCCATGCCGTGCATGGAGTCGACCATGTCGATGGTCATGAGGTCCTCGCCCCGCACCCGCCCCGATGCCCGAGGGCCGTGGAGGGGCAGCACCGGCACGACGACGTTGATGCCCCGGCGATGCAGCTCTCTCACACGGAAGGCCCGCAGGTCGGTCGAGGCGCTCGTGCCCATGCCAAATCCAGGGCCGCACATCAGCCAGGAACTGTGCCCTCGACCCGGCGCCCGTGACACCCAGGCGTGCACGGTGCGGTTGGCTTCGTGGCTCAACCACCTGCTTCTCCCCGGCTCCTCGGGATAGGGCTCCCATCCGCTCGAGAACGTGACGTGTTCGTAGCCCAGGCCCGGGGCGCGCTCGTGCCAGGCGCGCACGTCGTCGGGAGCATCGGGGCTGTGGTGGTAATCGGCGGGGCGATCGAGCCACCCGCGCGTCGAGAAGAGGGCCTGGATGCCCGCCACATCGGCCGCCGCCGGGGCGTAGTCGTCCGGGGTGGGCAGAAGATCCGGGTGACGGAAGACAGCGATCAGCACCTCATCGAGGTAGGCCTGAAGCGCGAGGGCCGGTGTCGGGCGGACGGGGACGATGCTGTCGTCTTGGTCCGAGATCGCCGTCCGGCGGCGGCTACGAGCAAGGAAGAGCCCCACGCGCGGCGCAGCACGCAACACGCCCCTCACCCGCGGATCAATCATGGGTCACCCCACAGGAGGGCGGGTCGGACACCTCTCCACCTCCCGTGGTCGGGGCTCTGCCTATGGGCCCCATCCCGATGGCGTGATCCCACGTCACAGCGTGGACCTCGGGGTGGGGCCCCTGCTCACCGGCCAAGGACATCGAGAGGAGGGGATTCCGCCGTCGCCGTCGCCGTCGCCGTCGCCTCGTCAACCGCCGGCGCGAAGAGGTGCCAGGCACATTTCGGGCAACCCCGTGGCGCGAACGCGCTACGGCAGGCGTAGAACCGGGAGTGCAGGGCGATCACAGCCTCGGCCGATGTCGTGACAGCGCAATCGGTGTTGGAACACGTGAACGTGCGATCGTCGTGGACGATCACTATTCCGTCGCAGGCTCCCACGCTCTCCGGTGCCCTGAGCATGCACTCATGCTCGCGCCTGCCGAGCCGGCTCGGGCAGAGCCGATCGGCCCCTTTTGCCCGCCTTGGGAACCTTCCGGACCGTCGATCCAGTTGCCCTCCGCCGGCCGACGAAACGGCTGTCTCGGCCCGGTAGAGGCTTTCGGCTCTACCCGTCCTCCCCTCGTTGACGTACGCCAAGAGGTGCAGGTTACGACGGGGAAGGGGGCCACGATGCAGCAGACAGCCGTTCGTCCTGACACATCGGACCAGGACGAAGACACCGAGTTCGACGACATCGAATGGGAGTTGTGCTGCTCGGCTCGGGAGGCTTCGCTGGGATTCGTCCCCTTCGCCAATCTGGACTTCGCCACACTGGCGACGGAGATGCGCCCGCCATGGGCTGAACCGGCCGAGGCGGGAGGAGACGCGTAGCCACCCCCCCCCACTCACGAGGCGGCGCCGCCGGGCTCGACCTTCGTCGGGTCGAAAGTGCGGGGTGCAACGCATGCCGATCGTCGTGGGCGGAAAGTGCGGCGGCACGGCGCGGATCGGTGGGGATCGGTAGGCTCGCCCCGTGATGGCCGACAACCACAAGAGCCTCCTCTTGATCCTGGCCCGAGAGCTTGCCAGCAACGTGGCCACGCCCATGTTCGTGGTGGACGTGCATGGCGTGCTGGTGTTCTACAACGAGGCCGCCGAAACGCTGTTGGGGCAGAGCTTCGCGGTGACCGGGCCCATCGGCCCCGACCAATGGGGTGGGACGATGTTTCAGCCCGAGGATCTCGATGGGAGGCCCATCACGGTGAACGATCTTCCCTTGGTCGACACCATGAGGGAACGGAGACCCGAACACGCCCGGTTTCGCATCACCGGTCTTGACGGCGTAAAGCGCACCATCGAAGCGACCTCGTTCCCTCTGTTCGCTCACGTGGACGACCTGGCGGGGGCGGTCTCGGTCTTCTGGGAGGAGGACCAGTGAGGGCCCGGGTGTGGGGATGTCGGGGCTCGCTGCCGGCCCCTGCGTCAGACACCGTGCGCTACGGCGGCAACACTTCGTGTGTCGAGCTGGGCGTCGACAAGGACATCGTGCTCGTCTTCGATGCCGGGTCGGGGATTCGCCTGCTCGGTCGCGACCTCGCGGCGCGCGGATCTCTGGAGATCCATGTCCTGTTGACTCATCTCCATCTCGACCACCTCCAGGGTCTGGCGTTCTTCCAGCCCTTCTGGTCAGACGACGTGGAGCTGCACATCTGGGGCCCACCCTCGCCCACCTTCTCCCTGGCCGAGCGCGTAGCGGCCTATGTATCCCCGCCGCTGTTCCCCGTACACCTGTCGGACGTGCCGTCGCGCCCGGTGTTCCACGACGTGCCTGACGAGCCGTGGATGATCGGTTCCGCCCTTGTGGCGGGCTACCCGGTCGTCCATCAGGGGCCCACCATGGGCTACCGAGTGACCGCCCACCAGCGGACGCTCGCCTATATCCCCGATCACGAGCCCTCCCTCGGTGTCGACCTGGGCCAACTCGAGCCGGATTGGATCTCGGGCTACCGGGTGGCGGAAGGAGCGGACGTGCTGCTCCATGACGCCCAGTACTCGAGTGAGGAGTACCGCACCCACGTGGGCTGGGGTCATTCCAGCATCGACCATGCGGTGACCTTTGCCGTCGCCGCTCAGGTAGACCGCCTCGTCATGTTCCATCACGACCCGGCCCACACCGATACCGAGCTCGAGTCCCTGCGCGACGAGGCACAGGCCCTGTGGGTGGGAAGGCACCCCCCGGTGTTGGCGGCCGAGGGAATGGAGCTCCGTTTGGGGCCGGAGGGAGTTGCCATCGATTCCCCTTCGTCTGCAGAGCCGTCTCAACCCGTTCCGCTGTCGGACTGACGTCCCCACCGGAAGGCGTCGCGCGCGGGCTGACCATCGGACGGTCGTGGGGCCCCAGCACTGCCCTTTGGGAATCAGCTCAGATGACCTCGGCAGCGTCGAGGTCGAGGGCGTGGCGGGAATGACGGTCCGCCATCGTCAGGAACATCTGGTCACCCCGGGTGGTGCGCTCGACGAGCATCGAGGCGGCGACGGCCATGATGAGTCCGGACCAGGTGCCTCTCCGGTACTCCTGCCAGCACTGGTCCCAGGCGTAGTCGGTGACGCCAGCGGAGGCGAGCGCAGTGTGGTAGCCGTGCACGAGATCGGCCTCAGCGGATCGCCGTTGATCGACTCCAAGTCCGGCGCCGATGAAGTAGGCCACGTCGTTCATGCCAGGGCCGTCCGTGCACAGCTGCCAGTCGACGACGGCCACGGGGACACCGCCGGGGGTTGGATCGAAGAGCAGGTTGTCGAGCCGGTAGTCGCCGTGGACGACTGTCGAGGGTCCGGGATCGGCCAGCAGGTAGGCCTCGATGTCGGAGAAGAGGACCGACCCGGCTTGGGTGACGGCGACACTGAGATCCGTTGCATAGCGATCACGGAAGCCTTCCCACAGCCCCGGCAGCAGGCTCGCCAGGAACTGCTGGTTGGCGGCTTTGTCGCCGTGGAGCCACTCGATATCGGCAAGGGTCGGGTCGCCCCAGCGCGATGCGTGCAGCTTGACCAGCTCCTGGAGCGCTATCTGCGCCTGACCGGGTGAGCAGCCGAGGAGCTGGTCGCCTTGTTGGGCGGGGGCGAGGTCCTCGAGCAACAGGACGAAGCTGGCCGACTCCACTTCGATGTCGGCGTAGTACGCCTGTGGCGTACGGATCGGGAGCTCGGGAGCGAGTTGCTGGTAGAAGCGCACCTCGTTTTCGTAGCTGCGAAGCGCCTTGGCGGTGGCACGGCTCGTCTCGTCGGCGGCGGGAAGCTTCGCCACGATCGTCTTCGGCGCGTCGGTCGCTCGGTCGTAGTGGAGGTCGAGCCGGACGCAGTCACACATCTGGCCCGTGCCGATGGGCTGGCACTCCGCGTCGACGACCCGGGCGCCGTCGAGAACTCGCGAGGCGCTCAGGGCGGCGGTGAGCCAGCTCGGGGTGAGATCCTCGGCCGAGTCGGCGATGGGGATGGTGGGACCGGTCATGACGGGAGCAACCCCTCCACCACGGTGTCGGGGAAGTAGCGGTGATGGTGAGAGCCGGTGACCTCGTAGATGGCCGTGCCGTGGCGTCCGTCGTCGGTACGCACGTGCATCTGGTTGAGGCCGCCGCGGTGGAAGGGCTCGTAGGGACGGTCGAACGTGCCCTCGGCGTCGACCACGATCCGTCGTCCGCCCTCCAGGGTGAACACGCACTGGCCGCGAAGCCCGGTGACCGACTCGCCGTGCTCACCGAATTCGATCGGCGCGCCGTCGGCCCCCACCCACTGCATGGCGTGGTCGAAATCGACGAGCGGCACCGGCTCCGAGCCGTCGGTCCCGGCCCAGCAGCCGTCGGTGAAGACCCGGGCGCCGTCGGCCAGCTCCCAATGCCATACGCCGAGGAACCCGTCGGGCAGTTGGATCTGGAACCACAGCCACAGCGGGCAGCGCCCGTGGTCACGGATGCCCCACGAGTGGTCGCGTTGGCCCCACCATTCATCGACGTGGCGAGTGACCCCGCCCGCGGTGTAGGTGCCTTGGTAGGTGCCCGACTGGAGCATGTGGCTCTGATCCCAGATGATCTCGTCGCCGGCACGCATCGTGCCGCGACGCAGACCGTAGGGCTTGGTCCGGGCTCGGAAGGTGAGATCCATCCCGATCTCGCAGCGCTCCGGATCAGCCCACAGGTGCAACTCCTCGAAGGGACGCACCACTCGAACGCGTGCCGCGCCCACGTCGGTGGTGTGCGGGTCCCCGTCGTAAGGGCGGGCGTGGTGGCCGATGAGCCGGACGCCCGCTATGCGGCCCATCTGGAGGGAGTCCATCGACGCCCGCTGTGGGTAATGCGCCAGCGTGAGGAACAGGATGTCGCCGAGGGCGTCCGGCCGGTGCACGCCGAAGAAATAGCTCTCGCGCCAGTGGGGGTGGTGGAGCAGGACGTTCGGCAGAGGCTCGGGAATCTGGTGGACGAAGTGCTCGTCCATGGCGGTCAGCGGTTGGGCCATGTCAACGGACTCCTCACGGACAGCAGACGGGTGGCTCGGACCCGATCCCGGTATCCCACGACATCCCCGGAATGTTCGAGCGCTCCGGGCACGGGCAACGCTTGTGCTCTGGATTCAGCGTCAGCCGATCAAAGCGCGCCCTTCTGGCGACGGCGGGCCGCCCCGTGTTCGACGATCTGCCCGTCTCGGTTTCCTTCGGCCCACTTCATTGGGTCCATCTTCGCGCCAAGGCCTCGCCCAAGCACGCACGTCGGCCCGGAGGCGCGCTGCTCCGCCCTGCGGGGCCTGAGCCGGGTAGGCCGCTTCCTTCAGGTTCGCTCTTGCCTGGTCGGACCCGCGCTCTGCTGCCAGAGCCCGGAAGGGACCGTTCCGTGCCAAAGCTGTGATGGTGTTTGGGCTGTCTCTTGGTACCACAGCGTTGTGGCCTGGTGGCCTTTCGAGCGCCGTTGGCTCGGGTACCCGTGAAACACCAACAGCCGACGGGGACCGTCGACGAGGACGAACATCGCCATCCCGAGAATGATCAGCGCCACGCCGACAAGGAAGAGCCAGGTCATGCTCGTCCCCACGCCCGTGAACGCCAGGGAGCCAGAGGCCGCCGTCACCGGTGTGGTGGGAGACAACGAACTGCCCGCAGTCAACGGGGCCAGGGCCTTCGGCGTCGTCGAGGTCGTCGTCGTCGACGCCGTTGTTGACGTCGTCGACGGCGTCGTAGACGTCGTAGGGGTCGTGGAAGTCGTAGACGCCGTCGTGGTAGAGGACGGAGTCGGGTAGGTCGTCGTAGTGGTCGCGCCGTAGGAGCTTCCGTCGTGGGGTGAGGCGCCGGTCACCGCGAGGACCGGAGCCGCCCCGCTGGCCGTAGCCATAGTGATCCCCAGGACAGCTGAACCGCTGAATCCAAGGACCAGTGACAAACCCAACCCGGCGCCGCGCAGCCGGGAACTCGTGGCGGACATGTACCTCGGGCTTCGACTCATCGATCAACTCCCGCCTTGGTCGTTTGGCCTCAACTCGCCTGCTTCGGACGTCGATGACGGCTTCCGGAGGGTGCTCCACACCTTTCTCCCTTTGCGTTCCCGTGCCATCCCCACATTTGAGGAACCGCGAACCGTGACCCGAGGCGTACCCTTCGTGAGACCGACCAGCATGCCTCAGCCATGCACCGAGTTCACGGTGGGCGCACTCATCGACCACGTCGATGGGCGTCCCAGGGGGCGAACGCGCTCGCGCACCACTGGCGCGAGGCGCCAGGCACCGACACGGGCCCAGGCTGCAACCCTCCACCCCGGCTGGCGGGACACATCGCCGGGCACGTGCGGGAACTCGGCAACGATGCGAGCTTGCCTTGACCACGTGGCCACGCTCGTACCGAGCGCTTCGATCCCCGCCCGGTGGGGACTTCGGTGGACGTTGCACCCGACGCAAAGACTCCTCGACCGGATCGTGGCGATCACCGGCCGTGCCCGTAGCGCGACATCGCCCGTCGAACCTGCCGTCGAGCTTTCGGAGCGTCGATAGTCAAGACTGTCCGAGGCCCGCCCGTGGCATGGGATGTGGCGTCACGGTATCGTCTTGATCAATAGAGATGGCGATGACGAGGGCTCGGGCAACGGCAACATGGACTCCTGATGAGCGGACCTGACCTTCCCCACCCTGGTTCCCATTTCCGAAAAGGCACCCTCGAGCGACTCCGTCGTGCGAAGGGCCAGAGGGCGCGAGTCGCCTCTCTCGCGGGTGTTCTGTTGCTCGTCGCCGCTGGGATCTCCTTGGCTGTGGTCCTATCCCCCTCGAACGGCGGCGGCTTTCACGGGCCGCTTGGATCCAACCCCAAGGGCCCCGGGTTTACGTCGGGCACCGGGAACACCGGAACAGGGAACACGGGCACCGGGAACACAGAAGCAGGGAGCACCGGAACAGGGAACACCGGAACAGGGAACACCGGCACGGCGAACTCGAGCACGGCGGTCGCGGGCAACGGGAACACCGGAACCGGGAACACCGGCACGGCGAACCCGAGCACGGGGATCACGAGCAGCGGGAACACCGGCACTGCGTCAGGGAGCTCTGCAAGCGGTAGCGGTGTGAACGCCACGATACCCGGGAACTGAAGGCTCGGGCCGTGGGCCGGTCGGCGGCGGGTCAGCCGGAGTCCTACCCCAGACGAAGCGTCTCAAGGGGCTCGAGTCGTGCCGCCTTGATGGACGGATAAAGCCCTGCTGCCACGGAGACGAACAGGGCAAGACCCATCCAGATCGGGATGTCCCCGTACGCGATCACGACAACCCAGCCTGCGAACGCCGACACGACATAGACGACTCCCACTCCTAGCACCGCTCCGATCACTCCGCCGAGCACACCGACGAACAGCGATTCCAACAAGAACTGTCCACCGATCTTGGAACGGCTGTGACCCACGGCGCGACGAATTCCTATCTCTGCCGAGCGCTGGATGACGGAGATCGACATGACGTTCGCAATTCCGATGCCACCAACCGTCAACGCCAGCAGACCAGCGAGCAATGCGACCTCCTGCAGGGTCCTGTTGGCCTGCGCCGCTGCCTGGAGCACGTCGCTGGGGATCTTCGTCGACACCTGATCGGGCCCACCAAGGTTGATCGCCGTCGGGATCACGTTGGCAGTCCCTTGCGTGGTACCGGGAACGGCGCGGATGTACAGCTGATTGGGCAACCCGTTGGTTCCCAGGACGTGCTTGGCCGCCCACTGGGTGACGAAGGCGGCGTTGTCGAGGTCCGGATCGAGTGCGACTGGGCCGAGCACACCGACCACCCCGAAATTGGTGCCGTTGAGCAGAATCGTCCGAACCTCACCAGGCAAGTAACCGTACTGCCGGGCGATTCCCGAGCCCAGGACCACCGACCGCAGGTGGAGCTGGCTGTCGCTGGTATCCAACCAGCGCCCGTCGAGCAGCGGCACATCGAGGACGGAGGGAAGGTTGTCGTCGGCGGCTCGCACCGGCACCGGGAAGGCCTGGTAATAGCTGCTGGCCCCTTGGATGGGCAGGGAGATGACACCGGAGAGATTCGTGGTGGCAGCGGCACTGGTGACGGTCGAGACATTCTCCACTCGTTGCACGGCGTTGCTCGGAAAGGTCGGATTCTGCGAACCGAAGGTGCCACCCGCTTGGGCGATGATGAGGTTCGTCCCGAGTTGCGACAGTTGCGCTTGCAGGGCACCTTTGGCGCTCTCGGTCAACCCGACCGCGCTGACCATCGCGGCCACTCCGATGACCGGACCAAGCAGGATCAGCAACGTGCGGACCTTCCGGGCCTTGAGGCCGGCCCAAGCCACACCGACGAGGTCGCGCACCTCGTTCATCGAGGTGCTTCCAACCGCCGTTCGTCGGCGACGATACGACCGTCTCTCATCGACACCTTCCGGCGCGCCGTCCCGGCCACGGCTTGATCGTGCGTCACCATGACAACAGCGCGCTCCGGTGATTCGAGGCCCTTGAAGATCTCGAGCACATTGGCGGCGTTCACAGAGTCCAGAGCACCGGTGGGCTCGTCGGCAAGGATGACGAGGGGATCGGTCACGATGGCCCGGGCCAGGGCGACTCGTTGTTGCTCACCCCCCGACATCTGGACCGGTCGATGGTCGGCACGCTCGGCGAGTCCGAAGCGATCCAAGGCTTGATAGGCCCGCTCGCGACGGTCTCTCGGCCGCAGCTCCCGGTAGAGCAGGGCGGTCTCGACATTGCCAAGAGCGGTCAGATGCGGGATGAGGTGGAATTGCTGGAAGACGAACCCGATGGAGTTGCCACGCAGCTTCGAGCGGGTCGGGTCGTCGAGCGTGCTCACGTCCTGGCCGGCGATGCTGATGGTGCCCGATGTCGGGAGATCGAGAACACCGAGCAAGCCCAGCATGGTGGACTTGCCCGAGCCCGACGGCCCCACGATCGACATGTAGTCACCTGGGAAGATCCGCAGGGAGACGTCGCGCAGCGCATAGACCTCCACCTCTTCGCCGTAGACACGGGAGACCTGATCCAGCTCGAGAAGGGGGTGATCGCTGGTCCGAGGCGCGCCATAGGGCAGTGTGTCCGATGACGTGGCGCTCACTGGGACTGATCGGCTCCGGCGATCACGAGCTCGCCGAGCCGGAGGCCACTCGTGATCTGAACATAGGAGCCTTCGGTGAGGCCGGTCGTCACCGGCACCTCCGTGACCGTTCCGGCTCCACCGATGTTGATCACACGGACGACGTCGACGCCTGATCCATTCTGCTTCACCGCCGCAATCGGCACGGTCAAGGCGTCGTTCACCTGCTTGTCGACGACAGTGATCGACACCTGCGATCCGTCGGCGCCGGTGAGGTTCGAGACCTCGATCCGACCTTCGTAGACCTGCTCCGATTGCCCACCGGTGCCCGAGCTGATGACTGTCGGGGTCGAATCAAGCTCGGTGATGGTCCCGGTGCCCTGGGTGGTCTCGCCTGCGATCTGCACCGTGCAACTCTGGCCCACCGCAAGTTTGCTCCGATCCGCGGCCGAGGCCTGCAGGGTGACGGTCAGATTTGACTCCGTGAGCGAAAGGATCGCTTCTCCCGGTGCCACCGGTGCTCCCGCCTTGACGAATACCTGGCCGACCCGGATGGGCCATTGGTCCACGATCATGTCGGTGGGATCGAAGACGACGTTGTTCTCGAGTGACTGCAAGACCACTGTGACCTTCGTCTGCCCTGCTTTCAGAAGCGCGGTCCCGGCGAGTGGCACATAGTTCTGGCCCGGCACCGCCGTGCCCTGGATGGCGAAATTCACCGAAGTGTCCTTGACCGGAGCCTGGTCGGCGGTGATCGTGAAGGTGGCCGCGCCCCCTTGGGCCACGGTGGACATGTTGGCCGAGATGTTGAGCGTCGGGACGACTGAGGACGTGATCGTCACCGAAACGCTGCTCGCGCTCCCCACGTTGTATGCCGAGCTCGAGGCCAACGTCACTGTGAGGATTCGATCTGGTTCGACGACGTTGTTCGTCACGGTTGGGATCGCCACCGGCATCGACGATTGGCCGGCCGGGACGACGACACTTCCGCCCGGAACCGTGTAGTCGGTCCCGGGTGATGCACTCCCGCTGTAGGCCAAGCCGACCGTGAGGGGTGTGCTTACCGCCTCGCTCAGGCTGATCGTGACGTCGTAGGGTTGACCCTTCTGGAGATACGTCGTCGGAGAGCTCAGCGTCACGCTCGGAAGCGAGTTACCGCCGCTGATCGTGATGACCGCGGAGCCGTCGGAACCTACGCTGTACGACGTCGGTGAGGGCGTGATGGACACGTCGATGTACTTGTTGGGCTGGATCACGTTCGTCTCGAGCGTGTTGAACGTGACGGTGGTCGAGGTGCTCCCCGCGCTCAGCGTCAAGACGGGGTGGACCGGGTTGTAGTCGCTTCCCGAGGCCGCACTCCCCGTGATCGTCAGTCCGACTTGGGTGTCCTGCAGCGGCGCTTGGTCGGAGGTCACCGTGAGGGTGGCCGAACCCCCCGGTGAGATCGTGGTGCCTCCGGTGATCTGCAAGGTAGGCACGTTGGTGTTCTTGATCGTGGTTTGCGCCGAGCCGGGACTGCCGACCGAGTAGTTCGATCCGTCGGCGATGGAAAGGACAATGGTCGGATCTTGCTCCACCACGGTGTTGAGGCGCGTCTGCACCGTCACGGTCGTGGAAGTCGCCCCCGCGGGGAGGGTCACCGACGATGGCGGCGTGACGATGTCCTCGCTCCCTGCGGTTCCCCCCGAGGTCAAGTTCACGGTGAGGTCGCTTGTCGAGGTCGCCGTTGCGCTGATCACGAACGTCGCCGCTGTGCCCTGCGGAACGTCGTCGCCCACGGATTGGATTGTGAGCGCGGGGATGGTCGTTCGAGGAGCAATGTGGGATTGAAAGGCGGTCAGCACGCCGCCGAGAGGACCGGCGGACGTCGACCGCGACGTCTGCGCCGGCGGGGGCCCGATCGTCAGTCCCGCTGAGTCTCCCGGGCCCAACTTGTATCCCGAGCCCTGGGTGAGTGCCACGGTCACCGACTGGGGGGTTGCCGGCGTCGAATTGGGATAGTGGTGTTGGGCTTGCCACTGCGCCAGGGCGAACTGTGTCTGCTCGGTGTAGAGGTCGTTGATGGGGCCGGGATAGTCACCGGCAGCGGCGAGGATCTGTTTCAGCTGCAGCACGTCGTCCCCCTGGTCACCCAGGACGAGCGATCGAAAGAAGGGCACGGTCCCCTGCTCTGCGACCGCATCACGCCCATTGAGTGCGAACATGGCGTCCCCGGCGTTCGTCGTGCTGCCATCGGTGGAGTCCACGGCGCTGACGAGTCCCTGGGTCGCGGCGGTGACGTTCCTGATCTGCTTGCGGGCCAGCGTGCCGTTCAGCGCCACCGTGTCCTGCAACGAGCGAGTCTCGACCTTGCTGAAGATGATCACCGGGCCCTTGGTGCCAGAGGTGCTCTGCCCATTTGTCGCATAGGCGATCCCCCCCGCGGCGACAAGAACGATCAACACGACGCCGGCGATGATCTTCGGATTGCGCCACACCTTTGAGCCCCCCCGGGTCGCGCTAGGAACTTCCGCTCTGAGCTTTGGCCGCGCAAGCCTCGAGGTCGGAGCTCGACAGGATGCTCTGTCCGGGCGGTGGCGTGAACTGGGACGCATCGCCGCCCGTCGCGCCGAACGAGAAGAGAAGGCCTTGCGCATTGGGCTTCGGCGTGGGTATTCCCCAGCCCCGAGCAATCATGCATTTGCGGAATACGAGGTACTCCTGGTTTTCCTTCTTGATCTGCGCCTGGGTCAGGTTGTCCTGCGCACTCTGTTCGGCTTTGAGGGCCTGGACAATCCCACTCTGGGCGGCGCACGTGGTCAGGCTCTTGATATAGGCAGGGCTGTTCGTTGGCGAGCTCGGGTTACTCGGGTCAGGTGCACCGATGAATTTCACTCCGAGGCCGGTCAAACAGGACTGGAACGAGCTGATTGCGGTGAAGAGTGTCGTGATCGGATTTTGCTTGGCAAGGGGCACCGTGGCACTCGACTTGACCCCGCCGCCCGATCCCGTGGGAATCTGGCCCCCCGCCAGTTGACCGGCCGCCACCGTGCCTGCAGTCGATGACGGGCTTGAACCACCGCAACCGGCTGCCATCGTCGCCAGGAAGACCGCACCGAGCACCAACCATCGCCCATGCTTGCTGCTGGCCACGCGACCTCCCCCGCACTTGGGCGCATGCAGAGGGCGCCACTCCCCCGCAGCTCCCGCAATCCCCCGTTCAAACAAGTGTCTAGAAGATAGTCCGACAGCATGCCGCGTCGCAATGCCCCGCAGCTCGAGCGAGTACGGCACGATGGTGGTTTGGTGGCTGTATTCCTACGGTGCCGACGGCTTCGTCGAAGAGACCGTCACGTTCTGCAACATGACACCCGATCCGATCCCCTGGGCGTGCGAGGTGATGGCGAGGCCGGCCAAAAGCGTTCCGGGCATGGACAGCGGGATCGACGAGGCGGGGATCTCGGTCCAGGTCGTGCCGTTGGTGGAGGTGTACGCCGTGTAGTACGTGGGCTGGTTGACACCCTTGGGCGTGTAGCGGGCCACCTTCAGGTAGAGAGGGACACCCATGGCCTGCGCCGGGGACAGCGAGTTGCTCGAGCCTCCCTGCGCACTTCGCCATTGGACCTGCACTCCATTGCCGGGGGTGACGAACACCGCGTAGTAGGGAGAGCCGGGATTGGTGGTGGCCCGCACCATCACCCCCGCCTTGGCCCACGGGCTGGTGTCGGACTGTGCCGTGATACCCGCCGATACCGACCCCTGGGCGGTGAGGGACCGGGATGCGAGGTGGAAGGAGTCGGTGGTTCCCCAGATGTCGCTGCCGCCGGCGACCACGGTCCAGATGCCGGAGGTCAGGTCGTCCTGACTCGAAGGCAGGGGACCGCCGATGTCGGTGCACGTCCACAAGCTCGGACATCCTCCGAAGGGCGCCGTGGGACGGGTGGAGGAAACGGTGACGTTCTGCAACGTGACACCCGAGCCGATCCCCTGGGCGTGCGAGGTGATGGCGAAGCCGGCCAGGATCTTTCCGGGCATGGACAGGCTGACCGACGAGGCGAGGACCTCGGTCCAGGTGGTGCCGTTGGTCGAGGTGTACGCCGTGTAGTACGTGGGCTGGTTGACACCCTTGGGCGTATAGCGGGTCACCCGCAAATAGCGCGGGACTCCTGACGCCCCAGGTGCCGACAGGGCGTTGCTCGAGCCTCCCTGGGTGCTTCGCCACTGGACCTGCACTCCGTTGCCCGGGGTGACGAACACCGCGTAGTACGGAGAACCCGGATCGGTGGTGGCCCGCACCATCACCCCCGCCTTGGCCGACGGGCTGGTGTCGGTCTGGGCGGTGACCTCTGCCGACACCGACCCCTGGGCGGTGAGGGGCTGGGACACGAGGTGGAAAGAGTCGGTGGTCCCCCAGATGTCGGTGCCGCCGGCGACCTCGGTCCAGGTCCCGGAAGACAACGTGTCCTGGCTGGGGGGCAGGGGGCCGCCGATGTCGGAGCACGACCACGTGCTCGGGCAGCCCCCGAACGGCGGCGCAGGTTGGGTCGACGAGATGGTGACGTTCTGCAACGTGACATCCGAACCGAGCCCCTGGGCGTGGGAGGTGATGGCGAAGCCGGCCAGGAGCGGTCCGGGCATGGACAGGCTCGTCGCCGAGCCGGGGACCTCGGTCCAGGTCGTGCCGTTGGTGGAGGAATAGGCCGTGTAGTACGTGGACGGGCTGGCACCGCCGAAGGTGTAGCGGGTGACCTTCAGATAGAGCGGGACTCCCGACACCCCGGGTGCGGTCAGGGCATTGCTCGATCCTCCCTGGGTGCTTCGCCACTGGACCTGCACTCCGTTGCCCGGCGTGACGAACACCGCGTAGTACGGAGAGCCGGGATCGGTGCTGGCCCGCAGCATCACCCCCGCCTTGGCCCACGGGCTGGTGTCGGACTGGGCGGTGACCTGCGCCGACACCGACCCCTGGGCGGCGAGGGACTGGGACACGAGGTGGAAGGAGTCGGCGGTCCCCCAGATGTCACCCCCGCCGGCGATCTCGCTCCAGGTGCCCGAGGTGAGGGTGTCTTGACCCGGGGGCAAGGGGCCGCCGATGTCGTTGCACGACCACGAGCTCGGACAGGCCCCCGGTGGAATCGATGACCCGGGGAGCTGGGCCAGGCTGCCGACAGTGGCCACCGAATACCCGGCACTGTTGTGGGAATCGGTGGCAATGCCCGCCGTGAGAGGGCCCGTGAGGTTGAGAGGCACCGTCGAACCGGGGATCCACGTCCACGTTGTGCCGTTCGTCGAGGTGAATCCCGCGTAGTAGGCGATGTTGGTGATCGGATCGACATAGCGTTCGGCGAGCACGTACACGGGGGTCACCGGTGGCAGCGTGGAGTTCCCGGCCCCCGCCGACAGTGCGATCTGGTTGGTGAGAGCAGCCTCTGCCGGCCGCCATTGGACGATGACCCCGTTGCCGGAGGTGGCGAAGACCCCGTAATACGGAGCTTGGGGATCGTCTCCGTTCTGGCCGCGGATCATGACCCCAGTCTTGATCCACCCGTCGGCGAGCGGATTGGTCTGGGAGACGACCTGGGCGCTGATGGTCCCATCCCCGTTCGGCGAATTGGCCGTGTCGTCGGGGAAGCTCTGGGACATGTAGCGGAAGTTGTCGAACGTGGACCAGATGTCGGAGCCCGTGGCCCGGATCGTCCAGACATCGCTCGTCGGCGAATAGACCTGGTTACCGGTCAGGAAGTTGCTGCCGAGGTCCGTGCACGTGAACGAGTCCGGACAGGTGCCGGGGGGCGCCGCAGTGGTGGCGGCGATCTGCACATCGTTGTAGACGACGGGTGGGGCGCTCTGCCCGCCCCCCGCGTCCGCCGCCACTCCGGCCAGATAGCTGCCGCCCATGGGGATGGCCTGGGTGGAGCCCAGGACCGGCGACCAACTGATGCCGTCGGACGAGGTCTCGGTCGAGAAGAAGATGTTGGGTCCGTTGATGGTCGTGTCCTGGTAGCGGTTGATCTCCACGTATGTCGGTGATGTGACCGTGGGCAGCGCCAGTGAGCCGGTCCGGTCCGAGACACCGTCGTAGTAACGCCACGTGATCGTTGCCGACCCGCCGGGCTGGAAGAGCACGGCGTAGTAGGGAGAGGTGGGGGTCGGTGCCGAGCGCATCATGATGCCCTGCTGGGCGGAGGCCGGGTCCGACGGCTGTGGAACCACCTGGGCCGAGATGGACTCGTTCCCCGACACCGTCTGGTACACGAAGTGAAATGAATCCGACGCACTTCCGATGCCCGCGCCCGGACCGTCGAGGGTGAGGCTCGTCGGTGACGAACTGGTGGTGTCCCCCGACGGGCTCGGATTCCCGATGTCCAGGCATGTCCAGGGTGTCGGGCACGGGTCCGTGGGCGATACCGCCGCCAGCGGCGTGGTGAGTGGCGAACCGACTGCCAGGTTGCCGAAAGACGCTGTCCCCGACACCTGCGACGAGCCGGAGTTCACGACGAGCCCGTGGAGGACGGTGGCGGGCAGTTCGAGATCCGCAGTCGACCCGGCTAGCACCGTGTAGTTCACTCCATCGGTCGAGACACCCGTGCTCAACAGGTTTCCGGACCGCTCGATCATGACGTAGAGGGGCGTGGCGGTGGAGGGGACGGTGGCCAGCTGCGTCGGGTTGGCCCCCCACGCATTCCGGTCCATGACAACGAGGCTCGATGCCCCATTGGCCCCCGGAGAGACGACCACCGAGTAGAACGGCGAGGTCGGGTCGGTGGTTTGCCGCACCATGAGCCCAGCCTGGGGCGCGACGGTGCTCGGGCTGCTCTGACCGACGATCAGCGCGCTCGACTGGGAGTCACCGGTCACCGGCGTGGAGATGAAGCGGAATTGGTCCGAGGCCCCGCTCAGCGGCGCTCCCGACCCGGTTACGGTCAACACACCGGAAGATGTCGACTCGGACCCGGCGACACTCGGGTTGCCGATGTCCTGGCACACCGGGGCGGCACCAGAACCCGCCGGATTCAGCGCCGTCGGGCAGTTGGGGTCGGTCGGAGGTGGAGGCGGTGGCGTCGCCGGGAGGCCGAAGGCATAGACACTGCCATCGATGTCCCCGACGTAGAACTGGCTCCGCGCCACCGAGACCGCACTGAACACAGGGCCCGGGAGCTCGGAGGAGTACAGCAACTGGCCGTTCGATGCGTTGACGACCTGGAAGCTGTTCCCCGCCCCGTAGGCGACCATGCCGTTGACATAGGCAGGGCTCCCGATGATGGCGCCCTCGGTCTGATGGGTCCACAGGATCGCCCCCGTACCCGGGTTCAGGGCACTGATGGACCCGCCCGATCCGTGCCCGTTCAGCTCGAGATTGCCTCCGGCGTAGTACAGCACCCCGTTGGCGAAGTCCCCGGATGCGATGGATCCATCGCCGCACTGCGGGCAATTGCCACCGATCGCGATCGGCTCCTCCCATAGCGGCGGGCTCGTGTCCGGTGCGCCTTGCTCGAGGTCGGACCGCTTCCACGTGTAGAGGATGCCGTTCTTGTTGGCGGCGCTCACGAGCGGAGTGCCGTCGGCGGCGGTGGTGAGCGTGGGGGTCGTTCCCCAGTCCGAGTCGTTCACGGCCGCGGTCAGCGGCAGCTGCCACGAACCCATGTAGGACAGGCTCGTGGCGTTCAGTGCCACGATCGCCTGTGACTGGGTCTGCGTATAGTCATTGAGGGTTCCGGTGGTCACGAAGATCGTGTTGGTGGAGGGGTCAAGCGTCGGCGTGGTCCACACGCCGCCGCCGACCTCGCCGTTGGGGACGAAGTCGTAGTCGTTTACGACTTGGTGCGTGGTGAGGCTGACCTGCATGAGGTGCCCTTGGACGAGGGGGTTGTCACAGTTGCTGGCCACGCCGATATAGGCGAATCCGTTGTAGATCAGGGGGCTCGACCAGTTGTAGTGGGCGCCCTGCTGGGAGTTGTCGCCGGTGTACACGTCCCAGAGAATCGCCCCCGTCGTGGCGTCGAGTGCGTACCAGTACGGTCCCCCGCCGCCCACGTAGACGACTCCGTTCTCGACATCCGCGCTCGAGGTGATGCCCAGATTGACAGGACTGCAACCCGGATCGGTGGTGATTCCGAGATTCGGGCTCTTCCAGATCACAGTTCCAGTCGTTGTGTCGATGGCGTACTCGGAACCGTCCCATGAGCCCACGTACGCTGTGGTGCCCGCCACTTCCACCGACGTCGCCACCGGCCCGCCGGTCTTGACCGCCCAGTTCATCTGCAGACCAGGCACGTTGGCGACCGTCAGGTTGGGATCGGTCGTCGCGCCGGTACGACCAGAATTTTGCAGGTACGAAGGCCAATCGACAAAGGTCACCGCTGCGCCGCCGGGTCTGGAGCTCGAGATCACGAACGACGAGACCAGGATCACGAGCATGCCCACCGCGATGCGATCGGCGAGCCGCCATCTCCGGCGCTCGGGGCCGGTCATGCCGAGCTCTCTTGCATCGACGCGATCGTGGACGCTTCGCCCTTGGATCCGTTGCCGTTCTCGGGGACAGCCCCGACGAAGAGCGTTTCCTCGGTATCTCGGGTCAGGTCCGTTGGCACAGCGACAGACCGTGGTTTGGCGTCGGGTTTGCGCGACGTGCCATCGACTCCGACCAGCCCGTGCTCGGTCAGCTCCCAGAAATGTCGACGGCTGGGACGGATCAACTGGATCAGGCCCTTGTAGGCGGCCACGCTCATGAGCGCCCAATAGGCGGGAACCAACACCATGACCTTGACGGCCGGAAGCAGGCCGCGCTCCATGCACCCCGACATGAGGCAGTAGATCATGAGGACATTTCCCGCCAGCATGGCGGCAACAGCGGGGTAGAAGATGTAGGCGGGAAACAGGACGGCAATGTGAGACGGCCCGTTGACGAGGTACACGACGAACAACGCCCAGAACACCGGATTCACGAGAGTGGTGAAGATCGCACACCCGAGCACCAGCTGGAAGGCGATGAAGTCTCGGGTGCCGAGATCACGCCACAATCGCAACGGAGAGCGCATGTGGACCAACCAGGTCTGCATGTACCCCTTCAACCAACGGCTCCGTTGTCGGAGCCAGCTCCGGAGGTTGCTGTTCGCCTCTTCCTCCGTCACCGACGCCATGCGGCGAACGCGCCACCCACGGCGGGCGATCCGGATCCCGATGTCCGCATCCTCCGCCACGTTGTGCGGGTCCCATCCCCCCAACTGGCGCAAGGCATCGGTGCGGAAATGGTTCGATGTGCCTCCCAGGGGTGTCGGAAGGCCGAAACGGTCGAGACCCCGTAACACGAGGCTGAAGTTGGCTGCGTACTCCGCTGCGAAGTTTCGCGTCAACCAGTTGGTCCACGGGTTCCAGTACTGCAGCTCGCTTTGGACACACACGACCCACCGTGGAGCGTCGGCAAAGGCGGCCACAGCCCTTCGGAGCTGGTCCGGATCCGGGCGGTCCTCGGCGTCGTAGATGACACACAAGTCACCGGTGGCGAGGGCAAGGCCCACGTTGCACGCTCGCGGTTTGGTCTGCGGCCCGTTCGGTGGCACCACAACGGTTTGGAACGGCTCGTCGAGCTCCAGCGCGGCGAGAACATCTCGTGTCTCGCTATCCCCCCGTTCGACCAGGAAGAGGATCTGGAGCAGCTCCTGCGGATACTCGAGGGCCGAGAGCCGGCCGATGAGCTCGGGGAGCACCCTTGCCTCCCGATGCAGCGGGACGAGAATGGTGTAGCGCGGCAAGGCGGCCTCGGCCAGGGCCGCCGCCACCAGGCGGGCCTCGTCCCACCCACCCTTATCCGGAGCGGCGACGACGAGAAGCAACTTGAAGCTGATCACCACGACATACACCACGGTCACGAACAGGACGACCGCCCTACCCCACGAGGCAAAGGACGGACCGAGCCCTGTGGTGCCGTAAACCACCAAGAGCGCGGCCGCGATGGCCGTCCCCACCGCCAGCGAGTACGACTGCCCCCGGCTCAGCAACCGCCGGGCGCTCAGCTCCTCCGGAAGCCCCAATGTGGCGTTCTCCGTCGGCTCGGCGACAGGCACGTGTGCCGGAGGAGCCTCAAGCTCGGTCATTATGCGTTGACCTCCTCGGGCGATGTGATCGCCGAGACGTGGGGACCGGGTGGTGATTGAACTTGAGTGAGTCGCGGGTGCCGGACGCCCATCCGCTTGTAGATCAGGCAATTCGGGTCCGAGTAGACGAGCTTGTAATCGGCACGGAGCACCGGGCTGGCGTGAAGGTGCGCCCAGACGATGTCGCGGTTGCCCGGGCTCTGGCGCATGTAGATCCACCTGATGTGGTGACCGACGGGATCATCCAGCGCGGCATTCCACCTTCGGTAGCTGCCTTCGTAGATGATGGCATCGGTCGGAATGTGCGATTGAAAGGTGACGACGTCGTTGCCGAACGATTCCATGAGCATCAATCCGCCGTCGTAATTCTGCTGGAGCCAGGTGCTCTCCAGCTCGGCGGAAAGGGTCCGAGCAGAGAGCGCCTCCTTCAGGGTCACGATTCCGCCCACACCTCCAGCGGCGGGGACGATCAATGCCGTACCGATTGCCCCGACCACACACGCCTGGACCGCGTCACGAGCGATCCTGGCACCTCGCCGCTGGACCGCGGGCAAAGCGCCCACGAGGTAGCCGCCGAAGAGCGCAACGGGCAGGATCATGATCAATCCGAACCGCACGTTGTACAGGTCTGAGTCGATCTGGGTGACGTGAAGGGGACGTTGGCCGAAGTAGAGCGACGCCACGTAGAAGGGAAGGGGTGCGAGCAGCGCGAGAGGTGCGAGGCTAGGCGAACGAAGACGAGTCCGGATCACATACCAGGCGATGCCCACTGCGCCGAGTCCCAAGGCCACGATGCCGAGGTTGTCCTCCATCGCATACAGGTAGGTCTTGACGGCGACGCCCCAATGCCCGATTGCCTTCTCGCTCGTCGCCACCCACAGGGATGGTTTGGCGAACTGCCCCGTCTGGAAATACAGGGCGTTGTGAAAGATGGCAAGGTTCCAAAGGGCCCACCCGACGATACCCATCAAGGCGATGAATGCCAGGTACACGACGTCGGCCTCGGCGCGGTGCAAGCGCTCCCGGACGGCGCCGGTTGAGACGGCAGCGGGCTTGAGCTTCCACCGCACCGACCGCGCGCCCGTGCCGTTGTGCCCGTTTTCGGTCGGGGCTCCGTTGGAGGAACTTGTGGTCGCCGGTGATCCGTTGTGCGCACCGTTGCCCGTAGCGCCGTTGCCCGCGGAGCCGTTGCCCGCGGAGCCGTTGCCCGTAGCCCCGTTGCCGTTGGCCGTACCGTTCCCGAGCGCCGCGGTCAGTCTGTATTCGCCACCGGACATGTCAAGCGTGAGGAGTTCCGGACCGACGAATGCCGGCCGGTCAGGAGCGCGGCGGTTCCAGGCGACCAACGCCACGACGGGCACCACCGCAAAACACATCCACCAGCCCTCGTAACGCGTGATGCTGGCGAGGAAGAGCGCAAAGGCGGCGGCGGCAAGCTGCCGATAACCGCCCGTTCGGCACCACCGAAGCAGGTGGTAGGTGGCGGCGGCCATGCAGGCGAGCAAGAGTGTCTCGGTCATGGCCGTGCTCTGCAGATAGAGGACATTGGCGTTGGCCGCAAACAGGAGGGCGGCCGAGGTGGCCGCCAGTCGGTTCCCGACTGGCCCGCCGGCCAAGAGGCTCGACCCCTGCCCCGCGTTGGCTGGAGCGGTCATCAACATGGCGGCCTTATAGACGTACCGAGTGGCGAGCACGTAGGCGACCATCGAAACCAAGCTGCCTGAGAATCCCGAGTAGTACCACGAGTCGATCCAGATCGTGGGAAGCATCAACAGGTGAGGAAGGGGAAGCCACACTCCCCCCAGCTGGCCGAGCCCAGGTGTCGACGATTCGATTACCCGTCGGCCTATGAGAAGGTGGGACATCGTGTCGGGATAAGCCACCGTCAGGTGCCGACCGGCAAAGTACGCGTAGGTGGCGACCGATGAGGCCGTGGCAGCGACCGTCAACAATGCGAGGACTCCGTCTCGGGGACGGACCAGCCGCACCCCGAGGCGGCCCAAACGGCCGGAGATAGCCATCCGGCGGGTCAGACCGAGGAGTTCAAGAACCGAACGCCAGATCACCGCCAGCTCTGCTCCCGTCGGCTTGCCATGCTGCCGAGCGAGATGCTTGACCGGCCGCTCGATGACACGCGCTCCGTTTCGTCGAAGCTTGGTAATCAGCTCGGGTGAGATGACTGCCGCGTTTCCCACCAGCCCCAACCCGTTCATCGAACGGCGGTCGACGAGCTTGTACGCACAATCAACATCGCGGCTTCCATGACGAAGAATCAACCGCGTGATGAGCGTCCAGCACCACGAGAACACCTTTCGAGTCCGCGAGTCACATCGTGGATCTCGATAGCCGATCACTGCGTCCGCTCGTTCTTCACGGGCGTCCGCCAGGAACCGGATGAGCCCATCCGATCGGAATTGCCCGTCGGAGTCCGTGAGGAAGAGCCAGGGCTCGCAAGTACGCTCGAGCGCGCTTTGAATCCCGGTCCGGACCGCAGCTCCATATCCTTGGTTCTGGGCGTGGTGGAGGGCCAGGACGCGTCCGTCTGATCTCGCCGCCAGGCTTTCCGCGACTGCGCCCGTCGCGTCAGTGCTTCCGTCATTCACGATGACTACGCGATGAGGCTCGCCCGCAGTCTCCAATGTGGCGAGAAAGTCCTCGACCGTGGCAGCGAGATTCGCCTCCTCGTTGTACGCAGGCATGACCACGGTGACACCGCGATCCGCCGCTACATAGCTGGTCGGTGCCCAGTCCGTTTGGTCGCGACGGGGCGCGCCGTCACCGTTGAGGCCCAACATCAGAGCTCCCGTGACGTGTCGTTGTCGGAATCAGGCACAGACCCCGATGAACGGGTTTCATGGGAGCTTTCACCAGCCCGGTCCGCACCTCGCGGGCCGTGGCGCCGGCGAACCTGTCACGAGCTGTCGCCCACCTCATGTCTTCCCCGCCGACGGGCCCCGCCCGACGAGCATTGGCACGCTCCAAACGCCGGAATGCCGCGTTGAGGGGCCGCGATGAGCTCATGCCCAGAACAGAGTCCCCAGTGCCTGACGTGATGCAAAAGGTCTTCCGTGTCCAGGGATTACGTCTCGTTATCCGGGATTCTTCGCCGGTGCAATTCACGCTTCGTAGCAAGAGAGATGCGGAACGAGAGATAACGAGGCACCCGGCCGCTTCGCCGGGCGCCGGTGGCCCAGGCGGCGAGCACCCCACAGCGAGTGCGGCACCTCAAGAGCCCGCCGAGATGGCGACCTGTTACAACCTCGACGTCCTCGACGAGAAGGAGTGAACCGGAGACCGTGGGGGAGGGTCCGGTGACCTGGCGATCCCTCGCCGGGCCTTCATCGGTCGCACGCCTGGTGGACGGCGATGACGGCGCGAGCTCCTTGAACTGGTGCCGATGAGTTGGCATTGTCTCGGTCGTCTCACCGGAGAGAAGACCGATGCGGTCGCAATGGGGGTGCCATGGACTGGAAGCTGGAACTCGTCGTCGTCCCGGTGACTGATCAGGACCGCGCCAAGGCCTTCTACACCGAGGAAGCCGGATTCGACTTGGTGGTGGACCACCGAGCCGGCGAATTCCGTGTCGTGCAAGTGACACCGCCTGGCTCGGCCTGCTCGATTGCGTTGATGAGGAATTCGGAGGCGGCGGGCTCGGTCCAGGGCCTCCATCTCGTCGTCCCCGACATCGACGCCGCCCGCGCCACCCTGGTCGAACGGGGGGTTGCGGTCAGCGACCTGTTCCACTTCGAAGACGGCAACCAGGTCCCCGGGGCCGATCCGCAGCGCGGCGACTACAACACGTTCTGCTCCTTCGCCGACCCCGACGGCACCGGCTGGATGGTCCAGGAGGTCGGGCGGGTCAAATCGGCGCACCGATGAATTCACCTCGAGCGAACTGGCCTCGAGGCCGGCCCGACCCGGGCGGCTATGCCGTCTGACCTGGGCCACTGCGCCCAAGGGGCGAGCCTTCGACCCTCCCCACTCCGACCTTCCGACCGCACATCATGAGCACCAGGTCTTCGGCTGCGCCACGCAGGGCGGGGCCCGAGCCATACGACCAGTCGAGGTCGCGGGCATGGAGGCTGCGGCCCTGAATGTCGATACCGAAGTGGGCGTGGCCTCCACCCTGGGTGAGGTCGTCGAGAACGACTCGCATCGTCCCGTCCGTGGAGCAGCGCGGGACCCCCAGCGGCACAGTGACGTCGAGGCCGTGGATGGCTACATGGTTGAGGGCGCCGTGGTAGCCGCCGCCCGGCGGCATCCAGTGGTGCATCGTGTCGGCCCTCAGGTTGGCGACAAGCTCGGCCACGGGCAGCTCGGCGTCCCGGTGGGCGATCTCGTTGGACAGACGGGTGAAGTCGAAGTCGCAGCGCTTGAGCTCAGCCATGAACCGCTCTTCGGAGTAGCGCGTTGCCATGGTCAAATGCGCGATCACCTCACGCACCCGCCAACCCTCACACAGCGACGGGCTCTCCCATTCCGATTCGGAGGCAGATGCGAGCCGGTCGGCGAGGGCCAGGAATTCGGCGGCTACCACGGGCTGCAGGTCGGCGTCATCTGTCATGGGTCAACTCCGGTTCGCTCCTAGGCTCCATGGTCGTCGAAGGATCAGACGAGCGTGCTACGCCAGATTCATGGGTGGAGGCCGCGAATGGCACGAGGCTCGGGCGCCCTGCCCCGGCCGCGACGGGTGGTTCCTACCGTTGCCGCCGCTCCTTCGTTGAACAGCTACGGATTCGCGATGGTACGGATCAAAGCCCCGGAGTCGGTGTCCATCTCGGTGAGGGAATTGCCGCCCTCGTTGACAACCCAGAGGTTCGTCCCGGCCACTACCAACGCCTGCGGATCGTTGAAGAGGTACGGCCCGTTTGTGTTGCACATCATCCAAGTGACGGTTGCCGGCGACGGGGTGATCTGACTCACCATGGGAGATGCGCCCGGAGGGCTGACGGTGAACACGTAGCCGTCACCGTAGGCAATCGGCCCGACCATGGGCAGGTTCCCACTCATGAGGACGTTCAACTCATCCAGCGTGGCCGGGGAGAATTCGGTCACCGACTCGTCAGCTTGGTTGGTCACCCACACGTTGGTACCGTCGAACGCGACGCCGATCGGCGTGTTGAACTCGAACGGCGAGCCCGACAGGGATGCAATGAACGCCCGGTTTGCGGCATTGAGCACCGTCACGGTGTTGTCCGCACTGTTGGCCACGAAGACCTTCCCGTCGGCGACGGCGAAGCCGGTCGGGTCGTCAAACCCGAACACCGGGCCAGAAGCAGTTCCGATCAAGCCGCCTGATGCGACCGCGACCTCCGTGATCGATCCAGCGCCATTGAGGACGAAGAGATCTTGACCGGACGACGCCAGGGCGATGGGGTCACCAAAACCGTAGCTTGCACCTCGGATGGTGCGGATGTGCCTGCGACCCGAAGCCCTGAACTCAGTCACCGAATTGTTGGCGCGGTTGGCGACGAAAAGGTCATTGCCAACCGCCACGATGGCCGCCGGCGAGTCGAAACCAAAGCGCTTCCCGGAGATCGTGGCCACGTATGTCCCGTCGGAGGCCTTGATCTCGGTGACCGAGTTGTTGGCACCGTTGGTGACGAAAAGATCGGCGCCGACTAGGGCCACAGACGTGGGAGCGTCGAAGTCGTAGGTGTGGATTCGGACCTTGTGGGAATTGGTGGAGACCCCCCAGGCTGCAGCCGGCCCGCCGGCTATCACGGCCATGGCCGTTACCAGAGTGCCGACGAGTGATACCGCGAGAAGGTGGTGCGAACGCCGGAGCGAGCTACCGGTGGTATTCATCTGTGACTCCCCGCTCTTTGTCACCCACCCAGGTGGGCTCCCCCCGGGTGGCCCCCAACGAAGCCACCGGTACGGTAGCACCTGGTCCCCGAGACGGGCCCCCTGACTCGTCGCAAGGAACTCCCGGCTGTCACGTTCTTTTGGAAGGTCCGGGTCCTGCCGATCGCTCGGAACCCGATCCGCATATAGAGGTTCTTCGGCCAGTCATCGTCGTCGGCGATGATGAAGGGCAAGTCGTGACCCGCCGATCTCGCCAGTGCCGTGGCGTGTGTGTGACAAGTGTGCGAGCGTTGCCACGACCGCGTGCCTCGGGCACCGTGAAGACGTCCTCAACCCACGCCGGGGTGTCTTCCGTGCGCAGTTGGTGACGGCCGTCGGAGCACCCGCTTCGTCGACGACGCCAAATCGTCGTTCGTTCCACAACAGGCCCTGACGCTTGCTGTACTCGGCCAGTTGATTTACACCATCATCCGCGATGTCGGGGTGGTCCTCGATGATCCAGCGCCTCATGAGCCGGCCGCCCCTCGTGAACGCGGCCGTGCGACAGGTCGAGTCATCGAGTCATGGTTAGCCGGAAGTGGCGATTGCGTCGGTCACCTCGTGGAGCAACGGACGACCGTCGAGATAACGATCCAGGTTCTCCTTGAAGAGCTCGGCCTGTCGAGCGAGCCGACCCACGCCGCCCGCTGCGTTGTGTGGAGTGACGCGGATCGAAGGATGCGCCCAGAACGGGTGGTCCTCGGGAAGCGGCTCGGTCAGGAAGACGTCCAAGATGGCAGCCGACAGGTGTCCTGAGTCGAGGCTTTGGATCAAAGCTTCATCGTCGACCAACGCCCCTCGGGCCACATTGACGAGCAGGCTCCCAGGCTTCATCCGGGCGAGGAAGTCGGCGTCCACGAGGTTGACCGTCTCGGGCGTGGCCGGAGCGGATAGGACGATCACGTCTGCGAGTCCGATCACCTGGTCGAGCTGGTCAGGCGTGACGGTCCGCTCGGTCGGATCGGTTGACGACGGGTGCCGTCGGCACCCGATTACCTGTGCCCCGAAGGCTCGGGCCCGACGAGCGACTTCAGTCCCGATCCCGCCCATCCCGATGATCACCCATGTCGATCCCGAGACCTCGCGCCAGTCGTGGATCCTCCAGCGCCTCCCCAGCGCCTGGTCTCGCCACTGCGCGGCGTGCTGGAACTCGTCGAGGACTGAGCGCATCACGAACTCGGCGATGGGCAGACTGTTGACGTGAGCGTTGGTGATCCGAACCCCGTTGGCCACCATCGCTGCGAATACCGGATCTTCGTAGCCGGCCGCCGGGGACTGGAACCAGCGGAGTTCGCGACTCTCGAGCATGAATGCGAAGAAGGCGACGAGCGGAGCTCCCTCTCTGAATAGATCCGAGGTGCCCCAAGCGATGTCCGGATGCGCGTCCTCCTGGGCGATCGGCGTGCCCCGTCCGTCGAGCAGGCTCCCATCCTCGTCCATCAGCAGCCAGTCGACCTCTGGTCGATCGAGCTGCACATTGAAGGATTGGTGCGCCACAGCGGTGAGGAATACGAGCACCGGCCCAAGCTAATGGCCGACGCCTAATGGCAAGCGGTGGCGCCCCGTCGGCACCGCGGTGAACAGAACGTGGTCCCGTACGTATACGAGGAGGGCCGAACACTTTAGGAGGTAACCATGGCCGGAGTCTCTACCCCCTATCGCTTGGCGACTCGGGTGCTTGCGGCAGCCTGCGCCGGCGCGTTGGCGATGGCCTGTGGCTCTTCGACTCCGGCACGAGGGTCAATTCGCCACACCTCGTCTTCCACCTCCTCTGCCGGTGCTGGCTCTACATCGACCGCTCTTGTAACAACTCCCTCAACGACATCCCCTGCAACCCGGGCTGCAACGGGGACTTCGGTTCCAAGTACCTCGTCCGCGGGCAGCTCGGCTTCGAGGACTTCGGCAACGAACCGTCCGAGCGCCCCCGTGGGCACGACGGCGCCAAAGACCTCAACCCCGACGGCTCCCCCGCCCACCACGATGGCGCCCGCGATCACGACGACGGCCCCCCCGACCGGCACCGTGGTCTCCTCGCTCACTACCTCCAGCTACGGGACCATCGTGACCGACGGTGCGGGGAGGACGCTCTATCTCTATACGCCGGACGATGGGAAGAGCTCGCCTCAGTGCACGAGCGCGGGCGGGTGCGCAGCCACATGGCCCCCGCTGCACGCGAACGGGATGCCGCAAGCCGAGGGCGGGGCCCAACAAGGGCTGCTCGGTACCGAGGGCGGCCAGGTGACCTATAACGGGCATCCCCTCTACGACTTCTCGGGAGACTCGGGGCCGGGTCAGACCAACGGCGAGGGGGCGGGCGGGATCTGGTACGTCATCAGCACCGCAGGGACCCCGGTCCTCTGAACGACAGCGCCCACAGGTCGCAATCCGCCCGGCTGACTGGAGCTGGATCCGCGAAAGTCCAGGTCTGTCGGTAAGAAAGAGAATCCCTTCAGTTTGGTGGGTGTCTGAGCCGATACGCCGGGGGGCTTCTCGGCTCGGAAGACGCGACCCGCCCCGTTGTCGCCAGTGGGCTAATGGCAGGGGCGGCCCGTGCCGATGTTCTTACGATGTCGCGGCGCCGTCAGACGGACACGTCCCCAACCGATACGCCAGGTATAGACGACACTTTCTTCGCGAGCGCGGCCCCGATCGAGAACGACACGTTCTTCGTGACCGAGGCATCCGAGGCGAAAGGCAAGTCCAAGAGCTTCAGCAGGTTCCGGGGCCAGTCCAAGACCACCGAGACCCCGGAAGCCACCAGCGCGCCTCAGGTGACCGAGCACCCGGGCCCGATCGACCCGCCCGGGGCAATCGACACCACCACGACCGCGTTCGAACCCCCGTCCTTCCTGACCGCCGCCGAAGTGATCGATTCCGCCGAGGCGCCGGAGACAAAGGACAAGCCCAAGAGCTTCAGCAGGTTCCGGGGCCGGTCCAAGGCCACCGAGA
>Ga0116215_1000100_pt1 | contig 66332 bp, 54 predicted proteins | sample Sb_taG_7_FD_89698 | JGI IMG/M metagenome (GOLD analysis project Ga0116215, IMG submission 89698) | Peat soil microbial communities from Weissenstadt, Germany - Sb_50d_2_FS metaG | ecosystem: Environmental > Terrestrial > Soil > Wetlands > Peat | place: Germany: Weissenstadt | collected 2010-09-21
GCGGAAGGTCTGCTTAGGGTGCGCAGAGAGGATCCGCGCGACGACCTCATCTCTATGTTGATAAAGACGGAAGAGGCCGGCGAGCGGCTGTCGGACGTGGAGTGCATCAACCTCGTGTTCAACGTGCTGGCGGGCGGCGTGGACACGACGCAGAGCCAGCTCGCACACGCGGTGCGGCTGCTGGCGGAGCACCGCGAGCAATGGGAGCTGCTGGTGGAGGACCCGAAGCTGGCGCAGGACGCCGCGGACGAGGCGTTGCGGTTCGAGCCGATCACGCCGTTCACCGCGCGGATCACCACCGAGGAGCTGGTCTTCCGCGACGTGACCTTCCCGCGGGACACGGTCGTGATGGTGTGCGCGTTCACCGGCAACCGCGACCTCGCGCAGGAGGAGCGCGGCCAGCATGGACCGGACAGCTTCGACATCACCGCCGACCGCGGACGCGCGCGGGCGCTCACGTTCGGCGCGGGCGTGCACTACTGCGTCGGCGCCAACCTTGCGCGCTTGGAGCTGCGCGAAGCGCTGTCGTTTCTCGCGGAGCGCGTGCGCGACCTGGAGTTGGACGGCGAGCCGGCGTTCGAGGGCATCACCGGCATCTACGGCCTGGCCGAGCTGCCGCTGAGATTCACGCTCGCGTGACGCCAGCCAGCCCGCTTGGTGGAACAATTTGGGAGGGGGGCGATCACCGGTCTTCAAGCGACTACAGGTTGGGATGGTGGCATTCGAACGGATCTCGAAGCGCGCACGGCGGTCAGCGTCGCCGTTGGCGGCGGCTGGCGCGGTCGCGCTGGTGCTGGCGGTGTGGGCCGCCAGCGCGGTCGCGGGCGAGTACCACGTGGACACGTGCCGAACGCCTTCGGGCGAAGTCGCTCCCGCGGATGGGTGGAGCGGGTCCGAGACCGGTACGTCGTCGGTCGCCGAAGACACGTGCGCGCGACCGGGAGGGGCGCTGGTCGCGGGGCTGCGGGATAAAGCGAGACCCGTCACAGGAGCATTCGCGATGTGGACATTGAATACACCCCCGAGCACTATGCTCGTGGCGGGAACCATGTGGCGCGCGGGAGATGCTGAGGGTGGTCTCGAAGGCCCTGCCGCTTATCAGTTCTGGTTTGCTGGGCCGACTGAAACGCAGCTTTTCGGGCAATGCTCATACATGGCCGGCTGTCAAACGGAAAAGGGCACTATCGGTCAACCTTTTTCGGCGGCGAACCGACTGGGAGTGCCGAGCGCCAACCTGGGGCCGCATCTCTTTATGCGCGCCTCTTGTGGTGGGATATCCGGTTATAGCTGCCCAGAAGGCACCGGCGACCCCAACGGCTACGCCGCGGTCGTGTACCTCTACGCGGCGGACCTGATTCTCGAACAGACGACTGGTCCGACGGCGTCGAACGTGAGCGGCGAACTGGCGAGCGCGCCGACGGTGAGCGGCACGAGCGACATCGTGTTCGGCGCGAGCGACCCCGGATCGGGGGTGTACGAGGCGGTGTTCAGCGTGGACGGCCAGGCGGTGCAGCGCACGGTCATCGACGAAAACGGCGGGCACTGCAGAGACGTGGGCGAGACGACGGACGGGCTGCCGGCGTTCCTGTACGTGCAGCCATGTCCGGCGGCGGTGAGCGCGGACGTGGGCTTCGACACCACGCGCGTCGCCAACGGCACGCATCATCTCGTCGTGACGGTGATCGACGCGGCTGGCAACGCGGCGACGGTGCTCGACAGAAACGTCAGCGTCGACAACGCAAACCCACCGGGCGGCGCAAATGGAAATGGGTCAGCGCCGGGGGGTCCTAATGGGACGAACGCCTCGGTACAGGCGACTCTGAGCGTCGACTGGAGGGGCACCAAGAGCGTGCGCCTGACGAGCACGTACGGCCACGCGCAGGCTGTCGTCGGACGGCTGACGACCGCGAGCGGGACGCCGATCGGTGCGGCGCAGATCAGCGTCGTGGCGACACCGGATTACACGGGGGCGAAAGCAGCGGCAATGGCGAACGCGCTCACGGATCCAGGGGGACGTTTCACGCTGCGACTGCCGGCGGGCGTCTCCTCGCGCACGCTGCGTTTCGCCTACAGCGACCGTCTGAACGCGGCGCCGGTGACGACGAGAACGCTCACGCTCAACGTGCGTGCCGGCGTCGCGCTGAACATCGCTCCGCGCACGGCCAGCATCGGACGCAGCATCCGCTTCTCCGGGCGCCTGCGGGGCGGCCCGATCCCGAGCGGCGGCAAGTCGTTGGTGCTCGAGGCGCGCTCGCCCGGCGGCGCGTGGCTCGAGTTCGACGTCATCCGCAGCGACGCCCGTGGCCGCTACCACGCGAACTACCGCTTCAAGTTTCCCGGACCCGCGCGGTATCAGTTCCGCGTGCTGTGCGAAGCCGAGGCCGACTACCCGTTCGCGACTGGCGGGTCGAACGTCGTGGATGTGTTCGAGCGCTGACGCGGCCCCGCGAAAGCGGGACTGACTAGGCCGCGAAAACGGGGGCAGAAAGCCCGCAGAGACAGCAGTCAGCGCGAGCCGGCGCGCCCCCGCCGCTCCGCGGCAAGCACATCGGCATAGATCTGCTCCATCCGCGCCGCGTAGGCATCGAGCGAGTACTCCTCGCGCAGCCACGCGCGCGTGGACTCGAGTCCCTGACGCCCCTCGCCCGCGCGCCAGCGCCGGATCGCGTCCGCCGTCGCGCGCGGATCCTGCGCCGGGACCACCTGCACGCCCGGGCGCCCGGCGAGCAGGTCGTACACGCCCGCGCCCGGCGTGAGGATCACCGGCGTTCCCGACGCGATCGCCTCCAACGGCGCGAGGCCCCACGCATAGCGCTGGCTGAGGATCACGAACACGTCGGCGGCGGCGTAGGTGTCCTTCAGCTCGGCGTCGGACAGCGATCGACGCGGCAGCGCGACCCGGGCAGCGAGGTCGCGAGCGGCAATCTGCGCGGCCAGCCGATCCGCGTAGGCGGGGTCTTCGTGGTCCGAGCCGGCGATCAGCGCATGGAGGAGGGGATCGTCGGCGAGCAGCGACATGGCTTCTAGGAGATCCTCAAAGCGCCGGTGCTCGACGAGGGTGCCCAAGCCGACGACCAGGAAGACGTCGTCCGGGACGCCGAGCCTCGCGCGCGCCGCCGCCCGGTCTGGCGGGTCGAAGAAGTGCTGCGGCGGTCCGACGGGCACGACGAGCGCCTGCCTGCGGAAGCTGCGACGGACCATCTCGACCTGCTGCGCGCTCAGCACCACGATCGCGCCGGCGCGGCGGGCGTCGAGCAGGTCGGGCCACGTCAGGAGGGCCTGCAGCGCGCGCCGCAGCGGCGGGCGGTCGCCGACGATCGTCTGCTGCGGCACGATTGCGCGCTCCCAGAGCGATTCGTTGTTGCGAGTCCACACGAGCGGGATCGACAGGCGCCCGGCGGCGATGCGCGCGGGTCGGAGCCCCAGCCAGTCGTGAGCGTTGACCACGTCTGCGTCGGGCGGCACGAGACGGGCGACCTTCGGCATGTCCAGCCAGAAGCGACGGGCCAGCTCCCCGTTGCCGGCGGGCAGCTCGAAGGCGCCGCGCCTGACCGATCGGATCTCGAGCTGATCGGCAGCGTAGGAGAACTCGCTGCCGGGAAGGAAGTCGTAACACGCGACGGTGACACGATGGCCGCGTCTGACCAGCCTGGTCCCGAGCTCGAGCATCAGCCTCACACCGCCACCGCCGCCCGCCTTTCCGCCGACGTGATGGTTGACGAGCGCGATGTGCATTTGGAAGAGCCGGCGGACCCCTCGTGGCCCGGAAGCGATTATCGCGCGGCAGCGGAACGGGAACTTAATATCCTCTGCCCGCATGCTATCCAGGCTCCGGCCGACCGCGATGCGCGCTTGGCCGATGCGCCAGGGAAAGGAGACCGCTGCCGACCAGGCGCTCGCCATTCTCGATGCTGAAGAGCCTGAGCGCGCCCGGATGCGGATCCTCGTCCTCAACCCCTCCTATCCGCCCGTAGCCTGTGGGGTCGGTGCCTACACGCAAGGTCTCGCGGAGGCGCTCGTTCGTGCCGGCCACGATGTCACGGTCATCACCTGCGCGGCGTCAACGACCATGGTGGACGGTCCCCCGCGCGTGCTGCCGCTCTTGCGCCAGTGGGGTCTCATCGCTTTCCTGCAGGCGTGGCCGCATTTTCCCAGGCCACGTCCCGATCTCGTCGTGTCGAATTATCCCGCGGCATGCGACGGCAGCCACTCGGCGCTGTACCTGATTCCGGGACTGGCGAAGTTACTGCTCGGGCGGCCGCGGACGATCTTCATCGTGCACGAGTTCGTCCGCTCTGGCGAGATCGAGCAGCGCCTGCTGAGACTGCCGCTGTGGGCAGCGAACCGTATCGTGGCGGTGACCGAGGCGGAGCGCGATGCGATCGTCACACGCTATCCGTCGGTCGCCGCGCGAACGGTCGTGCGGCACAACCCCCCGACCATCCCTGTCGCTGCCGTCGATCCGGAGGCAGACACTCGCATGCGCGCGGCGCTTGCGTCGCATGAGCGTCCTGTGATCGGCTTCATCGGTCTCCTGTGGGGTGCTCCGAAGGGATTCGAGGATCTGCTCGAGGCGCTTGCGCGGACCGACGCCCTCCTCGTGGCGACGGGCTCGCTCGATCCGGCCAACGCCTACCATGCGCAGATCGCCGCCCTGATCGAGCAGCTGAGGCTCGGCGAGCGCGTACGCTGGCTGGGCTTCGTCAGCGACGAGGAAGCCGGCCGGCTGCTGCGCGCGGTCGATGCGGTCGTGCTCCCCTACCGCGGCGGCGCCGAGAGCGGCTACACGAGCCTGCTGGCAGCGCTCGTCAACGGCGCGGCCGTGATCACGACGCGCGGTCCGCACAACCCGCCCTGGCTGCGAGACGGCGGGACAGCGCTGCTCGTCGACCGGGAAGATCCCGCCGCGCTGGCGAGGGCTATAACCCACATGTTGACTGACGAGCGCCTTGCCGCCCAGGTGCGTACGGGAGCGCGCGAGCTCTCCTTTGGCTGGGACGAGCTCGTCGAAGCTGTGACCGCGAAGGGGAGCCCTCCGCCCTTCAGGAAGACTCCACGGGCACCATCAGGTAGTTGATCGTCACCGAGTCTGATCGGCCATCCTTCACGCGTCGCTCGATGTCGGCGAGACTGATCACGGTTCGATCCCTATTTGCGGCCCTGGCCTGGTATCCGGCATCGAAGAAGATCGCGAACGTGTCGCGGTAGTGGGCGTTCGAGCCTCCGGGGTGATAGTCAGAGAGGCAGATCTCGACCATCCATGTGGGTTTCGGCTGCATCGCCAGGACCTCGCCGCACCCCAGCAGCACCTGGTACTCGAAGCCCTCGACATCCAGCTTGATGAACATCTTCCGGCCTTGGAATCGGGAGCCGAGCAGGATGTCGAGCGTGCTGACCGGGATCGTCTTCTTGAACCCTTTCGGCTGGGCAGCCCACCCGGGGACTAGCGATGCACCGGTGCTGGAGACTCCGTACAGGGTCTCGATGCCGGCCTGCCCGGAGAGCCCGAGCGGGAAGACCTCGACGTCGGTCCAACCATTCGCCAAGAGGTTGGCATACACGTAGCGCAGGTTTTGTTGCTGCGGCTCGATAACGACAGCGTGCTTGCCCAGAAAGCGGGCGAGACAGGAATAGAAGCCGATATTGGCTCCGATGTCGACGAAGACATCGGAGTCCTCGAGGTACTCGGCGGTGAGGGCAACCTCGTCCGGCTCGAACGTTCCGTCCTGCATCAGGCGATGATGCATCGAGTTCCCGGCGATCATCGAGAACCCATAGGGCGTCATCCGCTCGGCGTGGCGGACCGTGGGGGAGTAGGCGTAGTAGAGGTCGCGACCGTTGTTGCGAAGTTGGATGAGCTTCGCAGCGGCGCTTCCGGCAGCTGTGATTGCGGAGCGAATCATCGTATGGCGACGGCCCGCAGGGCAGCCATCTAGTCCTCGCCGCGAATGAAAGCTCCGTAGAGGAACGTGTAGTCCTTGCCGGCGAAGTGGATCGGCGGGCTGCTGGTATCCCGGATAGCGCTACCCGGATCTGATGCCGGATAGAGCTTGTAATCTCGTGCCACTGCAGCCAGCGCCTCGATCTCCGCCAGGTCGAAGATGCGCCAGTCGCGGTCGAACATGCGCTCCGTGGTGATGATCTTCTGCGGCCAATAGTCGGTCGTGAAGACGAACACACCCCCCGGGCGCAACAGGCGACTGACCTCGCGACACAGCTCATCGTCCGGCACTCCGTGCTCGATCACGCTGATGGCGCTGATGCCCGCGAAGTAGCCGTCGGGCCAAGGCGTGGAAAGCAGGTCGCCGACGGTGTAGTTGATCACGTCGGCGTCGGGCATCCGGAGTACGGCCGGATTGAGGTCGATTCCAAACAGGTTGCTATAGCCGAGCCGCTTGAGAGCCGGCAGCATGTCGCAAGCAAAGCAACCGACGTCGAGAATCGCCTCGGTTGGGTCGAGCCGCGTGACGAAAGCGTCCAGGGACCGCTGCACGTCCCATGTCTTGAGCACGAGCGCGGGATCGGGGCGGCGCAGGAGGCGCCGGACCATGCGGCGCCCGACGCCCACGTCGGGCGCCGGGTCCACGAGACCTCGCTGCTGCAGCTCGCTGGTGGCAGCCGCGATCTGGCTTTGGTCGAGGACGACGGCGAACTCGAGCGAGGAAGACTGGTCGGAGATCTCTCTTGTGCGAGCGTCGGTCAACGTGGCGTAGCGTATCCGGGATCCCGCGGCCGCGGCCGCGACCCGCCCCGCAACGACGGGCTCAGCCGGCCCGCCCGTGACCTCTGGAGCATGTCCACACGGCGCGCGGCTTCCCGCAGGATCCGGGCTAGCATCAGGTCCGATGTCGTCCGCTGCCCCCGTCACGCCGGTCGGTGCGGACTCCGCCGGTGACGTGCTCGACACCTCACGCGCGGGCGGTCTCGCCCTCAGAGGCAGCGTCCTGCGACTTGGCGGCTACGGCGGCGGCATGCTGCTGGCGCTCGTCTCGGCGCCGCTGCTGATCCGACACCTGCACCAGGCTGACTTCGGTCATTACGTCACCGCGTTGTCGATCGCCACGATCGCCACTGGTCTTACCGAGGGTGGCGTCAGCATGATCGCGCTGCGTGAGTTCGCCTCGCGCACGGGCGACGAGCGGAACTCGGCGATGAGAGGCATCCTTGGCATCCGCCTGCTGCTGAGCGTGCTCGGCGTGATCGCGGCGACCGTCTTCGCCGCTGCCGCCGGCTACAGCCGCACGATCGTCCTCGGCACGGCGATCGCCGGGGTCGGTCTGACGATCCAGGTGCTGCAGACGCTGTTGTCGGTGCCGCTGCAAGGCACGATGCGGTTTGGCTGGGTCGCCGCCACCGACCTGCTGCGCAACGGTGTCTCGACGCTGTTGATCGTCGCCCTCGTGCTCGCCGGCGCAGGCATCATTCCTTTGCTCGCGGTGATCGCGCCGGCGTGCCTCGCCGCGTTGGCGCTCACCGCCAGGCTGGTCCGCGGCTCGATGCCGTTGCGTCCGTCGCTTCACTTCGCCCGCTATGCGCCGCTGTTCCGCGAAACATTTCCCTTTGCGGTGGCAATCGCGCTCAGCAGCGTCTACTACAGGGTGACGGTCATCGTGATGTCACTCGAGGCGAGCGCGCTGCAGACCGGGTACTTCTCGACATCGTTCCGGATCGTCGAAATCCTCATCAGCCTGCCGGTGCTGGTGATCGGCGCCGCCTACCCGATCGTGACCCGTGCGGCGCGCGACGACCCTGATCGATTCGCCCACGCGATCCGTCGCATGTTCGAGCTGTCGGTGCTGGTCGGGATCTGGGTGGCTCTTGCGCTGGAGCTTGGCGCTGGCTTCCCCATCGATGTGCTTGGCGGGCACGCCGCCGTCCCTGCCGCACCAGTGCTCCGCATTCAGGGTCTCGCCGTCATGGCCACGTTCGTGGCGGTTGCCTGCTCGTTCCCGCTCCTGTCGCTGAGGCGCTACACGGCTCTGCTGCTCGCGAATGCGCTTGGTTTGGTGGTCACGCTCGCAGTCTCGCTGTCGCTCGTCCCGGTGCTCCAGGCACGTGGCGCCGCGATCGCCACGGTGGCTGCCGAGGTGACGCTCGCATGCGTTGCCGTTGTCGTCCTAGTGCGCGCGCGACCGGAGGTGCGCCTGCCCTGGGGCGTCATTCCCCTAGCGCTTGTGGCCGGGGGGGCGGGGATCGGAGTGGGCGACCTCGCGGGCGTGCACCCGGTGCTTGAAGTGTTCGTCGGCACCTGCGTGTACGCGATCGTGCTGGCGGCACTCGGTCGCTTTCCGCCGGAGATCGGCCACGCTATTCGGGCGCGGCACATCGCCGACGGAGTCGGCTAGGCTCGTCGCCCGGCTCAGGATGCTCCGACGAGGCGGACCTCGGGCAGCGGCACGATGAACTTCCCTCCGCGCCCGAGGAACTCCTGCTCTCGCTCGAGGAACTCAGCGAGGAAGTGCCAGGGCAGGGCGAGGTAGTAGTCCGGGTTCTTAGCCCGTGAGTCCTCCTCGCTGATGATCGGGATCTTCGTGCCGATCGTCTCCGAGCCCCACTTGTCTGGATTGCGATCGGCAGCCGCCTCGATGCAGCTGCTGTCGAGACCCGCGTACTGGAGAATCGTGTTGCCCTTCGTCGAAGCGCCGTAGACGTGGATCCTCTTGCCTTCGTCGCGGAGCTTCTTGCACAAGGTGACGAGATCGTCGCGGACTCGTTCCGCTCCCAGCCGGAATGCCTCATAGGGCTCCGGTGCGTCGAGCGCCAGCTCGAACTCCTTCACCCGCAGTGCCGACACCGCCTCGAGCTGCGCGGGCGTGCGCGTGTGCTGTCCGGCATGCCCGATGAACAGTCGGATCGAACCGCCGTTGATGTCGTTGAGCTCGGCGGAGATGACCTCCAGGCCCTCTTCGCCGATGAGCCGCTCGATCACCGCAAGCGAGTAGTACTCGAGATGCTCATGGACGATCGCGTCGAAGGCGTTGGCTTCCAGCATCATCGGCAGATAGTGCAGCTCGATCACCCAGACGCCGCGCTCGGCGAGCGCCTCGGCGACGTCGGCAACGAAGGTACGGGGGTGCTCGAGGTCGTAGAACATCGCGATGCTCGTGATCGCCTTGGCCTTCTGATCGGGGCGGCGGCGCTGCAGCGCCTGCACCGAGTAGAAGTCGTTGACGACGTCGTAGCCCTTTGCGATCGCGTAGCGCGCGACGTCCGATGGGTCGAAGCCGAGGTAGCGCAGACCCTCGGTCTGATAGCCGTCCAGCAGGGTGCCGTCGTTGCAGCCGATGTCGACGACGAGGTCACCGGACTCCAGCGAGACGATCGCTTCGACCCCGCGAGCTATGCCATGGAGATTCTCGGTCATCGTGCGGTTGACGCCGCTGCGATACCAGTAGGAGCTGTAGAGGATCGAACCGGGGACAGTGTGCTTGGTCTGGATCAGGCCGCATGCGTCCTGCTCGCGCGCCATGTCGCAGCGCACCAGCTCGAGTGGGACCGCCCGCTCGACCGGCTGGTCGCCGCCGGGGTCCGCAAACGCCCCCGCGATGCGCTGCTCGCCGAGCGACAACACCGGCGCGAGATGCGGGCAGCCGCAGATGCGGCACGTGGTGCGCGTGATCAGGCTGGTGCGTGGTACTGGTTTGCGATTGGTCATGAGCTCCTCCGCCGCAATGCGATCAGGTGCGGCACTATGCCACAGCCGCTCGGACGACCGGTAAGGAAGGCTGCACGCGGCGGCTGCGCATCAGCTCAGCGCCCCGCGTATATGCCCCCTCGCAGCGCGAACGAGCGGCGCATGCCGATCTGCGCGTCGAGCGCCTCCTCCGCGGCCTTTACGCGCGGCAGATCACGTGCCGAGCGCCAGCCGTCGAGCCGCCCGCACAGCGCCGCCAGATCGTGGGAGAGGGTCGCATCGCCGAGGACCACCGCCGTCTCCGTCGCCAGCGCGCGCAGCGCGCGGCGGCCGCGCAGCACGCCGTAGCGTCGCAGCAGATAGCCTCGCGCGAAACCCGCGTGGCGTCGCTGCCACGCGCTGCGATGCCCGTGGGTGGCCGACCCGATGTGCACGCCGACGGCGTCGGGAGCGACCGCCGCCGCCCAGCCCGCCCCGCGCAGGCGCAGCGCGAGATCGAGGTCCTCCGAGTAGGCGAAGATCGCCTCGTCGAGCCCCCCCACCTGGTGCCACGCGGCGCGCCTGTAGGCAGCGGCCGCACCGGCCGGCCCGGCCAGCGCAGGACGCCGATCGCCGGCGTGCGCGACCGGAAGGCCCGCCAGCCGCGGATAACCTGCAAGCGTCGGATCCACGCACAATCCAACGCTGTCGATCAGCCGTTCGTCGGGCCGCACGAGCAGGCACGCAACCGAGCCAGCGCCCGGTTGCGCTTCCAGCGGCGACACCAGGCGCTCGAGCCAATCGGGACGACAGTAGACATCGTTGTTGAGCAGCACCACAACCTCACCTTCGCCCACCCGCACGCCACGATTGCAGGCCGCGGCAAAGCCCAGCCTGTGCTCAGAACGGATCAGTCGCACTGCCGGCCACTCGCGACTCACGCGCGTGGCGGTCTCCTCGTCGGCTCCGTTGTCTGAGACGATCACCGTGTGCCGGCGGGTCTGACGGGCGAGGTGCGCGAGGCAGCTCTCCGTCAGCTCGTAGTGCCCCGAGGTCGGAATCACGATGTCGATTGCGAGGGGCAGGGCGGCCCATGGTAGCGCCGGCCCGCGGATAACCTTGCACGCTCGTGGCTGTCGCCAGCGGACTCACTCTCGGTCTGAATCCGACCGTCCTGGTCGGCGCGATGCGATGCACGTCGGCCTGAACCTCATATTCCTCGTCCCCGGCGAGACGGGCGGCATGGAGGTGGCGGCGCGCGAGCTGATCCCCGCGCTGGTCGCGCAGGCGCCGCCGGGGATGCGCTTCACCGCGTTCGTCAATCGCGAGGCCGCGTCCTCGCGCGACGGTCCGTGGGGCGAGCTGCTGCCGGCGGTGACCGTGCCCGTGCACGCGCGCAACCGCGCACAGTGGGTCCTCGGCGAGCAAACACTGCTGCCTGCGCTGTGCTCCCGCGCGGGCGTGAACCTCGTGCACAGCCTCGCCTCGACGGCGCCGCTGTGGGGTCGCTTTCGCCGCGTGGTGACCGTGCACGACCTGATCTACGCCCGCTACCCGGACGCGCACGCGGGCATCCGCGACCAGGGCATGCGCGTGCTCGTGCCGGCGGCCGTGCGCCGCTCGCACCGTGTGATCAGCGACTCGCGCAGCACGCGCGACGATCTGATCGCGCTGCTGGGCATACGGCCCGAGCGCATCGACGTCGTTCCGCTCGGACTGGGCACCGTTAGGCGCGAGCAGCCGCTCGCGGAGGCCGACACGCGTGCGCGCTTCGGGCTCGGCAACCGGCGCGTGCTGCTCAGCCTGTCGGCGAAGCGCCCGCACAAGAACCTCGTCACCCTGATCGACGCGCTCGCGAGCATCCCCGCCGAGCGTCGGCCGATGCTCGTGCTGCCCGGCTACCCGACCGCCCACGAGCGCGAGCTGCGCGCGCGCGCCGCCGGCAGGGGGGTGGGCGCGGACGTGCGCTTTCCCGGCTGGGTCACCGGCGCGGAGGTCGAGGGCCTGTGGGCGATCGCCGCGGGGTTCGTGTTTCCGTCGCTGTACGAGGGCTTCGGGCTGCCGGTGCTCGAGGCGATGGCCCGCGGCGTGCCGGTCGCGTGCTCGAACACCTCCTCCCTGCCCGAGGTGGCTGGCGAGGCGGCGCTGCTGTTCGACCCGCACGACACGGGCGCGGTCGCCGCCGCTGTCGAGCGGCTGCTGGGCGACGAGGCAGAGGCGCAGCGCCTGCGCACGGCCGGCTACGAGCGCGTGCGCGAGTTCACCTGGGAGCGCACCGCGCGCCTGACGCTCGACAGCTACCGCCGCGCGCTCGCGTAGCTGTCGAGCACCAGCCGCAGCGAGGCGTCCAGCGACAGGCGCTCGGCGTTCTCTGCGAACCACGCCGCGGTGCTCTCGCGCAACGCGAGGCCAGCTTGGTGCACGCGCACGATCGCCTCGGCCACCGCCTGCGCGTCCGCGCGCGGGGCAACGGTGCCGTTGACGCCCTCGACGATCAGCTCGGTGGCGGCGTTGTCTTCGCCGGCGACGACCACGCTCGGTGTGCCGCGCGCTGCCGCCTCGACGACCACCAGCCCGTAGCCCTCGCGGCGCGAGGTCACGAGCATGCATATCGCCCTGCGCATCTCCGCGTCGACCGTCTCGGTGTCCACGAAGCCGGGCGCTGAGACGATCTGCGCCAGCCCGTGCTCGGCGATGGCGTCGTCCAGCACCGCGCGCTCGGGGCCTTCGCCGAAGATCTCTCCCCGCAGCCCCTCGATCTGACGCGCCGCCAGCCCGATCGCGGCGACCGCGAGCGTGACGTGCTTCTCGGGGATCAGCCGACCGGCGAACAGCACGAGCTCCTGCGCCGGCTGCACAGTCGGGCGCTCGGTGCTGCCCGCGTAGAGTCCACGCAGCACCGTCACGGAGCCGTTCAGCCCCAGCTCGCGCAGACGGCGTGCGTGCAGCTCGGAGATGCAGAACGCCCGCTGGGGCACGCGCGCGCACAGGCGCTGCACGAGCGCCCCCACGCGCCCGCCGGCCGCGCCCAGGTATTCGCGCCAGTAGCTGGCACTCCACACCTCGAACCAGTCGACCACCAGCTCGAAGCCCGCCAGCGGTCGCGCGAGCGCCGCGGCGAGCAGCGAGAAGTATGGGAAGGAGGAGGTGTCGACGACCTGATAGCGGCGCCCGTGCCTGAGCAGATGCCACAGCACCCCCGCGCCGAACACCAGCGGCGGCAGGATGCGCCTGCGTCCGCTGGGCGTGTACAGCGCCATGCGCGGCCCCGCGGTGACCACCCGCACCCCACCCTCCAGCGCCACCGTCGTGCCGCGCTCCCACTGGCGCAGCGTCAGGTAGGTGACCTCGTGTCCCTCGCGCGCCAGGCGCTCAGCGAGATTTCGATACCAGCGCTCTCCGCCCCCGACCGTGTATGGGAACAGGCAGTCGTAGACGATGCACACGCGCACCCCGCTAGCATCTCATCTCGTCGGCGCATCGATGCGCCGACGCGGTACGCGTGAGCGCCACTTTCCGCCCGCCCAGGCGTTATAAACGCACCGCCGGTCGCCCGACCCCGCGAATCGGCGCTGCGCGACCACCTTCTTGATGAGCACACTCGCCCCGACAAGCGCCTCCCCCGCGGCGACCGACACCGAGGAGACCGGCGCTCCGCTGGTCTCCGTGGTGATCCCCTGCCTGAACGAGTCCGAGAACATCGAGGCGTGCGTGAGCGCCGCGCGCGCGGCGATCGAGCGTATGGGCGTGGCGGGCGAGGTCGTGGTCGCCGACAACGATTCCGAGGACGACTCCGCGCAGCTGGCCGAACGCGCGGGCGCGCGTGTGGTGATCGAGCGCCGGCGCGGCTACGGCAGCGCCTACCTGGCGGGGTTCGCGGCATCGAGTGGGCGCTACATCGTGATGGCGGACGCCGACCTCACGTACGACTTCGACGAGATCCCCAACTTCGTGGCCGCGCTGGAGCAGGGCGCAGAGATGGTGATCGGCGACCGCATGGACAACATCCAGCCGGGCGCGATGCCGTGGCTTCACCGCTACGTCGGCAACCCGATCCTCACCGGCCTGCTCAACCTGTTCTTCCGCACCGGCATCAGCGACGCGCACTGCGGCATGCGCGCGCTGCGTCGCGACGTCCTTCCGCGCCTGGACCTGCGCACGACCGGCATGGAGTTCGCCTCGGAGATGGTGATCCGCGCCTCCAAGGAGAACCTGAGGATCGCGGAGTTCCCGATCGAATACCACCCGCGCGGGGGCGAGAGCAAGCTGTCGAGCTTCCGCGACGGCTGGCGCCATCTGCGCTTCCTGCTCGTGCACAGCCCCACGCACCTGTTCGTCGTGCCCGGCGCCGTGCTCGCCGGGGTGGGCACGTTGATCGTCGTGTTCGTCGGCGCGGGCCTTGACTTCTTCGGACGGGCATGGGGCGTGCACGCGTTGATTGGCGGCGCGCTCTTGATGATCGTCGGCACCCAGGTGCTCGCGCTGGGCCTGTGCGCGCACGCGTACGGCACGTACTTCATGGGCGCGCAGGACCCGTGGTTCGATCGCATGCGCGCGCGTTTCCGACTCGAGCATGGGCTGCTGATGGGCGGAGCGTTCATGTTGATCGGCGTCGTCATGGGCGGGGTGATCCTGGCGACGTGGATCTCGCACGGCTTCGGCTCGCTCGCCGACGAACACCTCGCGGTGATCGCCGCCTCGCTGGTGATCGTCGGCATCCAGATCTTCTTCTCCTCTTTCCTGCTGAGCATTCTCGGCCTGCGCCGCCGCCTCTAGGCAGGCCGGCCGCCGATCGTGCGTCTCTACCTCCTGGCGACGCTGGGGGTGTTCGCGGCCATGTGGATCGGGAGCCTCGGCTGCGGCCTGGCGCTGGAGCGGGTGCTGCGCGTGCGGGTTTCCAACGCACTGCTACTGCCACTTGGGCTGTGCACGTCGATCGTGCTGGTCTTTCCCGGCTACGCCGCCGGCCTCGGGGACACGCTGGCGATCGTGCTGCTGGCGATCGTGGCGGTGGCCGGTCTCGCGTTCGCGCGGGAGGGGCTGCGCGCGCGGCTGAACCCCGGGTGGGCGGGCGCGGCGGCGCTGGCCACGTACGTCCTCTACATGCTGCCCGTGATCGCCTACGGCCACTGGACCTGGGCGGGGTACGACTTCGTCAACGACTCGGCCTTCGAGATGCTGCTGGCTGAACACATCACCGGCTCGGGCACGCTGCTCGGCAACGTCACGCAGTCGACCGAACGCGAATTCCTGGTCTCCTACCTGCACGCCGGATACCCGCTCGGCACGCAGGCGCTGCTCGGCACTTACGCGGCTAGCCTGGACGTGCTCGCGGCGGTCGCCTACCAGGGCTTCATCTCGATGATGGCGGCGTTCACGGCGGTCTCGCTGGCGAGCCTTTCAGAGCGGCTGGTGGGCGCGCGGCTCGCTGCGCTCGTGGCGTTCGTGGCCGTCGCCGCCAACCTGACGTACCAGTACGCGCTGCAGGGGGGGATCAAGGAGATCGGCCTGCTCGCCGCGCTCACTGCGACGGCCGCGATCGCCGTGGCTGGGGTGTCGCTCGAGCGTCGCTACGCGTCAGCCGCACTGATCGCGGTCGGCGCGGCGGCATGCCTGACCGTATACAGCGTCGTCGCGGTGGCGTATCTGGGTGGGCTCGTGCTGTTCCTCGGCATCGGCGTGCTCGTGACTCGCCGAGTGCGCCCGAGCGTGCGCTGGCTCGGGCCGCTCGTCGCGGGCGTGGTGCTGGCAGCCCTGCTCGCGGCGCCGTCGCTGAAGGCATTCTCGACGTTCTTTCACTTCGCGAACGCGGCCCAAGCGTCGACCGGCGAGGGCAGCACGCAGTTTGGGCAGCTGCTGCGCCCGCTGCCGTTCAGCCAGATCAGCGGCGTGTGGCTGGCGGGCGAATACAGGGTGCCGGTGATCCCGCAGCCCGCTGCGACGCTCACGGTCATCGCGACCGTGGCGATCCTTACGCTGGCCATACCCGGCGCGCTCTGGGGACTCGCGCGCGGGGCAATCGGTCCACTGCTGGTGCTTGGCAGCGTGGGGCTCGTGCTGCTCGTCGTGCTGCCGCGCGTGAGCCCCTACTCGCAGGGTAAGGTGCTCGCGATCGGCGGCCCGGCGCTGCTGCTTGGGGCGCTCGTGGCGCTGGCCGCCCTGAGGGGACGCTTGGCGGCGCTCGGGGCACTCGTGGGTGCTGGTCTCGCGGTCGCGGTGATCGCCTCCGACATCCTCGCCTACGGGCGTGCGCGGGTCGCGCCGACATCCCGCATCGAAGCAATCGAGCAGGTCGGCAAGCGCCTGCGCGGTCGCGGCCCGGTGCTGTGGAACGAGTTCGAGGAGTACGCCAAGTACTTCGCCCACAGCGCCACGATCTACTCTCCCTTCGAGGCGCTCACGCCCCAGCAGGTGCAGCTGCGCGAGCCCACGTACTTCTACGGCCAGTACTTCGATCTCGACGACGAGCTGCTGTCGTTCGTCGAGCGCTACCCGCTGATCGTCACGCGCCGCTCGCCCGCCGCGAGCCGCCCGCCCGCCAACTACGAGCTGAGCTACCAGAACTACTACTACCTGGTCTGGCAGCGTACTTCGCGCCCGCAGGTGCTCGAGCATCTGCCAGAGCAGTCGCTGTACTCGCCGGCCGCGCGGGTGCAGTGCACGGCGCTCGCCTCGCTGGTGGCCTCGGCGCCGCGCGGCAGCGAGCTGGTCTCGGCGACCACTCCGGAACTGAGCTGGTTCGAACCTCTGTACTCGCGTGATCGCTCCCTGCCGTGGGGACTTGACCCGGCACAGGGGGGCGCGGTGGTGCCCAACGGCCCCGGCCACGCGAGCGGCGTGCTCCGCGTCCACGCGGCGGGCAGCTATGCCGTGTGGGCGCAGGGCGACTTCCCGCGGGCGGTGCAGGTGCATCTCGACGGGCATCTGATTGGCTCGGCCTCCGGCTCTGACACGCCGCTGCAGTGGACGCGCGTAGCGCGCGTGCGCCTGTCACCCGGCCGCTACACGCTCAGCGTCACCCGGGCCGCCGGCCACCGCCACTTCGGGCCGGGCGAATGGAATATCGGCACGATCGGACCGATCGCACTGCAGCGCGAACAGCCGGAGACGATGAGCACGCTGGCGCTCGCACGCTGGCGCTCGCTGTGCGGGGCTTGGCGCGACTGGGTAGAGCTGGTGCGCCCGTGAGCGGCCCTCCGCCTTCGACTCCATCGGCGCAAGCGCCGCGACCCGGACCGCGAGCGCGGCTTTCCCCGGCGCGCATCGTGCTCGGCGCCGGGCTGACCGCGATCCTCGCGTGCGCGCTCGTGATCCTGCTGCAGTCCTCACCGCGACTATCCGGCACGAACCTCACCGCGGATGTGGGCAACATGATCGGGCTGGCGCCCGGGCAGGTGCTGTGCGAGCCGGGAGAGATCGTCCCGGGCGACACGGGCGCGATCAGGCTCGAGGCGAGCCCCGCCAGCGGACGCGGTCCAGCCCTGTCGGTGACGATCGCGCGACCCACAGGAACGACCGTCGTCGGCGCACTGGCGGCCGGCTGGCGCGCGGGAGCGATCAGCATCCCACTACGCCACACCGTCAACTCGACGCTCGCGCCGGCGACCGTGTGCCTGCACGTCCTCGGACCCGGCGCGGCCTCGTTCGGCGGCTCGGTTCCGGATGGGTCGTTCGTCGTGCAGATCGACGGCCGTGGCCTGGGCGGCAGGCTGCGCATCGAATACATGCGACCGGGCAGCGAAACGTGGCTGTCGCTGCTGCCCGAGCTGGCCCGACGCGCCTCGTTCGGCAAGGGCGCGCTGATACGACACTGGGCGTTCTTCGCTGCGATCGCGCTCATGCTGGTCGCGGTGGCGCTCGCCGCCAGAGCGGTGCTTTCGCAGGAGGCAACGCCGTGAGCGTCGCTCACGGCGTCCTGCGGCGAGCGCCCGGCACATCGACATGGATGTCGGCGCGGCTGCTGAGAGCAGTTCGCGCGTCGCCGCGCAGAGTGCCGACCGCCGCGTGGGCGTGCGCGCTCGTGGCGCTTGCCAACGGTCTGGCATGGTCGCTGATCGTGCCACCGTTCGAGGTCCCGGACGAGAACGCACACTACGCGTACGTCGCGCAGCTCGCCGAAACGGGAGAACTGCCGCAGACACACCTGCCCGAGGGCCCGCTCTCACCCCGTGAGGACCAGCTGGTGAACACGCTGCTGACGTTCGGGATCGTCGGGCACAGCGAGAACCCGGCGCCGCTGACGCAGGCCCAGCAGGATGCGATCGAGGCGGTCGAAAGGAAGAAGTTGAGCGCGACGGGCAACGGCGATGCGCTCTCGGCGACGAGCAACCCGCCGCTCTACTACATGCTCGAGGCAGTTCCGTACAAGCTGGTCGCGACGGGCAGCTTGTTGGACAAACTCGCAGCGATGCGCGTGCTCTCGGCGCTGATGGGCGCGACCACGGTGTTGCTCGTGTTCATGTTCCTGCGCGAGCTGCTTCCCGCCAGCCGCTGGGCGTGGCCCGCGGGCGCGCTGCTCGTGGCCTTCGAGCCGCTGTTCGGCTTCATGTCCGGGGGCGTGAACAACGACAACCTGCTCTACCTGACGGCGGCTGGCACGCTGTGGGGGCTGGCACGAGCGTTCAGGCGCGGATTGACGCCTGCGACGGGCGCGCTGCTCGGCGGCTTTCTCGGCGCGGGCCTCGTATCGAAGCTCACGCTGCTGGGCTTCCTACCGGCGGTCGCGCTCGCGCTCGCGCTGCTCTGGTGGCGGGCGGCGGCGGGCCGGCGGGCGGCCCTCCACGGAGCTCTCCTGGCCGTGGCGCTGGCCGGCGCCCCCGTCGTGCTCTACCTGCTGGCCGATCACCTCACGGGAAGCCGCGGCTTCATCCCCGGCGGCATCGGGACCGTGGCCTCGAACGTCGGACGCAGGTTCGACTTCAACGAAGAGGTGAGCCACGTCTGGCAGCTGTTCCTGCCGCGCCTGTGGATGAACAGGCAGTTTGACTACTCGCCCCTGTGGCAGACGTGGTTCGTGGGCTTCGTGGGCAGGTTCGGGTGGCTCGACTATGGCTTTCCCGGATGGGTCTACCAGGTGGGGCGCGTGGTGACGCTGACGGTGATCGCGCTCGTGCTCGTCGAGCTCGTGCGCTGCCGCGTGGCCGTGCGTCGCCGGGCGGGGGAGCTGGCGGTGTACGTGCTGATCGTCGTGGGCCTGTGCGCGGAGATCGGAGTCCAGTCCTACCGCTACCTGATCGAAAACGGCGGTGTCTTCGAGCAGGCGCGCTACCTGCTGTCGCTGCTGGGCCTGTATGGAGCTCTGGGGGCGATCGCGGTGCGGGCGGGCGGACGCCGTTGGGGCCCGGCGATGGCGAGCGGGCTGGTCGTGCTCGCGATCGGGCACGACCTCTACGCTCAGGCGATCACGATCGCTCGCTACTACGCGTGATGGACGTGACGGTCGCGATCCCGGTGCGAAACGGCGGGCCTCTGCTCGAAGGGGTGCTCGAGGCGCTCGCGCGCCAGACGGTCGCACACGAGCTGCTCGTGTGCGACTCGGGCTCGACGGATGACTCGGGTGAGCTCGCCCGTGCGCACGGCGCGCGCCTGCTGAGCATCTCGCCGGAGGAGTTCGGTCACGGCCGCACGCGCAACCTGCTCATGCGCGAGGCCCGCGGTACGCATGTGGCGTTGCTGAGCCAGGACGCCGAGCCGGCCGACGAGCGCTGGCTGGAGCGTCTGCTGGAGAGCTTCTCGCTGGCCGGTGACGTCGGCCTGGCGTGCGGCTCGTATCTCCCGCGTGCAGACGCGCCAGCGTCGGTTCGGATCGAGCTTGAGGCGTGGTTTGCCTCGCTCGCCCCCGACGGGCTGCCGCACCTCGAGCGGCTCAGCGTCGAGGAGCGCGGCGGCGGACTGCCCGCGGTGGCGCTGGTCGGGCGCAGGGGATTCTTCACGGACGCCAACGCGTGCGTCGCGCGCGCTGCCTGGGAGCACGTTCCCTTCCGCGACGTGGCGTACGCCGAGGATCGCGCGCTGGCCCTGGACATGCTGCGTGCGGGCTATGCGAAGGCGTACGTGCCGGCCGCGGGCGTGCTGCATTCCCACCGCTACACGACGCTCGAGGAGCTGCGCCGCGGCTTTGACGAGTGGCGCGGTTTGCAGGAGATCTACGGGTGGCGCGAGCCGACCTCGCCCGCACATCTGGCGAGCAGGGTGCGCGGAGCGCTGGGAAGGGCGCGGCGCGACCCGGCGCTGGCGGCGCTTGCGACGCCGAGGAGGGTCGCTACGCTGGCAGCGGTCGCACGTCAAAATGTCGCGCGCATGCTCGGGGCGCTGCTCGGCTCACGCGCCGACTCGCTCCCGCGGGCGTTCGCGCGCGCCCTCTCGCTGGAGGGCTCGGTGCCGCCAGCTCGGGGGCACGCTGAGCGCGCGCCAACCAAGAGACCCGATAGCGCACCTTGACCAGAGACAGCGAGCAATCACCCGAGCCCATGACGTCCGCGCGCGAGGCGATTGCCCGCGCTGCGCTGGACGGCGAGCGGCGCGGCCCATTCGCGGACCTGCGCCGGCGTGTGCAACTGACGATTCGCTACCACGGCTGGCGTACATTGCTATTTCGTATCGTCACGTTGCCGCTGCGCTTCACGCCACTGGGGCGCCGTCTGCGACTGCGTTCGCGGGCAAGCGACGACGACTACCGGCGGGCGCTCGCGTGGTATCGGGCACACGGCGAGCCGGTCAGCATCGTGATCCCGAGCTTCCGGGACGCCGAGCTGGTGGCCAGGCTCGTGGCGAGCATCGCCGACACCGTGCCGTCGGGGATGGCGCAGATCATCGTCGCGGACGACGCCAGTGGCCCCGAGCACGTCGCGGCGCTGCGCGCGATCCCGGGAATCGAGGTCGTCGCCGGCGAGGAGAACGGCGGCTTCGCCGCCAACGTCAACCGCGGGCTGCGCGCGGCGGACCCGACGCGTGACGTGGTCGTGCTGAACTCCGACACCGAGGCCCTGTCGGGCTGGCTGGCATGCCTGCAGTACGCGAGCCGCCAGGACGAGGACATCGGCATCGTCGGTGCGCGACTGCTCTATCCCGACGGGCGCATCCAGTTCGCGGGCACCGTGCGCAACCTCGGAGCGCCGCAGTGGTTCGACCACCGCTACCGCTTCAAGCCCGGCGACTGGGGGCCGGCCGCGCTCCCCAGCCCGGTGCTCGCGGTGACCGGAGCCTGCATGTACGTAAAGCGCGCGTTGATCGAGCGCATCGGGCTGCTCGACGAGCGCTATCCGATGGCCTACGAGGACGTCGACTGGTGCCTGCGCGCCTGGCAGGCCGGCTTCCGTGTCCTGTACACCCCGGCGGCCTGCCTCTACCACCACGAGTCTGTCACCCGCGGCACCGATCAGGGCGAGCGCGAGCTCGAGTCCCAGCGCTGCTTCTGGGAGCGCTGGGGGGAGTTCTTCGACGCCCGCGACGTGCGCACGCCCGACGGCCGGCTGCGGATCGTCTATGTGACCGAGGGCACCGGGGTCGGCGGCGGACACCGTGACATCTTCGAGCACCTCAACCGCCTGCACGACCGCGGTCACGAGGTCGCGCTGTACACGCTCGGGAACCAGCCCGACTGGTTCGACCTGCGTGTTCCCGTGCACAACTTCGAGCTCTACGACGAACTGGTCGCCGCGCTCGAGCGCCAGGACGCGCTCAAGGTGGCGACCTGGTGGAACACGGCCGCGCCCGTATGGCGGGCAAGCGTCCTGCGTGGCATCCCCGTGTACTTCGTCCAGGACATCGAGACCAGCTACTACCCCGACGACGAGCGCACGCGCCACGCCGTGATCGACTCCTACCGCCAGGAGTTCCGTTACATGACGATCTCCTCGTGGAACCGCGAGCGCCTGCGCGAGCTGGGACTCGACGCGGAGCTGATCCCGCCGGGCATCGATCTCGACACGTTCCAGGCGCTTCCGGAAGTCGAGCGCCGCTCGGACATGGTGCTCGCGCTCGGGCGCTCCAACCCGTTGAAGAACCTCCCGCTCACTCTGGACGCGTGGCGCGCGCTGCCCGCGCCCCGCCCTGAGCTGTGCATGTTCGGGATCGAGCCCGAGCTCGCAGCCGAGCCAGGGATGCGCTACGTGCAGGCGCCCACCGACGAGCAGGTCAACGAGCTGTTCAACCAGGCGACCGTGTTCGTGCAGACCTCCACGCACGAGGGCTTCGCGCTGCCGCCGCTGGAGGCGATGGCGACGGGGGCGGCGGTCGTGTGCACCGACGCGCACGGCAACCGCGACTTCTGCCGCGACGGCGAGAACTGCCTGATGCCGGAGGCGAGCGCCGCCGCGGTGAGCGCCGCGCTCGGACGGCTAATGGCCGATCCCGCGCTACGCGGGCGTCTCGGTCAGGCGGGCACGCAGACCGCGGCGGAGTACGCATGGGAGCGGCGGATCGACGCGCTGGAGCGGTTCTTTGAGGCGACTGCGTGTCCTACTCGGTTGGATCTCGGCGCGGGCACTGTGCGTGAGGCGCAACGGACGGCTGGATGAGCGCGCAGGGAGACGCCGGAGCGCGATCGTGAAAGCCGAGTTCGCCCGGCAGCTGCGCTGTCCGGCCTGTAGAAGCGACGGCACGCTCGAGCTGCGAGCGCAAGCCAGCGACGATCGCGAGGTGCGGGACGGCGAGCTCGTCTGCCGGCGATGCGCGACGCGCTTCGCGCTGCACCGCGGGGTGCCGGAGCTTCTGCACGATCCGCCGCAGCACATCCGCCAGGAGGCCGCCGGCCTCGAGCGCTTCGCGGAGCAGATGCGCCTGGAGGGCTGGGACCGCGAGCTCGTGCGCCGACTGCCCGACCTCGAGCATGGATACTGGTACGTGCAGGCGCGCTCGATGTATCAACTGCTGACGACGGTGCCGTTCAGCCATGGGCAGAGCATCGTGGACATTGGCTCGAACACATGCTGGGCGGCGAACCATTTCGCCGAGCGCGGGCTGCGCGCGATCGCCCTGGACATCGCCACCGTGGAGCTGCAAGGCCTCTACACCGCCGAGTACTTCATCGATGACGGGCACATCTTCTTCGAGCGCGTGCTCGGCTCGATGGATGCGATTCCACTGGCCTCGAGCAGCGTCGACTACGTGTACTGCTGCGAGGTGATGCATCACAACGACGCAGCCAGCTTGCGTCGCACCTTCAACGAGATCTTCCGAGTTCTTCGCCCCGGAGGACGACTGCTGATGGTCAACGAGACGCTCAAGACGCTGCGCGACCCCCACGGCGTGCACGATGAGGCCGTCGAGCAGTACGAGGGCTACGAGCACGCCCACTGGGCGTCACGCTATCGCTGGGAGGCAACACGCGCGGGCTTCTTGACCGAGGTGAGCGAGCCGCATTACCGCGCCTTCTTTGGCGACGCCGAGCTCTCTCTGGCGCCCGGCACCTCCAAGCTTGGAGCCTTGGGGCGGCGACTCGGTTTCGCCCTGCGCCGCCTCGCGATCGCCAGGCGCGTCTACCTAGCGTGGCTCAACCACGTGTGGGGAGGAGTATCGATGAACATGATCGCCACCAAGCCCCTGCGTTACGTGGGGCGGCACGAGGGAATGGGGGCGGGCGGGCGCATGCTACGCACACTGGTTGCCGGAGCGCGGCTGTCGGCGGCCCGCCTGCGGGGCCACGCCCCGGCGCGGCTTCCGCGCACGCCCGAGCAGGCTGCGGAGGTGTTTCGGCGGGCGTCCTAGCGGTGCGCTGGTGGATGGCGATGCGACTGACTACGAGGGTCTGGCACCGTCTGCCTTGGGGGCTAGGCGCGCGGCGCATGCGTTGGGTACTCTGCAGGCCTGTGACTCGGTCCTTCGTCGCCGGGGGCGCCGGATTCGTCGGCAGCCACCTCACCCACGCGCTGCTGTGCCGGCCAGATAGCGAGGTCGTGGTGTACGACAACCTGGTCTCGGGTAGCGAAGACCATCTGCGCGACGTGCTCGACGATCCGCGGCTTCGCCTCGTCGTCGCTGACCTGCAGGACCTCGACCAGGTCGTCGCGGAGATGGCGGGCGCCGATCACGTTTACCTTTTCGCCGCCAACCCGGACATCGCGGCCGCGGTGCATGATCCTGGGATCGACTTCTGGCAGGGCACCTACCTGACCCACAATGTCCTCGAGGCGGCACGGATCGACGAGGTTCCGCGGATCACTTATGCGTCCGGCTCCGGCGTGTACGGGGATCGCGGCGCCGAGGAGGTCGATGAGGAATTCGGGCCACTGATCCCGGTCTCCACCTACGGCGCGAGCAAGCTGGCGTGCGAGGCGATGTTAGCGGCCTACTCGCACATGTTCGGGATCGACGCGGTCGTGTTTCGCTTCGCGAATGTCGTCGGCCCACGCCAGACGCACGGCGTCACCTATGACTTCGTGCGCCGGCTCCTGGACGACCCGACGCAGCTGCGGATCCTGGGCGACGGGACGCAGAGCAAGTCCTACATCCACGTCCGCGATGTCGTGGCGGCGATGCTGACTCTCACCGACCATGGCTGGCGCGGGTTCGACGTGTTCAATGCGGGTACCGGCGACTACATCACCGTCACCGAGATAGCCGACCTCGTCGTCGGGCGGCTCGGTCTCGAAGACGTCCGCTACGAGTACACGGGCGGCGCGCGCGGCTGGAAGGGCGACGTGCCAATCGTGCGCTTCCGCAGCGACAAGCTCGCGGCGCTCGGCTGGCGTTGCGGATGCACGTCCGCAGAGGCGCTGATCGACTCGATCGACGCCAACATCGTCGAGGCGCAGGGCGTGGCTCGGCGATGAGCACGTCGGCCACCGAGCTCAGCGCGCTGGATCCGATCCTCCAGACGCGGCCGGAGGTTTCGATCGTCGTCCCGTGCCTGAACGAGGAGCTCACGATCGGCGAGTTCGTCGACTGGTGCCACGAGGGACTCGAAGCCGCCGGCATCGCGGGCGAGGTCCTGATCATCGACTCCTCAACTGACCGCTCGCCGATCATCGCCGCGGAGCGGGGCGCTAGCGTGATCACCGTGCCGAGGCGGGGCCTCGGGCAGGCCTACATCGATGCGATCGCGCACGTCCGCGGTGACATCGTGATCATGGGGGACTGCGACCTCACCTACGACTTCCGAGAGTTGGAGGGTTTCGTACAAGCGATTCGAGCAGGCAACGACTTCGTGATGGGCACACGCACCCGTGGCGTGATCGAGCCCGGCGCCATGCCGGCGCTTCATCGTTACTTCGGATCGCCGGCGACAACGACGATGTTCAACGTCATCTACGGCACGCGCTTCACTGACATCCATTGTGGTATGAGGGCGATCACGCTCGCGGCTCTGAAGCGCATGGAGCTCGAGTCTCCGGGCTGGGAGTACGCATCGGAGATGATCCTCAAGGCGCGCAGGCTCGGGATGGTCACGACCGAGGTTCCGGTCCGATTCTGGAAGGACCGCGAGGGTCGCGAGAGCCACCTCAAGCGTGGCGGCTGGCGGACCCCCTGGATCGCCGGCTGGGACAGCCTGCGGGTGATGTTCCTCTACGCGCCAGACTTCTTCCTGCTGTGGCCCGGGACCTTGCTGCTCGGGTTCGGGCTGGCACTTTCGGCGGCGCTTACAACGGGGCCGTTCACAGCCCTCGGGATCGGCTTCGATTTGCACTGGATGCTGCTTGCGATCGTCTTGGCGACCGTTGGCTACAGCGCTATCCAGCTGGCGATTCTCGCACGCGTATTCTACGACTTCGACAAACGCGTCACCGACCGGATCCTTGACACGATCACATACAACCGCGGTGTCGCGGCCAGCGCGCTGCTGATCGTCGCGGGTGTCATCCCGAATCTCGTACTGGTGGTCCGTTGGCTGAGCCACAACTTTCACCTGCCGGCGATCCAGTACTCCTCCGTGTCCGGTCTACTGTTGGTCATCCTCGGATTTCAGACGTTTGGCTTTACGCTCCTGTTACACATGATGGGTCGACGCAGTCGTCTCCGGCGGGGCGCGTGACCGTCGCACTGGTCTCGCCCGCCGGTGAGATTGCGTACCGCGACAGCTGTGATCACTTCGAGAACGCGCTGCTGCGCCTCATGAACCTGAGTCGCGAGGAGTTCGATCGCTGGCTGGTACTGGCCGAGCGCAGTGAGGCCGATGATCTACTCGGTCGGCTGAGTGCCGGCTGGAGGCAGCTGCGCCCACCCCCGGTTGCGGCGGTAACGGACGGGCCGGTCGGTCCTGGGCCCGGCGGGCTCACGGGGCGTGTCTGGCACGCTGCAATCGCGGAGTCACCTTCCCATGGCGTGGCCCTCTCCGACGAGCAGTCCCATGGCTGGCTCGTGCGCTGGAATGGGCTTGAATTCGCACGGGAGAGCGAGCCGCCCACCTATGAGGAGGAGTACTTCGAGGGCGACAAGCTACGGGCCGGCGGCTACGGCGACTACACCGCTCAGGCGGGCTGGCGCCTGGAGAAGTCCGCTCGCCAGGTGCGCGAGATGCACGAGCGAACTGGCCTTCAGAGCGGACGCGTACTCGACATCGGGTCGGGCTACGGATTCTTCCGGGTGGCGCTTGGCGAGGCCGGCTACGATCACGACGGCCTGGAGGTCTCGGAGTTCGCACGCGCCGTAGCATCGGCGTCTTACGGACTCACGACCTACGGGGGCACTCTCGAGGAGCACTGGCAGGCGTGGGAGTCGCGCTACGACGCCGTCACCCTCTTCGACCTGATCGAGCATCTGGCGGATCCAGTGCGGTTTCTCGAGCAGGTTGCTCATGTGCTGCGCCCCGGCGGGGTCGTTGGCGTCAAGACCCCGAACATTGACTGCCCCGAGGCGGACGTGTTTGGTCCCCACTACCACTCGCTCAAGCGCGAGCACCTGGCGTACTTCTCCCCCGCCTCGCTGACAGCCGCGGCCGCCGCGGCCGGTCTCGAGCCCGCGCATGTCACGACCTCCTCGCATCTGCTGGTGGGTTTCGTCGACGAGCAGCAAACCAGCAGCTGGGAGCAGACCGGCCGCGGCGCTGACATCGTCGCGTGGTACCGCGCCGCTTGAGCTTGACGGAGCGCCTTGGCTTACTTCTCTAGGCCGTGGCGATGGTTGGCGCACCTGGCGGTGGGGCTGATCGCGCTGCCGTTCATCGTGCGCCAGAACTCCTGGTTTGAGTGGGCGAACACGTTGTGGCTGCTGGACCTGCAAACAGCGCATGTCGCTGCGCACGGCCTGCCGACGTATTTCATCGACGCGCCCTCGCAGTTCTTCTATCCGAACTTCGTCTTCTACGCTGGGACGACGTTCAGTGTGCTGGCCTATCCGGCCGTCGTTCTGGGGACATGGCCGGTGTTCGCTGCAGCCACCGCTGGAGCGTTCGTGGCCGCCTCAGCAGGTGTCAGCTGGACCGCTCGCAATCTTGACGTTCCCTCGCGCCTAGCGATTCTCCCGGGTGTGCTCTTCGCGCTGACGCCGTACACCGTGTCGAACCTCTACGGTCGCGGCGCATGGACCGAGCTCATCGCCGTGGGCGCTCTCAGCGTGGCCGTCGGAGCCGCAACGAGTCTGATCTTCGCCAGAGCACGCAACACGCCGTGGACGGTCGCCGTGCTCGCCCTCGCGGTGGCCGCAGTCGCCGGAACGCACAACATCACGCTGCTGTTCAGCGCGTTGGTTGCACCGCTGCTCGCTCTGAGTCTCTTGCCGCTGCTCCACGCCCCCAGGCGCGAGCTGATACGCCGCCATCTGCTCGTCCTGGCCGGCGCCGCTACAGGTGTCGCTCTCTGCGGCGTCTTCTTGGCTCCCGATATCTGGCTCTCGGGCCGCACCGTCGTGAGCACAATCGCTCACAGCTTGCTCAAGCGCCTCAACCGCTTCGACTCCTTCTCGATGATCTTCAACCCGGTTCTCGGCCAGCCTCACCTCACCACGCCGACCGGCCTGCACACCGAGACGCTGGTTGTTCCGCTGGTCTGGCTGGCTGTAACGGCGGGGATTGCCCTTCGACGGCGATTGCTCAGCCTACGTACCGCGATCGCACTGGCGATGATCGGCACGACCGGCGCTGCGCTCGCGCTGCTAATAACGCACCCGGCGTGGTGGCTGTCCTTCCCTTCGGCGCTGCAGGAGATTCAGTTCACGTTCCGGCTGGTGACCTTCCTCGCGCTGTTCACCGTGCTCGGTGTCATCGCGCTGCTCGCGACTCCGTCGGTACAACGCAGCCGTCTCGCGATCATCGCTCTGCTGTTGAGCTGTGTCTGGCAGGTTGGGCTGGCCACCAATTTGGCGCTCACGGCAAAGGCACGTGGCGGCGAACCGCTCCCAGCGCCCACGCCCTCCAACGTCCGCGCCGGCGTCGCGCCGCCCGCGTTCACGCCAAACCTGCTGCAGGCCAGGCAGTTCAGGCTAGTGGCTCACCATCCCCTCAGTCCGCCCGAGCTGCCGGCGCAGGTAGGGCCGACCGGCGACGACACGCCCCCGGAAATCGTGCTCACCGGCAGCGGGCCGACCGGCACCCTCGTCGCGACCGACGTGGTGGCCTCGCCGCTGATCCACGTCGCCGGCCAGGCGAGCGTTGCAGGTGCGAGCGCCGATGGCTACGAGGTGCTGCGCGTCAACAGCGTGACCCCCGCTCACAAGTGGCGTGCCACGGTCAGCCCGGCGTGCAACTCCTGCCTGCGCGCACTCGCTGGCGGCGCCCCGCTTGCGCTGCTGGCCGGCAAGCTCGCGACTCTGGTCGGAGCGCTCGCGCTGCTGGGCTTGATTCTCGCCGGCGGGCGCAGCCGCCGCCACCGTGGGATCCGAGCGCCGACCGACAGCGGTGCCGACGAGGGGCTCAGCTGATCAGAGCGTAGAGCTGCTCGCAGAGCTCCGTGATCGCCCGCGCCTCGCTCATGCTCGCCGGACGCGGCTGCTGTGCGGCCGGTCCGTCTCCCCGCCAGCGAGCGACGACGTCGGCGAGCTCATCGTAGAGGCTGTCGTTGTGCCCGCCATAGTCCCACGTCTGCTCGGACTCGCGCTGGCTGACCACTCCGGCCTGCGTCCACGCCCAACGCCGGCCGATCCGCAACGTCATCGGGCCGTAGTTGCCGCCACGTCCATCCGCGATCGCATAGCCGTCCTCGCCGAACAGTTCCACCCGAAACGTGTTGACCCAGCGCACGTGTGAGACCCGCACCGTGCCGATCATGCGCTCGTGGCGGAAGTTGGCGACGACGTCCTCCTCGATGCCGCTCGGCCAGAACCCGCTCGTGGCCTCGATGTTCGAGCAGCGCACCTCGGGAGCGAGACGCAGCAGCAGATCCAACAGGTGCACACCAGGATCAAGCAGGACGCCGCCGCCGGCCAGGCGCGGGTCGAGCTTCCAGCCCTCCCCGGACCGGGGATTGCCCCCGTGCCCGACAAGCAGGTCCAGGTTGCGCAATCTGCCGAGATCACCGGCCTGCGCACGGCGCATCATCTCCGCGATAGCAGGGAGGTAGCGGTAGTTGTAACCGACGAAGCTAGAGCGCTCCAGCACGGCAGCCAGCGCCTCGAGCTCGCGTGCATCGGCGCTGCTGACGCCAAGTGGCTTCTCGATCAGGATCGCCCGTCCGGCACCGAGCAGCTGCCGTGCGATGTCGACGGCCACGTTGTGGGGCACGGCAACCACCGCGCAGTCAAAGCCGTCCGGCGGCACTTCGCTCACCGAGCGGTAGTGGGGCACCTCGTGCTCGCCGGGCTTCGGCGAGACGCTGGGATCGACCGTGGCAACGAGTCTCGCGCCGGCGATCCGGTGCAGGGCGTCCACGCGTTGACGCCCGATCAGACCGAGGCCGACGACCGCTATCCGCACGCCCTCGGCGGGGTGTGCTGGCGTGTTGACGGGCGGCACGGCAGAGAACTCAGTAGTTCTTCGCAACCGTCAGCGCCGCGACGTTCAGCAGCAGCTGGGAGGCCGGCACTGCCGGATTGGGAGGGTTAATCGCTGAGGCCAACGCAGTCATGACCAGGCGATTCAGTCCTTTGTCGAGCTCGATCGGTATGCGCATCGGTCCGGGTCCGGGAATAGGGTAATCGTGCAACACGGGGTAGGCATCCTTGATCTGCACTGAGACCGTGCCGCCCTTGCGGAGAGCCGCACCGATGGTCATCGTGGCAACGAGCGCCGCCTCCCGTCGGTCGGGCGAGACGACGGTCAGATCAGCCGAGGAGCCGTTGGGTAGCCAGAAGGTCTGAAGGCCGGCGCCGGCGGTAGTCAGGCGGACGGGTGAAACCCTTAGCAGGTTCGGAGCTTGCACTTCAGCGAGGATCGGGCGTCCGGCCAGTGTCGCTATCGCCGTCGAGATTGGCGAGGTTACGTTTTCCAGCGTGGTCCACGTGCCGGGATGATAGACGCGAAGGTAGCCATAGTAGCCAGTGAAACCGATCGCTATCCCGGTCAAGCATCCCACACAGCGAGCACGGCTCCGACAATACGCACGGCCTCGCGCCGACGTGACGGGGCGCCGCTCGAGAGCGCAAACCAGGATGCCAGCGCTGCGAGTAGGAGTACCCCAGCGAAGTCGGCCTCGTAGCGCTCCGTGGAGGAGAAGAACTCATAGCTCAGAAATAGCAGGGCGAACACGCCAGAGGCGGCAGCGATCAGCAGCGGAGTCGCGAGCGGACCGAGCGACTGGGGGCGCCGCTGGCTTAGCCACGGGAGTGCGGATGCGAATAGCAGAAACGGCGTCATCGCAATCAGCCCGCCGGTGATCTCGGGCGGGGTGTAGCCGGCCGGCAGGGCGAACGGATACGTGAACGGCGGAGGCGTTAGCGCCAGGAATGGGAACAGGATCGTGGGGCGCGGCGGGGCCAGTCCGTAGTACCAGAGGTTAGGCAGCAGATACCCAAGGCTCCCAAAATGCACGTCCCGTGGGTTGTAGCCCGCGAGGTTGTAGGCTTGGCCGACCTGCAGAGGGTTGCCGAAGCGAGCCATGTTGTAGGCGAGCAGCAAGAGCACGCACACGCCGAACGGCCCCACAAGCGCAACGACCAGTCGCCGACGGGGCAACTTGTTGCGCACCGCCAGGAAGACTGGGACGATCAGCAGCGCCGCGACAACGAGTGGTGGCCGGGAGCCGACCGCCAGCCCGAAACACAGGCTCATCAGAGCGACTCCAACAAGGGACGCCCTGCCCCGCGCGACTATGCGGAGTGCTGCATACACGCCCGCCATCGCAAAGCAGAAGCCGCCCGCGATGGCCTCCTCATAGACCGCCGGGCGACGCAGCAGAAACGGGAGCGTCGTCGAGCATACGAGCACGGCTCCAGCAAGGATGGCCATCCACAGCGGCACGGCATCGAACCTGCCAAGCAGCACCCGCAGGGAGCCGAGCGCAAACGCCAACCCGGCGACCCCGAACAAGGCGGCGGTGAGGCTGGGCGACGCGGCAAGGCCCAGCAGATGCAGTGGCACGAGCAACACCACCACGGGCGCCGGACCCCAGTCGAGGTAGAAACGACCGTGATACAGCGAGAGGTCGTGGTAGATCGCGTTGTACTGCGCGTTCTGTGTCGGGTCGTACGGATCGGCGAGATGCAAGAGCCCGGCGGGCGCCGGCCCGATTGACAGGTGCAGATGCAGCAGGGCTGTCGCGAGCTCGTTGTAGTAGTCGGTTTGCCCGCCCGCGAGCGATAACGGGGTGGTCGTCGCGGCCGTCCACAGGTAGAAGGCTGCGCCGATGACAAACGTGGTCGCCAAAGACACGCTGACCCGATCGCCGAGCGCCGCAGCGATGCGGGCTCGCGAACGGACGGCGCCGGGCCGGGTGTCGGTCAGTCCCGCGATGGCGCGAAGGTTACCCACCGGCGAGTACCGATACCATCACGGCATGGCTGGTCCGCCCACGGTGCGAGCATATAGCCGAGGTGCGATGGTCCTTCGTGTCCTTGCGCTGATCGCAAGGCGTGACCCAAGGGAGAGAACTGACGTGAGCGAGACCGACATGGGCATGTCAGGCTATGTACACCGGAAGTCAGCCCCAGATCCCAGCGCGGGGCATCACGACCGCGGTCTGGACATCGCCAGCGATTCCGCACAGGCCTACCTGCGCTGGATTGCGGATTTACTCCTGCCCCACCTCGGAGCGTCGGCCCTCGAGGTTGGTTCGGGACATGGCTCTGTCACTCAGCATCTCGCTCGCGGGCGCCGTTTCGTGGCCACCGATCTATCTGACCAGTGCCTGGCTGTTCTGCGCTCGCGTTTTGCTGACTGGCCCAACGTCGAAGTACGGCGCATGGACCTACGCGAAATCGATATAGAGGAGACGTTCGACTCCACGATCATCATCAACCTGCTTGAGCACATTCGCGATGACTCTGGTGCATTGAGAGCACTCAGCGAGCGTCTCAACCCGGGAGGCGCGTGCTTGATCTATGTGCCCGCATTGAACTGGCTGTATGGCGACTTCGATCGCGATGTGGGTCACTATCGCCGGTACTCCAAGCGGCGACTGGCGGCCGTCGTGCGCGAGGCGGGGCTCTATCCGGAGACGCTCCATTATGTCAACATGCTCGCGATCCCCGCGTGGGCGCTGTTCTCATCAAAATTGGTGGATCGCGACGATGCGCAGAGCGTCGGCCACGGCCTGCAGTTCTGGGACCGCGTGGGTGTTCCGCTGACGCGGGCTGTCGAGCAGCGAGTGCGACCCCCGATGGGACTGAACCTGTTCTGCGTGGCCCGAAAGGTCTGACGCGTGCGCCGAGTCGAGTGGCGGCTTGGCCGGTGGCGCCATCCGCGGCCAGGGCCCGGCGCCTGCGATCGCCAGCGGCGCTCGCTGTAGCGTGCGTTCCGTGCGTGGCGCAAGGCGCTCTCTCGTAACGCGGCTTCTGCACCTGCGCTCACCGGACTCGGGCACTGTCGGGCAGGGATTCCGCTACGCGGTCGCGGGCACGACGGTTGCGCTGTGGTATCTGGCGACGACGACCATCCTGGCCAATGTCTTTGGCGTCGCCTTCCAGCTAGCGCTCGCCATCGGCTTCGCCTCTTCGCTGCTGGTACATTTTACGCTCCAGCGTTTCTTCGTGTGGGTTCATCACAGCGAGTTCGCGCTCGGTCTCAGGTCGCAGGTCGGTCGCTACTTGCTCGTCGCGGGCATCCAATACTCCATCACCGCGGCTGCGACCTCGTTGTTGCCCCAGACCCTGGGCCTCCCGGTCACTCCGGTGTACCTTGTCACGGCAATCACGCTCGCGGGACTGAACTTCCTCATCTTTCGCGGCGGCATCTTCCACACAGAGCATTGAACGGTTTGACTGGGAGTGGCGAGCTTGAATAGGGCGATCAGCCGACCTTGACGTCGCCGAAGGCCCGCTCGAGTCCCAGTGCGCCGCCGCTGACGTCGCGGATCAGCGAGTCGACGTCGACCCGGCGGCGAGGCACCCGCCCGATGAACCGCTCGGCGGTCTGGCAGACGACCAGCTCGGCGCCCACGCGGTCGAGATAGTCCGGATCCCACCCGAACGGAACCCACACGAAATGCACTTCGCGAAACGCCTGTGCGAGAAACCACGACAGACCCGTGTTGGCGTCGTCTCCGAACCCGTAGGAGTCTCCAAAGACGACCACTGTGCGAGCGTCGGCGGCGTCATCGCGACGAAAGATGCGCCGCGTCCCGATGTGGCCGCCTTTAGCCAGCACATCGGGCCAGTTGTCACACACGATCCTCGCGCGCGACGGCGTGGACAGATGCTTGCCGATTTCCAACACGTTCGGTTGGAAGTGCCGGCCGAGATCCCCGCTCAGGAGATGCTCCACGCGCGCGTCGGACACCTCCTCCAAAAGCTCCGCGCGGACGCCTAGCGCCGCGATCGTCGTCCGCGCCAGCAGGCGATTTCCCAGGCCGGTCAGATGGCTGTCGGTCACCATGTAGGTGTCGCCGTGAGCCCGTGCGTCGCGGAGCAGCCCACACGGATACAGAAGCGGCACGGACGCCTCCTCTACCAGGCGAATCATCGGCCGCGGTCGCTCTGGCGAGTCCAGATCCAGCGGAAAGAGGTCCCCGTACACCGCAAGCTTGTCCGGCACGACCAGACAGCACAGCGCGCGATCGGCGGCGCGCGCCTGCGCGATCCGTTCCTCCACGAGCTCGCGCCACTGCGCCGACCAGCCCGACGCCAGGGGCGCTTCCCCGCGGTGCATGGCGAGGTTGTTGTTGCTGCCGCCGTGGATGAACAGGTGCCCCCGCTCGCCGACGATCGCGACGCCGTCGGGTGAGATGCTGCCTACCGGGCGGGCGAAGCGCTCCAGTCCGGCCACCCAGCAGTTCAGGAACGGACCTTCTGCGCTCTGACCCTCGCGGGTGGCGCGCCGGGCGACACGCGCCGCGTATTCCTCCGAGGCGAGCACGCCGTCTATGAGCGCCCGCAGCGAACCAACCCCCATCCAGTGGTCGAGATCCTGCTCCGAGGGCCGGCGTTCGAGGAACTCGACGAACATCGCCTCCACGTGCGCGGCGAGTAGCGTGTCCGGGTTGGCCTCGGCGGGCGCACCCGAGTTTTCGGCCTGGTGCACACCCGCAGCGTAGCGATAGACGATTCAGAGGTTCCCCCGCGCGGCCTGCGCGTTGTGTATGCGTGCGCGAGAGCCGCCATGCGACTCTGCCATAAACGGTCAGCCGGGTCGCGCGTTCACGCTAGGTAAGGCTAGAGATTCTCGGCGACCAGCGGCGCTGAGCGATTGAAGACCCAGAAGCCGAGCGCGAACACGCCGAGCACGATCGCCAGCGGCTCCGCCAGCGCCGCCCAGCTGCCGAGCGCCTGGCCCGCGCTGACGGCGGCATGGTTGATGATCGCGTGGCGGAACTGCTGGAAGACGGTCACCAGTGGGTTGAGCAGGTAGATGCGATCGAGCACGTGGAACAGGCTCACATCGGTGAAGAAGCGATGGACTACGCCGTCATGGACGACCACGTGATATTTGCCGTACGCCAGCTTTTGCTGCACGGCTTCGACGGGGATGATCAGCGGCGAGGCGTAGAAGAGAACCTGGCTGAAGACTTCCCAGATCGGCTGGATGTCACGGAAGTTGACGAACAGCGCCGACAGGAGCATCGCGATGCCGGTGGCGAACACGGTGAGGATCGCGAGGATCAGCGGCAGCTCGAGCCAGCTGAGCGACGGATGCACACCGGAGGCGAGCGCGAAGATCAGCACGACGACAAGGTTCAGGGCGAGGTTGAAGAACGCGAGCAGCACGACCGCCAGCGGGATCACCAGCCGCGGGAACTGAATCTTGCGAACTAGGTTCTCGCGATCGACGACGCTGCGCACCGCACCGGTGGTGGCTTCGCTGAAGAAGGTGAACAGCACGATCGAGCCGAGCAGCTGCACGCCGTACTGCCCTTCACCCGGATGCCCGCCTTTGCCGACATGGGCGATGACGACGAAGAACACGTACAGCACGCCGAACAGCAGCAGCGGCCGCATGACCTGCCAGAGGTATCCTAGAGCCGAGCCGAAGAACTTGAGCTTGAATTCGTTGCGGGCGATGTTGTACGTGAGGTGCCAGAAGCGCCGCCAGTCGTCGGTGAGCGCCCGTGGGCCCTTGATCGGGCGCCCGAGATGCCCGTGGGAGGCGGCCTCCTCGGCGAGGCCGGCGGAGCTCACGCGCGAACCCGGCGGGCGACGGATGTTTCGGCACGAGCGACGCCGACCTCGACGGGCAGGTCGATCAACCCGCCCATCGCGTCCACGGCGGTCACCACGAACGAGAAGCCACCCTCGAAGCGATCCATAAGGTCGAGGCCGCTGCCGCGGTGGGCAAGCGTGACGAGCGGGCTGTAGCGCCCGGGCGCGAGCACGTTGTCGAAGGAGAAGGAGAACAACGCTTCCTCGCCGGGGTCGAAGTGGCCGCTGCGCTCGTTCTCCCGCGCGCTCGTCGCCACGACGATCGCGACGTGCTCGTCGTTGAGCACGTACAGGCTGGCGGAGGGGTCGTCCACCGCGACCATGAAGCTCACCAGCGCCTTGAACGTCACCCGCCGGCCCTGGGGCACCGTTGTCTGTCGCTCGCCGTGCTCGTCCTCGATCCACGCCTCCAGCACGCGCGCCTCGCCGTCGCCGCTGCGCCCGTCGGCGCTGCCCGCCGCCTCGGGGTCGCGGCCAAAGTTGATCTCCAGGTAGCGGTCGGCGACCTCGTGCGGTGCGCCGATGTGGACCATCGAGCCGCGCTCGAGCAGCATCGCGCGGTGGCAGAAGCGGTTGAGCGCGCCCATGTCATGGGTTACGAACACGATCGTGCGGCCTTCGTCGCGCAGACGGTTGAAGACGTCGAAGCACTTCTGCGCGAACGCGGCGTCGCCGACGGCGAGCACCTCGTCGACGAGCAGGATGTCGGCGTCAACCTGGATCGCGACCGAGAAGGCCAGGCGCACATGCATGCCCGAGGAGTAGTTCTTGAGCTTGAGCTCCTCGAACTCGCGCAGTTCGGCGAAGTCGATCACAGCGTCGTATCGAGCCCTAGCCTCGCGCGGCGAGAGGCCCATCATGATGCCGTTGAGAACGACGTTGTCGCGCGCCGCGAGATCCTGGTTGAAGCCTACGCCGAGCTCGATGAAGGTCGACAGGCGCCCGTCTACCCAGATCCGTCCGCTGTCGACGCCGTAGATACCCGCCACGCACTTCAACAGCGTGCTCTTGCCACTGCCGTTGCGCCCGGCGATTCCGAAGAACTCCCCTGTGCGCACATTGAAGGAGATGTTCTCCAGTGCCTTGAAGGTGTGACGCCGACTGCGGCGCGTCGGGTGCAGCGCGCGCTCCTTGAGCGTGTGTGTACGCTCCTCGGGCACGTCAAAGGTCTTGGTCACCGAGTCGACGACGATCGGTGGCGGCGCGTTGCTGGCCCGTTGGGACACCCGGCAAGGTTACCGTGAGCCGCGGTAGCGTTCGGCCGCGCTGACGCATAGCGGCCGTTACGGCCGGCTGCAGGATCACGCCGGATCGGGATCGCAAGATCTTGAGTCGTCGCAGTATGCGCGGGCGGAAAGAATCCCTGCTAGGTTGGCGCCCGCATGCACGTCTGGTACGCGCTCTTGGCGCGGGAGCTTGTGATGTTTGCGTTCCTGCTCCTTGTCGGCCTCGGACCGGTTGCCTTCCTCCCCCCGCGCGTCGATCGAGCAAGTCGCTTGGCGCTCGCCCCGGCCTTCGGTCTGTCCGTATCGATGTGCGTGCTCGTCACGAGCGTTTGGCGAGTGCCGGTTCATCGCACCGCTTGGCTGCTTCCTCTATTGGCCGCGGCCTCAGTGACCGTTGCCGTGTGGCGTGCGAAACATGCTGCTCCGGACGCTGCCGAGCGTACGCCATGGCGGATAGGAGCTTCCGCAGTCGTGCAACTTGTGCTGGTGGCTGTCGTGGTGATGGGCTCGCTCAGCCTGCCGCTTGTGCGCCGTGACTCGGTTGGACCGGTCGGCTACGGAGTTGCCGACGCCGGGGGCTACGTCCTGGAACAGGACGGCATGGAAGCCGAGTCGATATATGCGGCCGAGCGCCAACATCCCCCATGGCGCGATATGACGATCGAGGAGTGGTCCGCTTATGCGGGCAGCTTCCAGGAGATCGGCTTTGACCCGGTCTCCGCCGATGTGGATGTGCTCCTTGGCCTTGGCGCCACCCAGACCTACAGCTCGTTCGTCATCGCCGTGCTGTTGGTGGGCGCCTTCGGAGCATTCGCCGCCGTGCGGATCGCCACCCGTGCTCGTTCGTGGCCTGCTCCATTCGCGGGCGCCCTGTTCGGGGGCTCGTTCTTTATCCAGCTGTTCATGGACGGCAGCGAGGGTGCCCTCACTGGCCTGGCGCTCGTGCTCCCGCTTCTACTCGCCGGATACCTCGCGTTGCGTGATCGTCGAGCGGTCAACTTGATCTTGTTCGCGCTTCTGGCGGCTGGCTTGCAGACCGCGTATCCACTGTTCGTTCCGCCCCTCGTGCTGGGCGGTGCGTTCGTGTTGGCGGTTGTGGCCGTCAGGCACTTGCGTCGGGGAATCGGGGCAACTGAGTTGGCGCGTGGGGGTGGCTCCGTGGCGGGAGTGCTGGTGCTTGCGGCTGCTCTCAGCCCCGTTGCCTTTGAGCGCAACGTGCGTTACTGGCGCGCGATCCTCAACGGCACCTACATGATCACCAAGCTTGGCCTGCCGCAATACGAACTGCCGATCGGAGTTCTTCCGGGTTGGCTTGCTCAGAGCCGCAGCTTCTACTACCTGCCCACCTTGGAATCGCTTACCGCGCAGCAGACGCTGAACTCGATCTTCATCCCACTGGTGCTCATCGCCGCGATCCTCTATGGACTCTGGCGCCATCGTGCCACGGCGATCGTCATACCCGTTGCGGCTGCGGCAGGCCTGCTTGCCTACTACACGATGGAGCACGACCAATGCTCCTATTGCGTACAACGCAACCTGTTGGTTGTCGAGCCACTGACCGCTGCGGGAATTGGCGTGGCGTTGGCCGCTCTACTGGCTGCGCGCGGCCGCACGCTGCGCCTATTGGCGGGCGCGATCGCCATCGTAACTCTGGTCGCCGTGGGTGACAGGGCGCTTGACACCAATCGCCTGGAGGCTGATGCTGCGTATGTCTTCGATCGACAGACGCGCCAGGCCCTGGCGGCAGTACCTCGGCACGCGGCCGGGACCCTCGAGCTCGAGGGCTTTGGGCAGGGTCCCAAGGCGCAGATGGAGGAGCCACTCGTCTATTCAGCAGCGCGCGAGATCCTGGGACGTCCGCCCTCCATCTCCGCTGAAAGCGATGACAACCTTGGGCTGCAGTACTTGGGTGGACCGCGACCGGCGGGCGTCGAGTTCGATCCGGGATACCGCTATGTTCTAACCAGGCTCGCTGGGATTAACACAGCGCGTCGCACCATCGCCCGCTACGGAGCCATAGCGTTGCAGGAACGCGTCCAATCGCTCGACGCATTGGTCACCTCGGGAGTCGATGTGGCACTTGCGCGCAACGAACCGATGGGCCTGGCGTGGGTCCAAGGCGTGCCAGTCACCGTTTGGGTCACCGGCGCAACTCTCAAAGAGCGGGTTTGGGTCCAGCTCGACTTTCAGATCACGACCCCGGGGGCCGTGAACGTGGGGCAGGCAGCAGACGTCCCCACGAAGGCGCGTCGCACCGGCTCCCATCTAGTGGTGTGCCTCGAGGCGCCTAATGAAGGGCCTATCCGGCGGGTGGCCGTCCCGCTCGGCTTCACTCCGATCCCACAGCCGCCGGCGCCGGGAGAGTATGGCATCCCGGACCCGCCGCGGGGACTGCGACTGGCAGCCGTGTATGCGCTCGATCGGCCCTGTGACATGAGCGCTTTCGAGTCATGAACCGAGCCCCCGTGAATCACATCGACCAGATTCTCACCCCGAGAAGCACACTGATCTACACTGATGGGCGACAGCTTGCTCGCCCGAACATCAGCGCTATTGGAACCTAGCGAAGCATCCAGCAACGCAGCGACGATTTGCCTTCCGTGGCTTGATCAGCGGAGTGCCGCGAGCGAGACTCTCGCTGACATCCTCCTTCACACATCCTCGCAGGTGCCCGTTATCCTGGTCGGGGCAACCGAGCATGAGCTCGAGCAAGTGAAGATCAGCTTCGCGAGCCACGAGCTGGGCGAACGCGAAGTCTCGGCGCTGGCACTGAGCGCCGGGGCGGGTTTTGCGCAGGTCGCCAATCTTGCCGCGGGTGCGACAGGCAGAAGCGATCTCGTGTTTGTGACCCCCGGCGTGCGGGTGGGCCCCACGTGGCTTTCGCGCCTTCGCGACGCGGCGTACTGTGATAGCACGGTGGTGAGCGCCACGGCGCTCGGCAACCACGCGGGCGCGCTGTCTGTCGCCACGAACCTCTCCGCCGCGGCTGGCGAGAGACCAACTCAGCCGGCGGCGGCGCTCGCCGTTATCGCCCGCTCGCCTCGTGCCTATCCACGTATCACCTGCGCGGGCGCTCACTGTGTCTACCTGCGTCGCGCCGCGCTTGACCGCCTCGGCGGCTTCGACGCATCCATCTCGGATCCCCCGCAGGCGATGGCCGAGCTCTCGCTGCGAGCCGTCGCGCTCGGAATGGTCCACGTCGCCGCCGATGACGTGTACGTCATATGTCCGGAGGTCGTCCCCCAACTCGCCGAGTCGACCATCCTCGCGGCTGACCTCCGAGACGAGCGGACCGTGCTGCGCCGCTCCCTCGCCTGCGCGCGCGTAGCACTCGATGGCATGTCGGTCACGATCGATGCGCGAGCCCTGGGCCGGGGCGTTGGGGGAACGCAGCTCTACATGGTTGAGCTCATCCTCGCGCTTGCCCGCAGTGCAAGCTTGCGCCTGCGTGTGGTCGTCCCCCCCGACCTGCCCGGCGTACTAGCCCACCGATTCAAGGAAGAGCCCTCGCTCGAGATCATCACCTACGAGCAGGCGGTAACGGAAGCGCAGCCCAGCGACATCGTGCACCGTCCCCAACAGGTCTTCAGCGAGGACGACCTCAGGTTGCTGCATATGCTGGGCGAGCGTGTCGTCATCGGACAGCAGGATCTGATCGCCTATCGCAACCCCTTTTATCACGCGAGCGTTGATGTTTGGCTGGGATATCGACGCGCCACGCGGTTGGCGCTGGCGGCTGCCGACCGCGTGGTGTTCTTCTCCGAGCACGCGATGCGCGACGTCCTCGCCGAGGATCTCATCGGCCGCGACCGTGGCGATGTCGTCGGCATCGGCGCCGACCTGAGCGGACTTGTTCAGGCTCAGCCCGCGCGGGTGCCAGGCGTTCCCCTCGACCGAGACCTGCTTGTGTGTATCGGCGCCGACTACCGACACAAGAACCGCCCATTTGCAATTGCCTTGCTGGAGGCACTGCGGACGCGGCACGGCTGGGATGGAAGCCTGGTCTTCGCAGGTGGTCACGTTCCGCATGGCTCATCTCGCGATGAGGAGGAGTCGCTGCTTGCCGAGCATCCTGGCCTCGTCGAGTCTGTGATCGACGTCGGCCTCATCGACGAGGCGCAAAAGGCATGGCTGTACAAGCGCGCCCGCGCCGTCGTCTATCCGACGCTCTACGAGGGGTTCGGGCTGGTCCCCTTTGAGGCAGCCAAGAGCGGGACACCGTGTCTGTTCGCCCCCCAGGCGTCACTCGTCGAGCTGGCCGGTCAGGACGCTGCCACGCTCGTGCCATGGGATGCGCAGCTGAGCTCGGACGCAGTCGCTGCGCTGCTCATCGACGGCTCCGAGCGCGAGCGTCATCTGCGCTTGCTTCTCGATGGCCTTGCGCACGCCGGCTGGAGTGGCGTCGTCGAGCGTCTGCACGCCAGCTATGAGCGGGCGATCGCTGGCCCCCAGCGCGCGGCGGCGCCGCGCGCCTGGCAGGAACTCGAACGTGAGCGGTTCATCGGCGACCTGGAGACTGTCGCTGATGACTACCAGCGGGCCTATCACGACCTACGGGCAAGTGTTGGCCTCGGCTTGCCTCTGGTGGCCGAGGGCGGCCTGCTGAGCCGGGACGAGCAGCGTGGGCTGATGCGTATCGCTTCGCGGCGCATCCTGCATAACTTGACGCTGAGACCGATCGGACTACTCGGACGCTTGGGTGTGCGGCCAGCGGGCGACGCAGTGCATGTGCCTGGGAAGGACGGCATCGCCCGTGAGGACGAGCGAGAGGCGGGGCAGGGCGCTGGCCCTCGCTGCTAGCTTGCGGGCATGGATATCTGCACGATCATTGCCAAGAATTACGTGGCCCAGGCGCGTGTGCTGGCACACTCTTTTGCCGAGCATCACCCCACCGGGCGCTGCTTCGTGCTGATTATCGATGAGTTCGATGGCTATCTCGACCCTGCCGCTGAGCCGTTCACGATCATCACTCCCGAGCAGATCGGCTGCCTCGAGTTTCAGGAGATGGCCCTTCGCTACGACGTCCTGGAACTCTCGACGGCGGTCAAGCCATGGCTATTGCGTTACCTACTGGGCGAGGGAGCTCCCGCTATCACCTATCTCGATCCAGACATTCGCATCTACTCCTCGCTGGAGCGTCTTGACGAGTTGGCATGCGCGCACGGGGTAGTACTCATCCCCCATAACACCGAGCCGCTCCCCGACGACGGTGCGCGCCCGAACCAGATCGATATTCTGCTAGCCGGAGTCTACAACCTCGGTTATGTCTCGCTGGGCGCGGGTCCGGAGACGGACAGGCTGCTGGGCTGGTGGCAGCAGCGCTTGCTCAACGACTGCCGTGTAGACCCGCTGAACGGCTATTTCGTCGACCAGCGCTGGTTCGATCTTGCCCCGGCCCTGGTCTCCAACTGCAAGATCGTGCGTGACCCGCAGTACAACACTGCCTACTGGAACATCCACAGCCGCCTGTTTGACCACGACGGCACTGGCTACACGGTCAACGGACAGCCGCTTGCCTTCTTTCATTTCAGCGGTTTCGACCCGCAGCTACCCGATGTGCTCAGCCGTCACCAGTCGCGCGTGCTGCTGAGCGGCGATTCCGCGTTGGTGCGCATCTGTGACGAGTACGCGAAGGAGGTGATCGGGGCCGGCTACCTGGAGACCAAGGACTGGCCGTACACCTATCGCATGCTCCCGTCGGGGGTTGAGTTCAGCAGCCGCTTGCGCAGGCTCCACGAGATCGCCCTCGAGCGCGGCGAGGTTCAGGGCTCGGTCTTTACCGAAGAGGGCTGCGATTCGTTCATGAGCTGGCTTGCGACCCCGGCGCCCGCGGCTCCCCCGGGGGTTAACCGCTTGCTGGCCGAGCTCTACGGGACGCGCCAGGATCTACAGGAGGCGTTTCCGGACGTGGCGGGCACCGACCATCCAGCCTTCCTGCGCTGGGCGAAGGAGTACGGCCCCACTGACGAGCCGGCGCTCACGCTGCTCGACTCTGAAGCCTCGAATCCACCGATAGAGCCACCGGCTCCTCCAGCTGCCGTCGCCGACGATTCCGCCCAAGCGCAGCCACCCGAGGCCCGCGCAGTTGCGTGGGGTCTGAACGTCGTCGGCTATTTCCGCTCGGAGCTCGGAACGGGGGAGGCGGCCCGCCAGGTCGTGCATGCGCTCGATGCTGGAGGTGTGCCGTTGCTGCCGGTGCATGGGCGCACGATCCCCCCCAACCGCCAGGGTCACGCGTTCACGCATCTGGACTACACCGACGCGCACTTCCCCGTGAACCTGATCTGCATGAACGCAGACATGCTCGAAGAGTTCGCCGCCCAGGCCGGCCCGGAGTTCTTTGCGTCACGCTACTCGATCGGAACATGGTTCTGGGAGGTGGAGCGTTTTCCCGAGCGCTGGACCGCGGCGTTTGACCATATCGATGAGCTATGGCTGCCAACAGAGCACATCGTGCGCGCGGTGAGCCCCCTGGCGCCGGTGCCCATCACCAAGATCACGCTTCCCGTGGAGTTTCCGCCAGTCGTTCCTCGAGCACGCTCAGAACTGCATCTGCCTGAGGGCTTTCTCTTCCTCTTCTCGTTCGACTATCACAGTGTGTTCGAGCGCAAGAATCCACTGGCCATCGTCGATGCCTACAAGTCTGCATTCGAGCCGGACAGCGGCGCCGTCCTGGTCATCAAGTCGATCAACGCTACAGCTGCGCCGGAGAACCACGAGCGGTTGCTGGCCGCCGCCCGGGAGCGCCCCGACGTGCATGTGATCGACGGCTACCTGTCGCCTCAGTCGAAGAACTCGATGGTCGCCGCGTGCGACTGCTACGTATCGCTGCATCGAGCCGAGGGCTTCGGGCTGACGATGGCGGAGGCCATGTACCTCGGCAAGCCGGTGATCGCTACGGGCTATTCGGGCAACCTGGACTTCATGACCGCCGAGAACAGCTTCCTCGTCGATCACCGTATGGTCCCAATTGGCCCCGGTGCGGCGCCCTACCCAGCTGAGGGCCAGTGGGCGGAACCTGACATCGCTCATGCGTCCCGACAGATGCGCCGCGTGTTCGATGAGCGCGAGCAGGGAGCCGAGCGCGGCCGACGCGCGGCGGAGGACATCCGTCGCACTCATTCCGCGCTCTCCGCCGGCGAGATCATGGCTCGGCGCCTTGACGAGCTTCGTCTGCGTCAGGGCGTCCGCCTACGCCAGACCTACGAGTCTCCGTCGGCGGCGTCGCTGCTGGCAGCGCGCGTGCGGACCGGGCCGTCGGGGCGAGCCCGCTCGCGGCTTGGTGCCCCGGCTAGGCTTGCCCGCCGAATCCTGCTGCGCGTGATCAGGCCGTACACCGCCTTCCAACAGAGCATCAATGCTGAGATGACGCACCTCGTTGAGACGCTCGACAGTCAGATCGTGAATCGCGAGGTTGCGGATGTCGAGCGTCACGCTGCGCTTCTGGCCGAGCTTCGTGAGCACGCTAGCCGCCTACCACCTCGCGATCTGCTCGAAGGTCACACCCGGTCGATCGCGGCACTCGAATCGACCGTCGCCGCGTTGCTGCGCGAAGCCGGTGAGCTGCTGGAGGTGCCACAACGGCTCGAGCAACTCGACGGTGCGGTCAAACGCATGGAGTGGGAGAGTCGCGCTATCCCGTACACGGACGGCTCACCGTTTGTGTACGGGCGTCACCCCGTGGCTGGCGTGGTCCAAGGCTACGCCGACAACGGTGGCTCGAGCTTGCATCCATATCGATCCTTCGAGGACACGTTCCGAGGCTCTGAGGACTTCATCCGCGAGCGCCAGCGTCCCTACCTTGAGATCCTGGACGGGCGTGAGCCGGTGCTCGAGTTCGGGTGTGGTCGCGGTGAGTTCCTGGACCTGCTGAGCGATGCGGGACTGGACTGCCTCGGTGTCGACCTCGACGCGGGAATGGTCGCCCGCTGCCACGAGAAGGGTCATACCCAGGTGGTGCAGGCCGACGGCCTCGAGTACCTGGAGAGAATGGATGACGGGAGCCTGGGCGCGATCTTCTCGGCGCAGGTGATCGAGCACCTTCCCTATGAGCAGTTGCTCCGGCTGCTGATGCTGGCAAGCTCCAAGCTGCGCGAGGACGGCCTGTTCGTCGCCGAGACCGTCAATCCCCACTCTGTCCCCGCTCTGAAGACCTTCTGGGTCGATCTCACTCACGAACGGCCCATCTTTCCCGAGGTGGCGCTTGCGCTGTGTCGCGACGCTGGTTTCGCATCCGCCTACGTGTTCTTCCCCGGGGGGACGGGAGACGTCGAGCGCGATCGCTTCAGCGAGGGCTCCTACGCGGTGGTCGCCAACTCCACTGAGCTGCTCGACGGTCTGCGCGCCTAGCAGTTCTGGCCGGGTCAACCCGTACCCGGAAGGCACCGCTGCACCGCCATCATCGTGTGATCGTCGTCTAGGCTGGGCGTTGATGAACGAGAGCCACCACAGTGTCGCCTACCTAGCAGCGGCCGCTGGCTTGGCGCACGCCGTCGACCCAGCGAAGCTGGATGCCATGGCCCGCGACCTCGCGGCCGTCCGCGAGCGCGGCGGACGTCTGTTCATTCTCGGCGTAGGTGGAGGGGCGGGTCACGCCTCACATGCGGTGAACGACTTTCGCAAGCTATGCCATCTGGAGAGCTACGCGCCGACTGACAACGTCTCGGAGCTCACCGCCCGCACCAACGACGACGGCTGGGAGACCTCCTTCAGCGCGTGGCTCGAGGTTTCCCGCCTGTGCGAGCGCGACGCTCTGCTCGTCTTCTCCGTTGGGGGCGGCTCGCGCGAGCACAACGTCTCGACCAACCTCGTGGGCGCAATGGAGGCCGCCCGCAACGCCGGCGCCGCGATCTTCGGCGTCGTGGGGGCGCCGGGCGGGACGCTTGCCGAACTGGCCGACGTGGCGATCCTGATCGATCCACCCCCGGCGCTGCGCACGCCACTGGTCGAGTCCTTCCAGGCGGTTGTTTGGCACGCCCTCGTCTCGCACCCCGAGCTGGCGGTCAAACAAGGCCACTGGGAGTCGCTCGCCGCGCGCGGCAGGACGTGAGCGCCCGTTGGTCTGGGTCCCCCGACCGGGGCCCACTGGTCTACAGGCCCGCGGGCCCCGTCGATACATCACCGCGCCGCCCGGCGGCCTTCCTCGACCGCGATGGCACCCTCAACGAGGCGGTCCCCGATCGCGACTCGGGCGCACCCGAGTCGCCGTTGAGCGTCGCCGACGTGCGTCTGATCCCCGCCGCTCCGGGCGCCGTGAAGAAGCTCCTCGACGCCAGCTATGCGCTCGTGTGCGTCACGAACCAGCCAGCTGCAGCCAAGGGCAAGGCAACGCTCCCCGAGCTGCTAGAGGTGCACGAGCGGGTGCTCGGACTGCTCGCCGAGCAGGGTGTGCGCATCGACGTCTCGCTCCTATGTCCACATCATCCCGAGGGCCGCGCGGGCGAGCTTGCCCGTCGTTGCGACTGCCGCAAGCCCGCCCCCGGGATGCTACTCGGCGCCGGGGCGGAGCTGGGGCTTGACCTCGCGCACTCATGGATGCTGGGAGACACCGACGCGGACGTTGCGGCGGGACGCGCGGCGGGATGCCGCACGGTGCTGCTCGACTATCCACCTAGCGCTCACAAGCGCAGCGGTAGGCAGACGCCTGACATATCGGCCCCCGACCTCGCGACAGCCGTTGCCCAAGTCCTGGGCCAGCCCCGGCGATAGCATCTTGGAACGCGGGATCGCGGCGGAGTTCGCCCCGCAGCGCGCGATATGGTGCGCGAAAATGCTTGAACTGATCTCCACACGCATATTTGCCGATGGAGCCGACTTGGACGGAATCCTGGCACTGGCGGCCGATCCGCGGATAGCCGGGTTCACGACCAATCCGACCCTCATGTGGAAGGCCGGCCTGACCGACTACGCCGAGTTCGCCAAGCGCCTGCTCGAGCGGATCACCAAGCATCCGATCTCCTTCGAGGTCTTCGCCGACGACACAGATGAGATGCGTCGCCAGGCACGCATCATCGCCTCGTGGGGCGAGAACGTCTACGTCAAGATCCCAGTGACGACCACGAGTGGCGAGTCGCTGGCTCCGCTCGTGCGCGAGCTCTCCGAGGATGGCGTGAAGGTCAACGTCACCGCCCTCTTCACCACCGCGCAGGTCGAGCTGATCACCGCAGCGGTGAAAGACGGCGCACCGTCCTACATCTCCGTGTTCGCCGGGCGCATTGCCGACGCGGGGATCGATCCGGTGCCGATCATGAGCCGGTCGGTGCAGATCATGCTCGAGGCCCCCCGCGCTGAGCTGATCTGGGCCTCGCCGCGCGAGATCCTCAACCTCGTGCAGGCCGACCAGGTCGGATGCCACATCATCACCGTCACGCATGACCTTCTCAGGAAGCTCGACTGTCTCGGCAAGAATCTCGAGCAGTTCTCGCTCGAGACCGTCAGGATGTTTCATGGCGACGCTGTGGCCGCGGGCTTCACGCTGTAGCGATGGCAATCATCCTTCCAGGGCGTGATGCCTTCTCGGCGGGCCGTGCGCGCGGGAGGGTTCAATGAGGCGGGCGTGCATCACGGGCGGCGGCGGTTTCATCGGCAGCAACCTCGCCGACCGCCTGGTCGCTGAGGGTGTCGAGGTGGTGATCGTCGATGATTTTCGGGCCGGCCGGCGCGAGTTCGTCGCCGACGCCCTGAGCAGACCGTGCGTGAGCCTCGTGGAGGCCGACGTGCTCGACCGCCCCACGCTTGCGGACGCGATCGCGGGTTGCGACTGGGTCTTTCATCTGCAGGCCAACGCCGATGTGCGCCACGGACTCGAGGATCCACGGCGGGACCTCGAGCAGAACACGATCGCCACGGGGAACGTTCTCGAGGCGATGCGGGAAACCGGGGTCAAGCGGATCGCCTTCGCCTCGACCGGCTCCGTCTACGGCGAGCCCGAGGTCTTTCCCACGCCTGAGACGGCGCCCTTTCCGATCCAGACGTCGCTGTACGGTGCCTCAAAGCTCGCCGGGGAGGGGCTGATCGAGGCCTACGCCGCGGGCTATGGCTTCACGGGCCTGATCTTCCGCTTCGTCTCGATACTCGGCGAGCGCTACACGCACGGCCACGTGTTCGACTTCTTCTGCGCGCTCAAGCACGACCCTACGCACCTACGCGTTCTGGGCGACGGTCGTCAGGAGAAGTCCTACCTCTATGTCCAAGATTGCATCGACGCGATCCTGCTCGCCTCCGAGCGCCACGAGGACGAGCCTGGCGTGGATATCTACAACCTCGGTGCGGACGAGACGATTCGCGTAGACGAGTCTGTAGCGATGATCACCGCGCAGCTGGGCCTCTCGCCCACGGTCGAGCATACGGGCGGGCGGCGCGGCTGGATCGGCGACAGCCCGCTGATCCTGCTTGATACGACCCGCATGCGCGCCCTCGGCTGGGAGCCGCGCACGACGATTCGCCAGGCGCTAGAGCGCACAGTGAGCTGGCTGTCCGACAGCGAATACGCGTGGCGTGATCGGGGCGACGCTGGTGCTCTTGCGCTAAGTGAGGAGACGGCACGATGAGCGTTGTCTTCAGCCGCGCTCCGCTGCGCATCTCACTCGGGGGCGGGGGCACTGACCTGCCCTCCTACTACCGCGAGCACGGCGGCTTCCTCGTATCCGGGGCGATCGACAAGTACGTGTACATGCTCACCCACACGGTGTTCCAGCGCCGCTACCGCATGAAGTACTCGGAGATGGAGGAGGTCGACGAGGTCGCGCAGATCCGCCACCCGATCCTGCGCGAGACGCTGCTGCGCCACTGGCGCGGCAATCCGCTGGAGATCGCCTCGGTGGCGGACGTGCCGGCGGGCACCGGCATGGGCTCCTCGGGCGCCTACACGGTGTGCCTGCTCAAGGGCCTCGCGCACGCGCGGCGGACCTCGATCACGCCCGGCGCGCTCGCTGAGGCGGCGTGTGAGATCGAGATCGACGTGCTCGGCGAGCCGGTCGGCAAGCAGGACCCCTACGTGGCGGCACACGGGGGCATCTGCGCGTACACCTTCGAGCGCGACGGGCGCGTGGAGGTCGAGCCGCTGGAGCTGGGGCCGAGCGTGCTCAGGCGACTGCGCGACCAGCTGCTGCTGTTCTACACAGGCGAGGCGCGCTCGGCCTCGAGCGTGCTCGCCGACCAGGACGAGCGCTCCAAGGCGGGCGATGACGCGATGCTCGAGAACCTGCACATGACCAAGGAGCTCGGCCGGCGCGGCTATGAGCTGCTCAAGGCCGGCGAGCTGGAGGCATACGCGGAACTCATGCACGAGCACTGGGAGCACAAGCGCCAGCGCTCGCCGGGGATGGCCAACGAGCACATCGACCGGCTTTACATGCTCGCGCGCCGCAGCGGCGTGATCGGCGGCAAGCTCGTGGGCGCCGGCGGAGGAGGGTTCCTGCTCGTGTTCGCGCCGCGCCCGGAGGACACCAGGCAGGCGATGGCGGCGGCGGGCGCCTCCGAGCTGACGTTCGACTTCGAGTTCGACGGCGCGTACGCGAGCGAGTACTCATGACCGCCAGGCGCGTGGCGATCGTCGGCTGCGGGCTGATCGGAGACAAGCGCGCGACCGCGCTAGGCGATCAGGACGAGCTGGTGGGCTGCTTCGACATCGACCCGGACGCCGCCCGAGCGCTCAGCGAGCACCACGGCGGGGTCGCGTGCGCGACGCTGCAGGAGCTGCTCGCCCTCGCCCCCGAGGTCGTGGTCGTGGCCACCGTCCATAACCGGCTGGCGGAGCTTGCCGAGCAGGCGCTGCACGCGGGAGCGCACGTGCTCGTGGAGAAGCCGGCCGGCGTCTCGGCCGCGCAGGTCGAACACCTGCTCGAGTGCCAGCGGGCGAGCGGGCGACTGGTGAAGGTGGGCTTCAACCATCGCTTTCACCCGGGTATCAGCCGTGCGGCCACGGAGGTTCACTCGGGCGCGCATGGCGAGCTGCTGCACCTGCGGGCCCGCTACGGACACGGCGGACGCCTCGGCTACGATCGCGAGTGGCGCGCGGATCCCGCGCACTCGGGCGGCGGGGAGATGATCGACCAAGGGATGCACCTGCTCGACCTGACGCACTGGTTCGCCGGGCCGCTGCCGCTGCACTGCGCCCTGCTGCGCACCCACTTCTGGCACACGCCCGTCGAGGACAACGCGGCGCTGATGCTCGGCGAGGCGCGCTCGCGCACGGCACCGTGGGCGATGCTCCACGTCAGTTGGACGGAGTGGAAGAACATGTTCTCGCTGGAGGTGTATTGCCGCAGCGCAAAGATCCAGGTCGACGGCCTGGTTCGCTCCTACGGGCCCCAGCGACTGACGATCTACCGCATGCGCCCTGAGCTGGGCCCGCCGGATGTGGAGGAGATCACATATCCCGACGAGGATCGCTCCTGGCAGCTCGAGTGGGTCAACTTCGCGCAGGCGATCGACGCGGGTGACGCGGGGCTGCTGCGCGGCGACCTGGGCGACGCCCACTACGCGTGGACACAGATCGAGCATGCCTACAGCGCCAGTCCATACGCTGACATGCGCGAGGGAGTCCTCGGTTGAGCGACAGACGCGCGATCGTGACCGGTGGCTCGAGGGGAATCGGCCGCGCGATCGCCGCCGACCTGGCTGAGAAGGGATGGAGCGTGGTGCTGATCGGGCGCGACGCGGCCGCGCTTGAGCAAGTCCAACGCGAACTCCCCGGCGCGGGTCATGTGCGGCTGGCGTTCGATGTCGCCGACGAGCAGTCCTGGCAGCGGCACGCGGCGCATTTCCGCGAGCTCGACGGCCTCGTGTGCGCGGCTGCGCTGCTCGACCCCGTGGGGCCGATCGGCACCTACAGCGCCGCCGATTTCCGGCGCACGCTGGAGGTGAACGTGCTCGGCACGCTGCTGGCGATCGAAGCCTGCCTGCCCGCACTGCGCGCGAGCGGCGGCGCGGTCGTCACGTTCAGCGGCGGCGGCGCCACCTCTCCGCTGCCCAGGTTCGACGCGTACGCAGCCTCCAAGGCGGCGGTCGTGCGCCTGACCGAGAACCTCGCCGTCGAGTTGAGCGACGCGGGCGTGCGCATCAACTGCGTGGCCCCCGGGTTCGTCGCGACCGACATCCACCGGGCTACGCTCGCCGCAGGGCCGGAGCTAGCCGGCGAGGAGTATTTCAAGCGCACGCGCGCCGAACTCGAGCAGGGTGGCGTACCGATTGAGGAGGCGGCGGCACTGACGTGCCTGCTGCTGGAAGACGATACGCAAGCGTCTTTCACCGGGCGGCTGATCTCCGCGCAGTGGGATCCCTGGCGCGACCCGAATTTTCGGCGCAGGCTCGCCGAGGACCCCGACCTGGCGACGCTCAGGCGCATCGACGACATGTTCTTTGCGGCCGTGCGGGAGCAAGCGCAGGCATGAGCCATCCGTTTGCCAGCCACGTCGCCGCGGAGCACCATGTCAACTGGTCCGACGATCTCGAGGAGCTGCACGAAGAGAGCAGCCGCACGCACTTCATCGACGTGTGGACGCGGCGCGCGATCCTCGCGCGACTCGGCGCGTTACCTCCCACCCCGACGGTCGTCGACGTCGGCTGCTCGACCGGCTACCTGCTCGAGGACCTGCATAGCGCAATTCCCGCGGCGGAGCTGATCGGCGTGGACCTAGTGGCCGGCGGGCTGCACAAGGCGCGCGAGAACGTGCCGCGGGCGAGGCTGCTGCAGGCCGATGCCTGCGCGCTGCCATTGGCAGAGTCGAGCGCGGACGCGCTGGTGAGCGCGAACCTGCTCGAGCATGTGCCCGACGATCGTCAAGCGCTGGCAGAGATGCGGCGGATCCTGCGTCCGGGGGCACGGGCGGTGATCGTCGTGCCGGTCGGCCCTGGCAACTACGACTACTACGATCGCTTTCTCGGGCACGAGCGTCGCTACGGCGCCGGTGAGCTGGCAGACAAGGCGCGCGCGGTCGGGCTTGCAGTGCAGGAGGACGTGTTCCTCGGCGCACCGCTCTACCCGGCGTTCTGGATGGTCAAGCAGCGCAACCGCCGGCGCCTGGGGCATCTCGCGGGAGCCGAGCTCGAGGCGCGGGTGAGGCGCGATATCGCGCACACGAACGACTCCGCCGTAGGGCACGTCGCGTGTCTCCTGGAGGAGTGGCTGCTGGCGCACGGCGTCAGGCTGCCGTTCGGGATTCGCGGCCTGACCGTGCTCGCGCGACCGCGATGAGCTCAGCGAGCATGTCCGGGCACGCGGAAGGGGGAGCGGATGCGCGCAAGCGCGACTCGCAAGCGATGCTCAGCATCGTGATCCCCGCGTACAACGAGCAGGAGAACATCGAGCGTGTGTACGAGCGTCTGGCCGAGGTGATGCGGCCACTGGACGTGGAATGGGAGATGATCTTCAGCGTCGATCCATGCACTGACCGCACCGAGGAGCTGATTCTGGCGCTGCGCAAACAAGACCCGCGCGTGAAGATGCTGCGCTTCTCGCGGCGTTTCGGTCAGCCGATGGCCACGATCGCAGGCCTGGAGGCGTCCACGGGCGACGCGGTCGTGGTGATCGACTGCGACCTGCAGGACCCGCCCGAGTTGATCCCCGAGCTGCTCGCGCGTTGGCGCGAGGGCAACGACGTCGTATATGCGCAGCGGCGCACTCGTGCCGGCGAGACGCTCCCCAAGCGCATCGTCGCGGCACTCGGCTACAGGGTGATCAAGCGCATCGCCGATGTCGAGATCCCGCCGAATACCGGCGACTTTCGCCTGATGAGTCGTCGCGTGGTCAACAACGTGGTCGCGTTGAAGGAGAGCCACGGCTTCCTGCGCGGGCTCGTCGGCCTGGTCGGGTTCAACCAGGCGAGCGTGCTGTACGACCGCGATCCACGCGCCGCCGGCAACAGCAAGTACAACCGCTTCTGGGGCTCGCTGGTGATCGGCCTGAACGGGATCGTCGGCTTCTCGCGCTACCCGCTGCAGCTGATCTCGCTCGCCGGAGTGGGCCTGTCGCTGCTCGCGTTCCTGGTCGCGGTGGTGTACCTCGGGCTGAAGCTCGGCGGCCTGAACTTCCCCGTGGGCAACCCCACGATCGTGATCGTGGTGGCGTTCTTCAGCGGCATCCAGCTGCTGTCGCTGGGCGTGATCGGCGAGTATGTGGGGCGCATCTACGACGAGTCGCGGGACCGCCCCAAGTACATCGTCGAGTCGCGCCACGGGTGGGACGACTGAGCGCGGGCGACGCACCCGCCGCCGGCGCGCTGCCACCGGTGTGCATTCTCGCCGGCGGCCTCGGCACGCGCCTGGGCCAGCGTGTGCGCAACACCCCTAAGCCGCTGCTGGACGTAGCGGGAGAACCGTTCGTGCTGCACCAGCTGCGCCTGCTCGCCGCGCACGGCGCGCGCGAGATCGTACTGTGCGTGGGCTACCTCGGCGAGCAGATCGAGACGCGGATCGGCTCGGAGCGCTTCGGCGCAAGCGTGCGCTACAGCTACGACGCGCCCGAGCTCGACGGCACGCTCGGCGCCGTTCGCCGCGCGCTGCCGCTGCTCGGCAAACGCTTCCTCGTCCTCTACGGCGACACCTACCTGCGTATCGACTACGCCGCAGCGGCGGACGCATGGCGCGCCAGCGGACTGCCGGCAATGATGAGCGTGCTGCGCAACGACGGTCGCTGGGACACCTCCAACGCGATCTACGCCGACGGTCGCGTGAGCGCCTACAACAAGCACTCGCCCACTCCCGACATGCGCTGGATCGACTACGGCCTCGGCGGGATCACGCGGGACGCCCTGGATCGCGTCCCGCCCGAGACGCGCGATCTGGCCGATCTGTACCACCAGATGGCCAGGGAAGGAATGCTGTTCGGCGCGGAAGCGCACGATCGTTTCTATGAGATCGGGACCCCTGAGGCGCTCGCCGAGACCGACGCCTTTCTGCGTGGGCTCGGCGCAGCTGGCGGCGCCGCCGGTTAGATGTGCGCTCGCCGGCTGGCACTACGCTCTCGCGGCCCGAGGGGATCGGCGCTGGACCGTTCGTTTGCGTATCCCGCGCTGGCCTAAGGCGCCCGCCAGAAGCGGTCGATCACCATCGCGATGACCCACTCGTCCTGCTCCACTCACGCGCGACGCCCACGCCGCCAGCTGCTCGCCGCAGCTGTGCTCGCGGGCCTGCTTGCGCTCCTGCTGCCGGCTGCCAGCCTGGCCGCGATCACGACTTTCGGCAGCCCGCTGTCGGTCCCGGCGACGCTCAACACGACTGACAACCTCGGCTACGAAGGCACGAACACCCCCGTCCCCGGCCAGATCATCCACACCTCTCACTTCGGCACGGACACCGCGCTCTGGAACCCGCAGAGCCCCAACGGAGCACCCACCGCACCTGCCACTGGGCAGGCCACGAAGATCAGCCTCGAGGGCTGCGCCATGCGTCCCTCTGGCGCCGCGATGCCGCTCACCCAGATCCACTTCCAGGACCTCTCGCCGCTGCCGGGCGGCGGCGCGCGGGTCAACCTGACCTCGCAGGCGTTCGATATCCCCGTGTGCGGGCAGGGTGGGGCGAGCGGCGCCACCGTCACGACCTACGAACCGATCAACCTCTGCGTCGGCCAGGGCGACTACGTGGCCTTCAACGACGAGGGCGGCTTCGAAGAACCGTACTACCGTGCCGGCGTGGCCTACCAGGTGTTCGGCTCGGTGCGCGGGGCGACGGTCGACTCATTTATAAAGCCCCTCGGCTCGGTCAACGGCTCGATCATGCCTCCGTCGGAAACCGGCGCCATGGAGGGCTTCGCGGTCAACGAAGACGAGGAACTGATGATGCGGGCGACGCTCGGCACCGGCCCCGACGCCACGCACATCTGCGCCGGCGGCACCCGCGGCCTGCCGCCACCGCTGGCGCCGATCAGGGTCAGTCCGCAAACGGACGGCATCAACCACGCGCGGATCGTCGCGGTGGCCGTCTACTGCCGGGTCAGCCCAGAATGCAAGGCCGTCATCAAGCTGAGCCTGGGTGGCAGACAGGTCAGCGTCGGCCAGAGCGAATACAATGTCCACCCCAACACCACGACCCATCTTCCGATCCGCGTCTCCTCGACGCTGATGCCGATGATCCGCAAGCACAACGGCGTCGCCACCACGCTCACCGCCGTGGTGAGCGGCAAGACGGTCACTCAGACGGTCGAGATCAAGATCTTCTGACACACCGGCGCGGATGCGTGACGGGGCGCAGCTCACCCTTCATTCGATCACAGTTGTGATTGCTCCCCACAGCGCCCCGATGCCGAGGAGCGGCGAATTGGCAGCGGCGAAAGTCCGATCGGGACCATAGCTGGTGCCTTCGTCGTCGAACACATAGCTGGCCGCCGCGTGCGGGCGGTCTTCGGCATTTGGGTCGCCGCTCGGCACATACAGGGCATCGTCGAATTCACCGCATGACGGCTGTCGGTGCCCGTTCAGCAGGAACTCGTAGTAGAAGACGTGTTCAGGTTTCTTGTTCTTGATCAGCGTGTTCACGAGCCATTCCGCTCGGAGTGCCTGGTAGGTTTCTCCTCTTTCTGTGTTCGTTTCCTGGATTTCAGTGGTTGGCGTGCATTCGCGTGCGGCGACCTCGGTGATCCAGACCTGGTCGCCCTTTCCTTTGCTCGGCAGGCCCTGCAGCGCTTCTTCGTAGTGCGATTCACTCATGGTTTCGACCGTGTAGTACGGGTGCAGACCCCAGATCGATGGAACCGGGCTGAGGTGTTTGCGATATTTTTCCTCCTGACCCTTGACGCCACGACTGTCTTCAAAGTCGCCGGCGACGACCTTGCATTTGGACGCGGCCGCTTCGCAGGCGCTGGAAGCAGCGTTGGTCAGTTCAGCGGCTCTTTCCGGCGACAGTTTGCCCTGATTGTTCGGCTCGTTCCACGCCTCGACGTAGCTGATGGGATGTTTCAGAGCTTCAGCCAGGCTGAGTATTTCTTTCAGGCGTTCCTTGTATTCCGATACGCCTGAGTTGAACCGGCCGGTATAGCTTGTCAGTCCAACGTCGGTGGTGAGGCCCATGCTCGCGACGTCGTTCAGCCATTCTTCAAACTCTTCGCGGTAGCACGGTTTGTGCGTGCATTGTTCGACCGTGGCATTCCACTGCACGACGTAGCGGGCGTAGCGGATGTGCGAGCTCGAGACCCAGTTGGCCTTGAAGAAGCCGGCGAAGAAGCTGCTCGAGAAGCCCGAATCCCAGTAGGGGATGCTCTGATCGGAGATGCCGTCGACGACGATCGTGCTCGCGGACGCCGGGGCAGCAGCGACCGCCCAGATCACGGATAGCGCCAGCAGGCCGGCGATTCTAAGGCGATGATTAGAAAACGCTGGAAACGGCCTCTTGGTCATTGGGATGACGGCCACCAATCCCAGCAACACAGTTCGCGTGCCGGCCGCTCGGTCGCCACCGCTCCCGCCGCGCCGGGTCCCGGCTCGAGCTCCGCGATCCACGGCCGGCGTGTCTCGTTGGCCAGGTCCGCGCGACCGATGCCCACACCGAGGCACTTCAGCTCGGCCTCATGGCATGCCCACATGCGTAGAAACTCCTGCCGACGGACCGCCGGATCGAGGCCCTCCAGGCACCGCGCCCGCGCGGACCCGAACACGCGCCCGGCGATCGCCACCTCGTCGATCTCACGGCGAGCCACCTCCACGTCGACACCAACGGCCCCCGACTCGCTGAACGCGTACAGCGCCAGCCGTCCCGAGTGCGCCATGTTGAACGAGAACCGTGCGGGCTCGATCGACGAGCGCCTTGGCGTTGGCTTGGAGTCGATCGCGTCAGCGGTGAGCGCCGGCTTGCCGTGCGACCCGACGGAGAAGCGCAGCACGCGCGGATCTTCTTGTAGATAGCGACCCAGCAACGCGCGAAGCAGTCCTCGCGAGCGCCTCCACAGCTGCCGATCGAGCTCTCGCAGTATGCGCTCTGCCCGCGCGCGCTCCTGATCGCACAGCAGCCCACAAACCTCGTCGTCCACCTGTGTGAGGTCCGCGCGCCACACGTGCACCGTTCCCGCCCCAAGCTGCGGCTGAAGCGGACCCGGCGCCCACGCGTGCGTGTGCTGTGTGGGCATCGTGCAGCGGCGCCCGCGCGCTCAGTCAAACAGCGCTTCGACGGCCGTGAGGAAACGATCGGCCAGCTGGATCGCCCGCTTCGCCTCCTCCGCCGGCGCTGACCAAGCGTCGTAGTCCGCCTGCTCACGCTCGGGTTGGATCTTCTGCACCTCCGCCGCCAGTTCACGGTCGATCCTTCCGCCCTCAACGAACGCGCTGCGAAACTCGTGCCAGGTCCCCTTGTGGGTCTTGGCGGAGGAGTCCTGCTCACTGAGCGCCGCTCTGGCTCCGTACAGCATCGCGTAGTAGGCGGCACTCAGCGCCGTCGAGGGATCCTCCTCCACGGCCACCTCAGCTGCGGCCAACCGTCGCCGCGCCGCCTGGAGGAACTCGCTCGAACGTGGACTCACGCGGAGCCGTCCAGGACGACCTTGTCGCGGTCCAGCTCGGCGATGAAGAAGGATCTGATCTCACGACGCTGCGCCAGCCACTCCGGGGTGTGCACATGAACGGAGAACGCCCACGTCAGAGCGTCCAGGCAGAGCTCGTGGGCAGCGTCGTCAAGCAACTTGCGCACGAGCATACGGCCATCCCACGAGGCGTCATCCACAAGCACGAGCACGTCCACGTCGGACTCCGCCGACGGTTGCTCTCCGCGCGCACGAGAGCCGAACAGCCATACGGCGTGCAACCGTCCCCCGAGACGCGCGCGCAGCTTCTCGACGAACCGCTCGACCAGCGTTCGCTCGTCGAAGGACAGCGACGTTTCAGCGAACGCGGTCATGGCGTCAATCTAGGCGCTGAGCCTCACCCGATCAACCCCGACGAGCGGCTGCCAGGGCGCGCACGGTGTACATCTGCGGCTACCCTCTTGCGCTCATGCGCGCCCTCTCAGTCAAGCTCGCCGGCCTGGTGGTGATCGAACCGGACGTCCATCCGGACGAGCGCGGCTTCTTCTGCGAGACATACCGGCACGAGTGGCACGCGCACGCGGGGATACCGCCGGACGAGCTGTTCATCCAGGACAACCACTCGCGCTCCACGCGCGGGGTCGTGCGCGGCCTGCACTTCCAGGTGGGCGCGGGCGTGGCCAAGCTCGTGCGCTGCGCGCGCGGGCGCATCTTCGACGTCGCCGTGGACCTGCGCCGGGGCTCGCCCACGTACGGGCGCTGGGAGGGCGTGGAGCTGGACGAGCACAGCATGCGCGAGCTGTACGTGCCGGTCGGCTTCGCGCACGGCTTCTGCGTGCTCAGCGACGTCGCCGACGTGCTTTACAAGCAGAGCGCCTACTACGACCCGGAGGTCGAACGGGGGATCGCGTGGGACGATCCCGAGATCGGCATCGCGTGGCCGCTGCCGACGGAGCAGCTGACGGTCTCCGAGCGCGACGCCGCCGCGCCGCGCCTGAGCGAGATCGCCGACGAGCTGCCGTTCGAGTGGCATCCTTAGCGGCGATGTCCGCCCGCCTGCAGCGCCTGCGCGAGCGCACGAACGGCTACACGGTCACGCCCGTGCAGTACGTGCGCTTCGCCTACGCGGCGCTCGGAGCGCTCACGCTGATCGTCCTCACGGGCGCCGCCGTGCGGCTCACCGGATCGGGCCTCGGCTGCCCCACGTGGCCGAAGTGCTACGGCAACGTCTACCCGCCGCTGTCGACGCACGCGCTGATTGAGTTCTCCAACCGCCTGCTCACCGGACCGGTGTCGATCGCCGCGGGCATGGCGTGGCTGGCGGCCGTCCGTCGACGCCCCTACCGCCGCGACCTGGTGTGGCTCGGCGCGCTGCTGCCCCTGGGCGTGGTCGCACAGGCGGTGCTCGGCGGCTTCACGGTCAAGGGCGCGCTCGACTATGGGTGGGTGATGGGCCACTTTGCGTTGTCGATGCTGATACTCGTCGCTGCCGTTGTGCTCGTTTGGCGGGCGGCGAACGAGCCGCGGGCGTCGGCGTCCAGTCGGCGCGCGGCCGTTGCGGACGGCGCGGATGAGGAGACGAGCGCGGACGCACAGGCCGCCACCGACCCGGCGATCGTGCGCTCGTTGTACGCGCTGCTCGCGCTCGGCGCGCTGACGATCTTCGCCGGCACGGCAGCGACGGCGGCCGGCCCGCACGCGGGGGGGGCGCCCGGCCAGAAGATCAACCGCCTGAGCTTCGACGGGCGCGGCACGATGGACTTTGTCATCCATCGCCACGCGGAGATCGCGCTCGTGTTCAGCCTCGCCGCGGTGCTCGTATGGTGGTTGGCGCGTCGCCGCGAGGTCGGGCAGGCGGTCCAGCGCCCGCTGACGGTGCTGTGCGTGCTGCTCGCGCTGCAGGGCGCGGTGGGGCTCGACCAGTACGAGACGCACCTGCCAACGGAGCTCGTGTGGATCCACGTGGGCCTTGCCTGCGGCGCGTGGCTGAGCGTGCTGTGGGCGGCCTGCGCCACGGGCACGCTCGCGCCGTTGGAGGCCGGAAAGAGCGCAATACGGCCCTCCGATGGGGCGTTGGCGGCGGTCGCGCCGTTGGAGTTCCCCGGAAATTAGGGCTTCTTCGGCGTGGGCATGCGCTATTTGCGTGTGTCGTCGTCCTCGCCAGCGGTTAGCCTGCTGGCAGCAACGACACTGGAGAAAGGGAGTGGCATGACCAAGAACGAGCTGGCCGAGCAGGTAGCGGGGCGCACTGGACTCGCCGCCAGTCAAGCACGGCAGGCAGTTGAGGCGGCGATCGAGGTGGTCTCCGACGAGCTGGCCGCCGGTGGTGAGGTCGCGCTTGCCGGCTTTGGCAAGTTCAGCGTCAGCCACCGGGCAGCCCGGCAGGGACGCAACCCATCGACCGGCCAGACGATCAACATCGCTGCGTCTAAAGCCGCGAAGTTCTCCGCTGCGAGCGCGCTGAAGAAGCGCCTCAACGGCTGAGACCGCCCTCTGACAGCGCGCGCCCCGGCCGGTGTTGGCCGGCGGCGCGTCGCTGCGCCGGCTCTCTCGTGACGACGGCAAGACCGCCGCGCGTTCGCACCGGTGGCCGCCGCGATCGATCGTTATCAATCATTACCGCTGGGTAACCCGTCGTTTAGGCGCGGGGAGGAGGCTTCCCGACGAACCCTCCCGAAAGTGGTGATGGCAAGTGAGACGAGCAGCCCTCGACAGTGCGAAGCGACTTCCGGCGAGCAACAGGTGCCGCTACGGGTCGCTGGCGAGCTTTTACAGAGCCGATGAGCGTCGCATCCACTCGCGCGAGCGAGACGTGGGACTGTGGTGGCGCGAGGGGCTCGACGGCCCGCTGCACCGCGCCGCCTGGATCAACGACACCGGCGAGCTGTACCTCGTGCGCCTTGGCCCGGTCGACGCGGGAGGCGGGCGTGTCGAGGTGCTCGCACGGGTCGAGGACGGCGAGCGGCTCGAGACGATGCTGGCGGGCTGGCGCGAGCGCTGCGGCGAGCCGCGTTCGCTTGAGTGGCTGCGCGAGCGCACACGACGACTGCGTGCCGTCACGGCTCCGGGGCGCGCCCGCCGGGGGACACGTGGGATGGCCTCGTTGACCGCCTGAGCGCGCCGCGAGACGGCGCGTGAGGAGGGGCAGGGTCACCGCGTGCGGCGACTGCAATACTGACGTTGAAACGGGGTGTCGTTCATGTTTGGATTCCGGGGGCAGCACCGCGTCGCATCGGCGGCGGGCGCAGCATTGCTGCGATGACGCCGAGGATCTCAGTGCGCCTGCTTGCGACCCAGCCGGACAGGCGGCTGGTCGAGCTCGTCGCGAACGGCAACGAGCATGCGTTTGAGGCGATCGTCCAGCGCTACCGCCGCCCGCTGCTGCGCTACTGCGCGCACATGGGGCTCTCGGAGGCACGCGCGGAAGACGTCCTGCAACACTCCCTGCTGCGCGCGTGGCTGGCGCTCGAACGGGGTGACGAGGTGCGCGAGCTGCGGGCGTGGCTGTACCGGGTCGTGCACAACACGGCCGTGGACGCGCTGCGGACGGCCGCCGACCAGCACGCGCCGCTGCCCGAGGGCGCCGCGCTCGACCGCCGCGCTGGCGTCGGCGTCGGCGCCGACGCGGGCCTGACCTTCAGAGCGACGTTAGACGAGCTCGCGGCGCTGCCCAGGCTGCAGCGCGAGGCGATCCTGATGAGCGCAGTGGAGGGCCGCTCCTACGAGGAGGTCGCGCGGACGCTGGGTATCAGCGAGGGCGCCGTGCGGGGCCTGCTCTACCGGGCGCGCACTGCCTTGCGCGCGGCGGCTGCCGCGCTGGTCCCTCCACCGCTGATCAGCTGGAGCTGCGGCTGCGCCGGGCGCGCCGGACCATCGACAGCCCGCCTGGCCGAACTGAGCGCCTGCGGCTCGGCCGGCATCGCTCCGACCCTCGCTCGCGGCGCGGCCGTAGCGCTGACCGCCTCGGCGGCACTCGTCGCCAGCGTAGCCGCAGTCCCGCGGCATGCCGGTCGGTCTGGCGCCGCGACGGGGAACGCGGGAGCGCTCGCTGGCCGGCCTGGGCAAATCGGCGCCACGACGCTCATTCAGACCCACTCGCGGGAGGGCGCGAAGCGCAGCAAGCGCTCCAGCGGCACCTCATCGACAAGCGCCGTCACGGTCGCCGGCTTGGGCACTGTACCCGCCGCTACTCGCTCTTCGACCGCCATCGCAACCGCTCCGCGTGCCCAGGTCCCCGCGAGCTCCCCCGGCGTCCGCAGCCCGGCAGCCTCGGCACGCCCGCCCGCTACCGGCCAGTCGACCGCGCCCCGTGACAGCTCCGCGTCGGTCGCGAGCTCACAAGGTGGGTCTGCGACCGCGCCGCCAGCCGGCTCCAGCGAATCCAAGCCGCCGGCGGGTCACAGCGAAGAAGCCCCGCCAACGCCCCCGACGACGCCGACGCCGACGCCGACGCCGGGCGAACCTCCCAAGAGCGAAGAAGGCAGCGGAAAGACCGGCGGTGGCTCAGGCGGCGGTGGTTCGGGCGGCTCCAAAGAAGGCGGCTCCGGCGGAGACGATTCCGGCGAAGAAGGCACGAAGGAAGGCGGCTCCGGCGGGGGCGATTCGGGCGGCTCGAAAGAAGGCTCCTCTGGCGGCAACTCGGAAGGCACCCAGCATTCCGGCGGCGATGGCGGCGGCAGCGACGATTCCTCTGGCGCCGAAGGGCAGCCGCGGAAATCGCGCGACAACTAGCGTTCAGGCTGTGCGCGAGCGCGGGAAGCGCTCGAGGCCGTCCTCCGGGAACGGCTCCCAGCTTGCGGCCGAGTCCACGAACTGCCGATAGTGGGGGCGGATGCCCGGATCGCGGTCGAGTGTGCCCATCCGCACGGCGACCTGCTCGTCGGCGAACGGCTCGCCGCTGAACAGCGCCGAGCCGCAGGTTTCGCAGAACAGCTTCGGCACGCCCGTGGACGGCTTGAACGCCCGCAGACGCTCGGCGCCGAACAGGAGCCTGAACCCCTCCTGCGGCACGCGGCAGTTCGCGGAGGAGCCGGTGCCGGTGCGCCGCTGGCAGTGCGTGCAGTGGCAGTAGCCCGCGGACAGCAGCGGCGCGGTGAGCTCGTAGCGCACGGCCCCGCACAGGCAGCCTCCCTGCAGGGGCGATTGGGGCGAGGGGACGTTCTCGGAGGCGGCGATCGGGACACGATACCCGCGCACATCTCCTTCCAGCGAGGATCGATAGGATGCCGGCAGCATGAACGGCGCGCACCGGAGGACCGCATGAGATCCCATCCCGGCTGGAGCTCGTGGAGCTTCGATCCGATCGTGATCCTCGCGCTGCTTGGCGCGGCATTCGTGTATGTGAGCCTGTACCGCCGCGCCGTTTCGCGCTCCTCGTCCTCCCCCCCTGGCGCCGGTCACTGGGTCCCATACGCGGCCGGGCTGCTGACGATCGCCGTGGCGCTGCTCTCGCCGCTTGATCCGGTCGGCGACCGGTACCTGCTGTCCGCGCACATGATCCAGCACGTGCTGCTCTCGGATATCGCGCCGGCGCTGCTCGTGCTCGGCCTGCGCGCGCCGATCCTGCCGCTGGGTCTCTCGCGCGAGGCGCTGCTCAAGGTGGCGCCCGCGGGCGGGCGCTCCGGTCGCCTGCTGTCGCGGCTGACCTCGCCGTGGCTGGCAGTGCCGCTGTGGGCGATCGCGACGTGGGTGTGGGCGATCCCTGCGGTGTTCGACTTCGCGGCCCAGCACCAGGTCGTGCACGCGCTCGAGCACGCCACCCTGTTCTACACGGGCCTCGCGCTGTGGTGGCTGATCGTCGATCCGCTCCCGCGCGCACGCCTTCGTCCCAACGGCCAGCGGCTCGCGCTGCTCGGCTTCACGCGCCTGGCCAGCGCGGGCGTGTGCCTGCCGTTGACGTGGATCACCGCCACCCAGTACCCGCTGTACGCCGGCGCCGCCCGCGCGTACGGCCTGTCCGCGATCAACGACCAGCATCTCGCCGGCGCCAGCATGTGCTTCATCGAGGCGCTCGTTTTCGGTATCGCTTTCGCGGCCGTGTTCATCAGCATGCTCGGTCGTGACGACTCGCGTGCGGCGCTCGGCGAATACGCGGCCGCGGGGTCGCGCGTTGACCTGCCGACCTGAGCCAGCGCATAGCTCCAGCGAGCGACAGATCGCTGCGAATGTCAGCCGCAGCCGGTGTTGTTGCCGCAGCTAGAGCACGTGTAGCAAGACCCCGTCCGCTGCATCATCCCTCCACACTGGCTGCACGCGGGACCGAGGTCTAGCCCCTGCAGCCGCGCGGGTACGACCGGCGGGGAGTCCGTCAGCGCGGCTGCAGCAGGCACGCGCTGTCCACCGTCACCAGCCGCCTGAGGCGCGACGCCGGCCGCCGCGGAGGTCTCCGGCGATCCTCCATCGCCGCCGTTGCCGGGGCTGGCAGTATCGGAGGTGATCATCGACTGCGCGGCGTCCTGGGCGGCTTTGCGGGCGCGCACGGCAGGCGTGAGGATGCCTAGCTCCTCCTGTGCGTCGGTGTCGAGGAAGCGCGAGGCCAGCCAGCGCATGATGTAGTCGGGCATCGACTTGGCGAACGGGATCTCCGGGTTGCCGGTGATGCCCTCTGGCTCGAAGCGCATGTAGCTGAACTTCTGCACGAGCGTCTCCAGCGGCACGCCGTACTGCAGCGCGATCGAGATCGCGGTCGCGAACGAGTTCATCATGCCACGCAGGGTCGAGCCCTCCTTGCCGATGTCGGTCAGGAAGATCTCGCCGACGGTGCCGTCCTCGTACATGCCGGCGGTGATGTAGCCCTCGTGTCCGCCGATCGAGAACTTGTGCGTGATCGACTGGCGCTCGCGCGGCATACGCTTGCGCTTCGGCCCGGCCTCCGCGAGCGCCTTGCTGACCGCCGCCGCCACGATCGCGTCGACGTCCGCCGGCTCCTCCCCCTCCGGGGACGATGTGACGCCCTTCTGGGCGTCGGTGCGCAGCGCCTGGGCGGTCTTCGACCCGTCGCGGTAGATCGCCAGGGCCTTGATCCCCAGATGCCAGGCCTGCGTGTAGGCATCGGCGATGTCCTCGACGGTCGCCGACTCGGGCATATTGACGGTCTTTGAGATCGCGCCCGAGATGAACGGCTGCACCGCGCCCATCATCTTCAGATGGCCCATGTGCGAGATCGCGCGCTCGCCGACCGCCACGTCGAACACCGGCAGGTGCTCCTCGGCCAGGCCGGGAGCGCCCACGATCGTGCCGTGCTCCGCGAGGTGCGCCTCGATCTGCTCGATCTGCTGCTCTGAGTAGCCGAGCGTCTGCAGGGCGAGCGGCACTGTTTTATTGACGATCGTCATCTGCCCACCGCCGACGAGCTCCTTGAACTTCACCAGTGAAAAGTCAGGCTCGACGCCAGTGGTGTCGCAGTCCATCAGGAACGAGATCGTGCCCGTCGGCGCGAGCACAGTCGCCTGCGCGTTGCGGTAGCCCAGGCGCGCGCCCAGCTCCACCGCCTCATCCCATGAGCGCCGCGCCGCGGCGAGCAGCTCACCGTCCGCGCAGGCCGCGTCCGGGATCGCGTAGGAGGCGTCGCGGTGCATGCGCATGACGTGGTTGTGGGGCTCGCGGTTCTCGGGGTAGCGCTCGTACGGCCCAAGCGCGCCCGCGACCTCGGCCGAGCGGCGGTAAGCGCGGCCGGTCATCAGCGCGGTGATCGCCGCCGCGGTGCCCCGCCCACTGTCTGAGTCGTAGGGCATACCGTCGCTCATCAAGTACGCACCGAGGTTGGCGTAACCGAGCCCGAGCTGGCGGAAGGCGCGCGCGTTTCGCGCAATCTCCTCAGTCGGGTAGCTGGACGGTCCGACGATGATCTCCTGCGCCAGCAGCATGATGTCGACCGCGTGCTCGAAGGAGTGGACCTCCAGCGTGCCGTCGGCGCGGCGGAACTTCATCAGGTTCAACGACGCGAGGTTGCAGGCGGAGTTGTCCACGTGCATGTACTCCGAGCAGTTCGCGACCACTACACCGTCGACGATGTAGGAGTGGTGTAGCGGCTCGGTGAGGTTGAAGACCAGCTCCTGACCATCGTCCTCACGCGCAATCACGGAGGTGCCGGCCTTGGTGCGGTAGAGCTCACACTCATTGATCACATTCTCGACGGCGGCCTGCTTGCGCGGGCATGAGAAGCCAACCTCAGTAGCGAAGCGAGCCATGTCCGTGCCGGTAATACGTAGATCGAACCCCTCACGCGAGGCGTACTCGACGGTCGTTCCGTCCTGCCGCGTGTAGGAGAAGTGCGATGTCGAGCTCTCGCTGATGCGATAGATGCGTGCGCGGATACCCCACGCAGACAGCAGTCGTAGAACATCCTTGAGCAGACTGTTACTGCGGCTGCCGAGTCCGACATAGCGGTTCGCCTTGCCGCCCGCCTCGACACGGGACACGCATCCGTCGGCTCCGAAAAGGCCGCGCAGGAACGCGGCCTGAACCTCGGCTGGGGCAGCGAAGACCGCAGACGGAACGCGCTTGTCATGAGCGCGAGCCGAAGTCACCCCGAGCCCTCGAAACAGATCGCGCACGGCTTTGCTGCCAGCACGCAATTGAACAGTCCCGTTATCCATCTCCTGCCTCGAGATGCCCCCGATTAGCTCCCGGAGCAGTCCTTCGTGAGCGTCGGCCAGACCGTCCTCGATGTCATCCCCTCCGTATACCCACCCAGTCTGTACATCTGTCAACCAACCGTCACCGATCAGATGTCCGGTCAACTCTCCCAATCCCTCGCTCCAACGATCAGGCAGCTCCTGATAGGTCGCAGTTCCACCACGGACCACAGACTTTGCTGGAACCTCCACCTTGACCGGCAGTGTCCAGCTCGCCTGCCCCGCAGGAGTAGGACTGTCGTTCAGCAGGACCTGATCCTCGCCGGTCAGCTCCTCAGCGGGAACATAACCGCGGTTCAGCGTCCAGATGCGGTGGTTGGGAGTGCAGCGCAGCTCGCCGCCGTTTGCGAAGCGCAGGCGTACGATCTGCTTGACGCCATTTCGCATGAACGCGACTGGCTGCGTGGCGGCCACGCCGGTGCCTGGATCTTCCGCTGTGGCTCGGTGTGTGTACACGCGAAACTCCTCGCCAGCCTCACCGCGGGCGACGAGCTCGCCGATCGGCAGCAGGCCGAGCGTGGTGTGTACGCGAGCATCCGCGGGGAAGCATGGGTTCGACGCGTTGATCCGCCCTGAGTTCGGGCAGGTGTGCCATTGGTTAATCGTGGTGTCGTACTGCACGCCCGGGTCAGCGCAGCGCCACGCCGCTTCGGCGATCTCGTGCATGAGCTGACGTGCGGGGATCGGCTCACCGACCGGCTGCCCGGTCGTGCGTGCAATCAGCCGCCACTCGCCGTCCTCCTCGACAGCGCGCATGAACTCGTCTGTCAGGCGGACCGAGTTGTTGGCGTTTTGGTACTGGATCGACTTGAAAC
>Ga0116215_1000103_pt1 | contig 65563 bp, 57 predicted proteins | sample Sb_taG_7_FD_89698 | JGI IMG/M metagenome (GOLD analysis project Ga0116215, IMG submission 89698) | Peat soil microbial communities from Weissenstadt, Germany - Sb_50d_2_FS metaG | ecosystem: Environmental > Terrestrial > Soil > Wetlands > Peat | place: Germany: Weissenstadt | collected 2010-09-21
AGGCACCGGCGCGCACCTTCGGACTTTGGCCCGCCAAGGGTTCGCTCGCGGTGGGCGCCGACGCCGATGTCGTGGTCTGGGATCCCGAAAGGCGCCACGACCTGGGAGCGGCTGACCTCCAGACGGCGGCGGACCACTCACCTTACGAAGGGATGGTCTCGACCGGCTGGCCCGAGCTGGTGCTCAGCCGAGGCCGCGTGGTGGCCAGGGACGGTCACTTCGCGGGTGAGCCGGGTTGGGGGCGATACGTCGCACGAGCGCCGCTCGGCCACTGAATACCGGGGCGAAAGTCTCTAGCGCCTCGGCTCCTGGCGCTAGATGCTGGATTCGGCGGCATCTGCCTTCTCGGCAGGCCAGGTGCATTCCTGTCGCCCGGGGCGGTGGCGCCGGTAGATTCGTGAGCAATTAGGAGAGCTTCATGGCAGAGACGCTGGTCACCCAGAGCTCGCAAGACCGGGGCACGTTCCAGTTCACCTTGAACGGCCGTCCTGTCGAGGTGAAGGGCGACCATCCCCACCTGCTCTCGGCGCTTCGCGAGGAGCTCGGTGTCACCTCGGCGAAGGACGGTTGCTCCCCCTCGGGTCAGTGCGGCTGCTGCACCGTCCTGATCGACGGGAAGGCATCGGTCAGCTGTCTGATGTCGCTCGAGAAAGCGGCGGGGAAGTCCATCACCACCCTCGAAGGCTTCGATCCCGCCGAGCGCGAGCGCTTCGCGGCCGCGTTCGCGTCGACGGGGGCGCTCCAGTGCGGGTTCTGCACTCCGGGGATCGTGGTCAGGCTCAAGGCGCTGCTCGACAAGAAGGGTTCCGACCTGACTCGCGAGGATGCCGCCCGACATCTCGGGGCCCATCTGTGTCGTTGCACCGGGTACACCAAGATCCTCGACGCGGTCGAGGTCCTCGCCAAGGGAGAGACACCCGAGGTGAGCGCTCTCGGTGGAGTCGGCTCGCGCGGGATCAAGTACGAGAGCCTCGCTCACGCACTCGGCGACTGCGGTTACGTCGACGACCTGCGCGTACCGGGCCTGCTGCACGGGGCGCTGCGGCTGGCCGACCATGCGCGGGCCAAGGTCCGGGGGATCGACGTCTCCGCCGCGCTCGCATCGCCGGGCGTGCAAGGGGTGTTCACCGCAGCCGACGTCCCCGGGAACCTGCGAGTCGGGATCATCAACACCGACTGGCCGATCTTCATCCCCGAAGGTGGGCAGACCGCTTACTTGGGGGACGTCCTCGCCATCGTCGTGGCCGACTCCCGGCAAGCGGCTCGCGAGGCGACGAAGCTCGTCGATGTCACCTACGAGCCCCTGCGCCCGATCACCGACCCGGTGTCCGCGATCGAAGATCCCGAGGACGCTGTGTGGGAGCTCGAGGGGAACGTCCTCTCGCGCTCGGAGTACCGCCGGGGTGACGTGGACGCGGCCCTGGCTTCTTCGGCTCACACGGTCCACGAGGTCTTTCAGACCCAGCGTGTGGAGCACGCGTTCTTGGAGCCCGAATCCACGCTCGCGGTGCCGCAGGAAGACGGCTCTTTGAAGGTGTTCTCCGGCGGGCAGGGAGCCTGGGACGACCGGGACCAGATCGCATCGGTGCTCGGCGTCGGAACCGAGCGTGTCGTCGTGGAGCAGATCTCCAATGGAGGGGCGTTCGGGGGCAAGGAGGACATGGCGAACCAGGCCCAGACCGCTCTCGCCTCGTGGCTCCTGGGCAGGCCGGTGAAGTGCACTCTGTCGCGCGAGGAGTCGTTCCTGTTGCACCCGAAGCGGCATCCCGTGCGCCTCGAGTACTGGGCAGGGTGCGACAGCGAGGGGCTCCTCACGGCGCTCAAGGCGCGCATGATCGGGGACTCGGGCCCGTACGCGTCAGTGGGGATGAAGGTGCTCGAGCGCGCAGCCGGACACGCCTCGGGTCCGTATGTCTTGCCATCCATCGACGTGGAGTCCGTGGCGGTTCGCACGAACAACCCCATGTGCGGCGCGTTCAGGGGGTTCGGCGCCAACCAGGCCCAGTTCGCCATGGAGGGTGTGATTGACCGCCTTGCCGAGAAGGTCGGCATCAGCGGCTGGGAGATGCGGGCCCGAAACGTCGTTCATCCCGGGGTCGTCTGGGGCCCGGGCCAGATCATGGACGACGGGTGCGCAGGCGCCATGGCGTGTCTCGAGGAGATCAAGCCCGCCTACGAAGAGGCCGTGGCGGCGGGACGGGCAGTTGGTCTCGGCCTCGGGCTGAAGAACGCCGGTCTTGGCAACGGGTTCCTCGAGATCGCGAAGGCGGTCGTGCGCTTCGAAGAAGACGGGACCGTCGAGGTCCGCCACTGCTGGACGGAGATGGGCCAGGGAATCCACACGGTCGTCCGGCAGGTGGCTGTCGAAGAGCTCGGCGTGGACCCCGACGCATTGCGGGTAGTGGTCGACACGACGCGTGAACTCGGTGCGGGACAGACCACCGGGTCGCGTGGCACGCTCATGGGAGCCGGCACGGTGGCCGACGCGTGTCGACGCGCCGACGAGGACGGGCGCAGAACGGGGGTCGACTACGTGGGCGAGCACCGCGTGGATTGGACGAACTCCCTAGATGAAGGCGTCGAGAACCCGACGATCCACTCGGCTTTCTCCTACGCGGCGCAGATGGTGGTGATCGACCGAGAAAGCGGCAAGATCGAGAAGGTCCTCGCCGTCCACGACGTCGGAAGGGCCGTCAACCCGATGCTCTGCGAAGGCCAGATCCAGGGCGCTGTTCACATGGGCCTCGGATACGCGTTGTCCGAGGAATTCCCCTCGGACGCCGAAGGCCGCCCTCTGAAGACCACCCTTCGCGGCCTCGGCATTCTGAGGCCGAAGGACGTACCTCCTATCGAGGCCGTGCTCGTGGAGGTACCCCAGCCGCGTGCCCCTTATGGGATAAAGGGCATGGGCGAGATCGGGCTCGTGCCCACAGCAGGAGCAGTGGCGGCGGCGCTCCACGACCTCGACGGGGAATGGCGCTCGACCCTTCCGATGAGCTCTTCGGGCGATGCCCACGAGGACGCCGAGGGCTGAGCGGGTTTTCTGTCCGACCGGCCTCGGACCGGCCTCGGCCGGATCCGGAGCGTCTTCGGCCGGGTCCACAGCCCACCTTCACAACACGAGCCTTTGAGCCGCCTTCTCAGGGACTTTCGACCCTGCTCGCCGGGTACCGCGATGGCGAAGGATGCAAGGAGAGGCAGCGTCCCTGCCCCTTGCGGAGGCGGCGCACAGGAGGAAGACCCATGATCGTCGTGGATGTGTTGCTCGGACTGAACCTTGTGGCGCTCGGGGCCTGTGCCCTACGAGGCCAGACGAACAAGCGGGTTCGCTTGGTCCCGGTCAAGGTCGAGAACAACGCCCCGGCGGCCAAGTCGCGAGGGCAGAGCGGACCCGGGGATGCGGTGATAATCCCCTTCCCGGTTCGCAGACCTGCGAACGCCATCGCCCGGGCCATGGCGCTTCACCCCTCCGCCGACAACGGGGCGCCGAGCCACCACTGAGGCCCTCGGATCATCGGCCCTCGGGTCGACGGTCGGGCGGCAGGCCGAGAGGCTCATCCACTTCCCACGTCCAGCACAGCCGCGCCGTTGACCCTGTCGTGCGCGAGATCCGCGAGCGCTTTGCCTGCATCTTCGAACGCGTAGACAGTGGTCGTAGCCACCACTCCCAGGCGACCCGCCAAGGCGAGGAACTCTTCACCGTCGCGTCGCGTGTTGGCCGTCACGCTCCTGAGCTCGCGCTCGAAGAAGAGGTGCCTCTGGTACTCGAGACGCGGCACGTCGCTCAGATGGATGCCGGCGACGGCCAGCACCCCGCCACGGTCGAGAGCTTCTAGCGCCGCAGGCACGAGCTCGCCCACTGGGGCGAACAGGATGGCGGCGTCGAGCTGGACCGGAGGCGGATCGTCCGCGCCGGAGACGGAGGCGGCTCCGAGCTCGCGTGCAAGGCGACGGGCCTCGGGGGAGCGGGTCATCACGTGCACCTCGACGCCCTGGCGGATGGCAACCTGTGCCGTCAGGTGTGCGGAGCCGCCGAAGCCGTAGATCCCGAGCCTGCCCCCGGCCGGCAGGTCGCATCTCCGAAGAGCCCGGTAGCCGATGATCCCGGCGCACAGCAGGGGAGCGGCCTGATCGTCGGGGAGCTCCGGCGGAAGCCTGTACGCGTAGCGCTCATCGACGAGCGCGTGCTGCGCGTAACCGCCGTCGTGGTCCCAGCCGGTGAAGGTCGCCGTCTCGCAAAGGTTCTCGTCCCCGCGGCGACAGAACCGACAGGTTCCGCAGGTGTTCGCGAGCCACGCGATCCCGACCCTGTCTCCCGAGGAGAAGCGCGAAGCGCCCGGCCCGATCTCCTCGACCGAGCCCACGATCTCGTGCCCCGGCACCACACGAGGCATGTGAACCGGTAGGTCGCCTTCTGCGACGTGAAGGTCCGTTCGGCACACCCCGCACACAGCGACCCTCACTCGCACTTGGCCAGGTCCGGGAGCGGGTACCGGACGCTCCACGAGGCTGAGCGGTCCCTCGTCGATCGGAGCAGGCTTCGTGACCTCCCAGGCCTTCACGACACCATCGTCGCGCTCTCCTGCATCGAGGACCGAAGCAACCCCTCTCAGCCAAGCTCGTCGCGGACCTCGGAGAACGCGGTGACCGCCCGGTCGATGTCCGCGGCACTGTGTGCGGCCGAGATCTGGACCCTGATGCGTGCCGCGCCCATCGGTACGACTGGATAGCTGAAACCGATCACGTAAATGCCCTTGTCGAGCAGCCTGTCCGCCATCCGGGTGGCGAGAGCGGCGTCGCCGATCATGACGGGAACTATCGGGTGATCTCCGGGAAGGATTTCGAATCCCAGCTCGGTCATGGACGCTCGGAACCTCTGCGTGTTCTCGCCAAGCCGCACCCGAAGCCCGTCACCCTCCTTCAGAAGAGACAGAACAGTCAGGGCGGCGGCGGCCATCGCGGGGGCGACGGAGTTGGAGAACAGGTACGGGCGCGACTTCTGTCGAAGCAGATCGACGATCTCACCTCTACCGCTGGTGTAGCCGCCGCTCCCTCCTCCCAGTGCCTTGCCGAGGGTGCCTGTGACCACGTCGACGCGTCCGGTGACCCCGAGGAACTCGGGTGTGCCCCCACCGCGGGCTCCGACGACACCCACTGCGTGCGAGTCGTCCACCATCACCATCGCGTCGTATCTGTCGGCGAGCTCGCAGATCTCTCGCAAGGGCGCCATGTATCCGTCCATCGAGAAGACTCCGTCCGTCGCGATGAGCCGCCGGCGGGCATCGTGCGAAGAGGCAAGCTGACCCTCGAGGTCCTCCATGTCCCGGTTGCGGTAACGCAGGCGTCGGGCACCACATAGCCTGATCCCGTCGATGATCGAGGCGTGGTTGAGCTCGTCGCTGATGACTGCGTCGTCTTCTGTGAGCAAGGTCTCGAACAACCCACCGTTTGCGTCGAAGCACGACGAGTAGAGGATCGTATCCTCGGTGCCGAGGAAGGCCGAGAGCGCTCGTTCCAATTCCTTGTGCACCTGCAGGGTCCCGCAGATGAAGCGGACGCTCGCGAGCCCATAACCCCAGCGGTCGAGGGCGTCCTTGGCGGCGGCCACGACTCGCTGGTCGTCGGCGAGGCCCAGGTAGTTGTTCGCGCAGAAATTGAGGACCTCCGAACCCTCGGCGACCCGGATCGTGGCTCGTTGGGGAGTCGCTATCACACGCTCGGTCTTGTACAGCCCTTGCGAGCGGATGGACTCGAGCTCGCTCCTTATTTGATCCCTGCCGGAGGTGAACAATCCATCCCCTGTCCCGCTCGCGCCTATGTCACCGCGCGAGCTCAGTCGTCCCAGGTGAGCACGACCTTCCCGCACTGGGCACTCCCAACCACCGCAAAGGCGTCTTCGAACCGGGCAGCCGGGAACCTGTGGGTGATCACAGGAGAGATGTCCAGGCCCGACGAAGTGAACACCGACATCCAGTACCAGGTCTCGAACATCTCGCGGCCGTAGATGCCCTTGATGGTGATCATGTTCATCACCAGGTGAGACCAGTCGATGCCGAACTGCTCGGTCGGCAGCCCGAGCATCGCGATTCGTCCTCCGTGGCACATCGTCGCGAGCATCGATCTGAGGGCACCTGCGCTGCCCGACATCTCGAAGCCCACGTCGAATCCCTCCGTCATCCCGAGCTCCTCCATCGCGTCGGCGAGTGGAGAAGTGGCGTGCACGGCCAGGGTGGCGCCCATCTTGCGCGCAAGCTCGAGGCGGTATTCGGAGAGATCGGAGACGACGACGTATCTGGCGCTGGCATACCGCGCCACGGCGGCAGCCATGATCCCGATTGGGCCGGCTCCGGTGACGAGAACGTCCTCGCCGAGCACCGGAAAGGTCAATGCCGTGTGAACGGCGTTCCCGAAGGGATCGAAGATGGCGGCGACATCGAGGGCGATGCCGGGTCGGTGCCGCCAGACGTTCGTGGCGGGGAGCGCGACGAAGTCCGCGAACGCTCCTGGGTGGTTTATGCCGACGCTGTCGGTGCGCGCACACTGAACCTTGCGTCCCGCCATGCAGTTCCGGCAGCGGCCGCACACCAGGTGACCTTCGCCGCTCACGAGGTCTCCCGCCTCGAGGTCGCGCACGTCGGCACCGAGCTCGACGACCTCACCCACGAACTCGTGTCCGACGACCAGGGGGACGGGCACCGTCGCCTGTGCCCAGGTATCCCAATTGAAGATGTGAAGGTCCGTTCCGCAGATGCCGGTCCGCAGCACGCGGATCAGGACCTCGTCACGCCCGGGCTTCGGCTCGGGGACATCTCTCAATTCGAGACCGGGTCCGGCTCGTGTCTTTACGAGCGCTCTCACTGGACCGTCCCGAGAACCTGGCGGACTTCCTTCGCGATCTGCAGATCCTCGCGCGCGGCCACGACCACCACATGCACGGTGCTCTCGGGCGAGCTGATCTCGCGATCTCCGGCGACGGAGGTGTTCCTGCGAGGGTCGATGAGAACTCCGAGAAAAGCGAGGCCCGAGGCGGCACCTTCGCGGATCTCGGGGGAGTTCTCACCTACTCCTCCGGTGAAGGTGAGACAGTCCATACCTCTCATCGCTGCAGCCATCGACGCGACCGCGCCCCGGAGCCTGTGCAGGTACACGTCGAGGGCGATGCTCGCGTCCGGGTCTCCTTGCTGTGCGTTGGAAATGACGCTGCGCATGTCGGATGTGCCCGCTAGGCCGAGCAAGCCGGATCGATGCTCGAAGGTGGCGGCGAGCTCCGCCGGTGGAGTTCCCGCGTGCTCTTGGAGCCAGAGCACCAGCCCAGGATCGAGGCTTCCAGAGCGGGTGGCCATGACCAGCCCCTCCAGTGGGGTGAAGCCCATGGTCGTGTCGACGGACCGGCCGCCTTGCACTGCCGCAAGAGACGCTCCTGCCCCGAGATGGCACGTCACGATCCTCAGCTCGCCGAGCTCCACACCGAGCAGTTCGGCTGTCCGTCGAGCGGCATAGGCATGCGAGAGCCCGTGGAACCCGTAGCGCCTGAGAGCCCACCGCTTGCGCCATTGCGGGGGGATGGCGTAGGTCGCTGCCGCCGGCGGCAGGTCTGCGTGGAACGCCGTGTCGAAGCAAGCGACCGCCGGGGTCCCGGGAAGCGCGTTGCTCACGGCCTCGAGGGCGCTCAGGGATTTGGGTTGGTGGAGAGGGGCCAGGTCGCTGAGTGCGCGAAGGCGAGCGACGACCGAGTCGTCTATCCGAGCGGGACCCGTGAACTGAGTCCCCCCGTGCACTATCCGGTGCCCGACAGCCTCCACACCGGGCATGTCCCCCAGGGCGTCGCGCGTCGCCGCGGTGTCCGGCTCACCCTTTGGTGCTGCAAGGTCGGCTGAGGCGACCAAATGGTCGGAATCGTCCAGCACCCGGAGCTTCAGACTGCTCGAGCCGGCGTTGACTACGAGGATCCGCATGCCTCGATCGGGCTCAGCCCGCCCAGGTCCAATCGCGGATCTCCGGTGGGTCCTCTCCGACCTCCCGCGTGTACAGCCGGCAGGCAAGCCGTCTGTCGCTCATCTCCTGGCGGACATGTCCCGCTCTGGAGGCAAGACCTGGGATTCGGTCGATCACGTCCATCACCAAGTGGAAGCGGTCGAGATCGTTGAGCATCACCATGTCGAACGGAGTGGTGGTGGTGCCCTCCTCCTTGTAACCGCGCACGTGCAGATTGCCGTGCCCACGCCGTCGATAGGTGAGGCGGTGAATCAGCCAGGGGTAACCGTGGTAGGCGAACACGATTGGCTTGTCGGTGGTGAACAGAGAGTCGAACTCGGCGTCGGAGATCCCGTGGGGATGCTCTGTCGGCGGCTGAAGGCGCATCAGGTCGACGACGTTAACGACCCTGATCTTGATCTCGGGCAGGTGACGCCTCAGCTGATCGACCGCCGCCAAGGTCTCCAAGGTCGGGACGTCGCCGCAGCAAGCCATCACCACGTCCGGCTCACCAGATTCATCGTTGCTCGCCCACTCCCATATGCCGAGGCCTCGCACGCAATGGGTGACTGCGTCGTCGATGGAGAGCCAGTCGAGCTGAGGCTGCTTTCCCGCGACGATCACGTTCACGTAGTCGTGGCTGGCGAGGCAGTGGTCGGCCACTGACAAGAGACAGTTCGCGTCCGGGGGGAGGTATACGCGCACGACCTCGGCCTTCTTGTTGACGACGTGGTCCAGGAAGCCAGGATCCTGATGCGAGAAGCCGTTGTGGTCCTGCCGCCACACATGCGACGACAACAGGTAGTTGAGCGATGCGATCGGCCTTCGCCAGGGAATGTCCCGTGTCACCTTCAGCCACTTGGCATGCTGGTTGAACATCGAGTCGACGATGTGCACGAACGCTTCGTAGCAGTTGAACAGCCCGTGGCGACCGGTGAGTAGATACCCCTCGAGCCAACCTTGGCAAATGTGCTCGGAGAGGATCTCCATTACCCGACCGTCGGGGGCGAGGTGGTCGTCGGTGTCGAGAACCGTCGCGTCGAACGCACGGTTTGTGACCTCGAAGACTGTCTGGAGCCGATTAGAAGCGGTCTCGTCGGGCCCGAACAGTCGAAAGCGGTCGCCGTTGGCAGTCACGATGTCGCGCAGGTACTCACCCAGAATCCGTGTGGCCTCGGAGAACGTTGCACCTGGTTCTCCGACACCGACCGCGTAGTCGCGAAAGTCCGGACGCTCGAGATCTCGAAGCAATGCACCACCGTTCGAGTGAGGGTTGGCGCTCATACGGCGGTGACTACGCGGCGGGAGCTCGGAGAGCTCCTCGACGAGCGAGCCTTTCGCGTCGAACAGCTCCTCGGGTCGGTAGCTCTTCATCCAGGCCTCGAGCTGAGCGAGGTGCTCTGGGTTCTCTCTCACCTGTGCCAAGGGGACCTGGTGAGCCCGGAACGTGCCCTCGACCGGCAGGCCGTCCACGACCTTGGGCCCTGTCCATCCCTTGGGACTGCGAAGGACGACCATCGGCCAGCGCGGCCTTTCTCTCGCCCTGAAGTCGCCCGTTGGCGCCCGTGCCTCGGTTTGGATCCCTGCGATCTCGTCGATCACAGCGTCCAGGGTGCCCGCCATCTTCTGATGCATCTCCGCGGGCTCGTGCCCGTCGACGAAGTGGACCCGATAGCCGTACCCCTCGAAAAGTGAGCGCAGCTCCTCGTCGGAGATTCGGGCGAGCACGGTCGGGTTGGCGATCTTGTAGCCGTTCAGATGAAGGATCGGTAGGACTGCGCCGTCGCCCACCGGGTTGAGGAACTTGTTGCTGTGCCAGCTGGCCGCCAAAGGCCCGGTCTCGGCTTCCCCATCGCCCACGACGCAGCACACGAGCAAGTCGGGATTGTCGAACGCGGCCCCGTACGCATGAGCCAGCGAGTAGCCAAGCTCGCCACCTTCGTTGATCGAGCCGGGTGTTTCGGGCGCTGCGTGGCTCGGGATCCCGCCGGGGAAGGAGAATTGGCGGAACAGCCTTCTGAGTCCTTCGGAGTCTTGCGCAATGTGCGGATAGAGCTCGCTGTAGGTGCCCTCGAGGTACGAGTTCGCGACGACTGCGGGGCCCCCGTGCCCGGGTCCCGTCACGAAGATCGCGTTCAGGTCCCAATTTCGGATCACGCGGTTGAGGTGCGCGTAGACGAAGTTCAAACCGGGGGTGGTCCCCCAATGGCCGAGCAGGCGAGGCTTGATGTGCTCGGGCTGAAGCGCCTCAGTCAGAAGGGGGTTGTCCAGCAGGTATATCTGACCCACCGACAGGTAGTTCGCCGCGCGCCAATAGGCGTCCAGGAGGCGCAGTTCCTCAGCCGACAGGGGCGAACGAGCAGGCGCCCCCTCACCGAGGCGCTTGTCGCTCGCAGTGAGCTGCCGCATGAGCCGAGGCTACGGCAGCCGCGAGGCTTATCGAAGCGGCAATCCGAGTCGCGGTCGGACTCGAGAGAAGCAGCCTGGGCTTACTTCTTCCCGAGTATGCGGTTCATCTTCGTGCCGCAGACCGGGCAGGTGCCCTGGGCTGCTCGGCGACCGTTCGCGAGCTCGACTTCTTGTCCCTCGAACGTCCGCTTCTCACGGCACTTCACGCAGTAACCCTCGTACGACGCCACAATGGCCTCCTAATTCGAGCGCCCCCGCAGGGGTCCCGAAGACGCTACCCGTACGAATGGCCTGATAGGCGGATGGTCGTCCGGCAACGATCCTCGATCGCGGCTGGAACGGCGTCCCCACCGGCCCCGGTCGCGCTACCGCAGGCCCGGTGCTGGGGCTTTGTGCCTCTCAGCAGGAGCTTCGTGCTCCCTTTCGGTACCGGTGGGTAAGTTGGCCGGAGCGCCGAAGGATGGCGAGGGCGACGAAGGAGGCGACTTGGTGACCACAGGCGATCCGGTGATCGCTCCTCTCGAAGAGGAGTGGGCGGCGATCGGCGAGCTTGGCCTGCTTCTCTCGGACCAGGAATGGGACATGCCTTCGGAGTGCCCCGGCTGGAGCGTCAAGGACGTCGTCTCGCACATGGTCGGCACCGAGAGCTCGCTGCTCGGGGAGCCCTCTCCTGCCCCGGTGGACCCCGTACCGTCCCACGTGCACAACTCGATGGGCGCTTCCAACGAGGCCTGGGTGCAGATGTTTCGCTCCAACTCGGGCCCTGAGGTGCTCGCGCTGTTCGTCGAGGTGACACGCCGCCGGTTGAGCGAGTTGAGGGCTTCTCCTGTGTCACGCTTCGAACAGCTCGGACCCAGTCCAGTCGGCGAGGCGCCCTACCGGGAGTTCCTCCAAGTGCGCGTGATGGACTGCTGGGTCCACGAGCAGGACATGCGAGTCGCAACGGGACGCCCCGGCCATCGTTCGGGACCTGCGGCCGAGCTCTCCGTGGACAGGCTTGCGTCTGCGATGGGGTTCGTGGTCGGAAAGAAGGCCCGGGCTCCTGAGGCTGCGTCGGTTCGGTTCGACGTTGCTGGAGTAACAGACGAGCAACCGCGCCGTCTGGACATCGAGGTCCGCGACGGCCGAGCCGTCGCGGTGGACCATCTGGCAGGCGAGCCGACTGCGGTCGTGAAGCTGGACCTCGAGGCGTTCTGGCGCTTGGCGTGCGGTCGCGTCCAGGGAGAAGCGGCATTGTCGGCGGGCCTGGTGGAGCTGACAGGTGACGAAGATCTTGCACACAGGGTCGTCGACAACATGGGATTCATGATCTGAGGCCGACTCGGTCCGGGTCACGATTCGAGTACGGCTCCGGTCTATAGAATCGGTCTTCCTTATGCGAGCTACCGCCGCCCCCGAAGAGGGCAACCGGGTTCGTCTCTCCGTCGAGGTCGACGAAGCAGAGGTGGACAAGGCGGTCGACGCCACGGCTCGCAGGCTCGCAAGTCAGATGCGAGTCCCCGGGTTTCGTCCGGGCAAGGTGCCGCGTCCGGTTCTCGAAGCCCGACTCGGTGGAGCATCAGCGCTGCGACAGCAGGCCATCAGTGACGTCCTTCCCGACCTCTATGCGCGCGCGGTATCGGACACTGAGCTGGATCCGATCGCTGCGCCCGAGTTCGACCTCACATCGGGCGAGGACGCTGGACCCCTGACATTCGACGTGGTCGTGGAGGTGCGGCCGACGGTGGCGCTGCCCGGCTATCAGGGACTCGCCGTCACGCTCCCCGCGATCGAGGTGACCGACGGCGATGTCGACTCACAGATCGACCGCCTGCGCGAGCAGTCCGGCGAGCTCACCGCCGTCGGTCGCGCAGCGCGGGACCACGATTACGTGACCATCGACCTCCACGGCACCCGTGCGCACGGCGAGGACCTCGACGTCGAGGACTACCTGTACGAGGTGGGCTCGGGTTCGGACGTGCCTGGACTGGACGATCAATTGAGAGGTGCCAAGCCGGGGGACATCCTCCAGTTCAACGCCGAGCTGACAAGCCCGTCGGAGGCGAGCGCGAGCGAGCCCGGCGAGGACGCTCCCGGACCCGCGGCGGATTCCTCGGTCACCTTCAGAGTTCTGGTCAAGGACGTGAAGGAGAAGCAGCTTCCCGAGCCGACCGACGAGTGGGCGTCGGAGGCGTCGGAGTTCGACACCCTCGAAGAGCTTCGGACGGACCTGTCCAAGAGACTCAGGCAGGTCAAGATCGTGCAGGCCCAGTTGGCGCTTCGTGAGCGAGCCCTCGAAGCTGTCGTCGGCCTCGTCGAGGAAGAGCCCCCCGACTCGTTGGTGGACGAAGAGACGCAAGAGCGGCTGCACGACCTCGGGCATCGCCTCGAGGCGAGCCGCATGACCCTCGACCAATTCATCGAGGCCTCCGGCCGTTCAAAGGACGAGTTGATCGCCGAGATCCGAAAAGAGGCAGTCCGCGACGTCCGCGCGGACCTGGCGCTCAGAGCCCTGGCGGACGCAGAGGGGATCGAGGTCACCGACGAGGAGCTCGATGTCGCCGTCGAGGAGATCGCCGAGCAGGCCAAGTCCAGCGTCACCGAAGTGCGTCAGAGACTGGAACGCTCAGGGAGGCTGGCCGCGGTACGCTCGGGAAGAAGGAAAGCGAAGGCACTTTCCTGGCTTCTCGATCACGTGGAGCTGCTGGACGAGGACGGCAACCCTGTCTCCCGGGACGACCTGCGCACACAGGTCGGGGGATCGGAGCCGGGCGGCACGCCGGCCGTCGACGCGGCGGGAGAGTCCCCCACAGAGGACGAGGCCGGGGAACGAGGGAGCAAGGACGTGCAAGTCGAAGACCAACCAGCCGAAGCCGGGTCATGAGCAGCGCGCACGGCTATCTCGTCCCGACCGTCATCGAGCAGACCAGCCGCGGCGAGCGGGGTTACGACCTCTATTCCAGGTTGCTGAAGGAGCGCATCATCATCCTCGGCACTCCGATCGACGACACGGTTGCCAATTTGATATGCGCTCAGATGCTCTTTCTCGAGTACGAGGACCCGGACAAGGACATACACCTCTACGTCAACTCTCCCGGTGGGGACATCACGGCTCTGTTCGCCATCTACGACACGATGAAGTTCGTAAAGCCCGACGTCTCGACCTTCTGTTTCGGGCAGGCAGCTTCGGCGGCAGCTGTGCTGCTGGCTGCGGGAGCTCCGGGCAAGCGCTTCGCTCTCCCACATGCACGAATCCTCCTTCATCAGCCTTGGGGTGGTGCAGCCGGACAGGCGAGCGACATCGAGCTCCAGGCGAAGGAGATCATCCGCATGCGGGACTTGCTGAACTCGATGCTCTCCTCCGACACCGGTCAGCCCTTCGAGAAGATCTCGCGTGACACCGACCGGGACTTCGTCATCACGGCCGAAGAGGCCGTGTCATACGGCCTGATCGACGAGGTAATCACCACCCGCGACGCGGTTTCCGCCGCTGAAGCGGTGGGTGCGGCGTAGGCTCTGCCAGGAGCAAGGGGGAAATCGGTGGCGAAGTTCGGCGACGGTGGGGACCTCGTCAAGTGCAGCTTCTGTGGAAAGTCGCAGAAGCAGGTGAAGAAGCTCATCGCGGGTCCCGGGGTCTACATCTGCGACGAGTGCATAGATCTGTGCAACGACATCATCGCCGAGGAGCTCGCCGAGACCACCGAGTTCTCGTTCGACGACCTCCCCAAGCCCCGTGAGATCTTCGAGTTCCTGAACGACTATGTGATCGGGCAGGAGTACGCAAAGAAGATCCTGTCCGTCGCGGTCTACAACCACTACAAGAGAGTGCAGGCAGGGCCTTCTCAGTCGACCGACGTCGAGCTCGCGAAGTCGAACATCCTGCTCCTCGGTCCCACGGGATGCGGCAAGACGCTGCTCGCGCAGACCCTCGCGCGAATGCTGAACGTTCCTTTCGCGATCGCCGATGCCACTGCGCTGACCGAAGCCGGGTACGTTGGCGAAGACGTCGAGAACATCCTTCTCAAGCTGATCCAGGCGGCCGACTACGACGTGAAGCGCGCCGAGACCGGGATCATCTACATCGACGAGATCGACAAGATCGCCCGAAAGAGCGAGAACCCGTCCATCACCCGCGATGTGTCGGGAGAGGGCGTGCAGCAGGCGCTGCTGAAGATTCTGGAAGGGACCACGGCGTCGGTCCCTCCCCAGGGTGGCCGGAAGCATCCGCACCAGGAGTTCATCCAGATAGACACGACGAACATCCTCTTCATCTGTGGAGGGGCGTTCGCCGGCCTCGACAAGATCATCGAGAGCCGCATCGGCCGCAAGGGAATCGGTTTCCGCGCCGAGGTGCGCCGAAGTGCCGAGGCCCGCGACAACGAGGTTCTGCGTTACGTGCTTCCGGAGGACTTGATCAAGTTCGGGCTCATCCCGGAGTTCATCGGTCGGCTCCCAGTCGTGGGGGCCGTGTCGAGCCTCGACAAGGAGGCTTTGATTCGCATTCTCGTCGAGCCCAAGAACGCCTTGGTCAAGCAGTACCACCGCGTCTTCGACCTCGACGGCGTGGAGCTCGAGTTCGCCGAGGACGCTCTCGAGGCTGTCGCAGAGCAGGCGTTGCTGCGCGGGACAGGAGCTAGAGGGTTGCGCGCGATCCTTGAAGAGGTGCTGCTAGAGGTCATGTACGACCTACCGAGCCGCACCGACGTAGGGCGGTGTGTGATCGATCGCTCGGTGGTGTTGGACCGGGTGCACCCGACCCTCGTACCGCAGGGAGAGCCCGCCAAGACGGTTCGAACTCGCCGCGCCGCATCCTGACACCCCAGGTTCCCTGATCTGAAGTGGCCGCCCAGGCGCGCGTCCAGAAGAGGCGTGACGAGTTGGTCGCCTGGCTCGACGGTCATACCGACTTCGAGCGCACCATGCCTACTCGGGTGAAGGCGCCCACCCTCGACAGGATTCGAGCCGTTTGCCGGATCCTCGGAGATCCCGAGCGCGCGTTCCCCGTGGTCCACCTGACCGGGACGAACGGCAAGGGGTCGGTTGCCAAGATGCTCACGGCGCTCTTTGTCGCGAACGGCCTCAGTGTCGGCACCTACACCAGCCCGAACCTCGAGCGGGTGAACGAGCGCCTCTCGAGGGACGACGAGCCGATCGATGACGAGGAGCTCGTCGAGGTGCTCAGCACCCTCGAGATGGTCGAGCCGATGCTCGGCACTGCGCCCACGCGCTTCGAGTTGCTCACTGCGGCGGCGTTCTGGTGGTTCGCAGATGTCGCTGTCGACGTGGCAGTGGTGGAGGTGGGACTAGGGGGGCGATGGGACGCGACGAACGTCGTCGAAGCTTCTGTCGCGGCGGTCACGAACGTCAGCTATGACCACGTCGACATCCTCGGCCCGACTCTCGCCGACATCGCGACCGAGAAGGCAGGCATCGTGAAGCCCGGGTGCCGCCTGGTCCTCGGTGAGACCGAACCGGAGCTGCTCGAGATATTCGCTTCGGCGGCGGAAAGAGCCGGCGTGCTCGAAACATGGGTGCGCGGTGTCGAGTTCGACTGTCCCGTCAACCGCCTCGCGGTTGGAGGAAGGCTGCTGGACCTGCGCACTCCGGGTGCGACGTACGAAGAGGTGTACCTGCCGCTGCACGGGAGCCACCAAGGGGACAACGCCGCGGTCGCGCTCGCGTCGGCAGAGGCGTTCTTTGGCTTTCCCTTGTCGGACGACGTGGTGCAGCAGGGTCTCGGCTCTGTCGAGGCGCCCGGACGTCTCGAGGTCGTCGGCCGTGATCCGCTCGTGGTTCTCGACGGAGCTCACAACGTCGCAGGGATCCAGGCGTTGTCTCGCGCGCTGTCCGAAGATCTCCCGGCCGAGGAAGAGACGGTCGCGGTGATCGGGATGCTCCACGGCCGCGACCCGAGTGCGATGCTCCAGCCGTTGGCTTCAGCGGGGCTGCGCACCGTCGTGGCCTGCCGGGCGCCGTCGCCGAGGGCGCTGCCCCCGGACTCGATCGCCGAGGCGGCACGCGCCGCCGGACTGATCGCCCTGGCCGTCGAGACGGTCGGGGAGGCTGTCACGTTGGCGATGTCCCGGGTGCCCAGCAGAGGCCGGCTCGTGGTTACGGGTTCCCTCTACGTGGTGGCCGATGCCCGCAGCATCTTGGTGCCCGCCGGAAGCGACCGCTAGCCTTCCAGCCCCGTGAGTCGCACCTTGGTTATCTGCAAGCCCGATTCGGTAGAGCGAGGTCTCGTAGGCGAGATCGTCGGCCGATTCGAACGTCGCGGGCTGCGGATCGTCGCTTGCGAACTGCGACTGATAGACGAAAAGACCGCAGCCCAGCACTACGCCGAGCACGCCGGAAAGACGTTCTACCCCTCGTTGCTCGAGTTCACGACTCGCTCACCAGCGATGTTGCTGGTCGTCGAGGGTCCAGAGGACACCTGGCAGATCGTGCGCACGATGATGGGCCCGACGGACCCCTCAAAGGCCCCTCCGGGCACTATTCGAGGTGACCTGGGCACGGCCTCCCCGGAGAACATCGTCCACGGCTCGGACTCGGAGGAGTCGGCGAAGCGAGAGATCGAGCTGTTCTTCCCGGGCTTGGCCTGAGCCTCCGCCGGGCCGGGAGGTGGTGTCGCCCCTGCCCGCCGGGGGTCGCCAGGAGTCGCGACAAGGGTGGTCGAGATCCGCCGAAATCGGCACTGTTCTCGGCTTTCGCGCTCGGACGCTGCCAAGTCGCCTTGTGTCGCCTCACGCAGTTCCCCTAGCCTGGTGGCGAACCAAGCCCCACAGGAGCCCTAGCGGCCCCTTCGAATCGGGCTCGCCACGGTGTCTCGACCCAGAAGAGGTGGATCTACGTCCATGGCGGACAACCGTTTATTCCTGCTCGGCCGTGACATGGCCGTGGACCTCGGAACGGCCAACACCCTCGTTTACGTGCGCGGACGCGGGATCATCCTGAACGAACCGTCCGTGGTGGCCGTGAACGTGAAGGACGGCCGTCCACTCGCCGTGGGTGCAGAGGCCAAGCGCATGATCGGCCGCACCCCCAGCCACATTCAGGCGATACGACCCTTGAAGGACGGAGTCATCGCCGACTTCGAGATCTGCGAGAAGATGCTTCGCTACTTCATCCAGCGCGTGCACCAGCGCCGATTCGCTAAACCTCGCATGGTGATCTGCGTCCCCTCGGGCATCACAGGGGTCGAGCAGCGCGCCGTCATGGAGGCAGCAGAGTACGCCGGCGCGCGCAAGGCCTACATCATCGAAGAGCCGATGGCCGCGGCGATCGGCGCGGGACTCCCGGTTCACGAGCCGACGGGGAACATGGTCGTCGACATCGGCGGTGGCACCACCGAGGTGGCGGTCATCTCATTGGGCGGGATCGTCACGAGCCAATCGGTCCGCATCGGCGGTGACGAGCTCGACGAAGCGATCATTTCCTACATAAAGAAGGAATACAGCTTGGCGCTCGGAGAGCGCACGGCCGAGGAGATCAAGATCGCGCTGGGCTCCGCGTTCCCGCTCCAAGAAGAGCTCCACGCCGAGATTCGTGGCCGGGACCTCGTCACGGGTCTGCCCAAGACGGTGGTCGTCTCCACCGAGGAGATCAGAAAGGCCGTCGACGAGCCCGTGTCAGCGATCATCGACGCTGTAAAGGTGACCCTGGACAAGACCCCTCCAGAGCTCGCCGCCGACATCATGGAGCAGGGCATCGTCCTCACCGGCGGAGGCGCTCTCCTGCATGGCCTCGACGCCCGCCTGCAGGAGGAGACCGGGATGCCGATGGTCATTGCTCGCGACCCTCTGAACTGCGTCGCGATCGGCAGTGGGCAGTGTCTAGAGGAGTTCGAAGCCCTCAAACAGGTTCTGATCACCTCCTCTGCCGGGTGATGGGTGCCCGCGCCCGGCGCGGCACCCTCTGAAGCATGGCAACCAGGTCGCCAACAATGGCCCGGCGAACTCCACCCATGCCGCGCCGCAAACCTTCGATGGGCAGGCGCCTGCGCCCCCGGCGCCCTGGACGCTCGAGGCGAAGCCTCACGATCGTGCTCCTGGTGCTCGCCTCGATCACGATCATCACGCTCGACTACCGCGGTGGAGGGAGCGGAGCGATCTCGGCACTCAAGCGCGCCGCACACGACACCTTCTCGCCCATCCAACGCGGCGTTGACGCGATCGTCCGTCCGATAGGTGGCTTCCTCGCCGGCGCCGTGCACTACGGCTCGGTCGAGGACCAGAACGCGAAGCTTCGCGCCGAGATCGGGCGCCTCCAGCAACAGGTTCTCCAAGGCCGGTCCATGCGCCAGCAGCTTCAGACTCTCGAGCAGCTCGAGCACTTGCCATGGGCGAACGGCATCTCGACCGTCACCGCCGAGGTCGTGGGCCTGAACAGTTCGGACTTCGCCGCCACGATCCAACTCGACGTCGGCAGCACGAGCGGGATCGAGAAGGGGATGCCTGTCTCCGGTGGAGCCGGACTGGTCGGCCAAGTAGTCGAGGTGTGGTCTTCGGGTTGCACTGTGCGCCTCATCACCGACCCGCGCTCTGCCGTGAGCGTGCGCTTCGGTGCGACGTCACCGCCCGGATACGCGCTGGCGCTCGGAGCAGGGGCGGGCAGGGCCCTGCCGGTGAACTACGTGAACCCGGGTACGACCCTTCAGAACGGGGAGTTGCTGTTGACGAGCGGACTCCAGAACGCCGAGTTCCCACCCGACATCCCCGTCGGGCGGATCGTCTCGTTCTCCTCCACCCCGTCCTCGACACAAGAGGCCGTCAGCGCCGAACCGGTAGCCGACCTGCCCGCGTTGCAGTACGTCGACGTCATGCTCTGGCAGCCGACTCTCCCTTCACAGCCGGGTGCGTCCGGATGATGAGCCCGAGATGACCACCGCAGACGTTTCACGTTCGACGATCGTCGTGTTCGTCCTGTTGGTATTGCAGCTGACCTTGATCGACTCCGTGAGGTTGGCAGGAGCACATCCCGACGTCATGCTGCTCATCCCGATTGCGGCCGGGTACGTCGGGGGCCCTGATCGCGGCGCCGCCTTCGGGTTCGCGACGGGATTGTTGACCGACCTGTTCCTCCCGACGACCTTCGGGTTGTCGGCGCTCGTCGGGTGCCTCGTCGGATACGGAGTGGGGCTGGCCGCCAGCGGCTTGGTCCGCAGCTCCTGGTGGTTGCCGCCGCTCGTCGCGGCCGCCGCCGCGGTCGCGGGCACGGTTGCATACGCGATCCTTGGTGCCTTGCTCGGGGAACCTCAGCAGCTGAGCGTCTTTCTTGCGCCCGCTTTGTCGGTGGTCACTCCGGCAGCGGCGATCCTTGCGATCCCGGTGTTTCGCTTCGTGGCATGGGCGATCCCCCCGGCGGCGCCGGGTGCCGCGCAAGCCGGGGGCACCAGGTGGGTCGAAAGGCCCGGTTCGCCCGCAGCTTGCGCCCTGCTGACGAGGCGAAGAGAAGGCTGAGGTTGCCGCGCCTGGGCGGAGGGACTTTCTCGAGAACCGGCCGTCACAGGTGGCGAAAGATGTTCGCGCGCAGGCTCAAGGCCGCCGACTCGTCGCGAAGGCTGGCTCGTCGCGTCCCCACATCGAACGGCGGGCCTGCAAGGACCTCCGCGGGCGTCCCGGGGCTCTCCAGGCTTCGCCATCCGCTGCGCGGGGGACACATGTATCCCAAGCCCCGCAAGGCGCGTCCGAGCAAGCCCAGCGGTCCTCGAGGTCCGAGGATGCGCCCCCGACGCTCCGTCGTGGACCGTGTGGTCCCAGGCGAGCCCTCGGCACCTCGCACCGTCGTGCGCCTGCGCGTCATCGGTGTGATGGTGGCGGCACTTTTCTCGCTGATGTTCGTCCGCCTGTGGTACCTGCAGGTGCTCGACACGCAGGGGTTCGCGCAAACGGTCAACGCGAATCAGGTGCGTGGAGTTGAGGTTCCCGCTGCGCGCGGCCTCATCCTCGATCGCAACGGGAGCATCATGGTCGACAACCAGGTGACACAGGACCTCACCTTGTCGCGAGTCGCCGCCCAGCAGCATCCCGAAGTGGTGGGGGCGCTCGCGTCGTTGCTGGCGATCCCTCCATCGCAGATCCAGGCTGACCTTTCCAACACTCAGTACAGCTTGTACAAGCCGGTCCCGATCATGGAGAACGCCCCGATAGCCGACGTGCTCTACATCGGCGAGCATGCTTCGCAGTTCCCGGGTGTCTCGACGGTGGCAGACACGACGCGCACATATCCGCTGGGACAGACCGGTGTGCAGATGCTCGGCTACATCGGGGGGATCACGAGCTCAGAGCTGAGCGCGCACAAGGCGCAGGGCTACCAGCTTGGGGACCTCTATGGCCAGACCGGGCTCGAGAACGAGTACGAGAGCTTCTTGCGCGGGACGCCCGGGGTCCAGAAGGTCGAGGTCGACGCCCGAGGTCAGGTCGTCGGAACCCTGGGAGAGACCCAGCCGGTTTCGGGAGCCGACGTCGTTACGAACATCGACACAGGTCTCGAACAGACTCTCCAGCAGGCACTCGATTCGGAGATCGGTTCGCTCGGGGGTTCCTCCCACGAAGGTGCCGCAGTCGCACTGGACCCTCAGACAGGCGCGGTGCTGGCTCTCGTCTCCACACCCACGTACGACCCGACATGGTGGACGCCGAACGGAATCTCCGAGGCGCACTTCCAGGAGCTGCAACAGGACGGCTCGCTGAACAACCTCGCCATCGACGGCTTGTTCACCCCGGGTTCGACCTTCAAGCTCGCGACCGCCACAGCGGCGCTGAACACGGGCCTGATAAGTCCGGGGTATTACTACGACGACACCGGCTCGTACAAGATCCCCGGCTGCACGACGAGCGGGTCGGGATGTGCGACATATCACGACAACGAGGGTGAGGTCGGAGGCGAGGTGAACGTAACCCGCGCGCTCACCATCTCGAGCGACATCTTCTTCTACAACCTCGGCGTGATGTTCTGGGACGACTACAAGAGCAACGGGCAGTACGGCGAGACGCCGATCCAGGACGCCGCCACCGCGCTCGGATACGGAGACGTGACGGGCGTCGACCTGCCGGGCGAGGCGCAGGCCGCACGCGTGGACTCGCCGGCGGTGGTCGCCAAGGAGCACGCTCAGGACCCGAAGGACTACCCGAACGGTCAGTGGTTCACCGGGAACAACCTCGAGCTCGCCTTCGGTCAGGGAGGCACGGTGATCACCCCGATCGAGCAGGCGGTCGCGTACGCCACCTTCGCCAACGGCGGTACCCGCTACGCACCACAGATCGCCGCTGGTCTCGTGGACCCGATCACGGGCAAGGTCGTCCAGAGGTTCGCGCCGAAGGTGCTCGGGCACGTCTCGTACACGCCTGCCGTCTACCAGGCCATGCTGCAAGGGTTCGAGGGAGTCGTGAACAACCCGAGCGGCACCGCGTACGGAGACTTCTCGAGCCTGCCTTCGAATTTCCAGATCGCGGGCAAGACGGGAACAGCGACGACGAACGAGCAGCAGCCCAACTCGTGGTTCGTCGGGTGGGGACCGCTTCCGAACCCCCAGTACCTCATAGCCGCCGTGGTGCAAGGTGGCGGTTACGGTTCCAAGGCCGCGGCGCCGGTCGTGGCGCAGGGATTCGACTACCTCGCCGGCGCACCCGAGGGTGCGACCAAGCTCGCCGCGCCGTCTTCGACCGGCTCCGGATCGGCCCCCTGTCCACCCAGCTCGACGACTACCACGACTCCCGGAGGCCGCTCTTCGACTTCGACCACCCCCGGAGCCGGGTCGGGGTCCACCACCACGACCGTGCCTTGCACACCGGCGGCGAGCTCGACGACCACGACCACCAGGGCTGCCTCGAGGACGACGGGAGGAGCTTCGGGGCCGGCGTCGTCGACGCAAGCCGCCTCGGACCGGCCACGCAGCGCGTCGGCGAGGGCACCCTGACGCTACGAACCCGGAGGAACCGTCGCCGAAGCAGGCCCGTTCTAGACTCGAGAGGCAAATGAACTCTTCGCTGTGGCCAAGGATCGAACCTCTCCTGGCCCAGGTCACGAAGCCGGCTCGCTACATCGGAGGGGAGCTGGGCGCGCGTAAGCCGCTTCACGAGCCTGGTCGCGTGGCTTGGCTCCTCATCTACCCCGACACGTACGAAATAGGACTTCCGAACCAGGGGCTTCAGATCCTTTACGAGATCCTCAACGAGCGTGAGGACGCTCTGGCCGAGCGCGCCTATGCCCCTTGGGTGGACATGGAAGAGGCGATGCGGCGCTGCGGCCTGCCGCTCTTCTCGCTCGAGACCACGACCGCAGCGGCGGAGTTCGACCTGCTCGCCTTCAACCTCTCGGCTGAGCTGACCTACACGAACGTGCTCAACCTCATCGACCTGGCTGGGCTCCCGGTTCGTGCCGCGGCGAGGAGCGACGAAGCGCCTCTGATCGTGGCAGGAGGGCACTGCGCCTTCAACCCAGAGCCACTCGCCGACTTCGTGGACGCCTTCGTGCTGGGAGACGGCGAGGAGGTCGTGGGGGAGCTGACGGAAGTCGTCTCCGCATGGAAACACTCGGGGGGAAGCCATCGGTCCGACGGCCGGCGCCGCGAGGATGTCCTGCGGGCCATGGCTCGCGTTCCAGGCGTGTACGTGCCGTCGTGCTACGAGGCGTGCTACGAGCGAGGCCGGCTGGTCGAGGTAGCCCCTCGCTTCGCCGACGTCCCAAGTCGCGTGGAGAAGCGGGTGGTGGGCGACCTCGGGGACTGGCCCTATCCAAAGAAGCAGCTGGTGCCGCTCATCGAGGTCGTCCACGACCGTCTCAACGTCGAGGTCTTTCGCGGCTGCACCCGTGGTTGCCGGTTCTGTCAGGCAGGCATGATCACCCGGCCGGTGCGCGAGCGGCCGGCTGCCCAGGTCGAGCAGATGGTGAGAGACGGTCTCGACCGCACCGGCTACGACGAGGTCTCCCTCACCTCCCTCTCCTCGGCCGACTTCTCGGGGATCGAAGAAACCGTCTCGTCGGTGATCAACGACCCCGAGTGTTCCGGGCAGGTGTCGGTGAGCTTGCCAAGCCTGCGGGTCGACGCCTTCACGGTCGGGCTCGCTGCCGAGATCCAGAAGGTGCGCAGGACCGGCCTGACGTTCGCTCCCGAGGGCGGCACGTGGCGCATGCGACAGGTGATCAACAAGCTGATTCGAGAAGAGGACCTCTACTCGGCCGTCGAGTCGGCGTTCTCTCAGGGCTGGAGGAGGATCAAGCTCTACTTCCTCATCGGGCTCCCCACCGAGACCGACGAAGACGTCCGCGGAATCGCCGAGCTGGCATCTAGGTGCGCGGAGATCGGCCAGCGCCACCACCGCAACGTAACCGTGACGGCTTCGGTCGGCGGTTTCGTCCCCAAGCCTCACACCCCGTTCCAGTGGTTCGGACAGGACACGATCTCCGAGCTCAGACGCAAGGTCGGGTTGCTTCGCGACGCGGTTCGTGGAACCCGAGGAGTCACGTTGCGGTGGCACGACCCGGAGGCGACGGCTGCCGAGGGCATCGTCAGCCGTGGGGACCGGCGGATGGGTGCGGTGGTGGAACACGTATGGCGAGCCGGCGGGACGTTCCAGGAGTGGTCCGAGCACTTCGACCTCGGATTGTGGCTCGAGGGGCTCGAATCGGCGGGGTTGACCTTGGAGGACTCTGTCTATCGCCATCGCGAGGAGCGCGAAGTGCTGCCGTGGGACCACGTCTCGGCGGCGCTGCACCGCGACTTCCTGTGGCAGGACTTCAAAGAGGCTCTCGAGGAGCACGGTCTCGAGGACTGCAGGTGGACACCGTGCTACGACTGCGGCGCCTGCACCGGCCTGGGTGTCGAGCACGTGGTCGCTTCGGCCGTGCCCCCGGCAGGCGGCAGCCAGGGCACGGGGCAGGACACTTCGGTCGGCGGTGTCCTGCCCGTTCGCTTCGTGCGCGCGGGCACGGCGAAGGGCGAAGCAACCGGCGCAGCGAAGGGCGCAGCGACGAACATGGCGGGTGCGTCCGCGGGGGCGGGCAGATGACCGTTCGCCTCCGTTTCACAAAGCTCGGCAAGATCCGCTGGACGAGCCATCGCGACGTCGCGCGGATCTGGGAGCGCGCTCTTCGACGCGCCGGGCTTCCGGTGGCGTATTCGGAGGGGTTCTCACCAAGACCGAAGCTCAGCTTCGGCTTGGCGTTGCCTACCGGCTGCGAGTCCCTGGCGGAATACCTCGACGTGGAGCTGGCAGCCGATGTCGATCCCGAGGTCGTGGGGCAGAAGGTGGAGCCGATGCTCCCTGCCGGGATCAGCGTGCTCGCGGCGGCGAAGCCTGCGGCAGGGTCGGGGTCGTTGCAAGAGGACGTCTCTTCGTGCGCCTGGGAGATGTGTGTACCAGGAGCCTCACCTGAGCAGCTCGACGCGGCCCTGTCGAAGGTGATGGCGGCCTCGAGCCTCCCCATCGCGAGGGAGCGAAAGGGCCGGACGGTGCGCGACGACCTGCGGCCCTCGCTGCTCTCGTTGCGCGCGGCCGAGCGCGATGGTGACGAGGTCAACGAAGTGCAACAGATGAACGGAGCACAACCCATGCGGGGGTCGAAGCTCGTCGCCGAGCTCGCCACCCGCCCTCGGGGCGTGCGCCCGGCCGAGCTCGCCCAAGTCATAGGGATGGAGCTCGGGCTTTCCAAAAGAACATTTCAATGGATCGAGCGCGACGGCTCGAAGTTCGAGCCCCTCGACGCCCACGCGGCTGTCGCCGCACCAGTCGGGGAGCGCGTCCCATGAGACACAGAAGAAGGGACTTTTCCCATGTCCGAATCGAGCGCGGCAGAGCCTGCGGCCGAATCTTTCGGCCCCTCGCCCGCCGAACACCAGAACCAGAATCCGGACCCAGGTCGTTCACAGGCGGCACCCGAGGGTGTCGTGGGAGGCACCGAGGCAGCATCTGAGAGCCTCGAAAAAGCGAGCGCAGGCGGGGAGGGACCTCCCCGCAGCGGTGGCGGCGGGAGCGCCGCCTCCCGGAGGCGCAGGCGCCGGCGCGCTCCTGGCGCCAGGGTCTCAAATCCGGCGCCGGGCCAACTCGAGCACGGTGCCGTCGTCGAACCTGGAGTCGAGCCCTCCGAGCCTGCCGCACCGGTGGCGGGCCCCGGCTCCGGGAGCGCCCGGCCCACGCCGGCGGGCCCGGCCACCGGCGGCGAAGGGCGACCCGCGCCACCTCGTCCTCGCATAGGGGACACGCGCCCGGCCCCTCCTCCGCCCGTCGCGCCTACCGTCGTGAGCGCCGTCGGTCGCGGGACCACCGCACGTGGCGCCGCTGCACCGAAAGAGGCGGCCGCCGAACCCGCGGACATCGATGCGCTCCAGGTGTCTCCGCAGACTCAGACGCAGACTCAGGCGCAAACGGACACGCAAGCGGAGACCCCTGCCGGGTCCGTGGAGCCGGCCTCCAAGCCGGGGCGATCCAAGAGGAGAAGTGGTCGGGAGCGTCGAGGCCGGCCCGTCGGCAGGTACCTCATGTGCGTGCACGTGAGGCCCCACGCCATCCAGATAGCGGTCCTCGAGGGCCGCACGCTGGTGGAGCACTACGTGTCGAGAGCATCCGACGACACGACGCAGATCGACGGCAACATCTACCGGGGCAGGGTCCAGAACGTCCTCCCGGGCATGGAAGCCGCCTTCATAGACATCGGGACGCCTAAGAACGCTGTGCTCTATCGCGGCGACGTCCGCTACGACCCTGACGACATTGAGACAGCGTCCAGCTCGTCCTTGCGAATCGAGCAGATGTTGAAGCCCGGCCAGCTGATCGTGTGCCAGGTGACGAAGAACCCGATCGGAGCGAAGGGCGCGCGCCTCACCCAAGAGGTTTCGTTGCCGGGCCGTTTCGTCGTCATGGTGCCGAACTCCTCTGCGTTCGGTATCTCGAAGCGCCTCGACGACGCCGAGAGACGCCGGCTACGAAGGATCGTCGACGACACTCGGCCCAAGGGTCACGGCCTCATCGTGAGGACCGCGGCCGAGGGGGCGAGCCACGACGAGCTTGCCGGCGACGTGGAGCGCCTCATGGCGCAGTGGCAAGCGATCGAGGCGGAGGCGAACCGCTCGACGGCACCAGGTCTGCTCTATCGCGAGCCGGATCTCGCGGTCCGGATCGTTCGCGAGGAGTTCAACCGTGACTATCGAGGAGTCGCGATCGACGACCTCGAGCTGTTCGAGCAGGTGCGGGAGTACGTGGAGCAGGTTAATCCCGAGCTCGCAGACCGCGTCGAGTACTACGACCCGATGGCCGAGAACCTGCCTGTCTTCGAGCGCTTCCACGTGCACGAGCAGCTGCACAAGGCCCTCGACAGAAAGGTTTGGCTCCCTTCCGGGGGGTCGATCATCATCGAGCGCACCGAGGCACTGACGGTCATCGACGTGAACACCGGCAAGAACGTCGGGTCCTCGAACCTCGAGGAGACCGTCTACCGGAACAATCTGGAGGCTGCCGAGGAGATCGCCCGCCAACTTCGTCTGAGGGACATAGGCGGGATCATCGTCGTCGACTTCATCGACATGGAGGTGCGCGAGAACCGCGGCAAGGTGGCCTCGGCGCTTCGAGCGGCACTTTCGCGTGACAAGACCCGTACTCAGGTTTTCGACATCTCCGATCTCGGGCTCGTCGAGATGACCCGAAAGCGTGTGTCGGAGGGCCTGGTCGAATCGCTCTCGGGGGTCTGTGCCGTGTGCGGCGGCCGCGGGATCGTGCTCGACGAATCCCTCCTGTAGAATGGCAGATCTGTGTATGCGGTGATCCAGTCCGGAGGCAAGCAGGAGCGGGTGACGGCCGGCCAAAAGGTGCAGGTCGAGCTCATCGACGGCGCTGTGGGGAGCGAGGTGGCGTTGCCCGCCGTCTTGGTCGTCGACGGCGACCGGGTCCTGGCCACTCCACACGAGCTCGAAGGTGCCTTGGTGTCCGCCCGGGTGCTGGGGGAGGAGCTCGGGCCCAAGATCCGGGGATTCACCTATCGGCCGAAGTCGAACTACAGACGACGTTGGGGCCACCGCCAGCGCTACACGACGATCGAGATAACAGGGATCGACGCACCCTCGACGACCAAGGGCCCGAAGACGAGGAGCAACTGAGATGTCCAAGACCAAGGGCGGCGGGTCGACCCGCAACGGCCGCGACTCGAAGTCCAAGCGACTCGGAGTGAAGGCCTACGGCGGCACCACCGTGCCTGCCGGGGCGATCATCGTCCGCCAGCGCGGAACGCGCTTTCATCCGGGCGAGAACGTGGGCAGGGGAGGAGACGACACCCTGTTCGCGACGGCCACTGGGGTCGTGACCTTCGGAACTCGGAAGGGTCGCAAGATCGTGGACGTCGTCCAGCCTGCCGAGGCCGCCCGCACCTGATCCCACCGGCGGTACCGCCGCGAGCTTCGGTCACCGCCGGATACCTGTCACCTCAGAGGCGCTGCAGCACCTCGCGTATCAGCCCTCCGAGCCTCCCGGCCTGAGACTGCGCCACCTCGACGATCGAGCCGGCGGAGACGGCTCCGTCTTCGACGACCATCCCCGCGGCGAGGTTGGTGACGACCGAGACTCCTAGGACGTCGGCTCCGAGATGGCGCGCGGCGATCAACTCGATCACGCTCGACATGCCCACGAGATCTGCGCCGAGCGTCCGCAGCATCCGGATCTCCGCAGGGGTCTCGAAGTGCGGCCCTCCAAGCTGCGCGTAAACCCCTTCCTCGAGAGATCGGTCCACCTTTCGTGCGACCTCACGAAGTCGATGTGACCAGGCATCTGTGAGATCCACGAAGGGCGTGCGTCCTCCCTGTCCCTTCGACAGGCCCGTGAGTGGCGACCTGCCGGTCAGGTTCAAATGGTCGGAGATCAAGACGAAGCCTCCCGGCGCGAAGCCCTCGCGGATGCCCCCGGCGGCATTCGTGATCACGACCGTCGAGCACCCGGTCGCGAGCGCCGTCCGCACGGGGTGGGCGACCTCAGCCGGTGTTCGGCCCTCGTAGAGGTGCATTCTTCCGAGGAACACGAGTGCGGAGAGGTCGCCTACGGCGACCGACCGCAGCTCAGGCCGCTGGCCCGGGGCGACGACGGCGGGAAATCCCGGAAGCTCGCAGAACCCGATGCGGGACCGCGGCTCACCCAGAGCCGGGGCCGCGTCTGCGAGACCGCTACCGAGGACGATCGCGACGTCGTGGTGATCGCGTCCGGTCGACGCTGCGATTGCGCCGGCCGCATCGGCGGCTCGGGTGAACGGGTCGGTGCTCACGCGCCGGAAACCTGCCTGCAGTGTTGCAGTGTTCCTCGGCGACGGGGCCTCAAGAGGAGACCGCGGCGGTGAGCTCGTCCCTAAGGCGGCGTTTGAGCGAATCGTCGCACAGCGCAGAGTCGATGGCCCGGTGCTGTGCCGCCACGAGATCGGCGACGGGGACCCCGAGAGATTCGTGGATCAACAAGTGCTCTTCCACGAGGGTGGTCGAGAAATAAGCAGGGTCGTCGGTGTTGATCGAGACGTTGAGACCCGCATCGAGCATGGCGGGAAGCGGGTGGGCGTCCAAGGAGGGGCACACTCCCAACAGCACGTTGGACGTGACGGAGACCTCGATCGGGACTTGGTTCTGTGCCAGATGCTCGACGAGCCGGGGGTCCTCCATCGAGCGCACACCGTGTCCCACGCGGACGGAGCCGAGCTCGAGGGCTTTCCACACGCTCGGTGGCCCCGCGACCTCACCTGCGTGCAGCACTGGGGGCAACCCTGCCGAGGCCGCCTTCTCGAACGACGCGGAATACCAATCCGGTGGGTACTGCGCCTCTGGACCTCCGAGGCCGATTGCGACCGCGTCTCGAGGCGCGTGAGGGCCCGTGAGCATCTCCGCGGTCCACCCCTCCTCGGGAGGCTCGAGGCTCCTGGGAATGTCGACGATCCAGCCCAGCTCGACGGAGTGGTCGGCCCTCGCGCGTCTGGCGCCGACGTCAAGTGCATCTCGATAGTCCTTGCCGGCCATCCCGTTCGCGTGGTGCGCGTAGGCGGTCGTCGTCACCTCGGCGTAGCGAACCTGCTGGGAGGCGAGCTCGGAGGCCAGAGCGTCGATGGCGCACAGGAGGTCGTCACCGGTGCGAATCGCCGACATGCCCACGAGATAGAGCTCGATGAAATGCTGAAAGTCCCGAAACCGGTAAAGGGCCGCGAGCTCTTCGACGCTGCCCACGCCGATGTCGACGCGGTTTCGCTCTGCAAGCTGTAAGAGAAGAGGCGGCCGGATCGACCCTTCGAGGTGCAGGTGAAGTTCGATCTTGGGCATGCCTGCGAGCATTGCCCGCTGCGTGGTCGCCATCTCGACAGGTGCGTCAGGCATCGCTCAGCCACCGTACAGCTTGTGCATCGGGGACTCGGGCAGTCGGACCTGGAGGTCCGCTTAGGATCTTTCTGTGTCGGGATTCGTCGACGAAGCTCAAGTGCACGTGCGCGGGGGTGACGGAGGAGCGGGATCGGTCTCGTTTCGCCGCGAGGCCCACGTCTCGCACGGAGGCCCCGACGGGGGCGACGGTGGGAGGGGAGGCGGGGTCTGGCTCGTCGCCTCGAACAACCAAGCATCCCTTCTCGGTTTCCGCGACCATCCGCACAGGCGCGCGACCAACGGGAAGCACGGGGCGGGCAAGAGGCGAAACGGCGCCACCGGGGAGGACCTCACGGTGCCGGTTCCGGTCGGGACCGTCGTGCGTGGAAAGGACTCGGTGGTCCTGGCGGATCTCGCCGAGCCGGGCAACAGGTGGCTGGCGGCGGCCGGGGGCCGGGGAGGCCGGGGTAACGCGAGGTTTCTCACGAACCGCAGGAGGGCACCCGCGTTCGCCGAGCAGGGCGAGGCGGGCGAGGAGCGCTGGCTCAACCTCGAGCTGAAGCTGACCGCCGACGTGGCGCTGGTCGGGTTCCCGAACTCCGGCAAGAGCACACTGATCTCGCGCATCTCCGCAGCACGACCGAAGATCGCCGACTATCCGTTCACGACACTCGAACCGCACCTCGGGGTCGTGAGGACGGGAAAGCCCGGCCAGGACACCGAGATCGTGGTCGCCGACGTCCCGGGTCTCGTGGAAGGAGCAGCCGAGGGAAAGGGCCTCGGCCACCGGTTTCTGCGTCACATCGAACGCGCTCGCGTGCTGGTCCTGCTGATAGATCTGTCCGGATCACAAGAGAGGCCGCCTACAGACCAGCGCGACATCCTCCTCGACGAGCTTCGGCGCTACCGGCCGGAGCTGTTGGAGCGCCCGCGCGTCGTAGTCGGGTCGAAATGCGACGTGTTGACCACCTCGGGCGACCACCTGACACCGAACATTCCGGGCGACGTCGACTTGCTCGTCTCCTCGATGACAGGAGAAGGGCTCTCGGACATGCTCGGTCGCCTCACGCGGCTGGTCGAGTCGGCCCGGGCCGCCGATGCGGACACGGGCGGGGCCATTGTCGTGCACCGTCCGGTAGGAGAAGGAGTCGACGTCTCGCGTGAAGACGACGGAGCCTTCGTGGTCGGTGGACGTGCCGCGTTGCGCGCTGTTGCTCTGTCGGATCTCACCGACGAAGGTGCGGTCGCATACGTACAAGGGCGCCTTCGCCGGCTCGGTGTGGAGAGAGCTCTTGTGAGGGCTGGCATCCGCGACGGGGACACCGTGAGGCTCGGACCGCTCGAGTTCACGTACCACCGCGACGAGAGCATCCTCGACACCGCGAGCGACGCGGCTCGCAAGAGCTCGGCGCGAGCGCGCCGGGAACCCGAACGCCGCGGCCGCCGTGGTCGTGGCCAGTCCGGTGCGGCCACATCCGATTCCGAGCGTGGGCGATGATCGGCACGGGCCCGTCTTCGCGGGAGGACGCGACGAATGCCAAGGACGAAGGCGCGACTCGTCGAAGTGCGCGCACGGTCGTGGTGAAGATCGGATCCTCTTCGGTGACCGGCCCCGACGGAGCTGGGATCGACGAAGCGGCGGTCAGGAGCCTCTGCACCCAGGTGGCGGAGCTTCGTGCGGAAGGTCACCTGGTGGTACTGGTCACCTCGGGCGCGATTGCAGCGGGTTGGTCGGCGCTGGGTGCAGGAGACCGCCCATCCGACCTCACCACCTTGCAGGCGGTCTCCGCCGTGGGCCAGCACCGCCTGATGCGCGTCTACGACGACTCCCTCGCGCGGCACGGGCTGGCCGTCGGTCAGGTTCTTCTCGCGCCGCTGGACTTCGTGCATCGCCAGCAGTACCTGCACGCCCGCCAGACCCTTGCGCGGCTCCTCGAGCTCGGGGTCGTGCCGGTCGTCAACGAGAACGACGCCACGTCCGACGACGAGATCCGCTTCGGCGACAACGACCGGCTGGCCGCTCTGGTTGCACACCTCGTGGCGGCAGACCTTCTCGTCCTGTTGACGGACACCGCGGGACTACTCACCGGCGACCCTCGGACGACCGCGGAGGCTTCACTCATCGAAGAGGTGGTCGAGGTGGACCACGGTCTCGAAGCGTTGGCAGCAGGACCCGGCAGCGCAGTTGGAAGCGGAGGAATGATCTCGAAACTGGCGGCGGCGAAGATGGCTTCGTGGTCGGGGGTGGAGACGGTGATCGCGCAAGCGGGGCCGCCCGGGATCCTGGTCGCCGCAGCGCGCGGCGAACCCAGAGTGGGGACCGTGTTCCGGCCACGCCCGAGGCGACTTCCTGCCCGCAAGCTCTGGATCGCGTTCGCGGTCGGTCCCGCCGGGACACTCGTGGTCGACGACGGGGCGAGAGACGCCATCACCCAGCGCGAGGCTTCTCTTCTTCCGGCGGGCGTCGTGTCGGTCGACGGCCGGTTCGATGCCGAGGCAGCTGTCGAGATCGCCGGCGACGACGGGGTCGTGTTCGCCAAGGGGATCGTCCGTCATGGAGCAGAGCTGATCCGATCGCTCGCGGGACGCAGAACGAGTGAACTGCCCGACGACGTGGCGCACGAGGTGGTACATCGTGACGACCTCGTAGTCCTCACCTAGGAGGCCAGAGGAGTCGCTCCGGGGGCAGCCAACAGGGGACAGGAATTCTGAGCCCCCTGCCGCGGACGGTACCCTTGGGTGTGACTAGAACCTCGTTGGGCGAGCTCGGTCTGCGCGCGAAAGCTGCGTCGAGACTCGTGGCGGGTGCCGCGGGCGACACCAGGGACGGTGCACTCGAGCTCGCCGCCGACCTCCTCGAGGAGCGGTCGCGAAACCTGCTCGACGCCAATGCTGCGGACCTGTCGCGCGCCGAAGGGTCCGGCATGCTCGCGGCCCAGATCGACCGGCTGCGGCTGAGCGAACAGCGAGTCGGCGCCATGGCGGAAGGGTTGCGGGCGCTACGCCGACTGCCCGAGGTCGTCGGAGAAGTAGTCGAGGGCTTCCAGAGGCCCAACGGCCTGCACGTGGAGAGGGTGCGGGTGCCGCTCGGGGTGGTGGGGATCATCTACGAGAACCGGCCGAACGTGACCTCCGATGCGGCCGGATTGTGCATCAAGTCGGGCAACGCGACCATGCTGCGCGGTTCGTCTTCTGCCATCGAGTCGAACAGGGCGATCACCTCTTGTCTGCGCGACGCCCTTTCAAAGGCAGGCTTACCCGCGGACGCCGTGCTGCTGGTCGAGGACACCTCCCACGAGGCGGCGATCGACTTCATGCGACTCGACGGGGTACTCGACTGCCTGATCCCTCGCGGCGGACACTCTCTCGTATCGAGTGTGCGCGAGCACGCGACTGTTCCGTTCGTGATCGACGGGGACGGCAATTGCCACGTGTACGTGGATGCGGGAGCCGATCTCGACATGGCTCTCGCCATCCTCGTCAATGCAAAGACTCAGCGTCCCGGGGTGTGCAATGCGGCGGAGACGCTCCTCGTGCACAGGGACGTCGCCGCTGGCTTCCTGCCGCGGGCTCGAACGGCTCTCGAGGGAGTGCAGCTTCTCGGCGACGAGGGCACTCGGAGGATCCTGCCCGAAGTCGGACCGGCGACCGACGAGGACTTCGCCACCGAGTTTCTCGACATGAAGCTGTCGGTGGCTGTCGTCGACGACCTGGACGCGGCGATCGACCACATCTCGCGCTTCTCCTCGGGGCATTCCGAGGCGATCGTCACGAACGACCTTGCAGCCGCGGATCGCTTCTGCGAGGAGGTGGACGCAGCCGCGGTCCTCGTGAATGCCTCGACCCGATTCGTCGACGGAGGAGAGCTCGGGCTCGGAGCCGAGATCGGGATCTCCACGCAGAAGCTGCACGCTCGGGGCCCTATGGGACTTCGCGAGCTGACGTCGGTCAAGTACGTGGTGCGCGGCTCGGGGCAGGTCCGTACGTGAGCGACGTGAGCGAGGCTCAGCCACCGGGACCTCTCGGGTTCCCGGATCCGGGGCCCGCACGTTTCTCGTCGGTGCCGGAGGTGCGCGAGCGGCTCGCTGCCACCGGCTATCTGGCCGACGAAGGGATAGCCGGCGTCGTCCACCTGGCCGATCGGCTGGCCAAGCCGGTCCTCGTCGAGGGTCCCGCCGGAACCGGCAAGACGGAGCTCGCAAAGGCGGTCGCCCGCGCCACTTCGAGCCGTCTGATCCGGCTCCAGTGCTACGAGGGACTCGACGAGTCGAAGGCTCTCTACGAGTGGAACTACAAGAAGCAGCTGCTTCGGATCCAGGCCCAGCGGGTGGTCGAGCAGGACGGGGACGGCGCCGCTCCGAGAGATCTCGAACCGAGCTCATGGCACGACCTCGAGGACGACATCTTCTCCGAAGAATTCCTCCTCGCGCGACCCCTGCTCGAGGCGATACGCGCGACCGACCCGGTGGTGTTGCTCGTCGACGAGGTGGACCGGGTCGAGCTCGAGACCGAGGCGCTGCTCCTCGAAGTTCTCTCCGAGTACCAGGTCTCCATCCCCGAGCTCGGCACAGTGCGCGCCGAGCGAGTGCCGCTCGTCTTCCTCACGTCCAACAACACCAGGGAGCTGTCGGAGGCCCTCAAGCGCAGATGCCTCTACCTTCACCTCGACTATCCGACGCTCGAGCGCGAGCGCGAGATCGTGAAGACGAGGGTTCCTGCCATCTCCGACGAGCTCGCCGACCAGGTGGCGAGGATCGTTCGCTCTCTGAGGACGATGGAGCTCAAGAAGTATCCGTCTGTCTCGGAGACCCTGGATTGGGCCCGGACACTGGTGGTGCTCGGAGTGGAGTCGATCGACGCCGAGCAGGCCAAGTCCACCTTGCACGTGCTCCTCAAGTACCGCAGTGACCTCGAACGGGCGGCCAAAGAGCTTTCGGCAGAGGAACCGTCGAAGGGTCGTTAGTGCTCGACGTACTCACAGGGTTCGTAGGGGAGCTGCGCCAGGCCGGGCTGCCCGTGTCGCTCACCGAGAGTCTCGACGCAGCAGAGGCCCTGCACCACGTGCCTCTCGAGGACCGTGAGGCGCTCAAGTACGCCCTCGGCGCGACCCTCGTGAAGTCCTCCGCGCACTGGAAGGCCTTCGAGACGGCCTTCGAGGTCTATTTCTCGATGAGAGGGCCTCAGTTCGAGATCGACGACGGTGTGGCGACCGATCAGGCGCTGGAGCCGGACCGCCAACAGGGCGCCGGCGCACCGAGCGGGGGAGGCGGCGGAGAGCCCCTCTCCGACGAGGAGCTGGCGGAGATGCTCTACCGGGCGCTGCTCGCGGCGAACGATGCTCAGGTGGCCGCGCTCGCCCGTCAAGCCGTGAGCCGTTACGCGGGGATGGAGCCCGGCCGTCCCGTAGGCGGCACCTACTACCTGTACAGAACGCTGAGGAACCTGGACCTCGACCGGCTGTTGGACCGCATGCTCGCGGCGGTGCGGTCGGATGCCCCCGAGGGCCATCTGACCGCGCTCGAGGAGCGCCTTGCGCGCGACGAGCTGAGTGAACGCCTCGACCGCTTGCGAAAGGAGATCGAGGACGAGATCCGCCGGCGACTCGTTGCCGACCGGGGAACCGAGGCTCTGGCTCGTTCGCTCCGCAAGCCGCTCCCCGAGGACATCGACTTCATGCATGCGACCCGAGACGAATTGACAGCGTTGCGACGTGCCATTCACCCTCTCACCCGCAAGTTGGCCGTCCGGTTGGCGAGGAAGCGCCGGCACGGGCGCAAGGGCCCACTCGACTTTCGTTCGACGATGAGGCACTCTCTGTCCACCGGTGGCGTGCCCGTGGACCCGAAGTTCAGGTACCCGCGGCCTGCGCGGCCCGAGATCTTCGTGATAGCCGACGTGTCCGGGTCGGTTGCGGCATTCGCCCGCTTCACCCTCCACCTCGTCTATGCGATCAGCTCCCAGTTCTCCAAGGTTCGCAGTTTCGTGTTCATCGACGGCATCGACGAGGTGACTCGTTTCTTCGAGGGAGTCGACGACGTCGGGGAAGCCGTTCACCGGATCAACACCGAGGCGGACGTCGTCTGGGTGGACGGCCACTCGGACTACGGGCACGCGCTCGGTGTCTTCTGGGAGAGGTGGGGTGAGGAGATCACGTCCCGCACGAGCGTTTTGCTGCTCGGCGATGCTCGCAACAACTACCATGCCTCACAGGCATGGGTGCTGTCCGAGATACGGCATCGCGCTCGTCACGTCTACTGGCTGAACCCGGAGCCGCACTCGTACTGGGGGAGTGGGGACTCGATCGTCGGCGAGTACGCGGTGTACTGCGACGAGGTCTTCGAGTGCCGGAACCTCCGGCAGCTCGAGCAGTTCGTCTCGGAGCTGGCGTGAGGGAGGCCCTGTGAAGGAGCCGGCGTGACGGAGCGGCGCGGATTGCCTCCCGATTCGGTTCGCATGATTCCCGCCCCGCCGTCTGTCGCGACGAACCTGGTGTTGATACGGCACGGGGAGTCGGCTTGCAGCCGTGCGGGCGTGGTCGGCGGGCACCAGGGGTGCACCGGCTTGACGGACACTGGCGTGCTGGAGGCGACCGCGCTTCGTGAGCGGCTGCTCGAGACCGGTGAGCTCGCAGCGGCGAGCGCCATGTACTCGAGCGTTCTGGAACGGGCGGTGCAGACCGCGACGATCCTCTCCCCGGCCGTCGGCTCGGGGTTGGACCCTGTCCCGGATTGCTCGCTCTGCGAGCTCCACCCCGGAGAGGCCGACGGTCTCACCTGGACGGAGTTCAAAGAGCGCTACGGCGAACCCGACTTCGTGAGCGACCCGGACATCGAGCTCTCGCCGGGGGGAGAGAGCTGGACGAGCTTCGTGGAGCGAGCGTCTCGGGCGCTGCGCGAGGTCGCCGCGAGACACGAGGACCAGACCGTGGCGGTCGTGTGCCACGGCGGAGTGATCGAAGCCTCGTTGCTCGCGTTCCTGCCCCTCGAGCGCGATATGCGCCGCTTGAGGCTTCGAACCGAGCACACCTCGCTTACCGAGTGGGAGCTGAGCGACGACGGCTGGAAGCTCCTGCGCTACAACGACGCGGCCCATCTCGCGGGGCGGCGTCGTGCGGGATCGCCCGGCGCGCGCGCTGGCGGGGGGAGCTCCCTTCGGACTAGCTACGCAGAAGCTCGGCGATCCTGAAGGCCAGGTCGATCGACTGACGCCCGTTCAGGCGGGGGTCGCATGCGGTCGTGTAGCGCTCGTGTAGCTGGTCCTCGGCGATGTCGTCGAATCCTCCGAGGCACTCGGTCACGTCGTCACCGGTGAGCTCGAGGTGCACCCCGCCCGGCCAGGTGCCCACCTGGCGGTGTGCTTCGAAGAATCCCTTCAGCTCACGCACGATGTCGTCGAAGCGCCGAGTCTTGTGCCCGGTGTCGCTGACGAAGGTGTTGCCATGCATCGGATCACACGCCCAAGCAACCTCGTGCCCGCAGTCGCGTACCGCCGCGAGGAGAGGCGGGAGGCTGTCTGATATGCGGTCAGCCCCCATGCGGGAGATGAGGGTGAGTCTCCCGGGAACGTGGTCCGGGTCGAGAGAATCACATATCGCGACCACCTCGTCGGCGGTGGCCGAAGGCCCGACCTTGCATCCCAACGGATTGTGGACGCCGCTGAGGAACTCGATGTGCGCTCCGTCGAGCTGCCTGGTGCGCTCGCCCACCCAGAGCATGTGGGCCGAGCAGTCGTAGAAGTCTCCTGTCAACGAGTCCCGGCGCGTCAGCGCCTCCTCGTAGCCAAGGATCAGAGCGTCGTGGCTCGTGTAGAAGTCCACCTGATGCAGCGACTGCTCGGTCGATAGTTCGATGCCGCAGGCCTCCATGAAACGAAGGGCGCGATCGATCTCGGTGGCGATCTGCTCGTAGCGGCGCCCCTCCTCGCTCGAGGCGAGGAACTGCTGGTTCCAGATGTGCACCTGCGACAGATCTGCAAAGCCCCCCTTTGTGAACGCGCGCAGGAGGTTCAGCGTCGACGCCGACTGGTGGTACGCGTCGATCAGTCGAGACGGGTCGGGGACTCGTGCTTCGGCCAGAGGAGCATCGTCGTTGACCATATGGCCTCGGAAGCTTTCGAGCTCCACGCCGCCGACCAGCTCCGTCGCCGAAGTGCGGGGCTTCGCGAACTGACCGGCCATCCTGCCGACCTTCACCACCGGCACACCCGCTCCGTAGGTGAGCAGGACGGCCATCTGCAGGATGATCTTCAGCTTGTCCCGGATCGCGTCGGCCGAGAACTCAGCGAACGACTCCGCACAGTCCCCGGCCTGGAGCAGAAATGCGCGGCCGCGGGCGACGTCCCCGAGAGCGGCAGTGAGACTGCGGGCCTCTCCCGCAAAAACGAGGGGTGGGAGTGCCGCGAGCTGCTTGAGAGCCCGTTCGAGAGCGTCTTCGTCGCGCCACGCGGGCTGCTGGGCGATGGGCCGCAATCGCCAGCTGTCGGGGGTCCACGACACCGTTGTCACGCCTACAGCGTAGGACCTGGGCGCGGCCCCTAAGTACGCTCGGGAGGTGGAACGGATCGGGGTCTTCGGAGGAACGTTCGACCCGGTTCACGTCGGCCATCTCGTGGCAGCTTGCTGGTGCCGAGACGCTCTGGAGCTCGACCGGGTGCTCTTGGTGATCGCGAACGAGCCCTGGCAGAAGGCCGGCACGCGCGAGGTCTCCGGTGCAGAAGACCGATTCGCCGTCGTGTCGGCAGCGGTGGAGGGAATACGAGGACTCGAGGCGAGCCGGATCGAGATCGACCGAGGGGGGCCGAGCTACACGGCCGACACGATCCAGGAGCTCAGAACCACCCACCCCGAAGCGGAGCTGTTCTTGGCTGTCGGCTCCGACGTCGAAGCGGAGCTCGGGACCTGGCACCGCCTCGAGGAGATCGTGAAGACGGTCACCCTCGTGGTCGTGGAACGCGCGGGAACAACGGCCCCTGCGGGTCCCGCGCACGAGTCGCAGTGGGCGGGTCCCGTTCACCACGTCCGAATGCCCACTCTCGACATCTCGAGCAGCGAGCTGCGCGAGCGGCTCGAGCAGGGGCTCAGTGTGGATTTCCTGATACCGGAACCCGCTATCCGTCTCATCCGCCGTCTGGGTCTGTACTCTGTCGGTAGATGAGCAGCGCCGCCGGTGAGCGCCCCGCAGGACGGACCCCTGAGTACCGGCGCGGTGCTGCTCGCCGCGATCAGCGTGACCGGCACCGTCTGAGGATGGCTGTCGCAGCGGCTGTCGCCGTTCTGATGGCTCTCCTGGCCGGTGCGGTGATCCTGCTGCGCCTTTCGTCCGAATCGACTCGAGTCGGTTCTTCGGGGACCCTTCGAGTGCTCACACCATTAGCCCTCACGGGCGGGCTGGGCGCGTGAGCGCTTCGGCGCAACAGACGGTCGCAGGCAGCGACCAGAAGGACCTCCCCGCCGGCGCCATCTGTGCTGCTCGGGCCGCGGCAGAGAAGCTGGGAACCCGCACGGTCATCCTCGCCATGGGTGACCTTCTCGGTATCACCGATGCGTTCGTGCTGACGAACGGACGGAATTCGCGTCAGGTTCGCACTCTGGTCGAAGAGGTGGAGCGGGAGGTCAAGCGCGAGACTGGGAACGCTCCTCTAAGCATCGAAGGACTTCGGGACCTGCACTGGGTGCTGATGGACTACGGCGACTTCATCGTGCACGTCTTCCACGAAGAGACGCGCGACTACTACGACTTGGAGCGTCTGTGGGGCGATGCTCCCCGAGTCGATTGGGACGCTCAGGAGTGACCGAATAGATCGGTATCCCGCCGCTTCTAGGAGGTGGCGCCGCCGCTCGTGACCGGTTGCGGAGCGAACTGGGCGAACTGCGTCCTCCCGGCGATCGGGACCTGAGCTCCGCTGGACACCGGGACCTCGATCGGCTGCCCGGCGATCTGGAACGTGACTCCTGTCACCGAGCCGCCGGGGAGCGCGGTGGCGGTGTAGACGAACTGCGCCACCGCCTCGATCTGGGCTTGGCCGACGAGTTGAGCGAATGCACCCGCGAGGTTCACGGTGGCGACACCGCCGGGACCGATGCTGGCCCCGAGGACCGAAGTCTGTGGCGGAACGGCGCTCAGCAACCCGACAGCCGTCTCGGCTTCCGTGGGCCCGTCCACCAAGGCGCTCAGGATCATCGCGAGCAGATCCTGCGAGGTAGGCACCGCCCTCGGCACCGACACGAGCGCGCCCGAAGGCCCGAAGAGGAAGATCTCGACCGGCACCTCCACAGGTGACGGGACCGTGGTGGTAGTCGTCGAAGGTGACGACGGACTGAGAAGATGGAACGGAACCCCAGAGCGCGACAAAGCGGTGGGACCCTTGTCGACCGGGACGCCGCAGGCCGCAAGCGTCGCAACGATCATGAGAGCCGTCCCGAACACCACGCTCGGCCGGATCGAGCGCCGCCTCGGCGCTCTCACGTCGACTCCACGGGGGTGCTCGCTTCGGGAAGATCCCGCGGTGCACTCGTCATGTCGTCTTCGAACTGGGAGGATCCTGCACCGTTCGCGCGTGACCTCTCGGAAGACCCGTGCACCGTGTCTCGAACGGGCAGCTCGACCACGAACCGGTTCTCGCCCCCCGCCCCGTCCTCCACCCAGACCCGCCCCCCGTGGAGGCGTACGTGCTCGGTGACGAGAGAGAGGCCTAGGCCGGTTCCGTCGGTGGTGCCCCTGCTGCCTGCGGCCTGCCCCCGGTAGAAGCGCTCGAAGATCCGCTCGCGCTCGGCGAGGGGTACCCCGGGCCCGTGGTCCGCTACGACCAGGCGAACCGAACCCGGAGCCGACTCGACCGCCAGTCGGGTTACGCCTCCTGCGTACTGCGTCGCGTTGTCGACGAGGTTTGCTACGACACGCTCGATCCTCCGCTTGTCGAGCGGGAGCCTCAGCCCGTCGACGGCAGGATCGACCTCGACGGGTACGAGTCTCGCGCCGGCAGCGTCCGCGGCCCGGCGAGTGAGCTCACCCACGTCGACCTCGTCGAGATGCAGTTCGGCCGAACCGGTGTCGACCCTCGAGATCTCGAGCAGGTCGTCCACCATTCGCTGGAACCTGCGAATCTCCTCGGTGATCAGCTCGAGTGCCCTCCGAGATCTCGGTGGCAGGTCTTCGTTGTGGGCCTCGAGGACCCCGAGCGAATTGGCGAGGGTGGTGAGCGGCGATCTGAGCTCGTGGCTCACGTCGGAGGTGAAGCGGACCTCTCTGTCGATCCGCTCCAGCAACGCGTCCGCCATGCGGTTGAACGAGTCGGCGAGCGCGGAGAGATCCGGATCGTCGGCAGCCACGAGACGGGTCTTCAAGTTCCCGCCCGCGATGGTCTCGGCGGCCTTCGACACCTCGGCCAGCGGCCGAAGCGCCCGGCTCGAGGCCCACCGCCCGATGACGACTCCCGCAGCGGTGGTCACGAGGGCAGCGCCCGCCAGAGCGAGGGCGAGGATCTGGAGGGTTCGGGACAACTCGGCGAGCGAGAACACCTCGAAATAGGCGCCCCCGACCGCAGGGAGAGGGACGCCGACGACCATCTGCGAGGATCCGGCGAGCACGAAGTGCTGAGTGGCCGGCGTACCTTCGAGCACGAGCTTTCGCAGCCCTGCGGGGATCGCATTCTCACCGACCGAGAACGACGTCGCATACCAGAACCCATGTCGCTCCAGCACCGACAGCGACCCGGGGAGAGTGTCGAGGGAGTCCAGAAGCTGGGTTATGTCCGTGGAGTCCGACCGCAACAGCGAGGACCTCGCGAGAGAGGCATTGACGTAGGCCTGCCGCAGGATCGCCGTCTCTCGTTCGTGGAGGATGAACTGGCGCGCCGTGAAATAAGTCAGTCCAGCGAGAGTCGCCGACAACGCGAGGGCACCAAGGCCGAACGTAACCGTGACCCGTGAGCGCAGCCCGAGGGCTCTCCACCGTCGCCAGCGCGGCACACGCGCCGGATCTTCAGGGCGCAAGCTTGTAGCCCATGCCGCGCACGGTGAGTATGTGACGCGGGCTTCCCGGGTCGGATTCGATCTTCGTGCGAAGCCGCCGGATGTGGACGTCTACGAGCCGGCCGTCGCCGAAGTAGTCGTATCCCCATACTCGGTCGAGGAGCTGTTCCCTGCTGAGGACCTTCCCGGGATTGGTGGCGAGCTCGCACAGAAGTCGGAACTCGGTGCGGGTGCAGTGGATCTCGCTGCCCGATCTGATCACCGTGCCCTCGTCGGGACGAACCTCGACGTCCCCGAAGCTCAAAGTCGCCGGCTCACCCATGGACCGCGCTCGGCGGAGCAGCGCGCGGATTCGGGCGCTCAGCTCCTTTGCGACGAACGGCTTCGTCACGTAGTCGTCTGCGCCCGCCTCGAGCCCCGCTACGACGTCATGGGTATCGGTGCGAGCGGTGACCATGATGACCGGGACCGCGCTGGAACGACGCAGCTGCCGGCAGCACTCGAACCCGTCCATCCCCGGCAGCATGAGATCGATCAGCACGACGTCGGCGGCTTGATAGCCGAATCGCTCGAGTCCCACCTCCCCTGAGCCCGCCTCGTCCACTTCGTAGCCCTCGTCTTCGAGGGCGAGACGAGTCGAGGCTCTGATCCGCTCGTCGTCCTCGACGAGCAAGATCCGACTGCTCATCGCCGTGCGCTCATGAGACTTCGCTCCACTTCAGCCGGCGAACCAACACCGACTCTCAGGTGCCGAGCCAGATTTGGGTGGGCCAGATCGTCCCTACGAGCATGCCGTAAGCCTTGGCGCCTTCGGGCGTCGACGGGTTGTTCCAGTTCTGGACGTTGATCTTGGAGATGACCGCCCATACAGCGCGGTCATAGAAGATGTACGGCAAGTCCTGAGCCATGCGGCGGGCGATGCCTTTGTACGCCTCGGCTCTGCTCGCCGGGTCGCTCGAGGTGCGCCCCTGCTGGAGCAACGTCTCGACCTGACCGTCGGTGTTCCGAGCGAAGTTCGTCGCCTCGTTTATGGGGGGTCCGAAGATGGTCGTGGGACTCCAGAACAGGTAATTGAGGTCTGGGTCCACGGCTGCGAACTGCCGCCACTCGTAGGCCTGGAACTTTCCGGCCAGAGCGTTGTTGATGAACTCGGCTTGCTGGAACTGTGAGAGCTGCACCTGCATCCCCACCTGCTGCAGATCCGACTGCAGGAGCTCGGCCGCCTGTACCGCAGCGCTCGAGGTGGTCGAGCCCAAGGTGAAGGAAACCGGTTTGCCGGTGTCGTGCGCCACTTGTTGGACCAGAGTCTTTGCCTGTGTGGGGTTGTAGGAGGGGTAGCTCGTCGGCGCGAAGTACGGGGACCCCGGGACGAACGGCTGGGTCGACGCCGGGTTGAGATTGTGGTTGATGACGGACCTGTAGGTGTTCAGGTTGACCGCCATGGCCATTGCCTGGCGAACCCGGATGTCGTTCATCGGCGGGGCCTGGAGGTTCAGCATTATGAAGTCCATGTCCGGCTCTCCGAGAACACCTTGGAGATCGTCGACGAAGCCGTAGGACGAGTTCTGCTGGAACTGGACGATGGAGGTCGCCACGTCCGTGTGCATCATGTCGACGGTGCCGGCAAGGAGCGAGTTCGCGCGTGAGTCGGGATCGGGGATCGGCCGGAACGTGATCGCATCGAGATACGGCAGCCCTGGTCTCCAGTAGTTCGGGTTCTTCACCAGGGAGAAGTGGTCGTTGGGAACCCAAGTCGAATACTTGAACGGCCCGGTGCCGACGGGGACCACCTGGACATTGGACTGGGCCGCCTGAGAGATGACCGAGGGGCCGACGATGTACCCGATGCTTCCGCCGATGCCGCCTGCCAGGTAGTAGTCGAAGGGGATCCACGGCTGTTTCAGCGTCACGGTGACCGTCTGGGCATCTGTGGCCGCGATGCTCTGAACAGGTTGCATCGTGACTATCCCGAGCTGGCCGCTCACGTAATGGTTCATGCTGGCGGCGACCGCGGCGGCGTCGCAGGGGGTCCCGTCGTGGAAGGCCACTCCCGGGCGCGTCTTGATCGTCCACACGGTGTAGTCCTGGTTCGGGGTCACCGACTGTGCCAGGTACGGCTGGACGGTTCCATCCCCAGCGATGATCGTGAGCGGGTCGTAGACGGACCGGGCGTAGAGGACGCCTGACTCGTCGAAGCGCGCCGTGGCGGGATCGAGCCCCGACTGCTCGGCCTCGACAGCGAAGATGAGGGATCCGCCTCTCTTCGGGGCGAGGCTGGAGACCCCGCCTCGCGCTCCGGATGACCCCGCACCTGCGGGCGAGCTGCTCCCGCACGCTGCGAGCAACGAAGCTCCGCCCATGCCGGCGGCGATGCCTGCGGCACCGACGAGGCTCCGGCTCAAGAAGGATCGACGGTCGATGCGATCAGGCACGATCCTGCCTCCCTAGGTGCGCCATCGATCAGCCCGTTCGAGGCGCCGAAGGGGCGGGATCGCGTGCCGTCCCGAGCTGGCTCCTGACGATCGGGTGTACCCGCGGCGACAATAGCCGTCCGAAGGGCGCTGTGGCAGTAGCCTTGAGGTCGTGGCCTGGGACGTCGACGCGTTTTCCCGGTCGCTCGGCGGGCACGCGTCGGCGACCGTGCATGCCTACGGCTCGGACGTCCGTTCGTTCGTCGTCTGGGCCGAACGTGGTGGGGTCGCGGACCCGGGCCAAGTGGACCGCCTCCTCCTGCGGCGTTACCTCGCTTTCTTGTCCACGCGTCGTTACGCGCGCACGAGCATCGCGCGTAAGGCCGCTGCGCTGCGCTCGTACTTCGCCTGGATGACACGGCGCGGGACTATGAGCTCCGACCCCGCCCGCCGATTGACCGCTCCAGGAGGGGGCGCACGCTTGCCCCGTGTCCTCGACCGTCGCGAGATCGATGCCCTCCTGGAGGGCTCGGGGGATCCCCCGCCTCCCCAGGATCGCAGCGTGGAGAAAAGCGGGGAGAAAGGGGCGCGCCGGCGTCTCGAGACTGCGATCGCCCTTCGTGACGAGGCGGTGCTCGAGGTCCTGTACGGGTGCGGGCTCCGAGTCGCCGAGCTTTGCGGTCTCGACAAGGGTGACGTGGACTTCCGAGGTCGCACTGTTACCGTCCGGGGAAAGGGCGGTCGCGAGCGCCGACTACCGATGCACTCCCTCTGTGCCGAGTCCCTGGAGAGGTGGCTGCGTGAAGGGAGGCCGATCATGAGCAGGTCCGAGTCTCCCCGGGAAGCCGTCTTCTTGAACCGTGTGGCTGCAAGGCTCGGCCCGCGCGACGTCCGCCGCGTCATCGACCGGCGATCGGTCGTGCCCACGCACCCGCACGCGCTGCGCCACAGCTTTGCCACGCACCTGCTCGACGGCGGCGCAGACCTGCGGGTTGTCCAGGAGCTGCTGGGCCACGCCAGTCTCCAGACCACGCAGGTCTACACTCACGTCAGCAAGGAGAGGCTGCTCTCCGTGTACGAAGCAACACATCCCCGGGCGTAGGGGGGAGACGGTGACGACGGACGACGACGGCTCCACCACCCGGTTGTGGGCGGAGTACAAGCAAGGTGGCGACAGGAAGATTCGCGACCAGCTAATCGTCCTGTACTCGCCGCTGGTCAAGTACGTGGCTGCTCGGGTGGCGGTCGGGCTGCCTCAGCACGTCGACAGCGCCGACCTGGTCAGTTACGGGATCATCGGCCTGATCGACGCCATCGACCGCTACGACCCGGTCCGGAAGGTCAAGTTCGAGACCTACGCCATCCCTCGTATAAGGGGCGCGATCATCGACGAGCTACGGGCCATCGACTGGGTGCCGCGCTCTGTCAGGGCGAAGGCCCGCGCTCTCGAGCAGGCCTACGCCACATTGGAGGCGACGCTTCTTCGAACCCCGACCGATGCAGAGGTCGCCGCGGAGCTGGACATATCCGAGAAGGAGCTGCAGGACATCTTGCGTCAGCTCTCCTTCGTCGGTGTGGCGGCGCTCGACGAGGTCTTCGCCGTCGGTGGCGAACGCGGACAGCGGGCCACCTTGGGGGACACGATCCCCGACGCCACACCGGGCCCTGCTGCCATGTTCGACGAGAAGGAGTCCAAGGAGATCCTGGCGCAGGCCATCATGCACCTCGGCGACCGTGAGAGGACCGTGCTGTCGCTCTACTACTACGAAGGTCTGACGCTGGCCGAGATCGGCGAGATCCTCGGGGTCACCGAGAGCCGGGTCTGTCAGATCCACACGAAGGCGGTGCTCCAGTTGAGGGCGCGCCTGAGCGAGCGAGGCACCGATGCGACGACAGAGAGCCGAGCCCGGGAGAAGGCGGGGCGACGGGCCTAGGAGCCCTGGACGCCGGGCTCACTCCGAGCCCAGAGCCGCCGAAGAGCTCGGCTTTCTCGGCTAACATCGAGGGACCTCGCTGCTCAGCGGGGGCTGCATCAAATACCGAAGCACTCCGACGCGTCCACGGTCGCCCACGGGCGCAGCGTCGGGGGAAGAACAACCGATGGGAGGAGCCCCAGTGGCCGTTGTAACGACGCGGCAGTTGCTGGAGGCCGGAATGCATTTCGGCCACCAGACACGCCGATGGAACCCGAAGATGCGCCGCTTCATCCTGGGCGAGCGCAACGGGATCTACATCATCGATCTCCGCAAGACCCTCGAAGGGCTTTCCGAGGCCTATGAGTACGTGCGCGACCTTGTTGGCAGAGGCGGAGTCCTGCTGTTCGTAGGGACCAAGAAGCAGACGCAGGGTCCCATCGCGACTTACGCCCACGCCTGTGGGATGCCGTTCGTGAACGAACGTTGGCTCGGTGGGATGTTGACCAACTTTGCGACGATCTCCTCGCGGGTGGGCAAACTTCGCGAGTACCAGGCGATGGAGCGCGCAGGCGACTTTGACGCGATGCCCAAGAAGGAAGGCCTTCGTCACCGGCGCGAGCTGGAGAAGCTCAGGAGGAACCTCGGCGGGATTGCCAACCTCGACCGGCTGCCGGATGCAGTCTTCGTGATCGACACGAAGAAAGAGCACATAGCCGTGACCGAGGCGAACAAGCTGAACATGCCGATCGTGGCCGTGGTGGACACCAACTGCGATCCCGACGTGATCACCTACGTGATTCCCGGCAACGACGACGCGATCCGTTCTGGCGCCCTCATGTGCCGCGTGATGGCCGAAGCCGTCGTGGAGGGAAGGTGGATGGCCGAGCACCGTGACAGCGCGATCGCTGCGCAGGCGTCCCAGGCGGCCTCGGCCACACCCTCGAAACCTGAGCCGGCTCCGGCTCCGGCTGCGGCTGCGGCTGCGGCTGCGGATCCTGCTCCGGCTGCCGAGGCGGCCACGGCCGCATCCTCGGCGCCGGGTGAGCGACCGGCCGCGTCGTCTCCTGCAGGCGAGGCATCCGACGGCCCCGCGAACCCCGAGACTTCCGCCCGGTCCGTGGCCGAGCCCGTAGAGGAGAGTTGACCGAAGTGGCGAATATCTCTGCGAAGGATGTCCAGGCCCTGCGCCGGCTCACCGGTGCCGGGATCCTCGACTGCAAGCGCGCGCTGGAAGAGAGCGACGGAGACATCGAGAAGGCGAAGATGTGGCTGCGCGAGAAGGGCTTGGCTCAGTCGGCGAAGCTTGCCGGTCGTGAGGCTTCCGAAGGCGCCGTCGCACTTGCAGTGTCGGGGCGAGCGGCTGCGATCGTGGAGCTGCGCTGCGAGACCGACTTCGTGGCCAAGGCCGACTCATTCGTGTCGCTCACCGACGAGCTCGCTCAGCTCGTGGCCGAGAAGGGTTCCGACGCCGCGGCAGAGCGCTCCGACGCCATTGACGACCTTCGCACCACACTTAAGGAGAACATCTCTGTGGGGGAGGTCGTTCGCTTCGAGCTCGGAGCTGACTCCATCGTCGGCTCGTACCTGCACGTGCAGTCAGGACGCGGCGTCAACGCGGTTCTGGTCGAGGTGACCGGCGGGTCAGAAGAGCTGGCGCACGACGTTGCGGTGCACATCGCGTTTGCCCGGCCGATCTACCTGCGAAGGGAGGACGTTCCTGCCGACGAGATCGCATCGGAGCGAGCGACCCTCGAGAAGCTGTCTCGCAACGAGGGCAAGCCCGAGGCTGCACTCGAGAAGATCGTCGACGGCCGGATGACGGGTTGGTTCGCCGAGCGCGTCTTGCTAGAGCAGCGCTACGCCCGCGACGAGAAGATGACGATCGAGCAACTGATCGGCGACGCCAAAGTGGTGCGCTTCGCTCAGGTCGTGGTGGGTGGCTGACGGAGACGCCGGGGGTCGGCGGTGACAACGGGCGTGCTTGACCACGGTGCGAAGCGCCGTCACCGCATCGTGCTCAAGATGTCGGGCGAGGCGCTTGCCTCCTCGGCATCGGACGAGACCATCGACGCACTCGTGGTCGAACGCTTGGCCGGTGAGATCGCAGACGCACGCCTCGAGCTCGACTTGGAGCTCGCGATCATGGTCGGCGGCGGCAACATCTGGCGAGGTACCACCGGCGCCGGCAAGGGGATCGACCGCACGACCTCGGACACGATGGGCATGCTGGCCACCGTGGTCAACGCCCTTGCGCTGCAGGACGCGATCGAGCGCGTTGGACAGCCGACGCGAGTCCTTTCCGCGGTCCACATGGCCGAGGTCGCCGAGCCCTACATTCGCAGAAGGGCCATCCGGCACCTGCAAAAGGGGAGGGTCGTCATCTTCGCTGCAGGCATGGGCAACCCCTACTTCACGACCGACACCTCCGCCGCTCTGCGGGCGGCCGAGATCGAGGCCGAGATGCTCCTCAAGGGGACGCACTCGGGGGTGGACGGCGTCTACAGCGCCGACCCCAAGTTGGATCCTTCCGCCAAGCGCTTCGACGAGCTGACCTTCATGGACGTGGTGAACCAGGATCTGCGGGTGATGGACCTCACGGCCGTGACTTTCTGCAAGGACAACCGCCTTCCGGTACTGGTGTTCGACCTGATGGGCCCTGGTAACCTTCGTCGTGCGCTCGCCGGCGAGGAGATCGGCACCTTGATCCGATGAACGAAGAGCTGTCCCAGCTGGCTCTGGGCGAGGCCCGAGACCGAATGGAGAAGGCGGTTGCTCACACCCAGGCCGAGTTCAGCTCTGTCCGCACCGGACGCGCTAGCGCCGGACTCGTCGAGCACCTGAACATCGACGTCTACGGGGCCGAGATGGAGCTTCGCCAGATCGCCGGGCTGAGCGTCCCCGAGGCAAGGCTCCTCGTCATATCGCCATATGACCGCTCGACGCTCAGCGCAATTGAGAAGGCCATTCAGGCGTCGGACCTCGGCATAACACCTTCGAACGACGGCACCGTGGTGCGGCTGGCGTTCCCCCCGCTGACCGAGGAGCGGCGCAAGGACCTCGTGAAGGTGGTGCGGCACAAGGCCGAGGAGGGGCGAGTGGCAGTCCGCAACCTCCGTCGCTCGACCAGGCACGAGCTCGAGGCACTGGAGAAGGACAGCGAGCTCTCCTCGGACGAGCTCGAGCGGACCGAGCGCGACCTCGAGAAGCTCACCCACGACATGGTTGCTGCCATCGACAAGCTCCTGGCTCACAAAGAGCAAGAGCTCCTGGAGATCTGACACAGTGACGCGGAGCAGGCGAAATGCCCGGATCTGACGAGTACGATCCCGAAGAGCCGGAGCCGACCGAGCCTGTCAGCGAACGCGTCAGGATCTATGGCGCGGAGAAGGCGGGAAGCGTGGCCGGCGGACAGCGATTGCCCGACGGCGGCAGCGGTGGGACGGTCGAGAACGACAAGACCGGAAGCTCACTCGAGGACCGGTATCTCGGGTTCTCCCACTCGACGGACGACGAGCGGTCACAGCTCTCAGCGTCCGCCCCCCTCTCCGGGTACGAAGACCCGACGGTGTCCGACGAACCGAGCGGATCGGTCCCCGTGCTCCAGCACTGGACCGACCCTCCGACTGGGCAGGTTCCCGCGGTCGTGGCCCGTCATGACGACGACGAGCGCACGGAGTCCTGGGGGTCGGGCGGACCTTCGTGGCGCGAGCACGACCACGAGTGGGAGGACACTGAGTTCGAGCCCTCGCTCCTCGGCGACGAAGCCACCCGGCTCGGCGCCCTCGACGAGACCCCGCTGTCGGAGCGACGTCCGTGGGAGTTCGGAGATCTCTCCTCATCCGACGAGGCAGCCGAGGGGCCGGCGCCCGAGGCCGAAGCCCGCGTCTGGGAGAGCCGTTCGCGGTGGGCCGACGATTCTGACGAGCGCGCCGCGGGCGAGCAGTGGTGGGACGAGGAGGACGATTCCGAGAAGGGATACTGGGAGGACGAAGCAGACGAGGCCTCGGCGTTCGGCGTCGACACACAAGTAGGCAGGGCCGTGACCGCACGCGTGGGCGCAGCCGATGCCGAGAGCGGAGGACCGCGCACGAGCGGATCGCCCGACGACGCGCTCACCGCATCGATCAGCTCTTCGCCGCTTCGGACCGGGGGAAGGCGCACGTCGGCCGGCGCGAGCCGCATGCAACGCCGCCGCCCCACCCGCCCGAGCGACCGCACTGGAGGTGGCGCAGGGCGCGACGTCCCGGTGGCGATCGCAACCGGCGTGGGCCTCGCTGTCCTCGCCCTCATCTGCTTCAAGCTCGGCGCACTGGCGACAGAGGTGCTGGCGACCGTCGTGGTGACGCTCGCGGCTGCCGAGTGCTACGCAGCCCTCAGGCGAGCCGGCAAGAGGCCGGCGACATTGCTCGGCCTAGTCGCCACGATCGGCGTCATGGTGAGCGTCTACGCGAAGGGTGTCTCTGCCTTCCCCCTCCTGCTCGCCCTCCTCGTCATTGCATCGATGATCTGGTACCTCGCCGGCGCCGAGAAGGGGTCGCCGGTAGAAGGAATCACCACGACCATCCTCGGGTTCGTGTGGGTGGCAGGTCTCGGGTCCTTCGCGGCACTGATGTTGGCGCCGAGCCAGTACCCGCACAGGCACGGAGTCGCGTTCATGCTCGGGGCGGTCGTCGCGACCGTTGCCTACGACGTGGGGGCGCTCGCTCTCGGTGGGTGGCTCGGTCGTCATCCGCTTGCCCCGCGGATCAGCCCCCGCAAGACATGGGAAGGCGCGATCGGAGGTGCAGTGCTCGCGCTGGCGGCTTCGGTAGGGCTGACAGGTCAGGTCCACCCGTGGACCCCTGGTAAGGCCGCAGTCCTGGGACTCGTCGTGGCGGTGGTCGCACCCATAGGCGACCTCTGCGAGTCGCTGATCAAGCGCGACCTGGGTCTCAAGGACATGGGGTCGTTGCTACCGGGGCACGGAGGATTGCTCGACAGGGTCGACGCTTTGCTCTTCGTACTCCCTGCGACCTACTACCTCGTGCGAGTGCTCCACCTCGGTTGAGCGCGACGTGAGCACCTCGGCTCCGGCTCCGGGGGCGCGTTCTTCGTTGCAATTGAGCCTGCTCGGGTCGACCGGCTCGGTCGGCAGGCAGGCTCTCGAGGTCGTAGCAACCGAGCCTGAACGCTTCGAGGTGGTAGTTCTCGGCGCGGCGAGCTCGGTCGACCTGCTTGCCGCCCAAGCCGAGAAGTTCCGTCCGAGGGTCGTCGCGATCGCCGATGCCACCAAGGCGAAAGAGCTCGAGGACCGGGTGCCCCGGGGAACCGAGGTGTTGATCGGCACCGAGGGCCTCGAAGAGGCGGCGCGAATCGGGGACGTGGTCCTCAACGCGGTCGTGGGCTTCGCCGGCTTGCCCGTGACGCTGGCCGCGCTCCGCGCCGGGAAGCGTCTTGCCCTTGCCAACAAAGAGTCGCTCATCGCCGGAGCTCCCGTTGTCCAAAGCGCCAGGCGGACGCCGGGTGCTGAGATCGTGCCCGTTGACTCCGAGCACTGCGCGCTTCACCAGTGTCTGCGCGCAGGAAGCGGACCGCAAGAAGTGTCGAAGCTCGTTCTGACAGCGAGCGGAGGCCCCTTCAGGGGCAGAGCCAAAGCCGAGCTTCAGTCGGTCACGGTCGAGCAGGCGCTCGACCATCCCACCTGGAACATGGGACCGAAGATCACCGTCGACTCGTCGACCCTGATGAACAAAGGTCTCGAGGTGATCGAAGCTCATGAGCTCTTCGACGTCGCATACGAGCGCATCGAGGTGATCATCCACCCGCAGTCGATCGTCCATTCGATGGTGGAGTTCTCCGATGGTGCGGTGATAGCTCAGCTCTCTCAGCCGGACATGCGACTCCCCATCGGCTACGCCCTCGGCTACCCGGAACGGCTTGCCCGATCCTTCGGGGCGATCGACTGGAGAACGCTCCTTCACCTCGACTTCGAGTTGCCCGATCGCGAGGTGTTCTGCTGTCTCGGTCTGGCGGAGCAGGCGGGACGTGAAGGCGGCCTTGCTCCTGCTTGGCTGAATGCCGGAAACGAGGTAGCTGTGGCAGCCTTCTTGGATGGACGTATCTCGTGGGGCTCGATCTCCGATGTTGTCGCGGACACCCTCAGCGCCTGCGATCGCGTCGTCCCCCGGGATGCCGCCGACGTTGTCGAGGCCGATCGCAAGGCTCGTGAACGAGCGGAGCAGGCTGTGCGCCGGAGGGAAGTAGCAGCATGACAGCCAGACGATCCGCGATGGACACGACCGAAACGAAGGACACACTGGGTCCCGAGCGATATTCGGCGCCGCGCCAGAAGGAGCAGATCGAGCGACACGGGGAGATCGGCGGGAGCCCCCCTGTGCGCCCCCCGATCAGCTCCCGCAGGGCCCTTGCGCAGCTGGCACTGGCCGTCGTGGTGGTGGTCGTCGCGGCGATGGTCACACACACCACCGACCTGCTGGTGGTGATCGCGGCACTCGTGATCATGGTCATGCTTCACGAGTTCGGTCACTTTGCAACCGCCAAGTGGAGCCACATGAAGGTGACCGAATACTTCTTCGGCTTCGGGCCTCGGTTGTGGTCGGTACGCAGAGGAGAGACCGAGTACGGGATCAAGGCGATCCCCGCCGGCGGCTACGTGAAGATCGTCGGCATGAGCAACACCGAGGAGGTCGACCCGGCAGACGAGCCCCGCACGTATCGCGAGCAACCGTTCCACAATCGGCTGCTGGTAGCCGTGGCTGGATCTGCGATGCACGCGATCATGGCGTTCTGCTTGATCTGGGGTCTCCTCGTCATCATCGGGACGCCGACGTCCAGGGGCGCCCAGATAAGCGCCTTGTCTGCTGTGTCCGGTGGCAATGACCCTGCTCGCACAGCAGGACTCAAGGCCGGTGACGTGATCGTCGGCGTAAACGGCCACAAGGTGGCCTCCGCCAACGATTTGGTGAACGCCGTATCACCTCGGCCCGGTCAACCGTTGACCTTGAGCGTCGACCGAAACGGAAAACCGCTTTCGGTCGTCGTCACCCCCGTAGCCACGAGCGGCAACAACGGCTCGGGAAGAATCGGCGTGGAGATCCAAGACGCTCCCGGCCCGAGCAGTCGGTCCAACCCATTGGTGGCGGTCGGAAGATCGGTTACCGACCTCGGCAGGACCATCACCGCCTCGGTGTCTGCGCTGGGACAGGTCTTCTCTCCCCATGGCATCTCGAACTATCTGCACGACCTCACGAATTCGGCGGCTGCCAACAAGGCCGCTCAGAGCGGCCAGCGGATCGAATCGATATACGGCGCCGTGAGGACTGCGACCCAGGGAGCCAAAGCCGGGGCGGTTCAGCTGGTGGAGGTGCTCGTCGCCATAAACGTCTTCGTCGGAATGCTGAACCTGCTTCCGATGCTCCCGCTGGACGGCGGTCATGTGGCAGTAGCCGTCTACGAGCGCATCCGGTCTCGGCGCGGCCGCCGATACCACGCTGACGTGAACAAGTTGATGCCGGTCGCGTACGCGTTCGTTCTTTTCCTCGGCTTCATCGTGGTCACGTCGTTGTACCTCGACATCACGCACCCCGTGGTCAACCCGTTCAGGTAGGGCCCGGCACGATTGCCGCGGGATCCGGTGGAGGCCTCCGACCCCTAGAGTGGGATGCATGAGCCGCTCCGCTCCAGTTCTCGCCGAGCGCCGTCCGACCCGCCGCATCGAAGTCGGCGGTGTCGCCGTCGGCGGCGGCGCACCGGTCTCAGTCCAGTCCATGACGACGACAAAGACGGCCGACGTCGAGGGGACCCTCGCCCAGGTCTACGCGCTGGCGGCGGCCGGAGCGGACATCGTTCGATGCACGTGCAACGAGCAGGAAGCAGCCGTTGGCCTCGCCCACATAGTCCCTCGGTCGCCCGTTCCGATCGTCGCGGACATCCACTTCCACCACGAGATGGCTCTGGCAGCACTAGAAGCAGGAGTAGCGGGGCTGCGTCTCAACCCCGGCAATCTCCGCAAGGAGGCAGAGATCAAGCAAGTCGCCTCGGAGGCACGAGACCGTCACGTCCCTATCCGTGTCGGGGTGAACGCCGGATCGCTTCATCCCGAGCTCTACAAACGCTTCGGCGGTGCCACTCCCGAGGCTCTGGTGGAGTCGGCGCGCATGGAGATCGGGTACTTCGCCGAAGTCGGGTTCGAGGACGTGAAGATCTCGGTGAAGGCGTCGTCGGTGCCGATCATGATCGCTTCGTACCGCCTCGCCTCCGAGGCGTTCGACCATCCTCTTCACCTCGGGGTGACAGAGGCAGGACCCCCCCCGGCAGGGCTCATCAAGAGCAGCGTCGGCATAGGGACGCTCCTGGCCGAGGGCATCGGCGACACGATCCGCTACTCGCTCACCGCCGATCCGGTCGAAGAGGCGCGAGCAGGGCGCCAGCTTCTCGAGTACCTGGGCCTGCGCGAGCGCAAGGGTCTCGACCTGATTGCGTGCCCCAGCTGCGGAAGAGCGGAGATCGACGTGATCGGTGTCGCACAAGAGGCACAGCGCGCTCTCGAGAGCAGGAACTTCCCGATTCAAGTCGCGGTGATGGGCTGTGTCGTCAACGGGCCCGGCGAAGCCCGGGAGGCGGATCTCGGCATCGCGGCAGGGCGGCACCGTGGCCACCTCTTCATCAAGGGGAAGATCGTCCGGGTAGTGCCGGAGGACGAAATGGTGGACGCTCTCGTAGCGGAGGCGGAGAAGATCGTCACCGAAGGCATCGAGGCGCGACTGGCCGCTGCTGACACGAGCGCGGAAGCCGAAGCCGAAGCGGACCGGCAGGCGCTCTTCGAAGCTCGCGGGGACGACGCGAACCACAGTTCCGAGAAGGTCGACCTCATCCGCAAGACGATCCGCGACGAGGGTCAGTAGGCCCGGCTCACCACCGCCGACAGCTCTCCCTCGTCGGCCGAGGACCGCTTGCTCGAGCCGGGGCCGGCGGTCACGAGGCAGCGCACCGACACACCGGATTGGTTCAACTGGGCTTCGCCGCCGCCCTCGATCATCCTCGCCGGCAGCTCCGCAAAGCCGTCACGCGCCGCTCGCTCGGCGTCGTCGAGTCCCTCGACCTCTACGGTGTGGCTGTCGCGGAACTCGGTGGCTTGCTCGAGCAGCGCGGACTGTGCAGCACGAAGCTCCTCACCCACTCGTTGCGCCAGTCCGGAAAGCGGGACGGGGGACTTGGCACCCGAATCCCGGCGCGACAGCACGACCTTCTGCTCTTGCAGCTCTCGCGGCCCCACTTCGATGCGTAGCGGCACGCCTTTGAGCTCCCAGTCCACGACGCGCCGTCCGAACGACGTCTCGACGCGAGCGTCCAACTCTGCGCGCACACCCGCATCTGTGAGCTCGCTGACGAGCCTCTGGGCCACTTCACCGGCACCGTCTCCGTCGCGCACGAGGATCACCACCACCTGAACCGGGGCGACGCACGGTGGGAGCCGGAGCCCGGCGTCGTCACCATGGGCCATGACCAGGGCGCCCATCAGCCTCGTGCTCGAGCCCCACGACGTCTGCCAGACGTGATTCGACGCACCCGAGCCGTCCAGATAGGTGATGTCGAACACCTTGGAGAAGTTCTGGCCGAGCTCGTGGCTCGTGCCCATCTGGAGGGCCTTGCCGTCGCGCATCATGGCCTCGCAGGTCCAGGTCGTGGTGGCTCCGGGGAATCGCTCGCGCTCGGTCTTGCGTCCGGTGAGCACCGGAATTGCGAGGACCTTCACCATGAAGTCCTCGTAGACCTCGTGAAGGATTCGCAACGAGAAGTCCCGGGCGTCGGATTCCGTGGCGTGCGCCGTGTGGCCCTCCTGCCAAAGGAACTCGGTCGTGCGCAGGAACAGTCGTGGCCTCATCTCCCAACGCACCACGTTGCACCACTGGTTGAGCAGCATGGGAAGGTCGCGATGGCTCTGGATCCATTTTGCGAAGAAGAAATTGATGATCGTCTCGCTGGTCGGGCGCACCACCACCGGCTCTTCGAGCTGTTTGCCACCTCCATGGGTCACCACCGCCAGTTCGGGGCTGAAGCCTTCGACGTGCTCCGCCTCGCGCTCGAGGAAGCTCTGCGGTATGAAGAGGGGGAAATACGCGTTCGAGACGCCCGCGGCCTTGATGCGCTCGTCGAGCTCGGCCTGCATGCGCTCCCAGATCGCATATCCATATGGACGGATGACCATCGTCCCGCGCACAGGCCCGTTGTCGGCCAGCTCGGCCTTGGCCAGGACGTCCTGGTACCAACGCGGGAAGTCACGAGCTTGAGAGGCGAGCACGCCGTTCTTTGCCATCAGGGGGACGATGGTAGGTGGTCGCGAGCCTCCCGCCGTGGGGGCACCGGTGAGGGCTGCTAGCGGGCCGGGATTGCTTCGGGCTCGGTGCTCTGCTCCAGGGCTCGGTGCACGATGCGGCGACCCGAGACGAGCTCGGGCTCTATTGCGACTAGGTGCTCGTGGGGCCCGTCGGCCCACGCCACGAGCGGAAGCCGCTCAGCAGTGTCGAGAAGCTCGGGGTCCCTCAGCTCGTCGGCGACTCCGACCACGAGCACGCTCCATCCCTCGTGGTACAGCGGGTCGAAGTCGTCGACCTCGAAGGCGACGACCGAGTTGCGCATGGCAGCGTCGAGCTTCGTCCCGTTTGAGGTCCTGAAGACGATCGCATTGTCCAGAACGGCGAAGTTCACGGGGAACACGGCTGGAACCGCCCCGATGGACACCGCGACGCGGCCGATCGAGGAGCGTCCGAGCAGCTCCAGGCACTCGTTTCGCCCCAGGACCTCCACTCCTTCTCGGTCGGTCGCCATAGGGCCAGCCTCGCTGAAACGGGTCGCGGCTCCTAGGGGCCAAGGTCCCGAATGACGTGCCTGTGAGACGTGCCGGTGGACCCACTTGTGCTCGTGAAACAGTTGGGACGGCCGCTCTTCTGCAGAGGTCGACTGGTATGCTGGCTGGACCGTTCGAACCGGGTGGAGTGGTGCGACGAAGCGTGGGCGGGCGCCCACGCTTCTGTTTTGCATCGCACCTCCCGGTCCGCACGCGCGTGGACACGAAACGACGAACGACTACGGCGAGGAGGTGACCAGAGGTGGACGACGAGCTCTTCGAAATGCTCGCGTCCTCTGTGGCTCGCCTCGATCTGGAGCTGGTCGAAGCCGAGATGCGGCCGGGGATCGTTCGGGTGGTGGTGGACCGCCCTGGCGGTGTCGACGTCGACGCGATAGCCGAGGCGACTCGTGCTGTTTCTGCCGTGTTGGACGAGCATGATCCCCAGCCGGGTCGTCGTTACACGTTGGAGGTCTCGAGCCCAGGCGTGGAGCGGCCTCTTCGGACGCCGAAGCAGTTCGAAAGTGCTGTGGGGGAGAAGGTCACGGTTCGGACCGTCAGTGGGGGGGAAGGCGAGCGCAGGTTCACCGGACGGCTCGCCCGCGCCGACGAGACTGGGATCGTGCTCGAGGGTGAGGAGCTCGTCGGGGGTGAGCTGCGCCTCGCGTACGAGGAGGTTCAGAGGCCCGCACGGTGTTCGAGTGGCCCGCGGCGTCTCGCTCCTCGGGAAAGTCGAGCCGCAGCTCGCCGTCGCGTAACTCCCGCAGACGGACCAGGGACGCTGAGAGGGTCACGACAAGATGAGCAAGACGAATTTCGAATTCCTGGACGCCCTCTCGCAGATCGCCCGGGACAAGGGGATCTCCGTCGAGACGCTTCTCGACGCACTCGCGAACGCTCTCGTCGCAGCGTACAAGAGGCGCCCGGGAGCGGCAGAGGAGGCGGTCGTCACGATCGATCCTGAGTCGGGCGAGATCCGCGTCTACGGACAGGAGCTCGACGAGGACGGCAACGTCGTGCGTGAGTGGGACGACACTCCTCACGACTTCGGTCGCATCGCTGCACAGACCGCAAAGCAGGTCATCCTCCAGCGGATCCGTGAAGCCGAGCGCGACCTCAAGTACGAGGAGTACGCCGGGCGCGAGGGCGACATCGTCACCGGCATCGTCCAGCAGACAGACAACCGCTACACGCTCCTCGACCTGGGAAAGGTCGAAGCGCTGCTGCCGCAGGCCGAGCAGGTGCCGTACGAGCGTTACGAGCACGGCTCGCGTCTGAAGGCCTACATCGTGGAGGTTCGCAAGACCACAAAAGGACCACAGATCGTCGTCAGCCGGAGCCACCCGGGCCTCGTGAAGCGACTCTTCGAGCTCGAGGTCCCCGAGATCTCGTCGGGGGTGGTCGAGATCCGAGCTGCCGCACGCGAGCCAGGGCACCGGACGAAGATCGCCGTCTGGTCCAACGACCCGAACGTCGACCCGGTGGGAGCTTGCGTCGGAGCGCGCGGGTCACGTGTGCGTATGGTCACCAACGAATTGCGCGGCGAGCGCATCGACGTCGTCCCCTTTGCCGACGACCCCGTCGATTTCATCCAGGCGGCTCTGCAGCCGGCTCGTGTGAGAGAGGTGAGGCTCGACGAGGAGACGGGCACCGCCACCGTCGTAGTGAGCGACTACCAGCTGTCCCTGGCGATCGGCAAGGAGGGCCAGAACGCCCGCTTGGCCGCTCGTCTGACGGGTTGGCGAGTCGACATAAAGAGTGAGACCCAACTGCTCGAGGAGGAGCAGGCCTACGGCGAGCAATGGGCCGAAGGTGAATGGGTCGAGAACGAGGCGGGCGAGATGGTGTGGCAGCCGGCCGAGGGTGGTGAGGCGGTCTCGGCAGCGGAGTGGTCGCGAGTTGCAGATGGAACGGACGCAGAGGCCACCGGGGACGCCCCAGAAGAGCAGAAGGCCGAAGAGCAGAAGGCCGAAGAGCAGAAGGCCGAAGAGCAGAAGACGGTCGAACCAGCGTCCGGTGAGACTGCGGTGGGAGCTGCGGACGAAACGGTGGGTGCCCACGAAAGCCCGGACCAGCCCAAGCCCGATGACGAGGTGGTGGCCGAAGAAGCAGAAGGTCCTGCATAGTCACGCTGCGAACGTGCATCGGGTGCGGCCGAGTCGAATCTCCTTCGCAGCTCGTTAGGGTGACGAAGGGGCCGAACGGGACGCTGCGGATCGGGCCCGGGGGGCGGGGAGCCTGGCTCTGCCGGGCTTCGAGGGGGTGTCTCGAACGTGCGGAACGTCGCGGGGCGTTCAGCCGTGCGCTTCGTGGACCAGTTGGCGGCGAAGCGGTGAAGCAGCTGTACGGGCTGGTGATCGGCGCCTGCGCTGGAGGAGAGGACGGCGCTGTGTGCGAGGATGGTACGCCGGGTCGAGGAGCAGGTCCCGGCGCAGAAGACACCTGAGACAGAGAAGGACCGTAGGAGCCGTTGCCTAAGAAGATCCGCGTCTACGAGTTGGCACGCGAACTTGGCTTGAGCAACAAGGAGGCGCTGGACCTGGCGCTCTCCTTGGGGATCGGGGTCAAGAGTCACTCTTCCTCGATCGAGGACGCGCAAGCCGACCGCGTCCGGCGAAAGGCGGATCAAGAAGGCTTGCGCCGTGCACCGATCGTGGAGGAGCCCGCAGCGAAGCCCCCTCCCGCCGCCACGCCCGCTCCTGGCGCGGAGGAGGCGACGCGCAGACCTGCGGCTGCCAGGACGGAAACGACCTCGACCGACACAGCTCCCGCCCCGGCCGCAGCCGCACGAGAGTCCGCGGCCCCCGCCCGTCCTGACAGGGCGGGGCTGGTGACGAGCAAGCCCTCGGTCGAAGCTGCTCCAGCTCCCGCGCCTGCCGCCCCGCGGCCGGCGACGAGGCCCGCGGCCTCCGCTCCGGGCGCACCCGGCGCGCCGGCACCGCCCGCCCCCACCCGCGCCCGCCCACCTGCAGCGCCGCTTTCTCCCGCTCGTCCAACCGCCCCTCCCGGCTCAGAGGCGCCGCCCGCGCGACAGCCGGAGAAGCCCGAACGTCCTGCCGCCGCAGCCGCAGCTTCGTCTGCAGCTCCTGCCGATCAACAACCTCCTCCGATGAGCGCTTCGGGACGGCCCATACCTCCGCCCCCCGGGCCGCCTCGATCGGCTTCTGGAAGACCCATACCTCCGCCCCCCGGGCGAAAGACAGCAGGCGCCCCACGACCGAGCGGTCCCCCCGGAGGCGGGCCGCGTCCTTCCGCAGGAGGCCGTCCGGGCGGGAGCCGTCCGGTGCGCGGGGGGGTAGGGGGCAGTGGTTTCGGGGGTCGGGGTCCGTCGGTCGGGGGAGCCGGAGGCTTCGCCGGCCGTCCCGGGGGCGGCGCCGGCGCTCCTCCTGGATTCCGAGGCGGACCGGGTGGGAGGGGTCGTCCTCCGCTACGGCGCCCGCGAAGACGCCGCCGCAACCTCGAGGAGCTCGAGCCGACCCAGCTGACCACTTACATGCCTTCGAACGCCCCGGTTCCCGACACCGAGGTGATCGTCGAGCGCGGGCTCACACCCCGTGAGCTCGGGCCGAAGCTGAACCGCTCGGCCGGCGACGTGATCCGCTTCCTGTTCCTCCAAGGGGAAGTCGTGACCGCGACCCAATCGCTCACCGACGACATGATCGAGCTCTTCGCCGCCGAACTCGGCGCCCAGGTGAGGCTCGTCGATCCCGGAGAGGAGCAGGAGGCAGAGCTCCAGGCCAAGTACTTCGAGGACGAAGAGGAAGAGGCCGAGGAAGACCTGCGCCCGAGGCCGCCGGTCGTGACCGTGATGGGTCACGTCGACCACGGCAAGACGCTGCTGCTCGACAAGATCCGGTCGGCGAACGTGGTAGCCGGAGAAGCAGGAGGCATCACCCAGCACATCGGGGCCTACCAGGTCGAGGCATCGGGGCACTCGATCACCTTCATCGACACTCCCGGCCACGAGGCGTTCACCGCAATGCGCGCCCGCGGCGCCGAGGTGACGGACATCGTCGTGCTCGTAGTGGCAGCCGACGACGGCGTCATGCCTCAGACCGTCGAGGCGATCGACCATGCCAGAGCAGCAGACGTCCCCATCGTGGTGGCGATCAACAAGATCGACCGGCCCGACGCAGACGTGAACCGCGTTTTGCAACAGCTCTCAGAACGGGGTCTCGTGCCCGAGTCATGGGGCGGCGACACCATCGTGTGCGAGGTGTCCGCCTTGGAGTCCCTCGGGATCGACGAGCTTCTCGAGCAGATCGTGCTGGTGGCCGAGGTCGAGGAGTTGAGGGCGAGTCCCGAAGGTAGGGCCCGGGGGGCGGTGCTCGAGGCGAATCTCGAGGCGGGCCGCGGTCCGGTCGCCACGGTCGTCGTGCAAAGTGGAACCCTCCGGGTCGGAGACGGCATCGTCGCAGGAGCCGCGTGGGGCAAGGTGAAGGCGCTCGTCGACGACAAAGGCGAGCAGATCAAAGAGGCACCACCCTCGACGCCCGCACAGGTGCTCGGTTTCTCCGAGCCGCCCTCCGCCGGGGACGAGTTCAGAGTGACGGTCAATCAGGCCACTGCCAGGACCATCGGCGAGGCCCGGGAACGTCGTTACCGAGTCGCAGGCCATGCTCCGTCTCCGACCGCCCCCGGGGCGAAGCTCGAGGATCTCTTCGAGCAGATCCAGCGCGGCGAAGCCGCGACGTTGAACCTGATATTGAAGGCCGACGTTCAGGGAACGCTCGAGGCGATAAGCGACAGCTTGCGAAAGCTCGAGCGCCCCGAGGTGAAGCTCAGCTTCGTTCATCGCGGAGTCGGCGGCATCACCGAGAACGACGTCCAGCTGGCAGGCGCATCGAACGCAAGCATCATCGGCTTCAACGTCCGCCCGGACCGCCGTGCGCGGGAGCTAGCGGACGAACGAGATGTCGAGATCCGGACCTACGAGATCATCTACAAGCTCATCGAGGACATCGAGTCGGCCATGGTCGGCATGCTCGCCCCCGAGTTCACCGAGATCGTGACCGGCGAGGCGGAGGTACGCGCGGTCTTCAGAGTGCCGAGGGTCGGCGCGATCGCTGGTTGCTACGTGAGAGACGGCGTGATCACCCGAGGGTCGAAAGTGCGGTTCCTGCGCGAGGGAGTGGTCATCTGGAAGGGGTCGATCACGTCGCTGCGAAGGTTCAAGGACGACGCGCGCGAGGTTCAGAGCGGCTTCGAGTGCGGGATCGGATTGTCGGACTTCCAAGACCTGAAGGAAGGGGACATCATCGAGACCTACGAAGAGCGTGAGGTACCTCGCACCTGAGACGACGCCAAGATCACGGAGTTCACGCGCCGTACCCGCGCACGGCGCGAGTCAACAAAGTGCTGCGTGAGGTCCTGGCGGAGACCCTCGAGCGAATCGCCGACACCGAGGACCGTCTGCGGCTCGTCACCGTCACCGGGGTGGACACCTCGTCGGACTTGAGCCGCGCGACGGTATATCTGAGCACCTTGGGCGAGCCCGAGACCGCGGCACTCGAGGAGGTGAGGGCCGAGCTTCAGGCGGCCATAGGAAGCCAGGTGCGGATGAAGAGGACGCCGCGCCTCTATTTCGCGGCTGACCCGGCTGTTAAGCACGGGACACGCGTGGAGGAGATCCTGCGCCGCGTCCAGGTGGTCGAAGAGAACCATGTGACTGAATCAGATGACTGACGGGAGAGGTTCCCGTCGCACGGCACTGATCGGAATGCTCGTCGTGGACAAGGAGGCGGGGTGGACCTCGCACGACGTGGTGGCTCGCTGCAGGAAGCTGTTGGGCGAGCGCCGCGTCGGGCATGCGGGGACGCTCGACCCGGATGCGACGGGCGTTCTGCTCGTCGGCGTCGGACGGTTCACCCGGATGCTCAGGTTCCTCAGTGCCGCTACGAAGTCCTACGAAGGCGAGGTCGTGCTGGGAACGGCCACCGACACCCTCGACGCATCCGGGGAGGTCACTGCGACCTGGGACATGTCGCATGTGACATTGGAGGACGTGCGCAAGGCGGCGGCATCACTCAGGGGCGTGATCCTTCAAGTTCCGCCGATGGTGTCGGCATTGAAGGTCGGTGGGCGTCGCCTCCACGATCTCGCGCGATCCGGCGTCGAGGTGGAACGTGCTCCCCGACAGGTGACGGTCGACCGATTCGACGTCGATCCCACAGATTCCTCCGGCGTATTCCGGATATCTGTCGACTGCTCGAGTGGGACCTACGTCCGCTCCCTGGCTGCGGACCTCGGAGTGGAGCTCGGGGGTGGTGCCCACCTGAGGAACCTGCGCCGGACACGGGTTGGCTCCTTCGTTCTCTCAGATGCTCGCCGTCTCGACGAGGTGAGCGCTACGTCGCTGCTGACGCCTGCTCAGGCGATGCGCGATCTCACACGGGTCGAGGTCGACGCCGAGGTCTCCGGTCTCGTGCGCCACGGCCTTCCGCTCGACAAGATCGCGCTCGGCGCGACGGGCGAAGGACCTTGGGCCCTGCTCGATCAAAGTGACCGTTTGCTCGCTGTCTACGAGCCCACCGATACGGATCGGATCGTGGCGGCCTGCGTACTTGCCTCGGTGGGATGAGGGGCGCTTCGACGAGAACCGAAGAGCCCTCCAAGTAACCTCGGCAACGTGGAGGTCGTGTTCGGTCCCGAGAGCTGTGTCGCCCCCGCGGGCGGCTCGGCGGTGACGATCGGCGCATATGACGGCGTCCACCAGGGTCATCGGCATCTCATCGGTGAGCTGAGACGCATGGCGGAACCGAAAGGTCTCGAGACGGTTGTCGTCACATTCGACCGGCACCCGGCAATCGTGGTCCGCCCCGAATCAGCCCCGTCGTTGTTGACCGACCTGGACCAGAAGATCGAGCTCCTCGCCTCGACGGGCGTGGACAAGACGGTTGTGATCACCTTCGACCGTGCCCGGGCGGACGAGACCGCCGAGGACTTCGTGCTCGAGGTCCTGGTGCGCTCTCTCGGTGCGCGCTTGGTCGTGGTAGGCGAGGATTTCCACTTCGGCCATGGTCGCAAGGGAAACGTCGGACTCCTCACCGACATGGGCTCGCGCAACGGCTTCGAGGTCGTCGGGCTCGGGCTCGAGCAGGACCCTCGAGGCGAGATCGTCTCTTCCACGCGCATCCGCCGCGCTCTCGGCGAGGGTGACGTGCGTATGGCGGCCGAGCTGCTCGGGAGGCACCACCAGGTTCGCGGCGTGGTGGTGCACGGGTCCGGGCGAGGCGGCTCCCAGCTGGGCTTCCCGACAGCGAACATCGACGTGCCGGCCGAGACCGCCATGCCGATGGAAGGGATCTACGCATGCTGGTACGAGCGTCCGCAGGGCCAGGTTCATCCGGCGGCGGTCTCACTCGGCTACCGCCCGACGTTCGAGGGGCGACCCGAGGAAGACGGGCCATCGCCGCGCGCAGCTGCAGGGGTCCTCGGGTCCCCGGTTCTCGAGGCATTCCTGCTGGACTTCGAAGGGGATCTCTACGGAGAAAAGGCCAGGGTCTCCTTCGTCGAGCGCCTCCGGGACGACATCCGCTTCGACGGCGTGGCCGAATTGACGGCCGCAATGACCGACGACGTCCAAAGGGCACGATCCGTGCTCGCCGCGGACGGGGAGAGGGTCCCCGCCAGGGCGCCCGACCAGGGTCCCTGCTAGAGTTGGGTCTCGCCGGGCGCCGTCCCGGTGGATCCGGATGGAGCACGATGACCTCGTGACGGTCCGAGCGCTCCCGGGTACCCCCCAGAACCACCGAGGTTGTTCTTCCGAGAAATGCCAGACAAGACTGCGACTATTGCCGAGTACCGGCTACACGACTCCGACACCGGATCGCCCGAAGTCCAGATCGCGCTCCTCACGGAGCGGATCTCGTACCTCACCGAGCATCTGAAGGCTCACAAAGGCGATCACCACACCCGGCGCGGGCTCATGAGGCTGATCGGGCGCCGCCGCCGCCTTCTGGACTACGTGCGGGACAACAACGTCGAGCGGTACCGGTCCATCATCGGCAGGCTCGGGATCCGCCGTTAGGCGGTACCTCCGATCGCGCATGCGGCCGGGGGAGACCTCGGGTGGTAACGAGCCCGGCGGGCAGACGCCTCCAAGGACTCCGATGGCCCGCCCGGGACAGATGAACGGGGCACTGGGCCAGAAGTCAGCTGCCAGTTGCCGATCACCTCGGCCGTGACGTGCTTTGCCAGGGCACGGCGGGCTTGCGCTCAGTGAGCCCTCTCGGCCGGTGAGGTGGTCGACCACTGGGAACTGACCTGGCGTGGTGCTCGCTCTACTAGTGAGGAGACCACATGGCGGAAGCCATTGCAGTATCGGGCACCATCAGCGGCACCGACCGCACCCTGAGCTTCGAGACGGGAAAGCTTGCGGGACAAGCAGACGGTGCGGTCGTCGGCCGCATGGGCGACACAATGATCCTCGTGACGGCCACGGCCGCGCGATCGGTGCGTGAAGGCGCAGATTTCTTCCCGCTCACCGTCGACGTCGAGGAGCGGATGTACGCAGCCGGGAAGATCCCCGGATCGTTCTTCCGGCGCGAGGGCCGGGCCACCGACCAGGCGATTCTGACCGACCGGTTGATCGACAGGCCGCTGCGACCCTCCTTCCCGTCCGGATTTCGCAACGAGGTCCACGTCGTCGGCACAGTCCTCGGCGCAGACCTCGAGAATCCCCACGACGTGCTTGCGATCAACGGCGCTTCGGCCGCACTGATGCTGTCGGGAATCCCGTTCGACGGCCCC